>Ga0137359_10001938_pt1 | contig 16556 bp, 17 predicted proteins | sample Mad1_40_16metaG_FD_108281 | JGI IMG/M metagenome (GOLD analysis project Ga0137359, IMG submission 108281) | Vadose zone soil microbial communities from Angelo Coast Range Reserve, California, USA - Mad1_40_16 metaG | ecosystem: Environmental > Terrestrial > Soil > Vadose zone | place: USA... | reverse complement strand
CGGGCGACCAACGTTGCGCGCCTGGTGAACGACATGGCCGACCTGCTCCGCCACTCATTGGGCGAGCGGGTGAATGTTGAATTCGAAGTGGCTCCCGATGCCTGGAGCGCGAAGATCGACCCCGGCCAGCTCGAGAACGCGATTCTGAACCTCGCGATCAACGCCCGCGACGCCATGCCCGAGGGCGGAACAGTGCGAATCGAGGTGGCAAACATCACCCTCGATCGTGGTTACGCCATGCTCCACCCGGAGGTCACCCCCGGCGGCTATGTGCTTATTGGCGTGAGCGACAATGGAACCGGCATGCCGCCCGACGTCATCGCCCGCGCTTTCGATCCCTTCTTTACAACCAAGCGCTACGGCAAGGGGACGGGACTTGGCTTGAGCATGGTCTATGGCTTCGTGCGCCAGTCCGGTGGCCATGTGCGCATCGATAGCGGTATCGGCCAAGGAACCAGCGTGCAGCTCTACCTGCCGCGCACGCTCGAGCAGGTGAGCAACCTTGCGGTGCCCGCCTCTGCTGTGTCTCTCGGCAGCGAGCGCATCCTTGTTGTCGAAGATAATGACGACGTGCGCGCGGCCGTGGTGCAAATGCTCGAGGGGCTGGGGTACCGCGTGACCAGCACCGAGAGTCCCGACGCAGCTCTGGCTTTGTTGGAGAAGGACTCGGCCTACGATCTTTTGTTCACGGATGTCGTCATGCCGGGAAGTCTGTCAGCCATGGAATTGGCCGCGGAAGCCCGACGGCGGCGTCCTGGCATAGCGGTCCTCCTGACGTCCGGATATGCGCGCGGATCCATACCGGAGGCGGCCGACGCGAGCGAAGGATATCCACTGATTGCCAAGCCTTACGGCGAGGAAGACCTGGCGACCAAATTGCGGACTGCGCTTGCAACCGCGCACGGCGCGGCCACGGCGTCATCGGCCGAAGCTGAACAGCCGGCCCGCGCCCAATCCATGGCGTCCGCGCAGCACGTCCTGCTGGTCGAGGACGAAGTGCTTGTGCGGATGTCGACCGCCGACATGCTGGGACGCCTCGGCTGCATTGTCGAGACGGCGGCAAGCGGGGAACAGGCGCTCAAACTCCTAGCCGATCGCGGCCCGTTTGATTTGATGATTACCGACCTTGGTCTGCCGGGAATGAGCGGGGAGGAATTGGCGGCCATTGTCCGGGACAAATTCCCTACCCTGCATGTGGTCATTGCCAGCGGATATCGACGGACCAGAGGGGAAGGGACCAAGAATACCTTTATCGCCAAACCATATTCGTACGTCGATCTCGAGCAGTTGCTTGACCAAATTCTGCGCACCGAAGCCAAAAATTAATACCGGCATTCCTCGTTGCAACTATCCGCTTCGAAAGTGCGTTGCATAATGGCAAGCAGGAGGTGGGTAAGATGTCTACGTCGCCCATATCCAATTCTCATGTGCCTTCGGTCCCGGCATCCCAAGTTCGTCCGGAAGGTAACTTCACTCCCACCGATACGCACCAGATCGACGAAGCAGGTGATCCCGGTCCGTTTACAATGGAGCTGGCTGATGTCTACGGCGCGATCATTGTTGTCGTGCCGCTCGGTATTCTGGTGAAATCGTTGCTGCTTTAACTGAAGCCGTTGGCAAAGCGCAACCATTCGGCCGGCGGCTCGTTCGCTTAACCGTGGGTCTGTGGGCTCCGTCGTTTTGACTCCGGCGCGCCGTTGTTTGGAATGTGTGGTTTGATGCGTCCGCTTGAACTCGTTCACCGGAGCCTTTTTGAATACGTTCAGCCTGTCGCGCTTGGCGAACATCGTTTGATGTTCAGGCCGCGCGACAGCTATGATCTTCGCCTTCTCGACACGACGCTTGCAATCGATCCTGCGGCGGAGATTCGCTGGCTACATGATCCTTTTGGCAACTCGATTGCGCTGGCAACTTTTGCGGCACCCACTCAGAAACTGGAATTCGTCAGCACAATCACGCTCGAGCATTATGGCCAGCGCTCGTCCGCCCCGCCAATCGAGCCCCATGCGCGGGAGCTGCCATTCAGCTACGCTACCGACGAGGCGCCAGACCTTGCGCGCTTCATCGAGCGTCATTATTCGGACCCGGATGGCGCTGTTCTGCTGTGGGCCCGCCCGTTTCTCCACGATGCCGAATCAAATGGCACTTATGAGACGTTGTCGCGCATGTGCGAGGCGATCAGGAGCAGCTTCACCTATTCAATGCGGTTCGAATTCGGCACCCAAACACCGGTGACCACCCTTCAACGCAAATCCGGCACTTGCAGGGATTTCGCGCTGCTAATGATGGAGGCGGCACGCGGTTTCGGCCTCGCAGCCCGCTTCGTCACCGGTTACCTCTACGATCCAGCCCTGGACGCCGGAGATGGCCGGGAAGCGGGTTCGGCATATCCTCATGCCTGGATGGAGGTTTATCTGCCGGGCGGGGGCTGGATCCAGTTTGATCCGACAAATGGCCTGGAGATGGTGGGCGAGTTGATCCGCGTCGCCGTGGCGCGCGATCCCGAGCAGGCCATGCCGATAAAGGGTTCGTTCACTGGGCCGCCCGGCGCGTGCATAAACGCGATCACCGAAGTGAAAGTACGGGCGATCCCGTCAACGAGCCCGTCATCGGGGACAGTTTCGCAAGCCCTCGCCGCGGCCGCCTGAGCGGGGTCCGCAACCTACCTCGGCACTCAACGTTATGACGGGGTGGCCGCAAGTGCGCGGCCTGCCATTCTGAGAAGAAATATTATGCGTGCTTTTGCCATCGCGCTTGCCGTGGCCAGTGTTTCGCTCGTTGCCGTTCCGGCCTTCGTTCAGGCTCAGTCAACGATGAAAAGCGACGCCGCGACCGCCTGGGACAAGATCCAAGGTGGCTGGATGAGCACCAAGGGCGCAGTGAAGGAGCAGTGGGGCAAGCTAACCGACGATGATCTCACGACGATCTCGGGTAAACGCGATCAGCTGATCGGCAAGATTCAGATTCGCTACGGCGTGAGCCGTGAGGAGGCCGAACGGCAGGTCGCCGGTTGGGAAACGAAATACAGATAGCCTCCACAACGCTCCGCAGGAGTAGCAAAAATGAAAACGATTACCCGTTGCACAGGACTTGTGGCCCTCAGTGGAGTTGTTGCCTTCGCAATGTCAGGTGCGGCGGCGATGGCGCAGACCGTCCAGTCCGCTTCCTCGGCCTCGGCCGATGGTCAAGTCGAGTTTCGCGATGAGGCCACCGGCAAGGTCTGGACACCGAGTTCCGTTTCGCAGGACGGCAAGCCTATCAAGGAAGCGGATCGTGCGTTTGATCCGCAGGCGCAGGTGACCTCGGACGATACGATTATCGTCCGAAATCCCAACATGCACATCATGGGGCTTGTCACTCCTACGGCGGGACCGAATGTGCCGATCGTCAGCGTCGACCATCCGATGCTGAAAGCCATTCCAGGCCGAAATTGGATCACGGCGGTATATGTGACGAACAACAGCGCCGCCCCAATCGCGCCGGTCTTGGGCTGCCAGATAACCAATGGTGGACAGGCGGTCGAGCAATATCAGCTGCACCTGACGACCATCGCACCGGGCGAACGGTGGGGTGTCTCGATTGCCGGACCACCGACAGATGTCTTTGTCGACCAAATGACCTGCCGGGTTCTGACACCGGGCTAAATGCGGCTTGATACATACTGCTAATCCCGGGCCGACATCTCCGTAAAGGGAGTGCCGGCCCATTTTCTTTCAACTATACGGCAGCTCCTCGAAGGAAAGTCATGGCGAGTTCGGCCAATCCAGCTGGCGAAGACCTTCCTCCCCATAAGATCAAGAAACCGCAGGGTTCCGTTCGGCGCTTTATGCGAATTGCCGGCGGGTACTGGAAAGGCGACCAGAAATGGTCGGCCTGGGCTCTTACAAGCGGATTGATCGTCCTCGGCATCGCCCAGATTCTCCTGCAAATCTGGATCAACCTCTGGAACAAGAACTTCTTCGACGCGGTCGAGCACAAGAACTGGTCGGCCTTCTTCCACCAGATGACGATTTTCGCCGTCGGAGCCGCGAAGCCGACTATCGTTTTGGCTTGGTGCGTGTTCGCGAACATGCCGAAGGCATTGCCCTGATGCGGGGCGAGGCTGGTGAACGCGATCGGCTTCGGGCGGCCTTCCTTGGAATTCGGGGCGCCTGGTTCCAGCAGACACAAGGCCAGCGGCGCCTGATTTCGCTCACCACCGCCTACGGCACGCTGGCAACCGTCTTCCCGATCATCGTCGCGGCGCCGCGTTACTTCTCCGGCGCAATCACGCTCGGCGGCCTGATGCAGACCGCGCAAGCGTTCATGCAGGTTCAGTTGGCACTCTCCTGGTTCGTCGACAATTTTCCGCGCTTCGCCGAATGGAACGCCTCGGCCGAACGTGTGCTTGCTCTGCGTCAGGCGATCGACGATTTACAGGAGGAGATCGATGATATTTCAGAGGCGTCGATCATTGTACAGCAAGGCAAAAGCGCGACGCTGATAGTCCAGGGCCTCGACATCGCCCAGCCCGACGGGACCGTATTGGTGAATCAGGCGACCGCTGAAATTCATCCCGGCGACCGGGTGTTGATCAAGGGCGAATCGGGGTCAGGCGAAAGCACCTTGTTCCGCGCTATCGCCGGCCTCTGGCCGTGGGGGCAGGGAACGATCCTGCTGCCAGCCGACAGCCGCCTGATGTTCATGCCGCAGCGGCCGTACTTGCCCGTGGGAACGCTGCGCACGGCGTTGGCCTTTCCTGCCGCAACGGATGAATTCGACAAGCACGCCTATGCGAAAGCTCTGGAGCGCGTGAATCTGGGACAGCTGGTCGATCGGCTCGACAAAGAAGAGGAGCAATGGGATCGGGTATTGTCGGGCGGCGAGCAGCAGCGCTTGGGTTTCGCCCGCATGATTTTGCACAAGCCGGACTGGGTTTTCCTGGACGAGGCGACCGCAGCACTTGACGACGAAAGCCAGGATTCGATGATGCGCATCTTCACGGAGGACCTGCCGACAATGACCGTGCTCAGCGTGGTGCACCGCCCCGGCCTGGAGGGGTTTCACGGCCGTGAGTTGGAGCTGATCAGGCATGAGAACGGCGCCACCCTCACCAAGGCCGCGCGTCAGCGGCGCGAGCAACTGCGCGCTCTTCAACGCAAGCTGTGGGGAAATTCCGGCGCGCTGTGGCGTCGTCTCTCGGAAGGCCTCGATCATCGCCGCTATGGCGCTTCGCCTGACACGCCGCAGCCGCCGCGTGTTGGGCCAGGGATCACGGATCCGCGCGTCCGGCATCTGCCATCGAAATAGACCTTCCGCTATCGGGAGGCTAGGTTCGCCGAACAGTAGCGAAAAGGGGGGCGCATATGGGTAAGCAGCAGATCGGTCGACGGGCAGCTTTGGCCGGTGGTATGGCATTGAGCACAGCTAGTCTCGTGCGCCCGAGGGACGCGCGGGCCGCGAAGGGGCTGACGGTGATCCTCGAGTCGGAGGTCGCCATTTTCGATCCCCATTTCACTACCGCCACGATTACCCGGACCTTCGGCCTGCATGTCTTCGACATGCTGTTTGCCGCCGACAGCAAGGGCGAGATGCGGCCGCAGATGATCGAGGCCTGGGAAATCTCCTCCGACCGCCTGGCCTGGGCCTTTCGCCTGCGCGAGGCGTTGAAATGGCATGACGGCACGCCGGTTACCTCGGCCGATTGCGTGGCCTCCCTCAAGCGCTGGGCGTCCCGCGATCCGCTCGGCCGCATGCTGGCGGCCGCCACAGCCTCGATGGAGACGACCGACGCGCGCAGCTTCAAGATCAGCTTGAAGGAGCCTTTCCCCTTGATGCTGCAGGTGCTGGGCAAACCCAACGCGCCTCTGCCGGTGATGATGCCCGAGCGTTTCGCCCGCATCCCGGGCACGACCCGTATCGATGAGCCGGTAGGGTCGGGGCCTTTCCGCTTTCGCAAGGATCTGTGGCGCGTCGGCAGTTCGATGATCCTCGAGCGCTTTCCTGACTATGTGCCACGTCAGGAGCCGCCCGATTTCCTGGCTGGCGGCAAGAAGGTGAAGATCGACCAGCTCGATCTGCGCGTCATGCCAGACTCGTCGACGGGCGCCAACGCGCTGATGGCCGGCGAAATGGATTATATGCTGTATCTGCCCTTCGATATGCTGCCACTGCTCGAGAAGGCGCCTGACATCAAGTTGGTCGGTTTGGGCGGCATCGACCAATTTCAAGGCAACTTCCGCCTCAACCATGCCTGTCCGCCTTTCGACAATCCCGCGGTCCGACGCGTCCTGTGGAAATTGTGCGATCAGAACGCGATCCTGACGGCGATTGGCGTGCCCGAACAGTTCCGCACCCCGCAATGCTCATCTTTCTGGATGTGTGACACGCCGTATTCGACGACCGCCGGCGCCGAGGGCGCGAAGATCAGCATTGAAGCGGCAAAGGCCGAGCTCAAGGCCGCTGGCTATGACGGTACACCGGTTATTGCTATGGAGGTCGCGGGCTCGATCAGTCAGACTGCGTCCCGAGTCCTGATCCAGAATATGCGCGCCGCCGGCTTCGTGGTCGAACAGCAGCCGAGGGATTGGCCGACGGTGCTATCGCGGCGGGCCAAGAAGGACGGCTGGTCGATGTTCGCGGTCTATTCGAACGGAACCGACATGTTTTCGCCGCTGTCGCATTTCTATATCGCATCGACTTGCGAGGATTATGCAGGCTGGTCGTGCGATGCACGCATTCCGCCGCTACTGGTGAAGTTCGCCAAGGCCGACACCGCCGAAGACCGCAAACGCACGGCGGCCGAGGTCCAAACCCTGGCCTATGAACTCACGCCATCGGTGATGTGGGGCCAATTCACCATTCCCGCCGGTTACCGTACGAATCTAAAAGGCCTAATCCAGTCCTCCTATCCGATGTTCTGGGAGGTCGATGTGTGATGGCGGACGATCTCGAATCACATGTCAGGCACAACCTGGCTCATCACCGCTATGAACTGGACGCCGATGGTGGCACCGCCGTCGCGGAGTATTACGAGCGGGACGGGGCGCGGATATTTACTCATACTGAGGTGCCGCCGCGGAGCGAGGGCAGGGGCGTCGGCAGCAAGCTTGTTCGCGCAGCACTCGAGGATACCAAGCACGCAGGACTCAAGATTGTGCCCGCCTGCTCATTCGTTGTTGCGTTTGTGGCGCGCCATCCCGAATACCGCGCGCCATCCCGAATACCGAACGTCGTAACGCGAAGCGGAGGCGCCCGCGAGAAGCGGCGGACAAACCTCAGCGCTTGACCGCCTCGCTGCCGGCCTTGGTGAAGGACAGCCGTTGACGACCGCACAACTCGATCCACCCCCGCCGCAACAGCGACATGACTGCTTTGCGAGAATGGGCATCCGTATAACCACGACCTTCCAACCGCAACTCGACATCCTTTACCGAAATCGTCGGTTCGTCCGACCGCGCAAGCACCATCAGTTCGTCGAGCAACGCGCCTTCGGCATCGGTCAATCGTGGAGCGCGACGTAGCATAATAATCCAACTCAGCGACGGCCGGCCGCGCGGCCGGAGGGCGGGTCAGTGAAATCCGAATACGAGCCACGCGATGATTAGCGCCGCTACGGCGCCGCCAAAAGAAACCGCCAAAACGGTTACAATGCGTCCGCTTATAACGCCACTGCGTGCCTCGACCGGTGTAACTTTCTTTTCCATGGGTTCTCCAATTGGCTAGCCCTTGGTGTTCGGCAATAGAACGCCTCCGGCCCTAGGCGGTTGCAGTTCCAAGGACACTGCGAACCAATCCAGGAATCCGGTACCCGCGCGGAACCGGCGACCCGGCTTCCGCGTTAGTTTGGGGCCGCGGAGGTTGCCGCAGGAGTCAGCCATGTTCCTTTGGGCTGTTATGTCAGTGCTGAGGGCGGGTCCAATCTCCGCAGATAGTCAAGAGATTTGACGCTCGAAATGGTCGCGCAGTATCTCTCGAGCGGCATTTCCCGCTTCGCGATCCCAGCAGTTGACTATGGCGACACGAAAGCCGCCAGGCGGCATGGCATGGAGTCGTGGTGCCAGCCCTTCGTGGAAAGTAATCTGCAGACTCGAAATCCCCGGCATTCGCCGGATAGTCTTTAATGAGTCGGCCGAGGGATGACGGTAGGAGGGACGGGGTGGTACAAACAGAACGACGCTGTAGCCCGGGCCTCGCCGTGAATCGTCGAAGATCCATTCTCGCTTCGTGTAGAGCCGTACCAGAGCGTCGGTCCAGCCGTCGCCATAGAGATCGGGCCACTGATCGGCGAAGCGCAGATGCGTTTCGATGATCCGGCCGCCAATGGTTTCCATATTGGCCATGCCAGTATAGCCGGCCAGGTGGCGGGCGCACCATTGCCCACACCAGGTCTCGATCGCCTCATTTGGCTCGGCAAGGATGTGCCAATAGTCGAACATGCCTTTCCCGGAGGCGTGGCCCTTGGCGTGCCGCCACCATCGAGGCTGGCCATCGACGATAGCAACGTCGGAGCTGACATGCTCGCCTTCGAGGAGGGTCATCCACATGTGGCCCGGTTTCTGATGAGATTTGTACCCTGCGGCCGATTTCACCACGCGGCTGCCAATGCCCATACCCTTGAGGTTGTAGATTGGTTTGGAAAACACGGGGAAGGACGGTGGCGCCACGCCATGGGGACCGGCGTCGAGACCCTGGCTCAATGCTACTGCGAGCTTGTCGTAAACCCAGCGATGCTTGGGATTCCACATCCAGGCGTCGCTATCCTCAGTCGGAATGAGGACGTCGACTGGGCAGTCGACATCCTCGAAATATTGCATGCGCCAGGGGTCTATTTCGCAAATTGGCATTCCTTATTTGTGCCCGGGCGCCAGGCGAAAGCAAGCCGTTCGCGACGCAGACGCCGGAACTCGCTATCGTGGGCCGACGTTGGCCACATGAAGGTGGAGGCGACGTGTCCGATTTGTTGTTGAGCTCTGCGCTGCCCAGTGGCGCTCGTCATGCGGCCAAGCTAGGAGCCGTCCGTGCCTTCACGGAGCAGCTCGCAGCACCCCTGTCCGCCGAAGATCAGACGATCCAATCCATGCCGGACGCCAGCCCGACAAAATGGCATCTCGCGCACACCAGCTGGTTCTTCGAGACTTTCATCCTGCGATCGTATGCGCCTCGCTACAGCGTTTTCGACCCGGCTTACGAATATCTCTTCAACTCCTACTATGAGGCCGTCGGACCGCGTCATCCCCGCCCGCAGCGCGGTCTGCTGTCGCGGCCCGGTGTGGACGAGATCATGGCCTATCGGCACTACGTCACATCGGCGATGGCGGCGCTTCTCGAAATTCAGGCCGGGCCTGCCCCCTGGGACGACCTCGTCGAACTCGGTATTCACCATGAGCAACAGCACCAGGAGCTACTGCTCATGGACATCAAGCATGCGTTGTCGATGAATCCGACAAGTCCGGCCTACCTGTCATCCGCCCCAGCCTATCCACCCCCTCCAGTACCCATGGAATGGATCGGTTTTGAAGGTGGGCTGGTTGGCATCGGCCACGAAAACGCGGGGTTCTCTTTCGACAATGAAGGGCCGCGACACCGCGTTTGGTTGGAGCCTTTCGCCCTGGGCTCACGGCTCGTGACATCGGGCGAATATCTGGCCTTCATCGAGGAGGGTGGCTACCGCAGGCCGGAATTCTGGCTTTCGGCAGGCTGGGAACGCGTGAACGCGCTGGACTGGCGGGCGCCACTCTACTGGCACAAAAGCGTCGACGCTTGGCAGGTCTTCACTTTGTTCGGTAACCGCCCCTTGCAAGCCGCGGAGCCAGTTTGCCATGTGAGCTTCTACGAAGCCGCAGCTTTCGCCAAATGGACGGGCAAGCGGTTGCCGCGGGAAGCGGAGTGGGAGGTTGCGGCGGCAAAGGCGCCGAGGCGCGGCAACACAGCGGAGACCGGCTTGTTCCATCCCTCCGCGGCCTCCCAGCCCGGCCTGGTTCAGATGATCGGCGATGTCTGGGAATGGACCGCCAGCCCTTATGTTGCCTATCCCGGTTACAGGGAGCCCGCCGGCGCCATCGGTGAATACAACGGCAAATTCATGGCCAACCAGATGGTGCTCCGGGGCGGCTGTGCGGTCACGCCGCCAGATCATGTGCGTACGACCTATCGCAACTTCTTTCCGCCCGACGCGCGCTGGATGTTCGGCGGTATTCGCCTGGCAGAGGATCTGACATGAATGGCTCAGTCGTTGCTCGTGATTTCGCTAACAGTTCCGACCGCGAGGAGTTCGCGCGCGCCGCCGTCGCTGGCCTTTCCATGTCGCCGCGCGCGATCCCGGCCAAATTTCTTTATGACGCGCGCGGTTCGGCCTTGTTTGATGTGATCTGCGAACTGCCGGAATATTATGTGACCCGCACCGAAACGCAGATCTTGAGCCGCGTCGCGCCGGAGATCGCCAAGCTCGCCGGACCGAATTGCGCATTAGTGGAATTTGGCAGTGGGTCGAGCGTGAAATCCCGCCTGTTGCTCGATGCGATGCCGGATCTCGCCGTCTATGCGCCGATCGATATTTCACGCGTTCATCTGGATGCGACGGCCGAGCGCCTTCGAGGCGACTATCCCGGTCTCGCGATTTCTCCCATCTGCGCCGATTACATGGCGCTGGAATCGTTGCCCGAACTGGGCCGCACCGTCGATCGAAGGCTGGGTTTTTTTCCTGGTTCGACCATTGGCAATCTCGAGCCGGCGGATGCCAAGACGTTCTTGAAGCGTGCGCGCGAAATGCTGGGCCGCGATGGCGCCCTCGTTGTCGGCGTCGACCTCAAAAAGGATCCCGCAATTTTGCATGCCGCGTACAACGATTCAGCGGGTGTCACGGCCGCGTTCACGCTCAACCTGCTACGACGCATGAACCGCGAACTCGATGCCACCTTCGACCTGGCCGCGTTCGAGCACGACGCGTCCTACAATGCCGAGCAGGGCCGGATTGAAATCTATTTCCGCAGTGTGCGTCCGCAGACCGTTACCGTTGCCGGCTACCGCTTCTTCCTCGCCGGAGGCGAGCGCGTACTTGCGGAATATTCATACAAATATGCGCCGGCTGATTTCCCAGACCTGATCGAAGGCACCGGCTTCACTCTCGCCAAGACGTGGAGCGATGAGCAGAACTTCTTTGCGGTACTCTATTTGACCGCTTGCTAGCGAGCCTCAGAGCCAATAACTCGGAACGTTGTAGTAGGTGTCGACTTGGCGGCCGTACTCCGGCGTCCACTTGAAATCGTCGGGCTGATAGCTGGGTGCGGCTTCCAGCGTCTTTCGATCGAGCTTTACGACGTAGCCACCCATGCGCTCGTCGTAATGCAAAGTGGCCCAAGGCAGGGGATGCTGCTTTTCGCCCATTCCGAGGAAGCCGCCGAATGACATGATGGCGTAGATGGCGCGACCGCTCACCTTGTCGATCATGATGTCCGCGATATGGCCGAGTTTTTCGCCTTTGATGTTGTAGACGGAGGTACCCGTGACTTGTCGAGCGGCGATGAGATTGCCGGCAGTCTCGGTCAAATCACTCATTGCCCACTCCTACCGCAATGCAAAAAGAGCAACCCGCTCCCCGAGGCCGGGGAGCGGGTTCTGCCCGTTTGGGTCGACATGCGGCTTGCAGAGCGGGGGGCAGTGCAAGACCATAACCCAACCGGGTACAGAACCAACGCTGGACTTAAACGAAAGGTTCCGCGGGCGCGAATAAAATCTGAGAGTCCGTGCTGGAAGGAACAATAATCCTCGGCTGCCGTTGGCTTTTTTATACGCCAAGGAGACCCGCTATGGAAACGTCAAGCGGCGATATCAAGCAACTTAAACTCGGTATGAGCGCCGATGGTCTTACCTGCATGCTGCTGTTCGTCGATGACGAGCAGCGGACGATGAAGTGTACGGTGACTTTCCCTGAGTTCGCCGCGTTCATTTCGAACCTCAGCAATGCCGCTCAGGAAATGGCGCGGCGGCAGGCGCTGACCGACAAGCATGCCAGCCTTAGCAACGTCATGAATGTGGCGTCCGGCGCCTTCAGGTTGGACGCAGCAGACGGTTCTGTGATGGGGGCCTTGGTCAGCGATTCCGGCGATGTCGTCGGCGTGCGCATGCAGCCTGATGTCGCCTGTCACCTAACCCGCGCCATTTTGCTTGCGGCGCCAGCGGCGGGCAGAAGCTAGGCGGCGCGCCTCTTCGACTTTGGCTTCCTGGGCTTGCCACTGGCAAGGCTGCGACGCAGCGCATCCATCAAATTCACAACTTTGCCATCGTCGGGCTCCGGTTCCGGCGCTTCCGTGGGTTTCTGTCCCTTCTGCTTGCGCTTGATCAAATCCCGGACCGCGTCTTCATAGCGGTCCGTGAAGGTTTTCGGATCGAACTCGCCTTCCTGCTGCTCAATAATCTTCTCGGCGATCTCCAGCATGTTCTTGTCCGGCTTGGGCAATTTTGTTTCAACGCCGGCCTCGCGGGCGTCGATAATATCTTCATGGGTGCGCAAGGTCGTGAGCAGGATGTGATTGCCACGCGGCTCCAGGGCGCACATCCTTTCCCGGGTGTTGAGGACCAACCGCCCTATGCCGACGCGCTTTTTTTCGCGCATGGCCTCAAGGATGACTGCGAAGGCCTCGACGCCAGTCTTGTCCGAGGGGGCGAGGTAATAGGGCTCGTCCCAGTAGATCCGGTCGATGCCATCGGCGGCGACAAAACGCTCGAGGTCGAGGATGTGCGTCGATTCGATTCGCAGGGCTTTCAGCTCCTCGGGATCGATTAGCACGTAATTGTCCTTCTTGATCTCGAAGCCCTTCACCAGCGTCTTGCGGTCAAGCTCCCGCCCCGTGGTCGGGTCCTTTGCCACGGTGACGATCGGGCTCTTGGTCTTGGGATTGATCAGGTGGAAGCTGACGCCGCCGCGCGAATCGATGGCTTTGAACAGCGCCACCGGGCAGGTCACCAGCGAGAGCCGCAGATGGCCCTCCCAAACCGACTTCGCCATTCGCGGTTCCTATCTGCTTTTCAACAGCCGCTCGACCGCCGGCCGCAGCGGCTTGGCCGATCCGTCGTAGTCTGTCCAAGGGGCTAGCTTCTCGAGGAAAGTTGGTGCGGTTCGCAGAGTGTATTTCTTGGGGTCGAGTCCATTTTGGACCAGCGGCCAGTCGATTGGCATCGACACTGTGGCACCCTCGCGCGCGCGGGGCGACAGCGGGGCCACTGCCGTCGAGGTGCGGTCGTTGCGGAGATAGTCGAGGAAGATGCGGCCGGTGCGCTCCTTCTTGGCCATATTCATGACGTAGGCGTCAGGTTTATCGAGAGCCAGGCGCCGGCACACCTCCTTGGCGAATTCCTTCGCGGTCGGCCAGTCCAGGGCCTTCTTCTCAACGGCCAAGGGACACACGACATGCAGGCCTTTGCCGCCGGTGGTCTTGCAGAAGCCCGTAAGGCCCAGCGCCTCGAGCCGGTCGCGAAGTTCGATCGCGGCGGTAATGACCGCTTTGAAGGCGACGTCCGGCGCCGGATCCAGGTCGAAGACCAGGCGACCCGGGGCCTCCGGCGCGCCGGGCTGGCAGTTCCAGGGATGCAGTTCCAGCGCTCCGATCTGGGCTGCTGCCGCCAGGACCTCGACGCGGTCGAGCCGCAGGTAGGGTTTGCGGTCGCCGGAGACCTTGACCAGGGTGAAGAGGTGGGAAGAGCCCGGCATGGCATGGCGCTGGAAGAAGGTCTCGCCGCCGACGCCGTCCGGGGCGCGCACGATCGAGCACGGCCGGCCCCTCAAATGATCGATCATCCATGGACCGACGGCCTCGTAATAGCGCGCCAGATCGAGCTTGGTGATCGGCCCGTCGGGCATTGGCCAAAGCGGCTTGTCGGGCTTGGAGATCGACACGCCCATGACCGTCGTCTGGCCGGCGGGTATGGCTATCGAACGGGTTTTGCGGGGAGCGGCGGTTGGGTCGGGTTTGGCGATCTTTGTCGTCGAGGCTTTGGCGGGCTTCTCCGCCACGACCTCCTCGGCCGGCTTGTCCTCGCGCAGCCCCTTGAAGGCGCCCTGGCGGACATTCTGGTCGCCGGTCCAGCCGGCATACTCAATCTGCGCCACCAGTTCCGGCCTGGCCCAATGCACATTGGCCGCCTTGGGCGGCGAGCTATTGGCGGCGAAGGGACTGGTTCTGCTCTCTACCGCCTTGAGCTTCCTCAATAAATGCTGAGCCTTGCCCTGGCCGAAGCCGGTGCCGACTTTGCCGACATAGTCCAGCTTCCCTTTCTTATGATAGTAACCCGTCAGCAGCGAGCGCAGGGCCGAGCCGTTGGTGGTCCAGCCGCCGATGATGACCTCTTCGTCGGCCCGGCACTTGGCCTTGGACCAGTCGCCGTTGCGTCCCGACGTATAGGGCGCTGAAAGCTTCTTGGAGACGATGCCCTCGAGCTGCATGCGGCAGGCCGATTGCAGGACGGCGTCGCCGCCGTTGGTCAAATGATCGACGTAGCGCAGGACCGGATCGAGCTCGGCCTCGTGGGCGGCCAGCAACGTCTTGAGGCGCTCCTTGCGTTGCGACAGCGGCAGCTCGCGCAGGTCGGCGCCGTCGGCGAACATCAGGTCGAAGGCGAAGAACACCAGTTCGTCCGTCTTGCCATCGGAGAGGGCGGCCTGCAGGGCGGCGAAGCTCGGCGCGCCGTGCTTGTCGAGCGCCACGACTTCGCCGTCGATCATGCAATCGGGCAGGCTTTTGGCGACATTGGCGACGTGGGCGAACTTCGCCGTCCAGTCGAGTCCTTTGCGGGTGCGCAGCACGGCCTCGCCATCCTCGATCCGCAATTGAAGACGATAGCCGTCGAACTTGACCTCATGCGCCCAGCCATCCTCGTCGGGTGCGCGGCTGACGAGCTTGCAAAGCTGCGGCTCGATGAATTTAGGCATCGCCTTGACCGGCTTGGCCTTGGCCGCCGGCGCGGTGTTTTTCTTTGCTGACGAGTTCCAGGTTTCCTGGGCGGCAAACGCCTTGTGATTGATGAAGGGCTTCGGCGCCTTGCCCTTGCCGGCGGCGATGGTCGCAAGATCGCGCCCCGAGGCGATCGACGTCGGATCCTTCAGCAGAGCATCGCCCTCGCCCTCGCGCGCCGCCCCGTCGCGATGCTTGATCAACAGCCAGTTCGTCCGCTTGCCACCATTGCGATCGTGCTTCATGCGCACCAGCACCCAGCTGCCGTGCAGCCGCTCGCCGTCGAGGGAGAATTTGAGATCGCCCTTTTTCAGCCCGGCATGGGGATCGCCTTCGGGATGCCAGAAGCCGCGGTCCCAGAGCTGCGCCGTGCCCCCGCCATACTGGCCCTTGGGGATCGTGCCCTCGAAATCGCCATAGTCGAGCGGATGGTCCTCGACCTCGACGGCCAGGCGCTTGTCGTGCGGGTCGAGTGAGGGGCCGCGCGTCACCGCCCAGGATTTGAGCACGCCATCAAGTTCGAGGCGGAAATCATAGTGCAATCGCGTGGCGTCGTGGCGCTGGATGACGAAGCGCAGGCCTTCCGCCGGCGCGACCGGGTTCTTGCCCGACGGCTCGGCGGTTTGCGTGAAGTCGCGTTTGGCGTGGTAGGTCGCCAGGCTTCGTTTCGCCAAATCAGACCCCGATGGTTTGGGTCGAAAAGGAACGCCGCCGGAAGGTGAGAGTTCCCTTAGAGAGGATGCCACCATTTGCCGGCCAGCACGACGCCAGCCGACAACATCCGCTTGTCGCCGATCATGTGCTCGTCGATCGAATCGGCATAGTCGAAACGGCCCTTGGTGATATCGATCACCGTGGCGTCGCCCACGGTGCCGGGCTTCAGCGTGCCGAGCTCCGGTTTCTTGATCGCGTCAGCGGGATTGGCGGTGGCGAGCTTGATCACGGTCGGCAGGTCGACGCCGAGGCAGAGGAACTTCGACATGGTCGTCAGCAGGTCGAAGGCCGGGCCGTCGATGGAGATGACATGGACATCCGACGAGATCACGTCGGGCAGGAAGCCGGCGGCCAGCATGCCCTTGGTGGTGGCGAAGCCAAAGGAGCCGCCGCCATGGCCGATGTCGAAGATCACGCCGCGGGCGCGGGCCGCCAGCACCTCCTCGCGCACCCGGCCGTCGGCCCGCACCGGCGCGTTGGGGAAGGGACGGAAGCAATGGGTGAGGATGTCGCCGGGGCGAAGGCGCTCGACCACCTCGCGGCGCGACGGCGGCGGATGGTCGAGATGGCACATCAGCGGCATGCCCACGTCTTCGGCGACTTCGAGCGCCATATCCATTGGCATGATCCCGCTGTCGTCGCTGGCCGATTTACCCACTCGCACCTTGATGCCGAGGATCAGGTCGCGATTCTCGCGCGCCACGCGGGCGCATTCGCGCGGATCGACGAGGCGCAGATCGGAACTCTCACCCACCATCACCGTCTTGGAGAAGGCGAAGATGCCGGGGAAGGCAACGTTGAGATAGGGCAGGATGCGCACGGGCGAGGGCTCGATCACATGCTTGCGAAAGCCGTGGAAATTGCCGGCGCCCGAACTGCCGGCATCGATGAAGGTGGTGACGCCGCCGCTGCGCG
>Ga0137359_10001934_pt1 | contig 16572 bp, 17 predicted proteins | sample Mad1_40_16metaG_FD_108281 | JGI IMG/M metagenome (GOLD analysis project Ga0137359, IMG submission 108281) | Vadose zone soil microbial communities from Angelo Coast Range Reserve, California, USA - Mad1_40_16 metaG | ecosystem: Environmental > Terrestrial > Soil > Vadose zone | place: USA... | reverse complement strand
TGACGTTCAGAACACGGGGACACGCGGGAGCGCGGACGTGGCCCAGGTGTATGTTGGCGACACGCAAACGAAAGTTCCGCAGCCGGCGAAGGAGTTGAAAGAATTTCTGAAAGTGAGCCTTCGTCCCGGAGAGACAAGGAAAGTATCGGTCATACTCGACAGCCGCGCACTGTCTTATTATGACGTCAAAGCAAAACAATGGCGCGCGGAGCCCGGCGATTTCAATGTGCTCGTTGGCCGCTCGTCCGAGCAGATTGAACTACGTGGGAAGCTCACACTGGGAGCCTCTGTGGGGGGAGGCAGCAAGTGAGTCGGATTAGGTTGTCTTATCCGGTGATGTATTGGGCTGAATGCGGCGCCGATATGACAGCAACACGATCTCCAGTGAGAAAAATCATGAGAGCTTCGGACCGCTGGCCCAAACTCTTGTTATCCGCAGCCTCAGTAAATCCGGAGCAGGCAGATCTATACTCCTCTTGGCGCGCGAACAACACCGTCCCAGGTTTTGCACGCTGTTAGGGTGTGCACAACTTGCCAGTGTAGTCACCGCCTGTGGTGCCTTCCGCGGCATTGAATTCACCGCGTAATCTGATCTGGCCCGTTGCGCCGCTCATCTCACCAGTACCCCCTGTGAAGGTAATCAGCGAGGCGAATCCGCCCTGACCAGGAGGTAGATCGATACTGCCTGTATCGGTGCCAAGCAGTTGGTCGTCGCTTTTCAGGAAGATCGTGCTCCTCCCCGTAAAAAAAAGAATCGTTGGGACGCCGCCAATCAGCACAGACGGAAATGCAGTCGTCATAACGAACTGATAGTCGCCTTGAATGCCGCCCCAGACGCGCCCAGCGGTGCAAAAGGCGGTGGGATCCGACGGACAATTTCCCTGTCCGGGCGGTACCACCAGGGCTTCGAAATGGCCGACTACGGGCTTGCACGTCTGATCGGCAAGAACGGGCGCCACGCTAGCCATCAGCAAAAGAACGCAGGCAATAGTGTACAGAGACAATTGTTTCATACTCTCCTCCAGTTTGTTTACGTGATCGCACATGTGGATCACGCATGTGACAAATGGAATGAACCGTAGGCGGTTCATTTCTGAGTCGTGTAACGCTCGGCATTACCCGCGGCGCATCCAACCCCGCCTAAGGATGAGAGGAGCGCTGACTCGTGATCGGGTGGATGCTGTTCTTAGATTTCACGGAGACGGACAACTTATTCCCAGCAAAACAAAAAAAGTGAGCGGTGCGATAATGAGGTTGGCGCTCCTGAGGACAGGATTGAATGGCTGAAGCCGTATCCAGACGCCCCGGCTCAAAGAACCTCAATCACCGGTACTTGGATCGATCGTCACCGCTCACGGCCGGATTATAACCATCACTAAGAGGCGAAAGCGATAGCCAGCATAACGCCGCAGGACCGTCAGGGCGCGTTGTGGTGCGGTGTCGGTGAAGTCCTTGACAGGCTATTGTTTCAAGCACTTGTACTTTAAGTGCAATGTAGTATCATGCATGGCACAATGTTCCGTGTCGAAATTGAACCCATGTCCCCGAAACCAGACCAGATTGAATATACTGGCCTTTGGAAGGTAGTTATCTACGAAGGAAAACGGTTTGTGCGGACGGGAAAAGAGCGTATCTCCTACCGAGAGGCCGAGCAGATCGCCGACCAGCTGAATGCTGAGTTGAGTGTTAAGCGCTCCGCAACACGTGCCTGACACCACTAGGCCGCGCTATCAATCAACTTCAAGAGTTCAGCGTCTTGGTCGCTATGCGTGGGTATTCGATCGTTGCGCCCGCTCCCTTCCTGTTTGGTCTCCTGCACCACGTGAAGAATAAGATCGTCGACCGATAAGATCAGTCAGCGTTTGTTGACACAGTCTGAACAGGAGTGGTTAGGTTCCTCATCAACTCAAAGCCAACAATACTTATAAGGAGAAGAAAAACTTGATGGCTGAGCGCAGCGGTCTGTTTCGAGAAGGAGTGTTTTCTGTTCATAACCGGATAGTGGTGGCGATGGTTGTGCTGCTGATTCTGCTCGGACTGACGGGCACTCGATCTAACGTTGGTGCCCGCGATGGATTGTTCCCTGCAGCATCGCAAGCTCAAGTCAGTCAAAATCGTACTGTGCTGTTTGACGACGACTGGCGCTTTCATCGGGGCGGCGCTCAGCGTGCAGAGCAAGGCGATTTTGATGATTCGAATTGGCGGAAGCTTGATCTTCCGCACGACTGGAGCATCGAAGAACTGCCCGGTTCAAACTCGCCGTTCAACCCCGACGCAATCAGCCAGGTAAGCGGTGGCTTTACGACTGGAGGAACCGGTTGGTATCGCAAAACTTTTACCGTCCCGAACAAACAGAAGGGAAAGAGAATTCTGATTCAGTTCGACGGCGTATACATGAATGCAGACGTATGGCTGAACGGCCAGTGGCTCGGGAATCACCCATATGGCTATACCAGTTTCTGGTTTGATCTGACCGACAAAGTTAGATTTGGAGCGGGCAACGTACTGGCGGTTAAGGTCAAGAACGAAGGTGAAAACAGTCGCTGGTATTCCGGCTCAGGTATCTACCGGCATGTCTGGCTAAAAAGTTTGGAGCCTACGCACGTTGCACAGTGGGGCACTTACATCACCACCCCCCAGGTGAGCGCCTCGTCCGCTAAAGTAAATGCCAGAACTGAGGTGTTGAATGAAAGCGATCAGCCCGCCCGGATCAGGCTTGTTACAAGGATGGTTGACGGCACAGGTCGAGAGGCAGCGAGTGTCGAGTCTACTCAAACCATCGAAGCAAAAGGTGCTTACGAATTTAATCAGGATGCGATCATAAAATCTCCCGCGTTGTGGTCGCCCGAATCGCCAGTACTCTACACTGCGGTCTCCGAAGTTTATCGAGATCGACAGTCTAGTGACCGCGTAGAGACAAGATTCGGCATCCGCACGCTCTCCTTCGACGCGGTTAACGGTTTCCTGCTTAATGGCAAGCCGCTCAAACTTAAAGGTGGCTGCCTCCATCACGACAACGGCCCACTCGGCGCGCGCGCCTTCGACCGGGCCGAGGAGCGGCGGGTCGAACTGCTGAAGGCCAGCGGCTACAACGCCCTCAGACTTGCCCACAACCCCCCATCGCCGGCATTTCTTGACGCCTGCGATCGCTTAGGCATGATGGTGATTGACGAAGCATTCGACATGTGGCGAGAGGGAAAGAATCCGCACGACTACCATCTGTATTTTGACGAGTGGTGGCAAAAAGATACTGAAAGCATGATCGCTCGCGACCGCAACCACCCTGCGATCATCATGTGGAGTATCGGCAATGAGATACCCAACAGGGATAAACCTGAGGTAGTGAAACTGGCGCAAGTGCTGGCAGATTACGTACGTCGTCTTGAGCCAACCCGACCCGTTACATCGGCAGTGAATGATCTCCGCGAAGACAAAGACCCTTATTTCGCCACGCTGGATCTGGCTGGGTACAACTACGCAGCTGGAGGCGATCACTTGAAGAAGAGTCTGTACGAGTTTGATCACGATCGCGTCCCCAATCGGATCATGTTTGGGTCGGAATCTTACCCACTGGAAGCATTCGCAAGCTGGATGAACGTGCTGGATCACCCTTATGTGATCGGTGATTTTGTGTGGACTGCCTTTGATTATATAGGCGAGGCGAGTATCGGCTGGCGTGGTTACTGGCAAGAACAGAGTTTCTATCCCTGGAATCTGGCGTACTGTGGCGACATTGACGTGTGCGGATGGAAGCGACCACAGTCCTATTACCGGGATGCACTCTGGAAGAATGATCAGGTGTCTGTTTTTGTCAGACCGCCGCAGCCTTCTTTTGAGACTAATCCCAAGAGACAATCGTGGTCCAAATGGCACTGGTTCGACGTGGTGGCCAACTGGAACTGGGAGGGGCATGAGAATAAGCCGCTGGAAGTAAATGTGTACTCCTCCTGCGAGGAGGTCGAGTTATTTCTGAACGGTAGATCGTTAGGTAAGAAACCAACCAATCGTTCGACAGCCTTCATAGCTACATGGGTCGTACCGTACCAGGCTGGTGTGCTCAAAGCGATTGGTTACGACGTTGGGAAGGCAGTGAGCTCGTCTGAACTCAGTTCGGCGGAACAGCCGAAGCGCATCAAGTTGACGCCCGATAGGACACGCATCACCGCGGACGGGCAAGACTTGAGCTACATCACAGTGGAGTTGGTTGACGGCCACGGGGTGCGAAATCCAAAAGCCGAGAATTTGGTAAAGTTTGCGCTCGAAGGGCCGGGCCACATTGTCGGTGTGGGGAATGCAAACCCCGTTAGCACCGAGAGCTACCAGCAGCCCGAACGAAAGGCGTGGCAAGGGAGATGCCTTTTGATAGTAAAGTCCGACAAACGGGCAGGCCAGATAACGATCAGGGCTTCAGCCGAAGGGCTCGCTCCGGCAGAGATCGTCATTGAGGCGCTTAAACTCCCGCGCTCATGATGCAGCGACTAACCTTGCCCCCTCTTTTTTTGATCGCCGCGATCGCCTTGGCCGGCGGGAACTTTTGTTTTAGCTTTCTTGCGGACATCCTGGCCCATGGAGCGTCCCGTGTCATCGCTCTCCTTGAACTGGCCCTTATCATCACGTCTGACAAAACGTTTATCTCGTCCTGTATCAACCAGCTCACGTTTGCTAGCGCTCTTCTTAGTTGTCATGACAATCCTCTCTGGTTCTGACGTGTCTGTATTTCTGCCAGGTTCTTAGCTGGTAGCAATACGAGTGCCGACGTTCAGATGGCGTAAGTTGCGCTGTTGTCGTTCTATTAGCGAACGCGCGAGGTAGCCAGATTAAACGGAAATGTTCCAAAATAGGCAGGTCACCCATCGAGGTCCGCGGGACGACATCGCGTTGCGCGGCGACAATTCAAGCGGGTATAACTACCGGAGTTCGACCTCTTCGCATGCTTCTCACGGTATTTTGGAGAAAACCAATGACCCAAAATCAACTGCTCGCCGCCCTATCAACGACAGGTCACCAAGACCTGGTTTCTCACTTAGCAAGAGTGTCGCTGTCTTCGGGCGAGGTTCTTCATCAAGCCGATGCAGAGATTCGATACGTTTATTTTCCTGAGACTTGCGTGGTTTCAATCCTCTCAACCATGGAAGATGGCTCTATGGTAGAAGTCGGAGTCGTCGGCAACGAAGGGATGTTGGGTCTTCGCGTGTTGCTTGGAGTTAAAAAGACGCCGCATTCCGCGATTGTGCAAGTCGCTGGCAGTGCAATGCGCATGAGCGCGCGTTTGCTCGATGAAGACCTCAAGGGAGTGGGAAGCTCGCTGCGGCCTCTGCTGCTTCCTTATACCCAGGCGCTGTTGTCCCAGGTTAGCCAATCTGCGGCCTGTATCTCGCAGCACTCAATTCGCCAGCGACTGGCGCGATGGCTGTTGGCAATGCGCGATCGTTCTGGGTCCAATAGCCTGGAAATAACTCATGAAATCATCTCTCTTATGATGGGCATACGGCGCGCATCGGCCACCGAGAACCTACGCGAACTCCAGGACGCCGGACTGATCGCCACCAAGCGCGGCGGAATCAGAATTATTGACAGCCAGGGCTTGGAAAATACCGCGTGTGAGTGTTACCGCATAGTCAAAAAAGAATTTGACCGCCTCTACTCCGAGCAATCAAGCTAAGGTTGACGAAGTACTGCCGCCGAAGTAAACGAAGGCTGCGGTGCAGCTCGCAATCGTGAATACGCCCGCCAAACAGGTTGCTCACCCAATTATGTCGAACCTTTCAAAGGGTACGTCACCGTACTGAAGGTGGCCTCGGGCAGCCCTTACAGTGCCTAACAACGCAACCGTAAAGCAACCCCCAAGCGCATCAACATATTTTTTTGTCGCGGTTAGACCGTGGCATATTTCAAGGAGGGAAAACAATGGCAGACAAGGATAAAGAGGAGCGGGATGGACGCAGCCAGTCTGGTCGCAAACAGGATGAGAAATCGGGTGGTGGCCAGTCCGGTGGCGGCAAACAAGGCGGTGGCAAAGAAGGCGGCGGCCGTGGTGGTTCGCAAGGTGGTGGCGGCGGACGCTCTGGTGGTGGAAATCGCTAAAGTCAATAGATAACGAGGGCGAGTTTCCACGAACTCGCCCTCGTTGTCTCTAGCATTGGCGCAGCGTAGTACTTACTGCGACTAGTATTATTAGGAGGACTTGGGATGAATGCTTTTGCTTTACTTAAAGCTGACCACGAGAAAGTAGCAGATATGCTCGGAACGATCGAAGATACGACCGCGCGCGCCATCAAGACCAGGGACGCACTCTTTGCGCGGCTGAAAGAGGAGTTAGATTTGCACGCACGGATTGAAGAAGAAATGTTTTATCCCGCATTGAAAGAGAGTGAGGAAACTCGCGAGATTGCGCTCGAGGCTTACGAAGAGCATCGTCTCGTCAAACAATTACTTGGTGAGTTGGAGGCCGAGCCTAAAGACACTGAAGAGTGGACTGCGAAGTTTACTGTGCTTAAAGAAAACATTGAGCATCACGTGGAAGAAGAAGAGGGCGAGATGTTTAAGAAGGCTCAGCGTGTTCTGAGCGAAGAGGAAATAGAAGCTCTCGGTGAGCGTCTGCTTGAAGCTAAGCAGCGCGTGAGAGCCATAGGCGCTATTTAGAATGTGGAAGTTCGGCGGATTGACATGGAAGGACTTGGGTAAGCGAGTCTTAAGTGAGATTCAGGAGGACGACGTATTTGGTCGCTCCGCCCAACTGGCTTACTATTTCCTGCTGGCGCTATTTCCGCTACTACTATTTTTGACTTCTGTCATTGGCCTTCTCCTCGGTTCGGGGACAGGCTTGCGCCATAGCCTGTTCAACTATCTCAGTCAGGTCCTGCCGGGTGCCGCATTTCAGCTGGTTGATTCGACGATATATGAGGTCAGCGCCGCGAGCAGTGGCGGCAAAGTCACCTTCGGTCTTTTGGCGGCACTCTGGGCCGCCTCAAATGGGATGGGTGCGATCACGCAGGCCCTCGATGTCGCCTACAATGTTAAGGAAACACGGCCTTGGTGGAAACAGCGGTTGACCGCCATGGGTCTGACCCTCGCTCTTTCTGTAATAATTATCTCGGCGCTGGTTCTTGTCCTTTATGGCGGGCGGCTCGCTCATTACGTCGCGGGCAACTACGGCTTCGGCGAGGTCTTCACCATCACATGGAAGGTCTTGCAATGGCCAATAGTACTAGCTTTCATGCTGCTGGCCTTTGCGCTCATCTATTATCTCGCGCCGGACTTACATGAGCAGAAGTGGGCGTGGGTGACTCCGGGCTCGGTAGTCGGTGTTGGGCTATGGCTACTGGTATCCTTAGGTTTTAAGCTCTATCTCCACTTTTTTGATTCTTACAGCAAGACGTATGGGACCCTCGGCGCGGTCATCGTCTTAATGCTTTGGCTATATCTCACGGGCGCAGCAATTCTTATTGGCGGCGAAGTCAATTCTGAGATCGAAAACGCGGCGGCTAAGGCGGGCGATCCTGATGCGAAGGAAAAGGGTGAAAAGGCACCAAGTGAAAAAGATCGAAACGGCAGTCTGCAAAACTCCAGACATGCCGCGGCGCGGGTTTTAAACGGCGGCGCAGGCTAACTGATGGATGTAGCGACGGCATCGCGATTGCTATGGATCGTAAACGTGATGAAAGAGTCTTTAGGCCGAACGACAAGTAAGCATGATGAGGATTTCGTTGTATTGAAATAGGGCGAGGGCCCCAACCTCAAACACAAAGAGTCTTCAAGGGGCCACTAGCAACAGCCAGTATTTGCCGGGTCGTCTACAGCGAATTCTCTTCACCCAGTCGGCCGGGTATTAGCCAAGTCTATTTGCTCGAATTTAAACTCGTCTTGGTCTCGATCTGTCTGGCGGGTATAGCAGAGCTTTGACTTCAAGAGGGGAACATGATTAGGAGAACTCGCGAACCAGAAACGAATGGGGAGGCGTTGATTCTGCCCAGAGTCGATTGCGCTAACAGTAGCCGGCGGTCGGAACAAATCTCGGGGAGGACAGGATCAATGTCCATGTCCCAACCGGATCTGGTTTGTTTTTCGCACCTGCGCTGGGACTTCGTCTATCAACGCCCACAACATCTGTTAACCCGTTGCGCCAGAGATCGTCGGGTGTTTTTTGTGGAAGAACCGATCTTCAGCCACTGCTCAATACGGCTCGAGATGCGCGAGGGCGAGGCGGGGGTTCAAGTTGTTGTGCCGCATTTACCTGAGGGATTGAGGAGTGAAATTGCCACCACTGCCGTTATGAAGGAGATGACTCGACGACTCTTTCTTGACAATGGCATTCGTGAGTACGTCTTTTGGTACTACACGCCGATGGCTCTTAGTTTCACGAATCATTTCAGCCCTATAGTGTCTGTTTACGATTGCATGGACGAGCTCGCTGCCTTTAAAGGCGCACACTCACGTCTACCAGAACTGGAGCAGCAACTTTTCCGGCGTGTAGATCTCGTTTTCACGGGCGGTCAGAGTCTGTATGAAGCCAAGCGTAATCAACATCCGGTCGTATATCCGTTTCCCAGCAGCATTGATGCCTCACATTTTGGAAAGGCCAGGCTCGCTCAGGGTGACCCGGAAGATCAGGCAAGAATCCCACATCCGCGTTTGGGATTCTTTGGCGTGATCGATGAACGCTTCGATACTGAATTACTCGATGCCGTGGCGACAAAACGTCCAGATTGGCATTTCGTAATGATTGGTCCAATCGTAAAGGTTCATCCCGCCTCGCTGCCCAAACACGGAAACATTCACTATCTCGGGCCGAAAAAATACGAGGAACTGCCCCACTACCTGGCTATGTGGGATATTGCCCTATTGCTGTTTGCACGGAACGAATCGACCAGGTTTATTAGTCCAACAAAAACGCCGGAATATTTAGCTGCCGGCAAACCTGTCATTTCCACATCGATACGAGACGTCGTCCGACCATATGGCGAGCTGAACCTCGTAAAAATCGCGGACAGCCCTGCCGATTTTGTCCTTTCTGCCGAAAAGATCTTGGCGAAATCGCAACAGCCGACTGATTGGCTTACTAGAGTTGACGCATTTCTTGAAGACATCTCATGGGACAAGACCTGGAAGCAAATGTCCGGCTTGATGGATCAAGCTGTAGAGGCCCGGCGACGGGAAAATTCTACGTCGTTGCCAATCGCCAAAGTCGGTCAGCGAGCAGCAATCGTCGGGGCCTAATTCTGACAGTCTCAACAAGGAGGGTTTACTATGTTTGATTATTTAATTGTAGGAGCCGGTTTCGCGGGCAGCGTACTGGCCGAACGCTTGGCGGCTGGATCTAATAAGAAGGTTTTGATTTGTGATAAGCGACCACACATTGGCGGGAATGCTTACGACCATTATAACGAAGCGGGCATTCTGATTCACAAGTACGGGCCGCATATTTTTCACACGAACTCCCGAGAAGTGTTTGAATACCTTTCTCGCTTTACCGAGTGGCGCCCTTATCAACATCGTGTGCGGGCTAGCGTTGACGGTCAGATAGTGCCCATTCCAATCAATCTGGATACCATTAATACTCTTTACGGACTCAATCTCACGTCGTTTGAAGTGGAAGAGTTTTTTAGGAAAGTTGCTGAACCCGTTGAACAGGTACGCACATCGGAAGACGTGGTGGTCAGCAGAGTCGGACGCGAGTTGTATGAGAAGTTTTTCCGCAACTATACGCGCAAACAATGGGGACTCGATCCTTCAGAGCTCGACGCAAGCGTGACCTCGCGCGTGCCCACACGTACAAACCGTGACGACAGATATTTCACGGATACTTACCAGGCAATGCCACTTCACGGTTTCACGCGGATGTTTGAGAACATGCTTGATCACCCAAACATCAAGATCATGCTCAATTGCGACTACCGCGAAATCGAAAAGGAGATACCGTTTCGCGAAATGATCTATACCGGGCCGGTGGATACTTATTTCAATTATTGTTATGGCAAGCTGCCTTACAGGTCACTTGAATTCAAACATGTGACGCATGACACGGACATTTATCAGTCAGCGCCAGTTGTCAATTTTCCGAACGAACAGCTGTACACCAGGGTAACGGAGTTCAAGTATCTCACCGGACAGGTGCACGCCAAGACAAGCATCGTTTACGAGTTTCCCAAGGCTCAAGGTGATGCTTACTATCCAGTGCCACGTAAAGAGAATGCGGAACTGTACGCGAAATACAAGGCACTGGCCGACGCAACCCTGGATGTTCATTTTGTCGGCCGTTTGGCAACTTATAAGTATTACAACATGGACCAGATCGTGGCCCAGGCTCTAACTGTCTATGCCAGGATGATTAACGCCAGCAGGCGAGATGCCATTGCACTGGATAGCGTCCGCGTCGTTAGCGGGAATGGTCATAAATCTGCAAACGAGGAAATACTAGCCTCACAGATTGCTCTAACGCAGGGACAAGGAAGTCATGGTCAGGTGCGACGGGCTGTTTGAGAGCTTCTTCCTGGGCGGCTTCGAATGTTCTACGCACCGCTTGCGTAACGGTAAGCGCCTTGATCAGATCGCCGCGACCAGGCACGACACGTTCGCGCGCGAGGATTACCGGCGTTTGCGGCAGCAAGGAATGTGCGCAGCTCGCGAAGGTCTGCGCTGGCATTTAATAGAATCCAGCCCCGGCAATTACGATTTTTCCAGCGTTCTCGGTATGCTCCGCGCCGCAAGTGAAACCGGGACTCAAGTGATTTGGGATTTGTGCCACTACGGCTGGCCTGACTGGCTCGACATCTTTAAGCCGCGCTTCGTCGACGCGTTTGCCAAACGGGCCAGGGAGTTTGCCAGGTTGCTCGCGAACGAAACGGACCAGCTTCCAATAATATCTCCCATCAACGAAATATCTTTTTTCTCCTGGGCTGCAGATGAGACAGCACATGTAAATCCTTACGCTCCGGGACGAAGCAACGAGTTAAAAGAACAACTCGTGAACGCGGCAATCGCGGCGACGGAAGCGTTATGGAACATCAATCCCAAGACTCGAATAACGCAGATCGATCCAGTGATCAATGTGCTGCCAATCGATCCGTTAGACGCCACACAGTGTCGGGATGCTGAAGCTTATCGGCTTTCCCAGTATGAGGCCTGGGACATGCTTGCCGGACGTGTGAAGCCGGAACTTGGTGGCGCCGAGAAATATCTCGATATTATTGGCATTAACTATTACGTTCATAATCAGTGGATTATAGGCGGCTCCTTCATAGACCAGCACAATCCCCGTTACCGTCCGTTTCGGGAAATCGTCAAAGAAGTTTACGGGCGTTACCAGCGGCCGCTTTTCGTTGCCGAGACAGGTGTTGAGGATGAAGCACGTCCCGCCTGGTTGCGATACGTGTGCTCAGAGGTACGCGCTGCAATGAAGGATGGCGTCCAGGTGGGAGGAGTTTGTCTTTATCCAATCGTTAATCATCCAGGCTGGGAGGACGAACGCCATTGTCATAATGGTCTGTGGGACTATCCCAATGAAGAAGGCGAACGAGAGATCTACCTTCCACTGGCGGAGGAGTTAGGCAAACAACAAACAAAGATGCGCATAGTATTCTGACAATCGGCGCGGCTACTGTTTAGCGCCTGCCGCTTGAAGTAGCTGAACAATGTCACCATGACCGTTGTCCTTGGCGAGCGTCAGCGCCGTCTGGCCAGTTTCAGCATATTTTCCAGATACATCAGCACCCCTGCTAAGTAACTCTTTGACAAGGTCAGTGTTACCTGATGATGATGCAAGCATTAGGGCAGTTCCACCGTCATTGGCTTTGGCGTTGACATCGGCGCCGTGCTCGAGCAACTCCTTCGCCGTATCGGTATGCATGTTGGCTGCTGCAAACATGAGAGCTGTTCGCCCTTTATCGTCCTTTGCATTCACATCCGCTCCCTTGGCGAGCAATACCTTGACGGTTTCGGTGTCTCCTTCGAGTGACGCCCGCATCAGGTCTGTGTGATCATCTGTATTCTCGGTCGCTTCACTTAGCTGACTTCGTGTAGGCATTATTCACCTTCTGGAGTCTACATTTTGCTCATCGACGCTTCTTCGTTTGTTTGCGTCGCACAATCTCAACTGAACACGGAGCGTGGCTGACGACAGACAACGCGACGCTGCCCAAAAGCAAGCGTTCAATTCCAGTGTATCCATGCGAACCCATGACGATCAGATCAGCAGCCCACTTTTCGGATTCACCGATAATTTCCGACCGAGCATCGCCCTGACGCACTACGGACTCAGCCCTGATTCCTTGCTTTTTCAGACTCTCGGCAGTCTTCTTCGTCAGGTCACGCGCGCTTTTCTGCACCTCCTGATCTATACGCTCGAAGCTTTCGAGCCCGCCGTACCATGGTTCGACTGCGATCGGAAAAAAGGGTTCGACGACCGTGAGCACGCGCACAGTCGTTCCTTTTGGCCATGGCCGTTTGGCGATTTCTTTAAGTGCCGCGGCGGAATACTCGGAATCGTCCACAGCCAAAAGTATCTTCATCTCGAATCCCTTCGCGGAGGATTGAATTCTTGCCGCCAAACAGAGCAGATTGATCACTACTTTCAGCTTCTTGGCCGCTGACTCGGCAAGAAACTGCAGACATAGTTGCTATTCCTTTCTGAAAATTGTTGTCGCCCCTGAGCCGAGCAGTCTCAGCTCAGGCAGCGAATATTGAGTCGGGCTTCAACGGACCGGATTGCGCAAGTGATGTGCCGTCAAGGAATCTCACCTAAGTCTGACGTCCTTTTGAGCGATCGCCGGCGCAGTGGCTGAATTCACCCTCGACGGGATGGGTGAAAACTCCCAAAACGCGACGACACGTCGCTTCTGGCATCGCACAAGCAGCTTTACAGGGAAGGCTGCTTGTTAGAAAGAAAGATCTTTGATGGGTGTTTACTGGACGGACCCTTCGAGCGAGATTTGAAAAGATGCTGGTGAGACGCTTTTCACTCTTCGGCAATGAGGTGGGATATCTTTGGTGGCGACTTTCCCCGATGAAAACTTTCCACTCGTTCTTCCACGTCACTATCAGCTTTAGTCAGACGTCCATGTTGGCGCTCGTGCTCGGCCCATGAGTCCACAATGAAGGTCTGGACGAAGCGGCTCGGGTCAGCCGTGTCGCGAAACAGGTTCCAGTAGAATGCGCCGTCGCGTCGTTTGATCTCACCTGATGCTCGTGCTGCCTCAGTAAACGCGTCAGCATCCTTGGGATCGATTTGGTACTCAATGGTGACCAGCACCGGCCCTGCCTGGGCTTCGGGCTGTGATTGTAGTTTCGGCTCTGGCCAATGAGCAGAGGGTGTCAGGTCCAAACTCTCATCGCACCTTAGTTTAAAGCGGATTCCGGTCGCGAGCCCGGCGACCAATCCGATCGCAGCAATTAAGAGTGTCAGTGATATACCGGCGCGACCTGCAATCCAGCCCCACATGGCGCTTCCGGCCGCGAATCCACCGAAGAAGGCAAGCATGTAGACTCCGAGCACACGGGCCCGCACCCAGGCAGCGGTTGCTGTTTGCGCCGCGACGTTAAAGGTTGAGAGCAGCGCAATCCAAGCTATGCCACCAAAGAAAAGTGATCCGCCGACCAGGACCGCGATATGCACGTAGCTAAGTACAATCGTGACCGCGGCGAAGATTAACGTTGCTCCAATAACCAACGAGTCGGTCGAAATCTTCCGTCTCACTTTTGGCAGAAATGACGCCCCGGTGACACCTCCCAGTCCGATGCAGCCTAGAAGTACGCCATAGCCTGCGGCACTCAACCCTAGTCCACGCCGTGCAACGAGAGGAAGGAGCGCCCACAAAGCACTCGCACACAAAATGAAAGCTGCCGCGCGTACTAACACTGCTTGAAGGGCTGGCGTGTGCCGCACGTAGCGAACGCCCGCGCGCATTGCTCCCAACACATGCTCCGGCGGTAGATTGCTTTTCGCCACAGGTCGCCGCCAACGATAGAGCACGAAGATCACGCCGAGAAAAGACGCTGCGTTCAATAGGAAGACAGGTCCGGATCCAAATGCCGCGACTAGAAGGCCACCCAAAGCGGGGCCGACCGCACGCGCCACATTGAACGCAACGGCGCCGAGGGTGACAGCTGCTGGTAGATCTTTTCTTCCCACCAGTTCCGGCGTAATAGCTTCCCATGCCGGTGCGTTCACCGCCGCACCTAAGCCCAGCGCGAAAGCCAGAATCAGCAGGAGCCAGGGCGTGGTGCCCCCCGCGATCGTCAAGAGCCCCAACGTCGCAGCGACGATTAACATCCATGCCTGGGTGATCAGTAACAGCCGGCGACGGTCAATGAGGTCTGCGAAGGCGCCGGACGGAACCGCTAACAGCACAACGGGTAAACTTCCAGCAGTTTCCACGAGTGCGACCATAAGCGTCGATGCGGAAAGGGAAGTCATCAGCCAGGCTTCCCCGACATCCTCCATCCACGTACCAACGTTCGAAGCTACAGCAGCGATCCAAAGCGCTCGGAAAACTGGCTCGCGCAAGGGTCCCCACGCTGACGCGAAACTTTGTCTGCGCGCTTTTGCTGAATGCCTCTGTTGCGGTTGCTCTGAAGAAGTCACTACTTGACGAAACTGTAGGGGCGTCCCTCAGTGGGCGCCCCTTTCCGCGCCATTCGGGGCGCCCACGGAGGGACGCCCCTACATAAAATTAGGACACGACCGAATTTTTCGCAGTGCCTCGCAGCTCGGGAGCCCGGTCTCTCTTCGCCTCGGAAAGTGCCCGCCGTACGCCTTCAGCATCGAGGTCTGCGCCGTAAACCGGAGTGCCTGGCTGTTGCCTCCAGGAATCATCGAGCCCGCCAGCGTCAACTCCATCGAATCCCTGCCACAAGCGTGTCAACCAGTAGATCTGCAACTCTCTTTTAACCATGACCGCTCCAATCTTTTTAGCCGTGCTGCTTGCCGCGTTAAGCTTGCGACCCCTCGCCTTCCCAAATCGAAGACGCACTATTAGCCAGCTTGCCACGTTTGCGGTAAAGGATAATTGTAAGTGTAATACTTCCACCCGCCATAGCAGCAGCGAAGAAGAACATTTGTGGATATCCCACCAAGCTAATTATGAGTCCCGCAATTGGACCGGAGATTCCTAACGACAAATCGATGAAGGCTGTGAAGAGACCCAAAGCCGAACCACGGTTGCGCGTTGGCACATTACGCACCGCTTCAACACCCAGCGCTGGAAATACCAACGAGAAACCAAAACCAGTAAGCGCCGCTCCAAACTCCGCCGTCAACGGAATCCCAGCAAGCCAAAGAAGGATGAGTCCGGCACACTCGAATGCCAACGATACAATAGCAACTCGATATCCTCCCCATTTGGTGATAGTGCTTGCAAATAACAACCGAGCTGACACGAACGCAACGCCAAAGAGACTTAGCGATAATCCCGGATTCTGCCAATGTCGTGTCGCGTAGTACAGAGTCATGAACGACGCAATCGTCCCGAACCCGATTCCGCCTAAAGCCAGACTTAAGCCGTATGGAAAGATTCTTTGAAACACCTTTCCTAAGGCCAATGCTTCGCCCTGCACAATCGAAATCGCACCCGTACGAGAGGCCCACAAAAATGCGAGAAGCATAACCGTTACGCTAACAACACCGATGCTACCGAAGCCGAAGGTGTGATCGAGTCCGAGACCAACAGGTGCACCAAGTGCAATTGCTCCGAAGGACGCGATACCGCTCCAGGAGATAACCTTTGCGGTCTCGGAACCCCCTACGCGGCCAATCCCCCACAGCGTGGCGCCCGTTGCTATCCAACTTTCTCCGAAACCGAGAACCAGCCGGCTTAGCAGTAATAAGCAAAGACCAGCGAGATGATATAAAGTTAGAACTGAACCCAACCACAGAATGATCCCGCTGGTAGTTCCTACCAGCAAACCGACAATCGTCGTGCGTTTAGCGCCCATCGAGTCCGCCATGCGACCTGCGAAAGGCCGGCTAGTCAACGTCGCCACATATTGAGCACTGATCGCGAGGCCTGCGATTATCGCGTTGTATCCGAGTTGGAGATGAACGAAACCAGGAACAACAGCGAGTTGAAGACCAATCGTGAAGTAGCACGCGAAAATCAAAATTGCGGTTGCTGCGATACGAAGTGTGAGGGCTCGTGTGGCTGATGGAATTTTGGTTGGCGCGCCGCTGAATCGGGGAAGACTAAAGGAATCTCTCTTCTGAGCGGGACCGCTGTTGACAGGTAGCCTTAAGGCAGCACCATCACCATCTGCCTTCTCTTGGGACCATCTTGGATTGTCTAAAACATTAGAGTCGTTCTTTAAAGCAAAGCTCATCGCAAGGTCTGCTATAGCAATGACCATGCCTACGGTCGTCAGCTTCTGCGAGCCCGATCTTCATTGCGAATTCGTTCAACTGCTAACTACACGTGGTGGCAGCGCGACAGTGCACTGTCAGCTGATTAAATACGGTCACGCTCATTTGAAGTCATACGAATCAAGCCTGTTCAAGTCGAGGTCGTTTTATGCCTAACTTATTCAATCGGTGGTTAAGTGTGGTTCGGTTCATTCCCAAGCGGACGGCGGCGCCAGCGGCCCCAC
>Ga0137359_10001931_pt1 | contig 16586 bp, 18 predicted proteins | sample Mad1_40_16metaG_FD_108281 | JGI IMG/M metagenome (GOLD analysis project Ga0137359, IMG submission 108281) | Vadose zone soil microbial communities from Angelo Coast Range Reserve, California, USA - Mad1_40_16 metaG | ecosystem: Environmental > Terrestrial > Soil > Vadose zone | place: USA... | reverse complement strand
TGTCGGGCAGCGGATTACGGATACGCTCGGAGGTTTTTCAGGATGTTCTGCCTACTGCTCCAACACTGCGCGCCGAACTTGGCCGCTTCGCCCTGATGCACGGGATGCAGTCCGCGCAACTGGCCGCCTGTAACCGCTTGCATGACGTCGGGCCACGCCTCATCCGCTGGCTGCTGATGTGTCAGGATCGCATGGATTCGCAATTACTTCCTCTAACACACGAATTTCTCGCGCAGATGCTCGGCACCGGGCGGCCCAGCGTAAGCTTGGCGGCTGGCATTTTGGAAAGTGCGGGCCTGATTGAAAATTTGCGTGGTACCGTGAAGATACTAAACCGCAAGAGCCTCGAGGAAGCGGCCTGCGAGTGCTATGGGGTCATCCAACACTTCAATGGTGGATTGGGTTTGAAGTAACGATCCCCACTCGCGTAACCCTCCACCGCTTGCAGGATTCGTTAGTCAAGCATCTCTATCCCGCACAACCCGACTAGTCTCTTACGCCTCTTACCGAATCGAATACCGTGTTCCCATGAAGCAAAAACCCGCTCGAAAGCGATTCCTCCGCAAGCACTCACTGAGTCTGGCGACGCTGGCGGTCATCCTTCTATTGATCGCGCTCTACGTCAGGTCAGACGCATCCACTCACCTCGGCTCATTTTTCGGAAACGCCATCGCCGACTGGACAGGCGTCTTCGTAACCGTTGTGATGACCAAGCATCTCTACGAAAAAGGCTCCAAGGAGAGCAAACAGCCAAGGGGCTTTTTGCCCTCGGCAGTAATGGAACTCCTCCGCGAGCACTCGCTGACGATAGTCCTCGTAATCACCGGAATCGCTTGGATTATCGCCTTCCGGGCGATGGACCCTGAGAGCAAATGGGGACAAGTCGTAGGCAACATCGTTTCAGAGTGGACCCAGATCCTCGGACTAGTCTTGATGACTAAGCGCTTGATGGAGATCGGATCCAAAGAAAGTTGAACGCCCCGCCGGGGCGCGCACGCGACTTCACCTGGGATCCTAGTGGCGAACCGGCGCATGAAACCAGCCCACGGCGCAAGCCGTGGGTGTGGAAAGTGATCAGCCCCATCGAGGCGAAATAAATTCTGCCACCGGCTCCGCAGGGCCTCTGAGAAAAAGTGGACCCGAGCATCTATATCACCTTTCGTCCGGATACCTCCACTACTGCCTCGCGAGTTCGAAAATGCAGTAACCACTGGACACAATCTGAGACAGGCTTACTCTCGCGCCATCCCTGCGATGGGCCACCGGCATCCTAAGCCGGGCAGATTGTCTGCCGCAATGGGACCCTATGAAATCATCTTCTTGGAACAAACTAAAAACAACAAAGATACTCGCGGTCTGCGCGACCTTCATTGCCATTCTCGGATGTGGGGGCACAATCTCGAGCCCTGTATCATCCCCAAATTTCCCGCAGTTTGGTCATGTGATACTGGTAGTTGAAGAGAATCATGGCTATTCCGAGGTCATCGGTGGTACTGCGATGCCCTATCTCAAGAGCCTGGCTTCAAAGTATGGCCTGGCAACACAATACTTCGCCAATGCTCATCCTTCGCTCCCCAACTACTTCATGATGACCACAGGGCAAATCATCTCGCTCGATGATGGGTTCACTGGGACGGTTGACGTCGACAATATTGTCCGCGAGCTGGTCAATGCCGGAAAGACCTGGAAATCCTACGCCGAAAGCATTCCTTCCACTGGATACGTGGGTGGCGACGTTTTCCCCTATAAGAAGGGTCACAATCCATTCGCTTACATGACCGACGTCTTGAACAGCAATGCGCAGATGCAAAATCTCGTCTCGCTCTCGCAATTCAACACGGACGTCAGTGCCAATCAGCTCCCGAATTTCTCTTTCGTCGTACCAAACCTGCTGAACGACGCGCACGATGGATCACTCCAGGTTGCCGACCAGTGGCTTCAAAACAATATTGCGCCACTCATCTCCAGTTCTTCCTTTCAAAACAATGGCTTGCTGATCATTCTTTTTGACGAGGCAAACTTCGACGACCTGACCAATGGTGGTGGACATGTCGCGGCAGTGATCGTCAGCCCAAAGGCAAAATCCGGACACCAATCCACCACCCTCTATCAACACCAGAGCACGTTGCGCTTGATCCTCGAAGGCCTGGGAGTCAGAAAATTTCCAGGAGCCGCCAACGCCGCGCCGGAAATGGGCGAGTTCTTCTAACTCGAGGTTTTGCTGAGTAAAAGGGGACCCCGGCCCGACACGGACTCGCCCTCTCGGGTCATGCCGCTAAGGTGCGCTAGCAGAACACACAGGCAGCGTCTCGCTTCCAGAATCGATCGTCTGCCCCGCCCGGGAGATTACCTGGAAGTAGAACTTGTCGTGCGAAACTTCGACCACCATAAAAGCGCGATCCGTATCGAAACCTTTCTCCATCTGGGGAGATGCGTGGAAGTCGTGAGTCATCAGTTTGGCGGAATTCCCCAGGATGAAGTATTGAATGGAATGCTCAGGTTGCAAACGTTCATAGACATGTTCGTGTCCCGAGAAAACCACGTTGACGCAATATTTCTCAAACAGCGGAGTCAACTGTGAGCGGAGATCGAGGTCCGGCCCGTGAGAGACGCCGTCGTTATAAAGGGGATGATGAAAATAGCTGATCTTCCACTTCGCTTTCGACTTCTGTAGTGCCTGCTCGACCCATCTGAGTTGCGCCGGCTCCATGTAATTGCTGTCCAGCACAAAAAATTCCACGTCGCCCTTCTTGAAGCTGTAATAACGCTCTCCGCCCATGTTGAACGGTTTGTAAAGTCGTTCCTCATTTGGATCATCGTGATTGCCCAGCGACGCATAGAATTTCACGCCCGCGTCCAGCAGCGGCTTGTACGGCTCTTCAAATTTCGTGCGAAAATCGGCCGCATGGTGTCCGCCATAGATGTTGTCGCCTAGCATAATGACGAATTCATACTTGACGGCCTTGCGATAGGTTTCCAGCAGGTGCGCAACCTCGGATTGCTCGCGGTCTCCGGTGCCGGTGTCTCCAATCACGGCAAAGCGAATCGAGTCTGACTCCAGGGGCAGACGAAGATCGAGTCCAGATCCATTCTGCTGCGCCGGCGCCGCGGCGCTGGCTGATTCAGTCTTTTGAGCGGGAAGTCTGCCACCTGCTTCTGTGAGTGTCGCGCAGGCGAGCAAGCAGAGGCAAAGCAAACGGCGAATCATGGGGGTTCACTCCTTGTTTCAAGGGATAGCATTGGGGATAAAATCGACGATGATCTTCGGAGCACCGTCTAGCAGCACCAGATTGCGATCAACCAGACGATATTGCATTTCCTTGGGCAGTGGAGGCAACTTCTGCAGCAGCGAGGGAGGCATAGACTGCAACGGCACCTTGTTTGGATAGACCTGATTCACGCGCAGCGGCACATCCTGGACCGGTTCAGCGCGCCGGAGACTGGCTCGCACCTTTGCACCCTGACGCCCTGCCAATGCAGATTTGATCTGCCGCCGAAAATAAGCGGTAATCTCGGGAGTGAATACGTCGCCGTGCTCCGCTTCCGCTCGGGCAGCTTTTGATTTCTGCGCCAGAGTCTGTTGCGCCTCGTCCAGTTTTTCCGGAGAACTGGTTGCCTTCGGAGAAGTCCCTGCCTCCTTGCGGCGTTCCTCCAGATAGTGAGCGACGCGATTCTCAAAGTCCTGGACGACCTTGTCATCGTCTGGCTTCGCAGGTTGATTGGTGGCAGTTTGCGGAAGCGCAAGTGTACTTGAAAACGCAACCGCGCCCACCAGAAGAAGTGCCGCTATTCGCGGATATTTCTCACGCCAATACCGCAGCGCACTACTTGGTCGGTTGAGCAACTCGGGCGGCCTCCTCAACCGCGTTTTGCATCGCCTCTTTAGCCGCAGCCCTCACCGTATTCTTTACGGCGTCTTTGACGACTGTCTCTACCTTTTGTTCAACTTCCTTGACGCGCACATTGCCGTTGGATTTCTTTCGGATCTGTTTCGCAACCTCTTTGACCACAGCCGTCACGGGCAACGCTTTGGTCACTGCTCTCGCCACCTTCTTCGCAGTCTTTCCGATTTGCAGCGCAGTAGCCGTGAGCTCCTTTTGACTCGGCTCAGATGCCGCCCAATCCTCTTCGAAAGTTCGGAGCAGAGTGGAAGTGATGTTGCGATTCCGGAAAATCACTCCGATTTCGCGACGCGCATCAAGTTCGAGCTGGCGCAGGCTCTGACTGCCCAGGAAAGCATCCTGCCGATCGCGCAGAATCGTTCGCGTATGCAACCGCAGTCGGCTCAGGTTACGGGCAGGGAATCGCCCTCGGCTCACCTCTCCGATGACTCGTACATCAACCCCCGCATTCCGCCGCTCGTCGAGAATCCGCAGCATTGCGCGGTCGCTGATCTTCGGGTCGTAAATCAGAAGTTCTTTCTTCGCGCCTTTCAGGAACTTGCCGAGTTCCTTGCGAGCGTTGACGGGACTGACCAGAAACTTCGAGTATCCCGCGGCATAGTTCTGTCGCTTGGTATCCATATCGAAGAGCTTGCCCGCCTCCTGCACCAGCTTCGCATTCCGCGTAATGATCCCAAAACTGCGGCAGTGATCGATGTCGAGATGCGTGAAGTTGAAGGCCAACAGATAGAGTTCCTTGCGATCCACGAGCATCATTTTGCCGTGATAGCGGACCAGATCTCCCGCGGTGCGAGCCACCGAGACGCCCTTCGCAAGGAGGTGCATTTCCAGCCGTCGCAGGTGTTCCTCTCCGCCGCGATTTGTGAAGGCGATCAGTGCGTGAACAAATACGCCTTTTCCCACCGCCTCAACCAGGGCACTTTCCACCTCGTCCTGGTCAAAGCGGAAGATGACGCTTTCCACACTTTACTTCGCTTTCTTGATGCCTTTTACCAGGCGGCTAACCCCATCACCAGGCTGGATCAATAGTTTCAAATATTTCCCCCCCCGCTTTGGATGCAGAAAACCCCTCGCTCTGCTGGTAGGGCGTCCGACCAACCGCCTTTGGCTGTTGGGCATCCTAACGCCGGGTTGTTGTGTCGGGCGACTGTGAGTGCGATAGAACCGGCTCACTCAGCCCCGTAGGGAATAACTTTCTCCACTCGGGCTGTTAGTGAAGCATTGCATCCGAGGGTGCTGAGGGCGCATCCGTGGTTCCACGAAGATTCCGTTTGTTCATTCTCGCCGTAGTGCTGGCAAGCGCAACTTGCCTGTCATTCGCACAGCAACTCCGTTCGGCGATAGTCATCGCCCCGTCCCAGCAGGCCACGCTGTGGACGGAACCCACCGACATCAAGACCCGCAACCTCTATTACGGACCTGGCGGCGAAGCGGACCAGCCCCATGGCCCACTCACGTTCATCAAAGAAGACGACGCCGGCACCAGCCCAAAATTCGAAGTCAAAGACGCCGATGGCACCAAGTGGAAAGCAAAGCTCGGTCCCGAAGCTCAGCCCGAAACCGTTGCCACTCGCCTGATGTGGGCGGTCGGGTTTCCCACAAACGAAAACTATTTCATGCCGGACGTGAAAGTAGCCGACTTGCCGCCCCTCAAGCGGGGCAGGGAATTCGTCACTGGCGATGAAGTCAAAGCTGTTCGGCTACAGAGGACCACCGCAGGCAAAAAAGTGGGTCACTGGAACTGGCGCCGCAATCCTTTCAAAGGCACCCGCGAGTTCAACGGATTGCGAGTCATGATGGCGTTGCTGAGTAACTGGGACTTGAAAGACGACAACAATGCCATTCTTGAAGATCGCAATGATCCTCATCACCTTCTCTATGAAGTTAGTGACCTGGGCGCATCTTTCGGCAGGAGCGGAAAGAGTTACACTGACCGGATCACCAAACATAACTTTGCTGCTTACCGCCGTTCAAAGTTCATCTCCAAGAAGACGAAGGATCACGTGGACTTCGCATTTCCCACCCACCCGCCGTTTCTCTATGCCTTCAATTTGCCGTTTTTTCTCGGCAAAATGCGCAACCACTGGATCGGCAAGCACATTCCGCGAGCCGACGCGAAGTGGATCGGCTCAGAACTCGCCCAACTCTCCGACGGGCAGATTCAGGATGCCTTTCGCGCAGCTGGGTATTCGCCGCGGGAAGTGAGTCAATACACGGCAGCGCTCAGAGCGCGCATCACGGCATTGGAAGAACTCTAGCTGGAACGCCGATTGTGAGCTTCCAGGCTTGCTTCGTCATTGAATTGCAGATCGTGGAGTTCAGCGTAAAGTCCGCCGCTCGCCAACAGTTGCTCGTGCTTTCCTTTCTCCACGATCGCGCCGTCCTGAACCACAAAGATGACATCGGCGCCGCGAACCGTCGATAGTCGATGCGCGATTACGATCGTTGTCTTGTTTTGCATCAGTCGATCGAGCGCCTCAAATACCAACTTCTCTGAAGCCGAGTCCAGTCCAGACGTGGGTTCATCCAGAATCAGAATGGGAGTGTTGCGAATGACCGCACGCGCAATCGCGATGCGCTGCCGTTGGCCCCCGGATAGCGTCATCCCTCGCTCGCCCAGCACTGTATCGTAGCCGTTTGACAGCTTGTCGATGAACTCGCTTGCATTGGCCAGTTCCGCCGCCCGAATAATTTCGTCGCGCGTGGCTTCCGGTTTTCCATAAGCAATGTTCTGCCACACTGGTGCATGAAATAGCATCGTTTCTTGCAAGACGAAGCTGATCTGCTGCCGAAGCGACTTCTGCGTGAATTTTCGGATGTCTGTGCCATCGATTTTCACCGCGCCCGAGATCGGATCATAAAAGCGCGCCACCAGGCTGATGATGCTCGTTTTCCCGGCGCCAGTCGGTCCCACCAGCGCCGCAACTTTTCCGGCCTGAATCTCGAAACTTACATCCTTGAGAATCGGACTTTCAGGCGTGTAATAAAAAGAGATATTTTCGAACTCGATGTCTCCATGGAAGCGTGGCGCCCGAATCGCCCGGCGCGCATCCTTGACCTCACGATCGGTTTCGAGGATCTCCTGTATCCGCTCGTATCCGACCACCGCTTTCGAGTAAGTGTCGGTCATCTTCGAAAGCTCCTGCATCGGCTTGTACATTTTGCCGAGATACAGGATGAACACAACCAGCGCGCCCGCCGACAGGCTGCCACTCAAAACCAGGCGAGCTCCAAACCAGAGCACCAAACATGTGCCCACCGCCACGATCACGCTGACGATCGGTGTCAGCTTCGCCTTCAAACTGCGCGCCCGCAGGGCAATCTCGACGCCCTCGAGACTTTCCTCCTCAAGCCGTCGGACCTCGTAGTCTTCGCGCGCGAAAGCTTTCACTACTCGAATCGATGACAACACTTCTTCCACAACCGACGTAATCTCTCCCTCTTTCTTTCGAACCTCACGCGAAGCTTTCTTGATCCGGCGCGTATAGGTGTAGACGATGACAAACAACGGCGGCGCTACCGACAGTGCGATCAGCGTGAATTTCCAGTTCAGGTAGAACATCACCCCAATCATGCCGACCAGCGTAATGGCATTGACCAACACGCCGAGCAACCCTTGCGTGATGAAACTCTGAATGGAATCGATGTCGCTGGTGACTCGAGTGATCAGATCACCCGTGCGATTCTGATCGTGAAATGCGAGAGAGAGTTTCTGGATGTGAAGGTAGACGGTCCTTCTCAAGTCGTAGCCGATCCACTGCGCGACACTGGTCGTGAGATATTTTTCGAAATAGCTGGAAACGGCATCCAGCAGCGCGATCCCCAGCACCGCCAGGCACGCAAACTTCAGGAGAACTATCTTGTCCGACCCCCCCAACCTGGATAGCCAGTGCACAACCGTTGTGTGACTCTCGCGAGCGCGCAACACATCGTCGAGCACGATTTTCAAAGGCCACGGCTGAAGCAGGTTAGCGAGCCCTTCCCCCACGACAGCAAGGAATCCGAGGATCAGCGATCCGACATGAGGTTTCAAGAGCTCAGTCAGTCTGAGCCGGCGTTTCTTGGTACGGAGATGGGACGCTACGGGTTGGGCGGTCTCTTTTTGCGGGACAGTCTCTTCGGTCGCCGTGGCCATGGGCATAGACGAATGCAGCTTCTGACTTTCAACGGGAACTCGCTACAGCGTAAGAAGGATGTGCAATCCGTGCGCGGAGTTGCTCACACGGTGTCGAGACACCGATAGGGTGAGTCGGTATGTCGACACCCGATGGCGTGCCATCGCATCGGAAAAACACACATGCGCCCCGAAGCATAACGAGCGAGGGGACTTCCACCGCGCGGCCGGTTTGGAGAACCACATGCATTACTGAGTAACGACAAGGAGGATCTCAATGGAACCTATACGCAGAACAACAGTGTGCATCGCACTTCTATTAGTCATGCTGGGAAGTGCATTTGCCCAGCACGTCAAAACCGACTTCGATCACCAGGCGAATTTCTCGAAGTACAAGACCTATTCGTGGCAGGAGATCAAGCCGGCGAACTCACTCTGGGACGCCCGTATCAAGAACGCAGTCGATACACAGTTAGCAGCTAAGGGCTGGACCCAGGTGCCGAGCGGCGGCGACGTGTCCATCGTAGCGATTAAAACAACTCATACCGAGCGAACACTCAATACGTTCTATGACGGCATGGGCGGCGGATGGCGCTGGCGAGGATTCGGAGGGATGGGCATGGCGACCACAACCGAGCAGGACTACAAGGAAGGGACTCTCGTTCTTGACTTCTACGATGCCAACACCAAACAGCTGATCTGGCGCGGTAGTGCGGAAGATACCCTCTCCGACAAAGCGTCGAAGAACGAAAAGAAACTCGACAAGGGCGTGGCCAAGATGCTCAAGGCATTCCCTCCGAAGTCGGCAAAAAGTTAAGCGCCGATTGCCATTCGAGTCAGGCAGGAAGGGTTGTTTCAAATATAAAAGGAGAAATTATGAAATTACTGAAAACAAGAAAACATCAATTGCTGTCGCTATTCATCGCTTTCATTCTTGCAATCGCGCTGCGTTCAGAAAAAGCACAGGCGCAAGTCATTGGGAGACTGCAAGCCGACATTCCCTTTCAATTTAGCGTGGCCAACACCGAGCTTCCGGCAGGCAAATACTACATCCGCTTGCTGGACGATACCAATCTGACGATCATGGAAATAAGCAGCGCGGATGGCTCCTCCTCTACTCTTTTCGACGTCCAGACTGCCGAGGCTAACTCTGCGCCAGCGAAGAGCGAATTGAGCTTCAACAAATACGGAAATCGCTATTTCCTTGCGACCCTGTTTGAGGAAGGCGACGCGGACGGCAGCCAGGTGGTTGAGTCGCGCGATGAAAAAAAGATGGATCGAGCGACCAGGGAAGGGGAGCAGGTGGCCGCACAGCGCCAGGGGCAGGCAGGAAACTAACTCTCTCACAAAACTAACGCCTGCAACGATAGCGCTCAAGACACAAACTACGAAAAACCCCCCTCGCGCAATCTGGCGTTGCGCGAGAGGTCTGGTTATGCGGCATGACAAATTCCGCTGAGCGACTAGAACAACAGAGTATCGTGTTCCATTCGAAGCCCGTGAGCGAAGTTGCATGAAAAAAATCGATCCAGCGTATTCGTCACCTCTGCCGTTGTCGGTACCGACGGATGATCCGCCAGTGCCCGACTCCATCGAGCGCGACCGACGAAGATGCACTTGAAAGACCCGCGTTCGTACTTCCTTACTATCTTCACTCCGTTCGTTTTACACGTGTAAGCCATTCATTTCGGTCTCAACTACCACTGCTTTCACTTTCGAGTCAGCCCCGCTATTGCCCAGCACTCGCATAACGGTTCCTTATCGCTCCAATAAGTTTTCCCTTTCAAAAACAAAACCGATGCAGCGCAGAAAAAGTATGAGTTGGACTGCTGTGTTGTGAATCAGTACCGTCGCCGTGCTGGCAATGGACGCGCACGGTCGTTCGTTGCATGCACCAGGGGAGAAAGTGAGCATCCATATGCAGGGTCGCTCCTATATTGGGGCTGTAGTCGCTATTTCGATTCTTTTGCTGGCATCTGCGAGTTACGCGCAGGACCAGGCCAGCACCACCGCGCCAACCAACGAGGCCATCCTCAAACACATGCAGGAACTGGAACAGGAAGTAAAGGAACTCCGCAGCGAGGTCGCCACGCTGAAGGGTCCCGAAAAGACGGAGCCGCCCGCGTCCGTGCCGCAGAACAGCCTCGTCAGCAGCACGCCCGCCGCTGCGCCTGCGCCGCCGTCGAGCATCTCGATTGCTAGTTTACTCGGGCCCACCAGCGTAAGTGGCTTTGTGGACCTGTACTATGGCCAGAATTTCAACAATCCGGCCTCGCAAAACACTAACCTGCGGTTTTTTGACGCCGCCACCAACCAGTTTGGCTTGAACCTGGTTGAACTGGTTGTCGACAAGGCGCCCGACGCCTCGAACAGTCGCACCGGCTACCACGTTGCTCTTGGTTTCGGGCAAGCCATGAACGTAGTCAACAGTTCTGAACCGAAGGCCGGTCTCGGCTTCGATCAGTATCTGAAAGAAGCTTACTTTTCGTACCTGGCGCCCGTCGGTAAGGGTTTGCAGGTGGATGTCGGCAAGTTTGTTACTCCGCACGGCGCCGAGGTCATCGAGACCAAGGACAACTGGAACTATTCGCGCGGCATACTTTTCAGCTTCGCGATCCCCTACTACCACTTCGGCATGCGAGCGAAGTACGCGTTCAATGACAAATATTCCCTCACCGGATATTTCGTCAACGGCTGGAACAACGTCGTCGACAACAATACCGGCAAAACATACGGCATGAGTTTTGGCTGGAATCCCAACAAGAAGTTCGGGGTCATTGAGAACTACATGGCGGGTCCGGAGCAAACCGGCCTCAACTCCAATTGGCGTCAGCTCTCCGACACGGTCATCACCTACTCACCAACCAGCAAGCTCTCGTTCATGGTCAACGGAGACTACGGGCGCGGAGACCGCTTTGACCTCGGCGAAGGTTTCGTCTCGAAGCCGGTGTACTGGACCGGAGTCGCCGGTTACGTGAAGTACGCCTTCACCAGCACCTCGGCGTTCAGCACCCGCTACGAATACTACGACGACCACGACGGTTTCACGACCGGCTTCAACAACGGCGGTACGCCCGCGGGAGTCCACTTCCACGAGTTCACCACTACATTCGAAAAACTCGTTGCGCACCACATCATCAGCCGCTTCGAGTATCGGCGGGATATGTCAAATCAGCCGGCATTCCTGAAGGGCAATAACCCAGTGAAAGACCAGAACACGCTGACTGCGGGCCTGGTGTTCACGTTCGACAGCCGCGAGGGGCATTAACAATGGGGTTGAACAGCGCAGATCTTCAAGTTTTGGGACAGCCGCAAAAACGTCTGTCCGTTATGTGGGGATCAGCGGCTTGGGCTCAATCCCAGTCAACCCCTGGTGTCAGCGCCCTCGCCGCCCCCCGCACCAGTTTAGGTCCGTCAGCATGGCGGAGGTTGAATCCGCCATGCTGAGCATCCGAGCCAGGGAGTCCAATCGAACCGGAACAATGCTGGCACTGGACGTAGCGATGCTGTTGTTGGGTGGCATCGGTCTGTTGCAGGGACTACAGCGGCTCGCGACTTCACCGCTCGAAGCTGTACTGATCATTTTGAGCGCGATGTTTTTTCTGCTCTTTCCCGCAGCCAGTTTGTGCGGGGCAGAGATTCCCCGGCATCGCCCCCGTGGCGGTTCCGACGAGTTTCACGTTAGGCAATCGCAGGACTGACTAAACACGAAGGGAGCAAACGTAATGGCTGCTATTCGACAACAGGGGACATATCTAGGAACTACGTTGGTAGGTTTCACAGCATTGACCGCCGGTATCTATAGCGGTGGGGGACTGGGTATGGTGATCGCCGGATTGGGCGGGGCCCTGCTCCTCTATTCGGCATTCGGCTTTTACAAAATCAAGAGTATCGCGTAAGTAAATTCGAAACTAGTTTTCAGAGGAGGACGCATGAAGCTCGTTGGATTGTTGTTGGCGCTCGCAGGATGGCTAATCCCAATTGTGACGGTAGTTCTGATTCAGTCCACCGCCGTTCGCATGACCGTGAGCATTTTGGGAATCGCCATGAGCCTGGTGGGAATTCTGGTGGTTTTGAACAAGGCCCATCTCAAGCAAGCGATCTGGAAGGCCTGAGGTCGATTGAGCGGGCAAAGCCGGGACGCGGCGGAAAGTTAGAGTTCTGCTGTTTCCTGTAAAGCAAGGTTTCGTGGCAAGACCCATTTCAAACGCAGTTTCTCAGGAGACGAGAATGATCAGAATCGGTGAAGGCATGAAACGATGTTCGTGGATGATAGTGCTGGCGCTGCTCCTCTGCGCATGTTCGGCATGGGCGCAAAGCGGCAGTGCAGCGAGCAGCGCGCCACCGGCCCCGCCGGCCCCTGCGCCTGCCATGACTGCTCCTCTGGACGTAAAGGCGGCGCAGCCGCCAACGACAGATGAGTTGCAAAAGGGCGATCCGGGTGGAACGAAGACCGGTACGGTGAACGACATCGTCGTCTCCGATCCCAACAAGGGTCTGACGCTGGCCGATACCGTGAATCAGGTTGGGCAGAATCGCGTCGCCATTAATTTCACATGGACCTTGGTCTGTGGCTTCCTCGTGATGTTCATGCAGGCGGGTTTCGCGATCGTCGAGACCGGACTCTGCCGCGCCAAGAACGCGAATCACACGATGATGATGAACTTCATGGTCTATGGGTTCGGCCTGTTTGCGTTCTGGGTCTGCGGATTCGCGTTGCAGATGGGAGGAGTCGCGCCTGTCAGTATCTTGGGCGGCGCCAACCCTCTGAACTCCGAGCACACGATCTCTCTGCTGGGTAAGACGTGGGGTATTTTCGGCACTCACGGATTTTTCCTGAGTGGAATCAGCTACGACGTGAGTGTGATGGTCGTGTTCCTCTTCCAGATGGTGTTCATGGATACCGCGCTCACGATTGTCACAGGTGCGGCAGCTGAGCGCTGGAAGTACGTTGCCTTTTGCGTTTCGTCCGTATTCCTGGGTGCGATCACCTATCCATTGTTCGCCAACTGGGCATGGGGCGGCGGCTGGCTCTCTCAATTGGGAGCAAACTTCGGTCTCGGCCATGGGTATGCGGACTTCGCCGGTTCGGGTGTGGTCCATACAGTGGGCGGTGTCACCGCGCTGGCGCTGGCGATGATCATTGGTCCACGCATCGGCAAGTACAACCGCAATGGCAGCCCGAATGCCATGCCCGGTCACGACATCGTGATCGTTCTGACCGGCTGCTTCATTCTGGCCTTCGGATGGTTCGGGTTCAATCCCGGGAGTACGCTCGGGGCCTCCGGCAATGGAGCGCTCCGCATCGGCTCCATCGCGGTGAACACGATGCTGGCCGGTTGTACCGGGTCTTTCGGCGCTCTCCTCTATATGTGGATAAAGTACGGCAAGCCTGACGCTTCCATGTCGGGCAATGGTCTACTGGCCGGTTTGGTGGCGATCACTGCTCCCAGTGGTTTCGTCAATACCGTGTCGTCCGCAATTATTGGACTGGTTGCCGGCGTTCTCGTCTGCGTCAGCGTCGAGTTCGTAGAGCGCGTGCTGAAAGTCGATGATCCTGTCGGGGCGATCTCAGTGCATGGCGCCAACGGGATATGGGGCGTCATCTCAGTCGGGTTGTTTGCCGATGGCGCGTCCAATTACGGTGGCAGCTGGAACGGCGTTAACGGTTCTGTCCGCGGTCTATTCTACGGAGATCCCGGCCAGTTAATCGCCCAGCTGATCGGCGTCGGTACCTTGCTGGGCGGGATCTTCTGTCTCTCCTATGCTGCGAACTATGTGATTGACCTGGTAGTTGGCCAGCGGGTCAGCGCGGAGGACGAACTTGCAGGTCTGGACATCCCCGAGATGGGCGCTCTCTGCTATCCAGAATTCGTCCTAAAACCGGAATCCATGCCGACGGGCGTTATGGCAACTCACGCAACCGATATCAAGACCACGTTGCTGGTCGCTCAGGAGACAGCATGACCAACGACTACGCGATGATCCTGCAACAAGATCTCGCTCACAGCTGCGAGGCGGAAGGTTCCAACTTCCGCCTTGCAGTTCCACCGCAGGCGAGGGCGCACTTTCAGGAAGGGCTGAAGCATTTCCAGGCAGCCGATCCGGCCGCCGCAGTCGCTGCGTTTTCCCGCAGCATACTGCATGCGCCAGAGTTCGGCGAAGCGCACATCTTCCTGGGACTCGCTCACGCGCTTACCTATGACATCTATCCCGCGTTCGATCATCTGGAGAAGGCTGCCGAGCTTCAGCCTGACAGTTTCGCGGCGCACTTCACCCTGGCGCAGCTCAACTTCAAGCTGCGCATTCCTCAGAAGGGATATGATGCTGCCCGTAACGCCCTTCGCTGTGCCACGACCCTTGAGCAGCGCACTATGCTGACGCAACTGCTTAAGGAGGAGCGCATACGGGAACGTAATGGAATCGCACGTCCGTCGTTCACCAAGCGATTCAGTCGCCCGGCACTGATCATGGCCGGCAGCGGCCTGGCAGCAGCGATTGTTGCCCTGATCGTGCACATACATTGAATCGCGCACGTACATTAACCGACACTGCGAGGGGTTGACTTCATGATGAGGCAAACAGTAATCGAAATGGCAAAACAGCACCGCTTGGCGTGGTCGTCCGCCATTGTGGTGGGCCTGTTTCTCACCGTTTATGGACACGCGCCGGTGCTTCCGGTGGTTGCAGGATGTATTCTCGGCATGGGTGGCGCGGCTTTGCGCTCCTGGCCCAGAAGTTCAGCCCGAGGGAGCAAGTGAATACTTCGCTCCAGATTTTGCTGTGCATGGCGGTGGTGATTGCTACGGCAAAGCTGGGCGCAACCTTGTCATCACGCGTGGGTTTACCGCTGGTTCTGGGAGAACTGCTCGCGGGCGTGCTCCTGGGCCCGTCCCTCCTCAACATCTGGGGACAACATTGGTTAGCACCCGCCGGGCCGAACGTCGTCTCGGTGGCGAGCATCTTCAAGATCCTGGCCGATCTCGGTGTTGTCCTGCTGATGTTCGTCGCGGGAGTTGAGACCGACCTGACCATGATGCGCCGCATGGTGGGGCCCGCATTCTGGTCGGCAGCCGGTGGCGTTGTTTTACCGATGGCGGGCGGTTACTTTCTCTCTAGGAGCTTTGGCTTCAGTGTTGCCGAAGCTGTCTTCATCGGTACCATTCTTACTGCCACGAGCGTCACCATCACGGCGCAAGGCCTGATGAACCTGAACCAGCTTCGCTCTAAGGTGGGCTCGACGATTCTAGGCGCGGCTGTGATCGACGATGTGCTCGGCCTCATAGTTCTTTCAGCCGTGATCGCGCTGGCCCCGCAACTCTCGCACACCGGTGACGCCTCCTGGAGCGGACTAGCCTGGACTTTCGGGCGGATGGTGTTATGCCTGATTACGATGGCGCTGCTGGGACCTTGGCTCACTCGCTGGGCGTTGAAAAAGGCAGCTTGGCTTCACGGACATCACACGGAAGCTGCCGTGGCGCTAGTAATCGCCATGCTTCTGGCATTCGACGCGCAGTGGGTGGGTGGCATGGCGGCGATCACTGGTGCCTACCTGGCTGGCCTGTTCGTGGCCATGACTCCGAGCCGGGAGAGAGTGAGCCTGGACGTCCATCCTCTTCTGAACTCCTTCTTTGGTCCCGTGTTCTTCGTCTCCATCGGCATGGAAGTGAATGCCTGGCACATGGGCGGTCGCGTCAGTTTCTTCGCCCTGCTGCTGGGGATCGCGGTCCTGGGCAAGATTCTGGGCTGCGGTTTGGGCGCGTATGCCAGAGGATTCTCCAGCCGCGAATCCCTGATCGTAGGTGTCGGCATGATCCCACGCGGCGAAGTTGGCCTGATCACCGCCAGCCTGGGCTGGGCAGCCGGTCTGGTAACCCGGGAGGTGTACGTACAGGTCGTTGTGATCGTACTTCTGACGACGCTGATCACGCCGCCCTTGCTACGCTTCACCTTTCCTAAGGCAGTCCCAGTCGACCCGGGCGCCTCTGGTAAGCTTGCTGACGCGCCAGCGATTCCACCCGGCGTCAGCCAATTAGTTGATGCATGACATGCGTGGTGTTTTCGCGCCAGTTCGTTAGTTTTTAGACGTGGCAAAATTTTCCAAATCTTCGGGTAACGAGAGGATACAGATCAAATGATGACCAAGGTGGAAGCGATCATTCAGCCTTCGAAGTTGGACGCGGTAAAGGAAGCCCTAGCCGAGCTCGGTGTCGACGGGCTCACCATTTCGGAGGTGCGCGGCCACGGCCGTCAGAAAGGCCACACCGAAATGTACCGTGGCCATGAATACTCCGTTGACCTCTTGCCCAAGGTCAAGATCGAGTCGGTAATGGACAACGACCAGGTCGACGCCGTAGTCAAAGCAATTCTGGAAACCGCCGCCACCGGCAAAATCGGCGACGGAAAAATCTTCCTCTCCAAAATCGACGAAGCCATCCGCATCCGCAACCAGGAGCGCGGCGTCGCCGCGCTGTAAGAGTTTGTGGAGGATTGCCGGTCACTCCTTGTGTGACTGTCGGTTTCGGGAGGGCACGAGTTTACTCGTGCCGTAACCTCCGGAAATTATGGGA
>Ga0137359_10001926_pt1 | contig 16597 bp, 10 predicted proteins | sample Mad1_40_16metaG_FD_108281 | JGI IMG/M metagenome (GOLD analysis project Ga0137359, IMG submission 108281) | Vadose zone soil microbial communities from Angelo Coast Range Reserve, California, USA - Mad1_40_16 metaG | ecosystem: Environmental > Terrestrial > Soil > Vadose zone | place: USA... | reverse complement strand
TTTCCTGCGGCGGTCATCGTGTCGTTGACGATGCGCAGGATCTCGTCGAGGTCCACCTGTTGAATGTGCTTGGCCGCATCGATGCGGAAGCCGGCAACGCCGGCGCGAGCCAACGCGATGAGGTACGCCGCGATCTTCTGGCGCACGGACACGACCTCGGTCTTCAGATCGGGCAGGGAGAACAGCTCGCAGTCCTGCACATTCGCCGCGCTCTGGTAGTTGTTCACCTGGCATGGCGTGTGGAAGTCAGTGGGCGAGTAGAGTCCGGGATAATCGTACTTCGTATAGCTCGTGCCGTTCGAGCCCACGCCGGGGCTCGGGTAGTTGGTCATGTGATTGATCACGGCGTCCGCGATGATGCCGACGCCCACCGCGTTGCAGCGATTCACCATGTCGACGAACTCGACGCGCGTGCCCGAGCGGCTGTGCTCGATGCTGTAACTCACCGGCTGATAGCGCTCGCTCCAGTCGTGGGTCGGCGTGATGCTGTGCTCTTCGGGCGGTGAGATCTGGACTGCCGTGAAGCCGGCTGGCCCGAGCACGTTCTCACACTCGGCGGCGATGTCGGTCCACTTCCATTCGAACAGATGGACGAAGACGTCGCCCGCGAGCATGTGGCCGCTGGGACGGTAGGTCTGCGATAGGGTTGGGCGGGTCGGGGGGGGTCCGCCGCCCCCGCGGGGGGGTGCAGCCGGAGATCTGTCGCAGGCTGCCAGCACGCTCGCAAGAATAAGGGCGGCGGTGACGCGACGAACTGTGCAGGTCAACGGACTCTCTCTACCGCCGCACGCTGGCTGTGCTGTTGAAGAGCGGGTTTCTGATCGCGAAGTCCACGACCACTCCCGGGGAGAGAAGCAGCGGCCCGGATCGAGCCCGGGAATCGCCGTCGCCGGCGAACAGTTCCACCATTCCACCGCCGACCATGGCCTGCGGCAGCAGGAAGTCGCCGACCATGCCAGGATGAACGATACCCAGGCGGTGGCTGATGTTCGAGCCCACGGCGACAACCTCCATCGGCGCAGTGTAAAGGTTGGTCACGACGATGCGGACCGGGGAGTCGGCGGACGCAGGCCTCACCTGCTGCTGGCGGCGGCCGCAGCCAGAGCCGGCCAGCTGCATCAACCCAAGGGTCAGGAGGCAGAGTCGACGGTGCACGCATCTCTCCCGGACAAGACGCAGCCTCCCTTGGAATCGTGGGGCTTGATTCCAGGGGAGGCTGGTCCTGCTGAGAATCAGTAGCCCGTATTCTGCCGCATGTTCGGGTTGGCGATCAGCTCGTTTGACGGAATCGGGTACAGGTTGAAGTGCGCATCGGTTGAAGTCCCGGCCTGGGTGTTCCCCTTCCAGTCCCAAACGTAGGAGCCGCCGGTGAACACGCCGAACCGGACCAGGTCGGTCCGGCGCTTGCCCTCCCACCGGAGCTCACGGCTGCGCTCGGCGAAAACTGAATCCAGCGGAGCCGCTGCCCAGGTGCCGAGCCCGGCGCGCGTCCGGATCGCGTTCACATAGTTCAGCGCCGTTCCGGTATTGCCACCCGCAGCGCCACGGGTGGTCGCCTCCGCGTAGATGAGGTACGCCTCGGTGAGACGGAACATCGGGTAGTCGGTATCGGGATGCGTGGGGTTCGACCCCGGCGTGCCGTCAGCCCTCCGATTGTAGAACTTCGGTGCCGCTTTGCCGGAGTACCAGTCACCCACGCTGTTGACGTTCACGCTCTGGCTGTCGTTCCACTGCTCGGCGATCCAGGCCGAGGCCCGCATGTCGCCGGCCGTGTACCGATTGTAGGTCTGCGGCTTGATGCGCAGTCCCCACCAGCAACCGTTGGTGCCGTAGACACGTGTGTCCATCCAGTTGCCGCCGCAGGCGGCGTGGATCAGGAACGTCGTGCCGCCCCACGTCTGCGTGTGCTTGCCGTCCGACGTCACGGGGAAGATCATTTCCTTCGACTGATCGTTGTCGGCGAGGAACACGCGCAGCGTGTGCACCGTGTCCACGTGCGTCGCATTGGTCGGATCGACCGGCGGATTCGGCGTCGCGACGGTGAACGTGACGACCGTATCCAGCGTGTACGCGCCGGAGTTGATCACGTTCTCGGCCGCGGTCAGTGCCAGGTCATAATGCGGCGTGCCGGTGTACACCTCGGCGTTGAGGTAGACATTGGCGAGCACCATCTCGGCGGCCCACTTGTTCGTGCGGCCGTAGGTAGCCGGTCCCGGCGCAGGCAGGTCGGTCCCGGCGATGATGTCGGTCAGCTCGCTCACGATAAAGTCGTAGACCTCCTGCCGGGTGTTCTGCGCCGGCGGCGTGGCCGAGAGCGGCTGCGCGTCAGTCACCAGGGGGATGTCGCCGTAGGCGTCGATCCCGTGCCAATAGCTGAGGGCACGGAGGAACCGCGCCTCCGCCCGGTACTGGTGAACCAGCGCCACCAGCGAGGCATCGGTGTGGCCGCGTTCGGCGAGCTTCGCGTCGGTGGTCTGACGCAGGAACTCGTTGGCCAGCTGGACCTGGTAGTACACCCGATAGTACATCGTTTGGATGAAGTAGTTGCTCGGGCCCCAGTTCCAGCGATTGAGATCGGGAACGCCGGGGTCTCCCCAGGCGAGCACCGCTTCATCAGTCGGGACTTCCTGCGAGTACCAGAGGACGCGCACGTACTGGTTGAAGCCTTCGTCGGGCGTCTGGATATCGGTGTTCCCGTTTGGTCCGACCTGGCCGGTGACCGCCAGCCCGGCGTACAGCTTGGCGATGAATGCTGTGTACGACGAGGGGTCGCTGAAAATGTTGGCGTCACTGACCGTACTCTTGGGCTCCACGGCCGTGTCCGTGCAGCCCGCCGCGGCCATCAACAGGAGCGCGGCGACGCCGGCCGCGAGCGTCTTGCAGGTTCTTAGGTTCATAATCGCGCCCCTTCGTGTCGTGGGTGTCATGGTCGTGTCTACCTCACCTGCAGGGTGACGCCCGTTACGAACGTGCGGGCCCGCGGGTAGATGTTGTTGTCGATGCCGTTGATGCCGGCAGTCGGATCCACGCCGCTGTAGCCGGTGATCGTGAGCAGGCTCTGCCCCGTGGCGAAGAAGCGGAACGCCTCGCCGCCGAGCTGCGTGTTGAAGCCGAGCGTGATGTTGTCCAGCCGCAGGAATGACGCGTCTTCCACGTAGTAGTCTGAAAGGACGTTCTCCTGCGTAAAGCCGGTCTTGAGCACCGAGCGGTGCATGTTGCGCGGCGAGGCATTGGCGGTAATCGCCTGATACGTGCCCTGGTTGGACGCCACGTTATTGTACACGTAGTTGCCGAGGTGGGCCCGCAGCGTGAAGCTCAAATCCCAGCCGCCGTAAGTCATGTAGTTCGAAAATCCAAGAATCCACTTCGGCATCGGGTCGTGGAAGGCACGGGCGTCGCGGTCGGTGCTGCATCCGGTGGTCGTGCTGTCCCCGGCCGCGTTCTGCTTCAGGGTATAGTAGGTGTTCTCGATCGGCTTGCCGGCATTGTCATGGGCCTGCCGGCAGAGGAAGAAAGAGTTCACCGGCGCACCCGGCTCAAAGATCTGGACCGTGTTGCCCACGCCGCCGGAGATCCCACCCGTCGGGATCCGCGTCGGCGTCAAGGTGTCGGCATACGGGTTGATCCGCGTCAGCTCGTTGGTGTTGTGGCTGACGTTGAAGCTCACGTTCCAGCCGAGCCCGCGGTGGGGGCCTTCCGCCACGCGGTAGTTGAGGCCCAGCTCGACGCCGTTGTTCTTCATGCTGCCGATGTTCGTCGTGACGTGGTTCGACAGGTTGCAGGCGCCGCATACCGGCACGTCGAAGATGAGGTCATCCGTGTTCTTGACGTAGTAGTCGAACGAGCCCGTGAGGCGCTGGTTCCAGAGGCCGAAGTCGAGGCCTAAGTTATTCGAACGGGTCGTCTCCCACTTGATGTTGCGGTCAACGGCGCTGGGTCGAATCGTGCACACGAACTGCGATCCGAACTGCGGACACGCGGTCTCGGTGCTGAACGTATAGGTGGACGACCACAGGTAGTTGCCGAAGGCCTGGTTCCCTGTCTTCGCCCACGAGTAGCGTAGCTTGAGGTCCGACAACCAGCTGCGGTTCCCGCTTAGGAACGACTCGTCGGAGAGGCGCCAGGCGACAGCGACTGATGGAAACGTCGCCCAGGAATTGTCCGGCCCGAACCGCGAGGAGCCATCCCGGCGCAGCGTCACCGCTGCCAGGTAACGGTCGTTGAGGTTGTAATTCGCCCGCCCAAAGAACGAGATCAGCTTGTAGTCCTCGATGAACAGCGTGTTGGTGACCTGAGAGGAATCGGGGACCAGGATGATCCGGTCAATCGACGCTGAGCTGGGCAAGTAGGTGGCCTGGAAATAGGGATACTCGCCATGCTCGGTCTGATACGAGTAGCCCCCCGTCAGGTCGATCGTGCCCGCCGCGATCCGGAGCGGCGCCGCGTAGTTCAGATACGTCTCGAACACCCCGTTCTGCTGGCTTGGGTTGGAGCGGTTCTGGAATCCGAACTGTGCCGTGCCCTTGTACTGGTCGTGGACGTCGTTGGGTCGGAACTGGTCGCGAGAGGCGGCGGTGACGTCGAAGCCGAGATTGACGTTGAGCCGCAGGTTGGAAACCCAGGGCAACTCATACTCGCCGCGGACGTTCCCGGTCGCGCGATACGTCGTTGCCCGGTCCTGCGCCAACGCGGCGATCTCGAGCGGGTTGTCCGCCGAGGTCAGCGTGGCCCCGGGCCAGTTGTAGTAGCCCGTCGCGCTTGTCGAATCGTAGACCGGCTGGGTGGGCCCCATCTGCGCCGCGTTCGAGAGAACGCCGCCCGGCGTGAACACATCGTGCTGTCGAGAAGCGCGAACATTGCTGCGCAGCCTGAGGCGATCGTCGAACAGGTGCTGCTCGTAGTTCGCGCCGAGGGTCGCGCGCTGGAGCGTCGTGCCCAGGAGGATGCCGTCCTGGTCGAGATACCCCATCGACAGCCGCCAGTTGCTAGTTTCGGTAGCGTTCGACAGGGAAAGATTGTGCTCTTGGCCGTGTCCCGTGCGGATCACCTGGCCGAACCAGTCGGTCGTGGTGTTCCCGATCTGCGTCAGTTGGCCGGACGTGCCGTGCTGTTGGACGGCGGCGCGGAAGTCTGTCGCGTTGAGCATGTCGGGGAGGCGGTCCACCGAGGAGGCGGACATGTTGCCGGTGTACTCGACATGCAGCCCGCTCTGTCCCCGCTTGGTCGTGATGAGCACCACACCGTTCGCGGCGTTCGATCCGTAAATCGCGGCCGCGGAAGCGTCCCGCAGCACCGTGATATTCTCGATGTCGGCGGGATTGATCGAATTGAGCGGGTCGCGGCCGACCGTGAGCCCGCCGCCGGCGCCGGTGCCCATCGGCATCCCGTCGATCACATAAAGCGGATCGCTGGCCGCGCTGACGGATGTGGTGCCGCGGATCCGGATAGACGTGCCGCCGCCAGGCTCGTTGGTGTTATCAATCACCTGGACGCCGGGCGCTTTGCTGCCGATGAGCTGTGCTGGGCTGATGATGCGGCCCGTGTTGAACTGCGAATCGCTTACCGATGACACGGCGCCGGTGACGGCGCCAAGACGCTGCTCGCCGTAACCCGTCACCACGATTGCGGAGAGGTTGAGGGCCTGCGCGTCGAGCGCGAGATCGACGCTGACTGTATCGCCGCCCGTGACCATGACCGGTTGGTTCACCGCCGTGTAACCGATCAGGCGCGCGTGCACGAGATCGCTGCCGGCCGGTACGCCGGTGATCGTGTAGCGGCCGTCGGGCTGCGTCCGCGCGCTGCGTGTGCCCACGGTGACGAGCACCCCTGCGATCGGTTGCTGTGTGGCGTTGTCGGTGATGCGTCCGCGAATGGTACCGGTGGGTTGCTGAGCAGCGAGCGAGGCGGTCCAGGACAATGCCAGGAGCGCGCACGTGAAATGATTGAACCGGCGCATACGACCTCTCGGGCGGTGAACAGTTCAAGAGGATGCGCGGATGCGAGAGTGTCAAGACGCGCTAGATTTACCGCATGCGTTATAGAACATTTCATGAGCGCCTCAAGAACGCCGTCCTCACCACGCCCGGCGCCACGCCGGAATCGCTCCGCCGCTCCGTCCTGGAACGGGCGCAGCAAAGCCGCCCCAGCCAGGGTGACGTGCCCCCCGCGCTTACCCGCTACGTGGATACGGTGGCCCTCCACGCCTATAAGGTCACGGACGCTGGGGTCGCCGAGCTCCAGCGCTCGGGGAATTCCGACGACACCCTGTTCGAGATCACAGTCGCGGCGGCTGTGGGTGCCGCGCTGCACCGCCTGGACCGGGGGATGGCTGCCCTGCGCGGCGAGGAGCCGGACTGATGCGCGTCCGCGCGATCGAGCATCGTCATCGGCTGCCGCAAAAGCTCATGCTGGGACTCATCCGGCTGATCAGCGGGCGCCGCGTCCCCGACGTCGTGAAGACGCTGATGTACCGGCCCGAGTTCTTCGGCCGGCCGCAGTGCGAATGGACGCAGGCGGTGATGCGCGGGCCGTCCCAGTGGAGCGTCGGGGAACGCGAGCTGTTCGCGGCGTTCACCTCGAAGCTCAATCAATGCGTCTTCTGAACGGAGTCCCACGCCGCGGTCGCGGCGCTGGCGCTACAGGATGAACGGTTCGTACAAGCGGTCGTCGACAATTGGCGCACGGCGCCACTCGACGCGAAGCTGCGCGCGACGCTCGGGTTTCTCGAGAAACTCACCCTCCACCCAAACGACGTGCGACCCGCCGATGTCGCGCCTTTGCGAGCCGCGGGTCTGTCGGATGACGCCATCGAAGATGCGATCAACGTGTGCGCGCTCTTCAACATCTACGACCGGCTCGCCGATGCGCTCGGCTGGTACCTGCCCGATGCCGGAGGCTACGCGGCGTCGGCGCAAAACCTAATGAAGCGGGGATATCTGCTCTAGCTGCAGTCGGTCGTTGTTCCGCGCCACCACAATCAGCCGGTCACCGTTGGCCCGCTTCAGAAAAGCCATGTGCCGGACCTGCCCGTCGATCGCCAGCCCGCTCTGCTCCATGTCCACCGCGGTAAATCCGCCGCGCCCGTCACCGCGCAGGAAGAGCCCGTAGCTTGCATCGTAGCGGCCCTCGATTGGCTTCACACCATAGAAGTTGCCGGCAACGACGAGATCGGTCTTCCCATCACCGTCGAAGTCGCCGGCCAACGAGGCGTAAATGGGAGCGAACTGTGCCTCGATGGGAAGCGAGTGCAGTTCAAACCTGCCGTCGCCCCGGTTTAGGGCGATGACACTCGCGAAGGTGTCGGCCTCGAGCATACGTGCCTTCTTCAATTCCTTCCCCGGAATGATGTTTTGAATCCGGCTCGCGCCGAATGATTCATACGTCGGGTAACGCGTGCGTAACGACGGCATCGCCTGGAGGAGCTCATCGCGTCCCACCAACGGATAGCTGATGCCGTGGCGGTAGGACGTGAGAATCTGCTCCAGCTTCCCGGAATTGAAGAAGTCGCCGACATAGAGCTGCGCCGGCTCCGCGCGTGACGCCCGAACCAATGAATTCAAGCCGAGGTTGCCGAGCACGAGATCGGGGCGGCCGTCGCCGTTCAGGTCCGCCGCCTGAATGCTGGTCCACCAGCCGTTGGTGCCCGCGAAGCCGGCTTCCCTCGTGCGATCGACGAACCGCCCATGCTCCTGGTGGAACACGCGCACCGGCATCCATTCGCCGACGACGATCAGGTCGAGCTTGCCGTCGCCGTCGTAGTCGATCCAGGTCGCCCGGCTGACCATCCCGACCGAGTCGAGGCCGGGAGCTTTCTCGCGTGTGACGTCGCGGAAGTGCCCGTGCCCGTCATTTTCGAGCATGTAGCTCTGCGGGGTGACGCCATACTGCCGCGCCACTACGCGGCTGCCGACGAACAGGAAATCGCGGCTCGGCACGATGCAGGAGCCGTTGTGCGCGAAGCCGGGAAGCGCATCGGGTGCCCGGGTGAAATTGCCGTGGCCGTCGTTCAGGTACAGCCGATCCCGCAGCGGCGCGCCCTCCCAGAATTCGTTGCCGCCACTCACGACGTAGAGATCGAGATCCCCGTCGCCGTCGGCGTCGAACAGCGCGGCATCCACGTCTTCGTCCAGACTGTCGGCGCGAAAGGCGGGTTCGGGCACCGGGTGAAAACGGCCACTCGCGTCCTGGAGGAACAGCACGCCGGGCTGCCATTTCGCGCCGCCGACGTAGATATCGTCCCGGCCATCGCCGTTGACGTCGCCGACCGCGAGGGCAGGGCCCTCGGTCGAGAGCAGGTGGGGCATCAGCGGCTCGCGGCCGAAGTCAAAGAAGGTGTTCTCCGCATGCTTGTAGCTGATTGGCAGCCGATCGGTGACGTCCGAGAATAACGGCGGATGGGCGGATGGGCGGATCGGGGAGGGGGGGGGCGGTTGGCTCCGCGCATCAGCCTGCGACACGGTGATGAATTGATCCGCGGCGACGTTCGTCAGCGTCTGATAGCGCCGGTCGGGCCAAATGACGGTCAGCGAGTCCACCCGGGACGTCGCGCCGAGTCCAAAGTGAGCGCGCGGATCGACCGATGATTCAAAGCCACGTGTCGGCATTACCTCTACGAGCTGCCGGCCGCCTGGGCCGACAAGAATGACCTTGGTGCCGATCCCTGCGGTGTTCGCTCCCGAGCCCCGCAGCGTCACCGTGAGATAGTGGTGATTGGCACTGTCCAGGTCGCGGGCCCGATTACGGTAGACCGCGGCTGGCGCGTTGAGATTGTTCACCACCAGATCGAGCGCGCCGTCGTTATCGAGATCCACGTAGGCCGCTCCGTTCGAAAATCCCGCGGCGTCGAGTCCCCAGGCGGCGGCCAGATTCGTGAACGTCAGATCGCCGTTGTTGTGGAACGCGTAATTCGGCTGCGGCACGTGCGGCATCTTCGCGATGAGTCGCGCGGCGGGCGGCTCCACGCCCGTGGGGATGCTGTCGAACGACGCGATGTAGTCGAGATTGTTCGGCCGGCGGTAGATGCCGGTGGTCACGAACAGATCTTTACGCCCATCGTTGTCGAAGTCGGCAAAGAGCGGCGCCCAGCTCCAGTCGGTCGCGGCGATGCCGGCCAGCACACCGATCTCACTGAAGCGCAGCTTCCCACCCGTGACGCCGCGGTTCAGCTGCAGCGTGTTGCGCGCGTACTGGTAGTGATAACCCAGCGCGAGCTTCTGATTGAACAGGGAGTAGCTCTCCGCCGTGGCCGCAGTCTTGAGGATCCGCTCGCTGTCGGGGAGCATGTCGAGCACGGCGATATCGGGCCGGCCGTCGTTGTTGAAGTCGGCCGCGTCTGCGCCCATGGAGAAGCGGCTCGTGTGCCCCGTCGCCTGGGCGATCGATTCCGTGAACGTCCCGTTGCAATTGTTGAGGTAGAGGAAGTCGTTCTCGGGGAAATCGTTGGCGACGTAAATGTCGGGGCAGCCATCGAGATTGACGTCGCTCACGGCCACGCCCAGGCCAAAGCCTTCCACGCCGCCGTAGATATGCGCACTCTCGCTGACGTCCACGAAGTGTCCGTGATCGTTGCGATAGAGCCGGTCACCGGCGCGGGCGTTGCGCTCCGTGCGGCTCGGGCTCTTCCTGGCGCGGAGCTCCGAGAAGGTGGAGCTGTTGAGGAGATACATGTCCAGGTCGCCGTCGCCGTCATAGTCGAAAAACGCGGCCTGGGTCGAGTAGCCCGAGAATCCCAGTCCGTACTCGTCGGTGCGGTCGGTGAACGTGCCGTCGCCGTTGTTGATGTACAGCACGTTGCGGCCCTTCATCCCCAGATAGTTCACGCCCGAAACGTAGATATCGAGCCGCCCGTCACCGTTGACATCTGCCATGGTGACGCCGCTCTTCCAGCCGACGGAATCGGCGACGCCGGCACGCGCGGTGATGTCCTCGAACCGGAAGTTGCCCAGGTTGCGGTACAACCGGTTGGAGCCCAGGTTCGACGTGAAATACAAGTCGACCAGTCCGTCACCGTCGATGTCGCCCGCGGCCACGCCGCCGCCGTTGTAGTAGTACAGGTAATTGACGATGTTGACCGCGGAATCTTCCGGCAGCGTATTGGCGAATGTGATTCCAGTAGTCGCACCCCCGACCGCTTCGAAGAGCGGAGGTACGGTCGGTACGCGACGACAGCAAAGCGTGGCCAGGGCGGTCGCAAGCAGAAACGGCAGCTGTTTTCGCAAGGGGCGCCAGTATAGCGTGAAAACTTTCGGTTCGCTCGCTGTCTTGCTGCTCTGCGGCGCAGTCGGTTGCCGGGAGAAGCCCATCGATCAGGGCGCGCTGATCACCGCGCGCACGGTGGGGCTCGAGCATCTGCAGCGGGGACGGCTGCCCGAGGCCGAGCAGGAGTTTAAGACGGTCATCGCGCTCGCGCCGCGCGATCCGCTGGGCTACGCCAACCTGGGCCTCACCTATCTCCGCGCCGGCCGCTACGTCGAGGCGGAGTCGGAGCTCGATCGCGCGCGGCGGCTCGATCCCAAGAATTCCGACATCGCGCTCATCGTGGCGAAGCTGTACATGCTGACCGAACGGCCCGCCGAGGCGCGGCTGGTGCTCGCCGGCGTGACGCCCGACGCGCGGGTGTTCTACGCGCTCGCCGAGCTCGAACGCGAGAGCGGCGACAGTATTTATGCGGAGCGGTTGCGCCACGTGCTCCAGCGCATTCCGGCCAATCTCGCGGTGCGACTACAGCTCGCGGATGCGCTCCTCCGGCTCGGTCAGACCGATAGCACGGTTCGCTACCTCGAGGAGGTGCGCCGGCTCCGTCCCCAGCCGCCCGGCGAGGCCAAGCCGCATCTCGATGCCGCGTTGCAGGCCCTGCGCGCCGGCCGGAAGGCGAACGCCCGCGCCGAGCTCGATCGATTGCTGCGGCTGCTCGAGGTCACGGCGCCCTACCAGGCGGCGCTCGCGGAAGTGGACGGGATCGAAGGACCGCTCGCGGGGCGGCCGGTCCTCGCCTTCAGTCCCCAATCGCTCATCACGATGCGCGGAATCGGCTCGGCTCCGGCGTCCGCCAAGGTTCAATTCACCGATGTCACCGGTGAGACCGGCTTCCCCGAGGGCGCCGCCCCAGCCACGGCGCTGGCCTGGGGAGACTACGACGGCGACGGCGAGGACAATCTCTTGGTTGCCTCGGCGGCGGGCGCGCGGCTCTACGCAGTTCACGGCGGTTTCGTGGCGGACGTCAGCGCGAACATGCCGCTCCCGCTGCCCGCCGGTGCAGTCGTCGCGGCATTCGCGGACTACGACAACGACGGCTGGCCCGACCTGTTTGCGATCGGTACCGACGGCCGCGGCCATCTGCTGCATAATCGCGAAGGCAAACGGTTCGACGATGTAACCGCCGCCGCCGGGGTGCGTGACGTGGACGGTGCGCGGCGCGCGATCTTCGTCGACCTCGATCATGACGGGGATCTCGACCTGCTCCTCGTGGGCAACAATTCACTCGCCGCCTATCGGAACAACCTCGACGGCACGTTCACGCTGTTTCCGAACGCGGACGGCATTGTCCACGGCGGTACCGATGCCGCGTTCGCCGATGTGGACGACGATGGCCGTACGGACGTCTTCGTGGCGAGCGCGACTGGCGCGGACGGCCTATTCCACAACGACGGCGTGCGCGGTTTCACGCGCACGGCCGACACGATCCGTGGCACGGGACCGGTTGCTATGGGCGACTACGACAACGACGGCGCCATCGACATCTTCGTCGCCGGCAGCGGTCTCTGGCACAACAACGGCAGCGGCCAGTTCACCCACGATACGCGCTCACCAGCTCTCGCGCGCGCGCGGAACGCCACCGGTGGGACGGCAGTGTTTTTCGATTACGACAACGACGGCTGGCTCGATCTGATCGTCGCGGGGCCGCGCGGCGCCTTGCTCTTCCATAACGATGGCACCGGCCGGTTCGCGGACCGCAGCGAGCTGCTGCCGCCGGCCGTGCAACGCGATTCGATCGGGCCGCTCGTCGTCGACGATATCGATGGCGACGGCGATCAGGACTTGATCCTCGGTGACCGGAGCGGCGTCCACGTGCTCCGCAACGACGGCGGGAACGCGCATCTCGCCATGCGGGTGCGGTTGACCACGCTCGGTCTCGGCAGCGGCAAGAACAATTCGTTCGGCATCGGCGCCCGGCTCGACGTGCGCGCCGGCGAGTTGTACCAGACCCGCGTCGTGACGGAGCCGGTGATGCATTTCGGACTCGGAAGCCACTTCAAGGCGGATGTGTTGCGGGTGCAGTGGCCCAACGGCGTGCCGCAAACCATCTATTTCCCCGGCACCGATGAGGACGTGCTTGAGCTGCAGCAGCTCAAGGGCTCGTGCGCCTTCCTCTATACATGGGACGGCACGCGGTTCCGGTTCATTACCGATGTCATGTGGCAGAGCGCGCTCGGGATGCCGCTCGGAATTATGGGGAAGGCGGAAGGGGGAAGGGGGAAGGGGCCGATGTCCTACGCCCCGGCGGGCGCGTCGCAGGAATACCTGCGCATTCCCGGCGCAGCGCTACAGCCACGCAATGGCCGCTACGTCCTCCAGGTCACCGAGGAGCTCTGGGAGACGGCGTACCTCGATCAGCTGCGGCTGGTGGCGGTGGATCACCCCGACTCTGTGGATGTCTTTGTGGACGAGCGATTCCCGCCGCCCGGTCCTCGGCGGCTGCGGCTATTTCAGGCGATGCACCGTCGAGCGCCCTTGTCGGCGGTCGATGGGCGCGGCAGCGACGTTCTCGATGACCTGCGTGAGCACGACGATCGCTACGTCTCGAACCTCACACCGGTCCGCTACCAGGGCCTCACGGAGCCGCACGAGCTGATTCTCGATCTCGACCGGGATGCGGGCCGACCGGGCACGTTCCTGTTCCTGCGCGGCTGGATCTATCCGTCGGATGCGAGCATCAACGTCGCGCTATCACAGCAGCATCAGCTGCACGCCGAGCTTCCGACGCTGGAGGTGCGGGACGCGCGGGGCAGGTGGGCGGCCGCGCGCACCGTGGGTTTTCCCTCAGGCAAGGACAAGACCGTCGTGATCGATCTCGCGGGCCTGTTCCCGACGCGCGATCACCACGTGCGGCTGCGCACAAATCTCCAGATCTACTGGGATCAAGCATTTATGGCGGACGATGTAAACGGCGGCGGTCCGGGCGGTCAAGAATCACCTGCGGCCGTCACGCGGGTCACGACCCTCTCACCAGTATCCGGGGACCTGCATTTCCGGGGCTTCTCGCGGATGTACCGGCGCGGCGGCCGTTACGGCCCGCACTGGTTCGACTACGACGACGTCACGAAGGAGTCGCCGTGGCGGCCGATCACCGGCGCAGCGACGCGGTACGGTGACGTGCGCCCGCTGCTCGACCGGAGCGACGATCAGTACGTCGTGATGGTACCGGGGGACGAGGTCACGGTGGAGTTCGACGCGCCTGCTGACGGGCCGCCCCCAGGATGGACTCGGGACTTCATCCTCTACTCCGACGGATGGATCAAGGACTCGGATCTGAATACGGCGAACGGTACGACGATCGGCCCGCTACCTTACCACGCAATCACGTCGTATCCGTACGCACCGGGCGACGCGTACCCGGCGGATTCGGTGCGCCAGCGGTACCTCCGCGAGTACAACACGCGGATCATCAAACTCCCACGCCCCCCCCTCCACGGAGTGCTGGAAGAGCGCTGATCAGCGACTCGCGGCTCATGCCCAGGACTTGGTGGCGCCGGACGAGGACGTCGAGGTCCACAGGGTAGAGTCCGTGCGCGGCGGGATTGGCGAGGCCACAAACGTTCCGTGGGGCGATCGCGTTGCTCGCCCATTGGACGAAGCCACGCCGGTCGGCGGGTGTGCGGACGTGCCGCAGCCGCCGGAGGCTCGCGCGGGGCAGCCCGCCGAGCTCCGGATCGCCCACGCCGAGGAACCCCGACCACGCGTTGTGTTGCTGCAGGCGTTGGCGGATCTCTGCAAATGAAACAGCGGCGAAATAGATCATCGCATGTGCGGCGAAGAGATCAAAGCGAGCCATGGCGTGATACGCGCCCGCCACCAACCTGTCGATCTGATCGGCCTCGGCGCTCAAGAGCGCGTCATAGCGGGCGAGGTCTTGCTCGGTTGGTCCGCGTCCCCCGTTTTCAAAGAGCAGACCCAGGCGCTCGATCGCCCGCAGGCTCCAGGCAATCCCGGTGGAGAACAGCGGATCGACAAACGCGTAGGCATGAGGGAGCATGGCCCAGCCTCTGCCCGCTGCGCGTGTCAGACGGTGTTGAATCCGTGGCTTGTACGCGAGGGGCATGAGTGGCTTCGCGTCGGCGAAGAGCCTGTCGATCGTGGGATAGCGTTGCAGCAGGCGACGCCAGATCTCGTCAGGCGCTCCCGACACTCTCTCCTTCAGCAGGAACCCCGCGCTCGTAACGCCGTGGTCGAACCGAAGCGAGTACATCCACCCCTCATCTATAATGTGGTGCACCGCCGCCCAATCGTCGGGATACGGGCCCGGCGGCAGTCCCGCCACGACATCAGGGAACAGGCGCACGCCATCGAAGTGGCTGAACAGGAGCCCGGCGTGAGTGTGCATCCGGCTGAGCGCTGAGGGGATCGCGAGCTGCTGGGCCATGAAGCCGCCGGGTCCAGACGCGTCGATCACGAAATCGACCCGCAGCGCCGTCAGCATATCGGCCGTTACCACGGTCCGATCGCGGTATTCCACGCCGGCGGCCACCGCGGCCTGCACGAAGTGGCGATCCACGTCGGCACGCAGCCAGTGATTGTCGGCGATGTGGTCGCTCGGGCTCGCGGCAACGAGCAGCCGCTCGGTGCGCGAGCCATCCGGGGCGAACGGGCGCCCCGCGTGGTGGCGATAGAACGTGAAGCCGCGCTTCAGCCCGCGACCGAGCTCGGGGAAGCGAGCGACCCACCGGCCGTGGGCCGCGAGATCGTAGCAATCATCCAGCCCGTAGCGTGACGCCAACCGTTCGAGCGCAAGATTGGCGAGCGGCGTGCTCGACTCGCCGATGGCGAAACGAGGGTGCGTGCCGCGCTCGAGCAGGACGACGTCGTGCCCCTGTACGGCGAGCACGCGCGCGACCAACGAGCCGGCGAAGCCCGAACCGACGACTGCTACGCGCACGCGGAACAGGGGATAGGGGCTGGGGGCTCGGGACTCGGGCTGAGATTCATTGTCTGGATGCGCGCCACCCGCTGGTTGCGGCAACTCTCGCAACCGGACAGCCGAGCGATATCCCAGACGTCCGCGGCGACCACCGCAGATCGGATCGCCAGGCAGCGCTCCAGAACAGTCTCGAGCTGCACGAGCGTCGGCGGGACGAAATGGCCAAGTGCTTGGAGCCGCTCCATCTCGCCGTTCCCGCCACGCACTGGGATCACTGCGATGCGGCCGGCACCGCGTGCCGCCGCGTATTCGACCGTGCGCACCGTCCAGTCGATCGATTCTTCCGCGGGGACGTATGGTGCGCCTAGCAGCGCGAACGCGCGCAGGTCGATATCGTGCTCGGCGAGAAAGGCCGCGGCGCGGTCGAACCGCTCGAGATCGAGTTTCTTGTTGAGGTGCGCGGCCGCGACGGGATGGACGGTTTCGAGTCCGACGGCGACCTCGAGTTTGCCGGCGAGCAGCCCCGCGAATTCCAAGGTCAACGGGCCGACCGTATTCGCATGCGATTCCACCGTCACCGCGGCGAACGGCCAGGCGAGCTCGGCGATGCGCGGCAGATCCTCCGCCGGCACCGCCCGGGGGTCAAAAAAGTTACTCGCGTTGTAGAGCTTCAGGCGACGAGGGACCGGGGGTGCCAGCGCTTCCAATGCCTGCGCCAATTGGGACGGCAGCGCCCCCGGTGGCGTCGGACCATCGAGTGTCCAGCGCCACAGGTCGCAGAACGAGCAGGTGAACGGGCATTCGGCGCCGGCCAGAAACACCGTAAGGGCGCGCGCTACTCCGCTCGCGGAGCGTTCTTCCTCCACGAGCGAGCCGTGCGCCTTCCGGGGATCGACAACAGGTTTCGGCGGCCGCAGCCGCCGAATCCGCGCATCAGGCGTGGAGTGCGTGGAAATGGCGGCGATAGCGAGCCTCGTCCTCGGTGAACAGGCGGGCGGCGGTGGCGGGCGGCGCCGAACCGTGCTGGAAGCGCCGCTTGGGGTAGACGGGCATCTCGTATCCCAGCACGGCGCGCACGCCGCGGCTCACGATCTCGCCCTTCAAGGCGTACAGGCGCTCGTGCGAGCCGCGGGTCAGCTCGGCGAACGGCACCGCTTCGGCAATCGCGATCACTGAGGCCCTCGTGTACGGACTGAACGAGACGAAGCCGTAACGGCTCGCGCAGGCGTAGCCGCGTACGCAGCCGCGGCTGTAGCCGCCCGAGTAGGTGAGCGAGTGCTTGAGCGAATCGACGCCCCAGCCCTCCTGATAGAGCATCCGATTATTGACGACGCTCCTGATCGTCAGCTCGCTGTTCGCCTCGATCGGGTAGTCTTTGAGATTCTCGTCGCCGCCGTCGCCGTCCACGAGCAGACGCCAGCCGGGGTAGCGCAGTCGGATCGCCTGGAGCAGCGCGAGGTTCAC
>Ga0137359_10001922_pt1 | contig 16615 bp, 15 predicted proteins | sample Mad1_40_16metaG_FD_108281 | JGI IMG/M metagenome (GOLD analysis project Ga0137359, IMG submission 108281) | Vadose zone soil microbial communities from Angelo Coast Range Reserve, California, USA - Mad1_40_16 metaG | ecosystem: Environmental > Terrestrial > Soil > Vadose zone | place: USA... | reverse complement strand
CACGAACTTTTACAATCGAGAATCTGAAGGTTTCTCGGGAACACTTCGTCATTTCTCTTCTTATACCCTCCTCCCCTTGAGCGATGAGGCCTTCAGTCGGTATGTGCACGACACGTTGGGCAGCCGAAGTAAACTATTCATGCAACGCATAGCGCAGGGCCAAGTCTATGATCTGTTGCACTCTCCGTTCTATCTGACTCGACTGGTCAAACTCTTTATTGAAACAGGCGATCTCCCACAACGTAAGGCCGCCATTTTCGAAGAGCTAATAAAACGCAGCCTCGAGTTAGATACGGAAAAATTCCGCACTACGGATTCCTTGATTAATAAGCAGGCTGAAATCATTGAGATTATTGAAAGACTTGCGCTATCAATGGAAACACTCGGCCGAAACTATCTGAGAGATCACGAATATCGAGAAATAATCCGCGAACCGGAGAAGAGGGAGTTAGCCGAGTATTGTGCTCTCTGGAAAAAGAAAGAAAAAGAAGAAGTCTCTTGGCAGTTTGAACAAAATTCGTTCCAGGAATATCTCGCGGCGCGAGTGCTCGCACGTCAACCTTTATCGACCATTAAGAGCTTCGTTTCGTTCGAACCTGAGTATCCTAAGGTAATCCCGTCATGGACAAACACTCTGTCTTTCTTAGTTAGCGCTCTTGATAATGGTGACTCGAACCTTCATGAACTAATCGGATGGCTTCAGGACATAGAACCGGAAGTTATAGTCAAGTTCGAGCCTGACAAGATCTCCGAACCACTTCGAATCTCCTACTTGAAACGTATTCATGACGAATACAAGCAAAAGGAAATCGCCATCGATTACGAGAAGTTCAGCTATCACGAATTGGCGCGTTTCGGTCAGTCTGACGAAACGGTTCGGTACTTAATTGAAGAAGCCAAGGCGTCAAACGATATCACCACCTTGATCAATATTCTTAACTTATTGCGGTTTATGAGTCTTCCTCACGCCCGGCGACAAGACGCTGGATTGCTATTTGAAAACCTCGCGATGGACGGAGATTCGGATGGACACGTTCGTTATCTAGCAATGGTGGCGCTTGCGGATCATGGCTTCACATCAAAAGAAATCATACACCGGGTTGTGGCCGCCAATCGCGATTCAAACAACGACGAAGTTCGGCATGGACTGTATTACCTGTTGGTCAATAGTAAATATGTCGAAGATAACGTCGAAGTATTACTGGATGGTATTCAATACGCCGATGGGATGGGAGGCACAGTTGGTCACTCGACAATGCTAGCGCAAGGTTTGGATGGCGTGCGCACACCAGAGGCGATGAAGCTAATCCTCGCGCATATGAAGAAACATGGGAACTCTTGGACACGATCCTTTTTAGACAGTCACATACCCATAATCATCAACAACGCCGCTGGACTGCATTCGCACGATCACACTATTCGTGCGGATATATTGGAGATAGTCTACACATGGTCCCGAAATTACCATCGGCGACAGGCCGAAATGGTCGCGGCTTTCTTTGACGTGACCGGCACGCGCTTGAAGACTTTTCTGACGGTGTATAAGGGACGCCAGCTTCTACCAAATCAACAATATGACTGGTTTGAGTTACTTGCTTTGCTTGCCGACGACGAAGGGATGAGGTTTTACGCTGATGAGTATGCAGCTGGTCGCTTAACGGAACAGGACGTTTGGGGGTTCCAAAGCGGTCTCGGGTTCGTTCGCGGTGCCACCCTGCACGCTTTATTTAATTCAATCGTTAACGAGGTATCGAACAATCAATTTCTGTTGGCTCCGATGCGCGACTATGACGCGGAGCAAAGAGAAATGTCGCACCGGAATTTCCAGTTACTTTTTGACAAAGACGCGTTCATAAAGACAGTCAATGAAGTGTTTGCAGGAGAAAATGCAATCGAATTAACCACACAGCAGATCGAGACAATCTTTAGTAGCGGAATGCAGGATGGACATAGGTACTCAACTTTGGCAGTACACGATCTTCGAGAGCTTGCTATTTCAAACCGCGGAATCGTCAGTCAGCAGTTTGCACTTAACTGTATCGATAGGGGTTGGGAGCGTGTCAGCATCGAAAAGATATACCGTTACATGGAGCACGATAACCAAATTACGTTAACGCCTGAACAGCACGATAGAATCGCCGCCTGGTGTGACTCGAATATTCGAAACGTGGATTTTAGGACCGCTATCGTGGTCAATCCGGATGGTTCTTGGCACACCGACGCAATTGGAACAAAACTGTGGTGTTTTCAGCGACGGCTTAGTCTCGACTATCCGAAAGACGTCATGCTTGACATGCTCTCTTATGAAATCTTCGACCAGTCCGGTCTGAGAGGTACTGAATATTTTGAGGAACTCCTGGACTCAGTTGCAATGACCGATCGGGTCCTAGAGAATCTTGAAGCGGGAATTAAGAGTTCATATGTGCTTAAGAACCATCTGGATTATTGCCGGCGCAACAGGGTTCAAGAGGTTATCCCACACGCGTTGCGCGAAATCGTTACTCCGCTAAGTGATTCTGTCGGTCGCCACGACGCCTTGCAAACAGTTATTTCATTCCCCACCGCCGTCAGCAATCTCGAAAAAACGCTGCCTAAAGTTAATGACGGATTTAAGTGGTCCATAATTGAATATCTGAACAAACATAACAGCGCCGTTGCTCTAGAAACGCTTCGCAGAATCTTGACGGTCGGTGACGACAACGAGCGATTAAGAGCGGCGATTGCTCTAACGGAACGGGAAGCGCTTGACGGGTTCCAGTATTACGTTGAGCACGTTGAACGAACAAAGCAGTATCCTGCCGGGCCCATGGAAAAATCGCCGCTGAGAAATCTGCAGTCCAATGAAGCGCTTTGCTTTGTTATGCGACTTCTAAAAGTTAGTTTGGATGCGGACGTTATTGAAAAAGACCAATTCAGCTTCTTGTACAACATAGTGCTGGACGCGTTCACGCGAATCGCGCTGACATCTGGCGAGAATTTCCGATTGGTCAAGGATTCGATCGCAGCTTTCATAGATCAAAACACGTCACTTAAAAGCGTAAGAAATCTCCACTTTCAGCTTAACAGGCTTGAGAGGACTTATTACACAAGTGTGGCTCAAAGGCTAACTCTCGCCGATGTGTTAAAGAAGTTGGACGCTCTTTTCACCAGCCAAACTCGTTATGCGAATACGTCCAAAGCTTGACCTTGTTTTTCCTGATACTCTTTACCTTCCCTGATCCTTTCATGGTTACTAAGTCAAACATCTGTATCTACTGCGGACAGGAAGGAAGTCTTTCTAGAGAGCATTACTTGCCTCGATGCTTAGGCAAATTTCGAGGCTTCGAATCGCTCAATGACAGGATCTGCAAGAAATGCAATGAGGGTTTCTCGGAGATCGATGAGCAATTCTGCAACAGCGGACCCGAGGCGATCATACGATCGTTGCTTGGAATTAAGGGCCGACCGTCGCACCGAAAGCTCTCTCCGTTCCAACGCGGGAGTGCGGGCGCCGAACGATTGTCTTTCCGCGCAAAGCGTTTTCCCGAAAGCGCTGATGCTGAACACGTCGAAATGGACGTCGACCCTGCGGGAGTCGTCAGACGGTTGCGGCAAATGATTCTGAGCTTCGAATCACGCCAAGTGACGATCAGAATAACCGATGACATGAAAGAGCCCGAGCAGTTGATCACTGTGCTCAGAAAACAAGGGGTTGAATTCGTTAATCCTAGCAAGAACGACCGGCCAATCACTGCTCTGATCACAGGCGCACGGCCGGAGGAGATCGAATGGATGCAGTACCTTCTCAGCGGTCTAAAACCCAATATGATTTCCGAACCTGAGATCACAATCGGAGACAAAGAAGAGGAAGCGAGAGCGCTAGTTCACGCGAGCCCGACGGCAAAGTACTTTCGGGCGCTGGCCAAGATTGGGTTCCACTATTTCCTGAAATACATGAATGGTTTTCATGGTTCAGAACGAGCCTTCTCCGGAATCCGTGATTTCATAACTGGCGGCACGGCTTCCGACGTCGATCGCTTTGTTACTGGACGGCGAGACCATCTGTTTACCGACATAGCCTCAGGAGAATCACCAACGGGCTATCGCCACTTACGGCTCGCTCGATCCAACTACTCCGAACTAGTCTCCAAAATGCAATTCTTCATCCCAGAAAAATACAGAACGCCACTTTATAGACCGGACATCCATGTGTTGCCGATATATACTATTCGCTTAGGAATAAATCCCTTAAGAATTGATTTTCCACGCGCCTGCAGCCATTCATTCACTTATTCTGAGGAGTACAAAGCTGAAGGATACGATAGAATCGTTCGCCAGGAGACGATTAAGCCGCGTTAAGAATATCCGGGCGCGGCCATGGCGAACGTAATTCTGTTTTGCGGGCTGGATAGTTGTCTTTCTCAGAAAGATCTCGACTTTCTCAACGCTCTTGAGATTCGAATTCCCTCTCGAGGCACGCTACGGCTGATAGTTCTGTTGAGCCGCTCCGAATACATCTTCGACCTGCTGCAAGCTCGGTGTTCCTTGCGTCCCCGACACTATGCCGATTGGCTTCGCATATGTAGCGATGTCCAGCGCTGCGGCGTCACAAATGGAGGGGTCTTTATCGATTGTGAGACTCACCAACCCAGCAAGATAGTTCAACTTCAAATCACGTCTCAACAACATATCGGCTTCATTTAGCTTGGCACTCGGCTTCTCAACAGGAACGATCTGTCTAAATATTTCCCGCGCCAGAAATATCCGAAGTTTGGCCAGTTCGTGAAAGATGCTCTCGTCTGGAGCAGCAAAGTAGAGTCCGCCCGGTGTGATGGCGATCTGACCGCCGTCGAGGCTTCCCGCGTAAACATTAAGCCCTTTGTAGAGCACGACGCCTTCCTTGTTCGAGCAGGCTATTAGCTTCAGCACAGGATCGAAGGCGTTAAGTAATCGTTCTCGTGTTTTGGCGTCATCAACTTCGTGGTACTTGACCTCGTCGGGTAGTGTGTTTCGATCAATTGGCGGTGCCTTGCAGATTGCTGGCACCGGTTGTTTCTCACTCCAACTCTTGATATTAGCTACGCCTGCTTCACGCGCCCAGTTAACTACGTCTGCGACCGCGGTTTCAGGATGTAGAGCCTCGTTCGCCTGGAACATAGAATCGGAAGTCAGGCTGTCGATCTTCCATGCGCCTTGTTCCTTGATCAATTTGTAGCGAACGACTGCCACATAGCCATTTCCTCTTGTAATCTCCACGGATACTTCTGCAACCTGTCCAACTAGATCCTCCTTTAGAATCTTAATCGATTTAATCCCACCGTGTTCTTTGACGTCTGAAGCCACGCGCGAAAGGTCTTCCTTAAGCGGGCCGATCCCTCGATTGTTAATAAACCCGCTGGAGAAGAAGGTCGCAGCCCGGTCGACTTCTCCGCGCTCAACTGTTCGGATGAATGTCTCCACCGTCCTTGATGGGCCCACCGACAGGTTGCAGCCGTTGCCTACATTCAGAAGGCCGATTAAAGCGATCGTCAGGAAGAAACTGGAACGCGCAGAATGAACACGTTCGATGAGGAAACCGTCTTTCATAGCAAGCCAGGTCTATTCAATTACACTAGTGACTACGACGCTGCGCTCTGGTATAAGAGTTTCGACTGATAAGTCGCAGCTGGCTAATGCCCACACCTAAGGACCTTCACCGGTGATCAGGGCTGCCGGAGACTCACGTTACGAACTTCCGGCAGTTACTTCTCGAACAGTTAATCTGCTCCCCACTGGGAGCATAATACACTCGAATGCCAAGATTATCCAATCTTCGACAGACGATTCCCTGGGAGGGCTCTTCTAGATGGGATCGTCACGACCACAGCCGAAGAGACTGGCCGCGAAGCTACGCCAAATCCGTAACTCTCTCGGTCTTACTCAGCAGGAAATGGTGAAGAAATTGAAGAGCCAGAAGACCCATCTAACCGTATATCCAGGCAACATTTCCAGATTTGAGCAAGGACAACGGGAGCCACCGCTAAATATCCTATTAGCTTACGCAAAGGCTGCGAGGGTCAATATAGACGTATTGGTTGACGATGATCTTGAACTGCCCGGCCCTCAACCAGCTCGTCGGCGCAGAATGCTGGTTAGATCGAAGTGATGCACGCGGGTGGTCTGAAGAACGTGACTTTCACAGCAGTCACGCGGAGAAGTTAAATCAATACAATCCGTCACAATCAAGAAGTCAGTATTGTCATGAATTAGGCGAATGGCACCGTCAAACACTTCGCTTGAGTCCTAACCCAACCATTAGGGCTCCTCCGATCGGATGGATCACCATAGCAATTACGAATAATGCAATGAGCATGCCCCAGGATGGTCTCCAATGGAAGCTCGCCAGTACGAGAACCCCAAGCAAGCTATCGATCTGGTCCATAACCCAGAAGAAAGTTCTAAGAAAACCACCTTCACCTTTGGCGCCGGGCGCAATGTTCAACCGACGCTTCAAAAAACTATTCGGAAGCTCTCCCACTATGCATCCGACCCCGAGCAGGACACTCCAACCTATTGAGGGGATTAGAGCAATATTGATAACGTTGAGCTTCGCGGCTATTAAAAAATGGCGAGCAGCTATTCTTTCTAGGATGAAGAAGACCGCAATGCTAATTATCACAGTCGCGGCGCCTCGAAGCGTTTTGTTTTTGCCAAATACCGGTTGCCCATTGATCGTTGCGCCACCATCCAATGGGATGCTTTCGAGCGATTTCAGGAATCCAAATTTGATGACAGCGATATGTATCAGGCCTGCGAGAATAAATGGTAACGCGAAAAAACATGCCCGCGAAAAGAGGATTAACATAAGACGATAAATCCTAGCTAGGACGACAAAGATAGGATGCCTGAAGAAATAACCAGTAAGTCATCACGAGCCTAGTCAAGTCGCATAGCACGAATCACTCCGTACGCGGCAGAACCACCCAGTCCAGCGCAGAGCTAGGACGTTCCCCCGCGAAAAATGGAAACACTGTTTGAGTCTCGTCAGAGGTGATATATAATCGCCGTTGAGTCTAGTAGCTAACAGCGGTAGTTTTCAAGCGATTTGGGTAGCCAGACTCCGGTCGAACTCACCAGCGAACGCCTAAGGCCGGACAGCCGAATTTGTCAATCGAAGTTACGGATCCCGTGCCGATTCATTGAACATGCGGTTGAAATAACACTTGGAATTATCGTGCTAATGCTCCGCGCCATGCTGCGACTCACCCGGCTGGGAACGTCTCTGCTTGGCTTCGTGGCCATCTTCCTTCCGTTGTTAGTGAGAACCAATGACTTGCGTATGAGTCTCGGCCGAGCGATTCCGCTGCTATTCACCTGCGCGTCGACATTTATCGCAAATGACTTGGACGACGTTGAACGGGACCGTGTGAATCACCCAGGGCGACCGCTTCCTGCTGGTCACCTCACACCAGCAGTAGCCGGAATTATGTATTTCGCGTGTCTGTCGTTGGCGGTTTTTTCAACTAAGTACTATGTCACACCAAGCGTTGCCTTTTGGTATTACACCTTCATGGTCATATCCATCAGTTATGGCTATACAGTTGCCTGTTTCCCGAGCCTCAAGCCACCTCATGTCGCAACCGCAGGTTCAATCCTGGTTTTGATCGTTGCTGCTTGGTACCCCAACGAGAGAAGACTCTACATCGTCGCTGGCTCCCTGTTCCTTATCACCCTCGGAAGAGAAATATGCCTGGACATCAGGGACCGGAGGGGCGACGCCGTGACATTCATGCACAGGTTCAATCCGATGGCGCTTGGGCTTGTTGGATTTTGCCTTGAAGCTTCAGGTTTGCTCTTGTTAGTAGTCCAGTTACGTAAGCCACAAGATGTTGCTGCCTTACTCGGTATGGCGCTTCTGCTCGCGCTTGCCGCGTTTTACTGGTTCAAGTTCGCAAGCTACAGGCGGGCCACCTTAATAATGAAAATGCAGTTTGTTGTCGGCCTGTACTTTCTGATGTGAGGAAGGAAACGTACCTGCAAGGAAGGAGTTGTGCCAGCTTAATCAATATTGTCTTACACGGATTGGTCGCTTTAGACGTGGTGTAATTGTAATCGTATCGATATTCATCGGTAGGCGCGCTGTTTCGGCACACAAGGCACGGATGATGTTGAACACCTATTTTTGCACAGGCGATGCGGACGGCTTCTGTTCGACCTGCATCGTTGCTGTTACTACGCGTTTGCTATAAAGCAGTATGCCGCACCACATAAGGAGATTGAGTAGGAGGATCAAGATCATAACTTTGGTGTATGTAACTACTTTCCATCGACCCTTAGGCCCAGGTCCGACGCGACCGATCTGATGGTATAGACCTTCTCCAATAGAAAGTAAGTTCTCCACTTCCATGGCTCTGGCGTGGCATGTATTAAAGAGGAGCCATATTCGATATTCGGTCAAACCACTCGCGATTGTGGAAATGATAGCTACCAGCGCAATTGCCGAAATTATTGTCGCTTTGTTAATCTCCATCCTGCTGCCCAACAGCCAACCGGTCACTGCTGCTAATGTAGTATTGACCGTAATAAATCCGCTAAAGGTCGTAGCGCGTAGTCCGATGAAGAACCGCCAGTTGTGGCCTACCTCTTCGTACTCGGCGAGTAAGATCTCTTTTGTTGCGGTTGGTTCCGTGGCCACGCTTTCAGTCTGAGAGGATTTCGTAGTAGATGTCATATAGGCTCTTTCCAGCCCACGTTCCGGATCGAATCAGCCTATTCCAATTAAATCCAGCGTGGCCTACTGCGGGGATTGCTACGTTACTAATATCGTTACAACCTTCGGCTCGATTAACTTTTGCCAGCACTTGTCTATAGCCTTTGAACGATCCCACCGTAAGAAAGAATCGAAGGAACCAATCGCTTCGAGAGTACAGGTTCACGATCTTTTTCACTGAACAAATCGTGCTTTCAGTTATCGGAGGATTTGGAGCCGCGGCCTGTAACAACACGTCAGCAGGAAGAAGGACTGAGCGATCACCCAACTGTCGCAACGCTGATCTAAACACGAGCGCTCCAGAGCTTTTTGTAAACACTCTAAATGACGGTCCGACCTCCGCATTTTCACCAGCAAGCCAGCTTTCGAGATCGTTCGAGAGATTGGTGCCAGCTTCGTCAATAGCACTTAGGTTTGCTCTCCCGCTCCAGAAAAACAAACGGACGTCAGGAATCCCGCGGCGCAAGAGATGATCCTTGAGCTGGTTCATCCAGCGGCGAGTAGATGCCCTGAACACGGCACCGTGGATAATAACAACGCACGGGTTAGGTTTGATGGTCACGTGTGAAAGGCCATTACGACTCTGCTGTACTCATCGTTTGCAAATCCTAATATTACTTTTAGCGTTACATCTGTGACGATGCGAATGGCTCGACAAGGGCTTTATATCCCTGTTCCGATCCCGGTTTCATAGATGCATGCTGCACGTTTGAAGAAGCAGTCATACTCAAAGGCTTCATTCAGTATTGTAACCTCTTCATACAGATTTTCTAGACCAAACCTTCACTGCTTTGACAGATTGCACCACGGCACTTTCTGTAGAATTTCATCCATGAATTCAAATTGAAGGTCTGGAGAATGCCTTCTCAATGACTCGCCACTATTGAAACCCCAACTAACCGCTCCGAAAGGGATGTTCTCAGCATGAGCGGCGAGAAGATCAGTAATTTGATCGCCAATCAAGATGTGTTCAGATGGTCCGACGTTGCTACGACGAACTAATTGGCGCAGCTTGAACCGCTTACTTAAGAAAGCTGCGCCGCAAGCAAAGTGCTGAACAAGTGCTTGGTTCCTCGACCCTAGGAGTCGACGGACATCCTCCGATCGGCTGGCCGATACAATTGCGAGCGTTACGCCACGGGCGGCAAGCTGTTCAAGTAAACGATCTGTTCCCTCAAACAAGGAGATTTGGCTGATATCCTTCGCCATTCGACTGCGGATGTATCGTGAGATGCGGGGTAGTTTGCGTTTCGCGACCCCGAGATATTGCAATGCTCTTAGGGCATCCAGTTGGCGCAGCACTTCGATCTCCTGTTCGCCGACGCTCCGAAATATGTATTTGGCGGCAGCGTCGTTAAGGGCTCGAATGAACGAAGCAAACGAATTCGCCAGGGTACCATCGAAATCGAATATAGCCACAGAATACGACATCAGATGAGTTGCCAGTGATTTCTAATTTATAGACCAAAGTCGCTCTCGATGCGAGCCCGGCTTTCTCTATTTTATTCTGGCACCGTTTTTAGGGAGGAGGTCAAACTTATGAAGTTGAGTATCCATGATGACTCTAAGCCAACAGGTAAAATCCTCCGGGTGATCGCTTACTTCCCTTTCCAGCGTCGCGAAATGGGCACGCTTCCAGCCGATGGCTTCCTTGAGATTGAGCGTAGGCTCGAGATCGGAGTGTCCTATCAACAGATGGTCAAACTCGTGTTCGACTAGGCCAACGCCGACATCGGCCCGATAAATAAAGCTCCCGACCCGTTTAAGCTGACAGTCCAAGCCCATTTCGGCCTTCAGCCTTCGCCGAGCGGCAATCATGACCTGCTCACCCGGACGCGGATGCCCACAACACGTATTCGACCACAATCCTGGAGAGTGGTACTTGTTGAGTGCACGGCGCTGCAACAGCAGTTCTCCATGCGAGTTGAGGATGAATATTGAGAAAGCGCGATGCAAGAGACCTTCTCGGTGGATATTGAGCTTCTCACCAATGCCCACCCTCTCATCGTTCTCATTTACGAGAATTAGCTGATCTTCCATGGTTTTCTTTGTAACAATATTCAGGCGCTTTGCGAAGCGGGGCGTTTCTCGGCGGCCATTCCTGGCACCTATAACCCCCAATCGCAAATGGCCTGACCAAAGCACCTGGGCCATCCGTTTCAACCTCTAAATCAGTAATGATAACTAGGAATTATCGTGCTACTTCTCCGCGCAATACTGCGTCTCACACGACTGGACTCTTCTCTCCTCGCGCTCCTCGCGATTTTCCTTCCATTGTGGGTAAGAACTGGAAACTTGACTCAGAGTCTAGCCAGAGCAATACCGTTGCTGTTTAGCTTCATGTGCACGTTCATCGCCAATGACTTGGACGATGTAGAAAAAGACCGAGTCAACCATCCGGACCGTCCACTGCCCGCCGGTCACATCACTCCCGCGTTCGCAGCAGTTCTCTATTTCACGTGCCTAGCGCTGGCCTTGTTCTCGACGCGGCATTATGTGGCGCCAGGCATTGCCTTTTTGTATTACGTTCTCGTCGCACTCCTAATTAGTTACGGGCATATCGTTGACTGGCTTCCGGTCCTTAAGGCCCCTTATGTCGCAACTGTCACTACAATCCCAGTTCTGATCGTAGCGACTCTGTATCCCGGCGAGGGAAGGCTCTATCTAGTTGCAACGGCCATTTTCTTTCTGGTCATAGGGAGAGAAATGTGCATGGACATACGAGACAGACCTGGTGACGCCATTTCACTTATGCACCGGTTTAGACCGGCGCCGCTGGCCGTCATTGCCTTCTCTCTACAGTTGGTAGGTTTGCTCTTGCTGGCGAGCCAGACACGTAGGGCGGGAGACATTGTGGCCCTGCTAGTAATGGCAGCACTTCTGGCGCAATCTGGTATCTACTGGTTCAAACTTTCAAGATACCGACCTGCGATAGTCTTAATGAAACTTCAGTGGTTTGTCGGCCTATATTTTCTTATTTAATAAGGTAGTCGGAACTCTCACTTGAGGAGGGGCTGTAGTACCATAATCAAGATCGTGATGCCGATCGGCAAATCAGTCAGTGCGAGTTGTAAGCTGTAGCGCAACTCATCGCGCGACATCTTGTTGAACTCAATCAAGTAAGAGCGCTTTTCATACGCGCTTAATGCTTCATTCCGCATCGCTTTCTTCAGCCTTGCAACCTCGATGTCAATAGACTGGTCGTAAATCCTTGTGAGTACGACCCTAGGATAGAAATTGAAAATCAATAATACGGGCGTTGCAATAAGCGGCAATAGAATAAGAAAGACCTTGATACTTCGGCCTAGTATGCTGCCATACAAGAACGGCCCTTCGTAGTAACCGATCATGTGGACGTAGAGAAAAATGATGGTTAGGGTCGATGCCACATGAACATACGGGTTAATCCCATCAAGCTCCCGTTTGCGGAACAGGTTGCGCTTGACCGGAATGGCCAGCAGCGAATGGAGCATCATGGCTGTATACATCAGCTTTCGACCGACATAAACGGCGAGCCCGTATTCGGCACAAGCCGCTATTAACATCAGGACTTCTCCTGGTCTCGACAACGGAAACTGGCTATAGGAAAAAATTACGAACGCCACCAAAATCATTTCCCCGGAGAATGTTAACGATATTCTGAGACTCGAAAAGCGTCGTTTATAGTAGAAATAATCTTGGGTTAACTGCCCTTTAAAGGCTTTCTCAATGGTCTGCGGGATCACGTCCTGCCTGTAAAAAACGATCAGCGCCGTACCGAGAATAAGACCTAACGAGAGTATGGCTTTGAACGACGTGGTATATGCCGCAAAGAAGAGTTGGGCCTCGGGTTTGCCGTTGAGATACCACACGAGGGCCGAGCCCAGTAGGCCATAAGCGACGCTTAGTGCCGGCCCAAGGAAGAACAAAAGCATCGGGCGGAAGGGCGATCGTTGCTGCATGATAATTCCTAGTTATCCAATGTGAGAGAAAGCACTAATAAAGTGCGGTTTTGAGTCAACGCATTATCACCTCAAGAACGGCTTTGCGACAATAGTGAGCTGAGCCATTGATACAATGAGAGGGTGCTCTTAAGCTCTCACTATCCTTCCCCCCAAAGGGGGTGGCGGTTCGCTCAAAATCTCGTGTGAGATATCAAAAACATCGAGCGCGACCAGAGTTGCGTTTGCTACTTGGACGTTGGCTGGTAAAGGCGCCGTAATAACAAAGCAGAGCCAGCGATCTCTTTCGATTAGGCCTTGGTGGTATCCGGCGGTCAATGGTCGGTGAGACAGTTCACAAGCGTCGAGCGAAATCCAATTGATGTCTTCATCGGCCGAACCAGCTGGCAAGAATGACAACCCGTCTCCAGGTATTTCCACACCCTCAAATTTGCTTTCAGGCGTGGAGAGTCTAACCTTAAACTCTTGAATCGATGTAGAGACTCGCTGAGTATTCCACAAAGAGATCTCCATGCACACCAGTCCGCTCCCTGCTTCAACGTAAAACCGAGTAATTCGTCCCTTGAGATTAGGTCTTGTACTCTTTGCTCGTTCTTCAATCAGTTCGTCGCGTTCTCTAGACCAAACGCGATACGACGTAAGAATGAAGCAAAGGCCAGCGGCGATCCAAAGGACTACTTTCGCGTGCTTGACGATGTAATCGGAATACGCGGCTAAAAAGGCAAGGCTAATTGAGAACAACCCGCTCATAAGCGTTTTCCAGTCGCTAAAGATCGCTTGGAGATATTGCCAAAGGTGCATAAGAGAATAAAAGTATCATTGGTTTGCCACCACGTGAAATAAATCGGACCGGCAGACGATGAAATATTTGGGATTTCCAAACGGGCCCCTTGAAAACACCAAGTCCTCTTATTAGACTCACGGCGGTTTTACCTACAATCAAACGATTTAAGATTCTTGCGCAGTTCCCACGGGACTGTCTGCGGAGGTACATTTTTATGCTGCTGGAACAAGCGATCGGTGATTTCTTCAACGGGTACTTTTCGACGCATCAGCGCAGCGCGAAAACGAGAGCCGCGTACGGGTCGGATCTTGACCAAGTTGCTGCGTACGCGGCGAAAGGCTCTGAACTAACGTCACTCAATCCAGCCTTCGTTGAAAGCTGGGCTGCCGATTTGCAGTTCAGGAAATATTCACCAGCTTCCATCAGGAGGAAGATGGTTGTTCTTAAGGTGTTTTGTTCTTACTGGGTCAGAAAGGGCGCGTTATCTGAATCGCCGTTTTGGAGAGTAAGGCTGAGCTTTGGTCGCGTTGAACAACTGCCGCGGAGTTTGACTGAGCGCGAGATGCGCGCACTACTGACTCGGGCGTGGCGTAACCATGCTGCTATTGAACGTCAGGTCAATACCACCGAAGAACCGCGGTCGAACAATCGAGAGAAATCTTCGCTCAGCTATCGCACACTTAGAAACTTGGCCATTGTCGATCTTCTCTTTGCCACTGGAATGCGCGTCGGTGAGGTTGCGGCACTGGATATCCGAGATTTTTTCATCAGAGAGGCGATCTTCAAAGTCCAGGGAAAAGGCGGAAGGGATCGCCTGGCATTTATTGTCGATAATACGACCGTGAGAATTCAGCGTGCTCACGTTGAATCTCGGATGCGGCTCGAAACCGAAAGCTCTGCGCTGTTTCTAAACGTTTCAGGAGGGAGGCTGTCCACTCAAGGAATCACGAAAGTAATCGCTCGACTGAGACGGGAAGCGCGCATTAGACGCCACATTACCCCACACATGCTGAGGCATACGGTAGCAACGTTACTATTGCGCAATGGTGCGGACATTCGAGTCGTACAAGAGTTCTTAGGACACACATCAATCGTCACGACACAGCGTTACACTCATATCACTAAGGACCATATGGTGCGCGTCTTACGCAAACGCCACCCTTCGATCAAACTAAACTCTAAGTTAGTAAGGCTAACAGTCCGACAGTAACCGGACTGAAGAGTCGTCTTACCAGAGAGATTTCAATCCGGGTTTTCAGAAGGAAGACCATTGACTTCTTTCCTAAGCAGGGATATCGTCACGAACGTTGACCTAAGGAAGGGCTGAATTTCTCACGAGCCTGCTAATCCTTGCACACTCGCAGAATCCGGCCTGGAGAACGATCGCTCGTATCTCGCGAGTCCTTGTCGTCGAAGCTTGGCCAAGGAAGACATGCCGGACAAGATAACGGTCGTTCATCCCTACGGTTCGGTGCTTTAGAAATTAGCAGCACTTCAAAGAACCAGCTATCGTCTACGATCCATGAAACGTTTCGCTTGCTTCTGCCATTCTTGATGAAACAGAAATGGTCAAATGACGAATGCCGACTTCGTGAATTTGTAACGAAGTTACAGTCAACCATCGATTAGGGAATCAAAGGAGGCGGTTGCTATGCGGCGATTCCTGGTTGTTCTTCTCGTACTTTTCGCGATGCATGTGCAACTGCACGCGCAAACGTGTCAGCTCACGCTACAGGATTTGCAACAGAGCCGTGGCGCTCCACCGACCGAAGTAAACACTAGCGAGGGACCAGAAACCTGTGGCTTTTTGAAGTTTTCCTGGCGAGCTTTTTTTGCTATGAATTGGCCCGCTATTTGGAAGTTCGACCGCGGCGATACAACAAAGCGAACTCGAGGGCTGCCCGATGCGAGCAAAATGATTGGTGAGGGACCGTCCGATTCGCCGACCGTGTGGGACCTGTACCAACCAAACTGGTATATTTTTGCGCCGAATAACCCTCCCCCAGCGGGCGGTACACCGCCTTCTACGGTTGGCGGTTGGAATCAAGATGCCACCTTGCCGGCGGCCTGCGGACAGTTAATGGCGGCTAACGCCAAGAAGTTGAACGACACCCAAAAGAGTTCACTCAAGATTCTTTCATCGCTCTCGAAGTTTGACAGCATGCCGGGTGTAAGCCAGGCTTTCAGTTCAGCACCGCTGATCGATCAAAGAGGGTTCTACGCACGGTATGAAATACGGGCGAACTTCCAAACCTTCAACTATATAGTTGGCAACCAATTCTATTCGGCGGCCATGCAGGAGAACAAAACGTTCAACTTCCCCGTGCAGAGCGGAAATGAGCCAGGTGCGATCTTCTTGAAAGCTGCGTGGAAAACATTGTCCGACGAGGAAGAGCACAGCGGGAGATTCCATACCGCGAGGGCGTTTCTATTCACGCCGGGGTCGCCGGATGTGCAGAGCACCTGCGTCGGCCCGGTGCCAGTGGGATTGGTTGGGTTGCACATTGTGCAAAAGACGGCTGGCTTTCCGCAATGGATATGGGCAACGTTCGAGCAGGTCGATAGTGCACCTGCAGATCCAGCGAGCCCAGGAAATCCTGGGAACAACGATCTTTGGTCCTTCTTTTTGAAGGGCTCGACTAAGGCGAAGGTAGCGCCTGATTGCCCATCGTTGGTGACGCCTTGCGATTGGCAGCCAACGAGTTCCCATCTCACTGATAAAACCGGAGGGCCCACACAGGCCGTTCGGGAGAATCCGATCCCTAAATCTCCTAACCAGCCTTCGCTCGACCAAATCAACGTCTCCGTACAGGGGGTGTTTCGTCAGATTAGCCAAACATCAGTATGGCAATTCTATAGGCTGGTAGAAGCTCAGTGGCAAAGGCCCGACACGGCCACGGGATTCTTTCCGCCAAAAGGCGTTGCTAATATTACGATGGAAACCTACACGCAAAAGGGTAGCTGTATGGCATGCCATAAAGGCGCCGTGGCCGCGGACACAACCACGCCGGCCGATTTCACTTTTGAACTGAATCTGGGTTGGCGCCAAACAATTCTCCCGGGTCCGAAGCCTTCGCCCGGTCCCTAACACTCAATGCGGCAAAGAAAAACGTGATTTTGGAAATGGGAGTAGAAGAAGATGGCACGAACGAGAGTCATGAT
>Ga0137359_10001920_pt1 | contig 16620 bp, 14 predicted proteins | sample Mad1_40_16metaG_FD_108281 | JGI IMG/M metagenome (GOLD analysis project Ga0137359, IMG submission 108281) | Vadose zone soil microbial communities from Angelo Coast Range Reserve, California, USA - Mad1_40_16 metaG | ecosystem: Environmental > Terrestrial > Soil > Vadose zone | place: USA... | reverse complement strand
GCTCAAACTTGCCCAGCCTTCGATCGCCGGCACCGGTAAAGGCGCCGCGCTCGTGCCCAAACAACTCGTTCTCGATCAGCGTCTCGGGAATAGCCGCGCAGTTAATGGCTACGAAAGGCTTGTCGCGGCGATTCGAAAGATGATGAACCGCGCGCGCGAAGAGCTCTTTACCGGTCCCTGATTCACCCAGCAGCAGCACGGTCGCCTCCGTCTGTGCGACGCGCTGCGTCTCAGCCACTACCCGCTTGATGGCTTCTGATTCACCAATGATCCGCGGAAAACCGTAACGCTTTGACCACTCTTCCCGCAGCAGAATGTTTTCGGTCCGCAGGCGTGATTGTTCCAGGGCCCGCTCGACCAGTAATAACAAGTGATTTGAATCAACCGGCTTCTGGAGGAAATCATGGGCGCCGTCTTTCATCGCCTGCACGGCTTCATCAATCGAGCCATAGGCCGTCATCACGATTACCGGCACGTTGCCGTCAGCACTGCGGGCGGCGCGCAATACGTCCAGACCTGAGCCATTAGGCATGCGCAGATCAGTCAGTACGACCTGATGAGGACCACGACCTATTTCGTTGATAGCTTCACGCGCATCGGCGGCTTCGGTGACCGAATAACCGGCACGTTCGAGTGTCAGCCGCAGCACTCGGCGCAGGCTTTCTTTGTCTTCGACGAGAAGGATGTCAGGCATGAATGACGGTGGTTCCGGATCTCAAATTTCAGACCTGAGATTTTGCGATCTGATTTGAGACCTGAAGCTTCAACGCTCATCATTCACTGCGATGCGCGGAGTGTCAAGCGGCAGATTGAGAGAAATTGCGGAAGGGAAGAGCAATACCCGGTGATGTTAGACGGGGACGGACTTGCCTGGCCTGGGCTGGGCGGCTAATACCATATTCGCTCGGTTCAGCACGTCCGCCAGAGAGTAAGGCTTGCGGATGACGTCATCGATGCGGGCCCTTTGGTAATCTTCTTCGGCGATCATTTCGGCGTAGCCCGTGGCGATGATCACCGGCAGGTCGGGCCGGAACTCTTTGACCCAGCGCGCAACGTGCAGACCGCTCAACTCCGGCAGACCGAGGTCGCAAACCATCAGGTCGAATTCGCGCTTATCCAAAAACTTAAGGGCTTCGGCGCCCGTAGTTGCTTCGGTTACATCGTGACCTTCGGCCCGGAACGCATCATTCAAGAGCACTCGGACTTTCTCTTCATCTTCGACCACCAGTACTCGGGCCGACCCGGTGCTGCCGGTTTTCGCCACCGGAACCGCCACAACGGACGAAGTCACTTCGTGCAGCGGCAGGATCACTTCGAAGCGAGTGCCCTTACCCGGCTCGCTGATTACGTTGATGTCGCCAGAGTGGTTCTCGATGATTCCATGCGATGCGGAGAGGCCCAGACCCGTGCCGCGCTCACCCTTGGTGGTGTAGAAGGGCTCGAAGATGCGCGCAATGACTTCGGCCGGCATCCCGGCGCCCGTATCGGCGATCCAGAATCGCGCCGTCTTTCCATCGATTCGCGTGCCCGCCTCGATCGTCCCTCCCTGCGGCATTGCGTCGACCGCATTGAAGATCAAGTTCAGGACCACCTCGCGAAGCTCGGCCGAATCGCCCAGCGTGAATGCCGGGGCGGGAGCGTCAATGCGGACCTCGATGCTGCCCGTTTTCTCGGCGGAGGATGCCTGCCATTTGGGCCGGGCAATTTCAACACTGGAGGTGATCAGCTCGCTCAAATCCAAAGGCATCGGATGCCTGGTCGAGTCACGGCGAGAGAAGTCGAGCAAACGCCGCAAGGTCTGCGAACAATCGCCCACGGCCTGGGTAATAACTTCAAGACTCTTCTTGTTTCCTGCTTCAGCGGTGCTGCGCATTAGTAGTAGTTGGGCTCTACCCTGAATCACTGTCAAAGAGTTATTGAGATTGTGAGCGACCCCGGCCGCCAGCTCGCCCAAAGCGCGTAATTTATCAGATCGCGCGGCGCGCGCCTGGGCCAGTTTGCGCTCGGTAATGTCGCTCATGAAAACCATTACGCCGGTGATGTTCCCGTCGCTCCACAAAGGCGACGTATGGGCGTCCATACAGCGTACGCGCCCGTCCGTACAAATGGTGCGCACTTCAAACTGTTTCTCTTCACCACCCAGAGTGCATTCCACCGCCGCATTTGCTTCCTCCTCCGACTCAGCGGCGACGATTATGCTGAAGTCCTGGCCGAGCAGCACTGAACGGGTCAATCCGCTGTCAACCTCCGCGCGCTGGTTCATCCAGGTAAAGCGGCGCTCAGTATCAAGCGTGTAAATTTCATCTGGCGCAAGATCGGCGAGACTGGCGAGAAAGGCGCGATTCTTACTTCCTTCTTCTTCCGCCTGACGCAACTCAGAGACGTCCCGAACAATGACGATGCACCCGGTGGCTAAGTCCTGTTGCTGATCTTTGTTTTGTGGAATTACGCGCACCAGCAACGGCCGCTGGGCTTTGTTTTCAGAGGGAAGCTCTACCTCGACCTCGGCGCCGTTCGAGATGGCCCGGTCAACCATGCATCCCGTTGCTTCGAGTCCCCAAAGCATATCGCAGCAACGGCGTCCCGCGAGAAATGAGCGCGCTGCCAGCTCAAGTGCTTCACCGGCGCGATTGATTTTTTTCAAGCGCTTATCAGGACCAAAGATATAGACAGCGTCCGTCAAGGTATCGATGGTCGCCTCCCACATACGGTCGGCGGCCATCAGCGAGTTGCAAAGTTTGATATGTGCGTCAGTTGAACTCATACAAGTGAGGAATCAGATAGAGTTGAAATGGTCGATCCACGACACCAGGAGCATAGTCCCAGCCCCCTACGCGCGGAGCAAGCCTTATGCCAGGCGGGACTGAGGTTCGGTTAGTTCGAAAGATAGAAGGATTGTTTTGGATTGGGTGACGCTCGGTGATGAGACCCGCAGGACTCGTTCAGGTTGACAGTTCACTCTGACAATTTGTTCCTTTTTGACTGACAATCTGTCGGTCGGTCGCTGTTGAAAAGAGTGCCTATTGGTCGCGTGGTTCGTACTCGCCGCGAGCTTTCGCAGCTTCATAATCGGAATCGGCGAGACGCATCGACAACCTGACGGGGCGATACTCGAAAGGCGCCGGACCACCCAGGGTATTTTGAATTGCGGCTACGATGCCATCCTGGTTCTGACGAAAGCGGCCCACGTTGCCGTGCTGATTGAGGATGACGAACAAGACAACGCGTCCGCTCTGCGTTTTCATTTGCCCGACCAGCGAGCTGGCGCCGCCATCCGTTCGCACCAGAGTCCCGGTTTTGGCGATTACGCTCCCGCGCTCCAATGGATCAGTGTATCGGTCTTCCAGCGTGCCGGGATCGATTCCCGCGACCGGCAGGATGTCAGAAAGCGTAAGCTTATGCTTCTGTAATTCCTCGCGTAGTCCGCGCAGGATCTTCATCATCGAGCGGGGCGTGAAGCGATTGATACCCAGACCGCTGGTGGAGGACATAACGATTTCGTCGGGGTTGATCTTGAGCCTATTGACCAGAGTGGTGCGGATGGTTTGGGGCCCACCGAGCGATTCACCAATCCGTTCAGCCATGAAATTATTTGAGAAGCAGAGCAGCACCTTCAACACGTCAACCAGTTTGCTTGATTTGTGAGTCAGCAGTGGGACCGCTCCTACCGGGGCTGTGCCCAGCTGGACCTCGCCGGTTATCACGACGCTCGGAACGCTGCTCAGGCTTTGGTTGTCGCCCACAATCGTGCGCTCGTCGATCCAGGCGCGGGTAGCACTGGCCGAGCGGCGGGCCGCGTCGAACGTTGACCGGAATTCTTCGCCCGAATGCTTCGCGGACCAGTCGAAGTTCATCGTGAAGCCCGGCGCCACCATCAGGTTGCCGCTGACTGTGCGAATTCCCAGGGCATTCAATTCCCTGGCCAGCATTACAGCGTGCTCATAGTGAAACGAAGGATCGCGTCCAGTGATGATCAGGTCGCCCGTCAGCGTTCCACTTGTTCTATCGATCGTTCCCGCAGCCCAGACTGAAGTCAGAAAACGGTGCTCGGGTCCGAGTATTTGCAACGCTACGAGCGTCGTGGCCAATTTGATCGAAGATGCCGGATTGAATTTCTCGGCGACTGATTGGGATGCGACTGTATTGCCCTCAACGGTCTCGGCCAGCACTCCTTGCAAGCCATAGACTTCCGTCAAAAACGCCGGCTGCGCTAATCCATTGTTGATTGGAAGATTCGGTGCGGCGGGACTGGAGGCGGCGGGCCCAGTCACCTGCGCTTGTGTTTGCTTCGGTCCAGACTGCGAAGGAAGCACCGGAGAAGGCTGCTGCCCAAATGCAAAAGCGCCTCCGAGTAGCACTAAGGTGAAAATCTTTGCTGACCTACTGAACAAATGCATGATCTTCCATTGTTCCCTTAACGCTAACTGCTGCTCTCCCTCACGCATCATAACATGAAAGCGAGGTCGCCTCGGGCGGCGACCTAATCGGACCGACCTTTGATGTCTAGCATTTAGACCGGGATGCTCCTGCCCCCGGGCGCCCTCGCGCTCAGTCAGTTCCTTGACGGTTAAGGGTCAGTTGTCGGCGACGCATTATCAAGCAAGTATTGAGTACCGACAGTTCGCCTCCGTAACTTCGTTGACATGCAAACAAGCGGGCACCTAGAATTCAACCGTTGAAGAAACTTTGTGGCACGCGATCAGAAACCGGTAACAATTGAGACCTTGCGCGGCGCGCACGCAGCGCGGCGCAAAGAGATTCGGGCGCGGCTGCGAGAGTTTGGCCAGGTATGGCAAACAGCCTCCGACGCGCGCCTGTGGGAAGAGATGGTCTATTGCATCTTCACTGCGGGAGCATCTGCGAAGATGGGACTGCGCTCGGTCGAAGCAGTAAGACCTTTGTTGGCTAAAGGACACCAGCAGGCAATGACGCGAGCTTTAGTTACCGCGGGCGCGCATCGCTTTCCCAACGCTCGGCCCGTGTATGTGGTGACCACGCGCGAGTATTTGGAGGGTTCGTTCTCAATGCGGTTGCGAGAACGGCTAAAAAGTTTTAGCGATCCGTTCGAGCGGCGCGACTGGCTGGCTACTGAGCCGCGCATCAAAGGCCTCGGCTATAAAGAATCAAGCCACTATTTGCGTAATATAGGCTTCAAAGGATACAGCATACTGGATAAGCATATCGTGCGGTGCCTTGCGGAGCTCGGCGTGATCGATTCGCCCAGGCCACCGACCAATCGCAATAGATATCTGGAGACCGAAAGTCGGATGCGGCAGTTTTCCGGCGAAATTGGGATTGATTTTGATGAACTCGATCTGGTGCTTTGGTCCATAAAGACGGGCGAGATTCTGAAGTAAGAATGAAACCGAGACTTACAGTGTTTGTTTCACCCTCAACGATCAGCCGACTGGTTGGCGCTTTGATTTGCCTGGCTCTGACGACCGTCGTTATAGCGTATCCGCCCGACAACGCGAAGGCCCGCAGCCGGGCTCAAAAGGCTCTACGTGCCGGCGACTTTGAGCGCGCCGAGCAGCTCTATCGCGACCTGCTCGCCAAAGACGATCACGATAACGAGGCGCGGCTCGGACTCAGCCACGCCCTGCTGAAGCTGCGCCGCTTACAGGACTCTTTCGATCATGCTGCGCGAGTGGTAGCGATCGATCCTTTGTCCGCTCGCGCGCACGCGCTGTTGGGATCGGCCGTGCTGGCCTCGGGAGATTTCCGCCTCTCGGTCGAGGAGTTTCGGACGGCACTGGCTTTGGACGAGAACCAGGCTATGGCCATTGCCGGTCTGGCGATGGTCGATTACTACGAGAATCGGACCGGCAGATGTATCACGGGCTTGCGCCGCGCCTCGGACCTCGATCCCAGTGAACCTGATTACGTCTTTAACCTTGGTCAGGCCGCGGCGCGCTCAGAACGTTATAAGGAAGCGGCCGACGCGTATGAACGGTTCCTGGTTATTGCTCCGCGCACAGACGCCGAGCGGCGCGCGAGAATTCGTGGTTTGATCGATTTCTTGCGTTATCTGGGACAGCAGGGATCGCTCTACGACCTGCAAGGTTCTGATCGGACGGTGCTGGAGTTTGAATCCCCTGACTACCGGCCCATTATCAAAGTTCGCATCAATGGATCAAAAGAGTATATGCGGTTCGTTTTGGACACCGGTTCCGGAATGTCCGTGCTTTCGGAGGACACCGCCCGTAAGCTGGGCCTCAAGGCGGTAGCGCGCGGAGGTTTGGCGCGAGCCGTAGGCGGTGGCGGCCGCTTCGAAATCGTGTACGGATACCTTAACTCAATTGATATCGGTGAACTCCGCGTCACGAATGTGCCCATCTATATTCGTCACTTTTTTGATGAACAGAATGCGGTCGACGGATATCTGGGCATTGCGGCTCTGGGCCGGGTCGTGACTACCGTCGACTATGGATCGCGACGCCTGACTCTGGTTCGTCAACGCGGGGGCGAGAACGACTCAGCGCGAGTCTTTGACAGTCAGGGTAAACCGGTGAAGGCTGAGGCAGTTGAAGTCCAGCCCGGAATAAACGTGCCGGTCCGGACCACCGCCAGCGGTTTCCTGAGTGGCGAAGTCTTTATTGCCGGCATCAGCAAGCCACTCAACTTCATAATCGATACCGGCGCCACAGTGACCGTCGTGTCTGAGAAGGTGGCCGCGCTCGAGGAAGCACAACCTTTCATTAAGGAAAGCCGGATGCGCGTTTTTGGCGCTGCGGGTGTCGCTGATGACGTGAAAATGGCCCTGCTGCCAAAAATAGTAATCGGCACATATTCTCGCGAGAAGGTTGATGCCGCAGTGCTTGATCTCGAACCGGTGAATGAAACTGCGGGCTTTCTGCAGAGTGGAATTCTCGGCGGCAACTTCCTCCGCTTTTATCGCGTCGTTTTCGATTTTTACAAAGGCGTGGTGCGGCTTGAGCCACTGGACAAGCACGTACCGCCGGCCAGCAACCCAACGCCCGAAGGCACAAGGTAACGAACCCGGTCATGAAGCCAAGCACTTATCTGGAAACTTCGGTAATCGGCGCCTATCTCGACAATGGCGAGCCGTTCCGCCGTGATCTTACTATTCGCTGGTGGGAGCATGAGCTGTCGGAATACCGGGCGGTGATCTCGCCGTTGGTGGCGCGAGAGCTGGAACGCGTCTCTGAGCCGCATCGCTCAGCATACTTGAAACTGATTAAGGATCTGGAACAGGTCGAACTCACCGAAGAGGCCGCCATACTGGCCGAAGGTTATGTCTCACGCGGAATCTTTCATCGCAAGTTCATCGCCGACGCATTGCATGTCGCAGTTGCTTCATTCCATAAAATCGATTATCTAGTTACCTGGAACTTTGGACATCTGGCGAATGTTCGCCGGCAGGCACGCATTCGTTTATTTAATACCGCGGCCGGGTTCTTTGTTCCCATGATCGTAACTCCGGAGTTTTTGGTTTCGGAAGGAACTGAGATTTCAGAGTTCAAATCTCAACCGTGAGTTGGATGGCTGCGATTTGAAATTTCAGACCTGAGATCGTAAGTTCTAGTTGAGGATTCACCGATCAATCTTTTGATTCGCGACGATTCGGAAACCGAAAGAGAGACTGACAATCGAAAACCAGAAAACTAAAATCAAGAGCCACGACATGTACCGCAGGCCTAAGTTCCTGACGGTGCTTCATCAGATTCGCGAGACCATGTCGCGCGAAGCGGACTATGACGTTGATCTGTTTGCCGAAATGGTCCGCTCGGGGACTCGCCCTGAGTACGGCCCCGAACGAAACATTCGCGGCTTCAAGAAGCGCGCGCCGCGGAACGATGAAATCAGCATTGCCGCGCCGCCTTTGGTGGGCGCGTCGCGGGTCAAAGAGCGGAAGCGCGCCGCGCGATAGCACTTTGCAAATCTGGAATCTCAAGATTTGAAATTTGAGATTTAAAAACTAAGAGCTCATGGACGCCACTTTCGAAACGATCGGCCTAAAAGTTCCCAGCGAGAAGGCCATTAACTTCCTGGCCGAACGCGCTGAAAACCAGGGCGAACCAACCCGGCTTTTGCGGCGCGGCGCCGTCTTGCACGGACGTTGCTGGAAGCTTGGCGAGGGTTTGGAAGTCTGGACGGTGCTGTACGAATCGGAAACCGGGGACGTTTTTTACGCGAACTGCCGGCCCGGTTTTCGCGCCCGCTACATGCAACGCGTCGCACCCTGGGCCCTTACCGAATACGATGAAGAAGGCGAGGCGGTCATTCACGGCTATGCGGACGGGACCGATACTGAGGTGCTCTTTGAGTTGCAGAACCTTACCGAGGTTGGCACTTCGGGATTTCGCGCACCTGCTTTGCATGTCGGACTGTGTGGATTGGCTTATCGCGCCCGTGTGTGCTCGCGCGAGATGAACTCGCGCTGGCTGCCGCTCGAAAAGGCGTCACCCTCGCGCGCGGCTCATGAAAACGATTGGATCCTGCGCGGTCGGGTGATCGCCTTTAAGCCTTTGCGCAATCCGCTTTCAGGAAGCGAACTTTATTGGGTCTATCTCGATCTCAGCGGTCTGAAATTGGAAGTGCTCGTTAACACTCGAGCCCTGAGCGGCGGCAACCTGGCGGTGGGCGCAACGCTCTCTGCTGAAGTCTGGCTCCAGGGTCACGTCTTTGATGATCAGGCCCTGCAGCTTCGCTATGAAGGTGTCGACCCGGCCAGCTCCGCGGGAAATTTCTGGTCGCGGTTTTCGCGTGCCAACTAAGCCTGGCTTTGCCTCACCGTTGTTTGGAGACCAACGTCGCTTGATTCCGCGCGGTTGAATGTACCCGGGTGTTTCACTGAATGAAGCGACTGCTCATTATTATCCTCATCGTGCTGGTTGTTCTGGCCGGCGGGCTGTATCTCCTGAATCAGTACTGGATTCATCGCTACGATTCGCTGATCGCGCGCGCGGCCGCGGCGCACCATATCGATCCGGATCTGGTTTGGAGCATCGTTTATGAAGAGACTTATTTCAGTCCCTGGAAGAAAGGCCGCAACGGCGAGATCGGATTGATGCAGGTGACGCCGGTCGTGGCGCGCGAGTGGGCCGCCGAGAGTGGCGTAGCACCCATGGAACGGAGCACTTCCATGGACACCGCAACGTTATTGCGAGACCCTGAACGCAACGTTCAGATTGGATGCTGGTACCTGGAGAAGGCCGATTTGGATTATCGTAATGCGCCCGGTCGAGAGGCACGCATCCTGGCCGCATATAACGCGGGGCCCAGCCGCGCCGCTGAATGGAGCCGCGTCGCCATTGGCGCGCCACCATTGACCGAGCAGGAATTCATCGCGCGCATAGACATTGCCTCAACCCGAGCGTACGTCACTTCAATTCTCGATCGTTATCACCGAGTAAGGTCAGCGAAAAACACTGCACCCGCCACCGTGGTTTTTGTGACGCGCGCTCCCGGTCCGCATGCCAGCAAGGCGCGGACGAATCGGGCCGTTTCTGTAAGTTCGTTAACGGATGATTGATTCGCCAAACATTCTGATCGGCTTGAAGCTTTTGATGGCTGTTACCTGCGGCGGCGCGATTGGATTTGAGCGCGAGTTGAGTCGCAAACCGGCGGGTCTGCGAACGAACGTACTCGTCTGTGTCGGAGCGGCTTTGTTCATGATCGTTTCGCGTCACATAGGCGGTGGCGCGCCCTATACGGATCCGGCACGGCTCGTGGCCCAGGTCGTGACCGCGATTGGATTTATAGGGGCGGGTGTCATTCTGCAATCGCGCGGTTCGATTACTGGTCTAACTACTGCCGCAACGATCCTGATGGTTGGGGCCGTGGGCATCACGATTGGTGAGGGAATGTTCACGGTGGCGGTGATGACGACCGCGCTGATTATCGTGGTGCTGGTACTACTGCGAAAAGTCGAGCGCGGGCTCATTCGCCGGCGCAGGCTGTTTCACTATCTGCTGAAGACCTCCGATGCGCCTCAGTCGTTGGCGCGTTTGCTGGATTTGCTTGAGCGCGAGGGCCTGCGCCTCGATGACTTCAGCGTTAAAGATCTGGACGAAGGTCATCACGAACTTCGCTTTGCAGTGGTTACTTCGCTGGACGAAAACAGCCGCCTGATTGGACTGCTTCCTCAGATCGGGACTGAAGTGCAGGGCTCTACCGCCGCCGGTTCAGATTAATCAGTCGGCGTGGGCGTCCGCACACGATCTTTGCGCAAGATGCGCGCCCCAACATCTGTCATCCAACAATGACCGTCATTTACTCAGCACGTTGGGTCCTGCCAATCATTTCTCAATTGATCGAAGATGGCGCGGTCGCGTTCGAGAGCTCTAACATTATCGCCGTTGGGCCACGGACCGAGATCGTTTCCAGATTTCCTGATTCACGCACCGAAGATTTTGGCGAGGCCGCGATCCTGCCCGGTTTTGTCAACACGCATTCGCATCTTGAACTGACAGTAATGCGCGGATTTCTCGAACGCGAAGAAAACGATTTCTTCGCCTGGCTGCGTAAACTTACCCTTGCGCGTCTGGCTATGAGTGCCGAGGATTTACTGGTGTCAGCAACCTGCGGTGCGATTGAAGCAGCGCGCGCGGGCGTGACTTGCCTGGGCGACGCTAGTTCTGCGGGTTCGCAGCCAATGAAGGCTTTGCGAGAAATCGGCTTGCGGGGCATCGTCTATCAGGAATCTTTTGGTCCCGACGCAGGACTTGCCGGCGAGAATGTCGCGCAGCTGCGAGAGCAGATCTCTGAGTTGCGCGCACTTGAAGATGGGCTCGTCCGGGTAGGAGTTTCGCCGCACGCGCCCTACAGCGTCAGCGGGCGGCAGTTGGAATTGATTTCTCGCCTCGCGATTGATGAAAAACTTCCCTTGATGATGCATGCTGCTGAATCACACGCTGAAAAGCTGTTCATGCTGGAAGGTCATGGAGTCTTCGCTGAGGGGCTGCGCGCACGCCGTATTGAATGGCAGGCTCCGGGAATCTCGACGATTCAATATTTGAAAAGACACGGCGTGCTGGAAACCAGGCCCTTACTTGCGCATTGCATCAATATCGATGACAGCGATCTCGAACTCATCAAAGAGCACTCCGCATCGATCGCGCATTGTCCCAAGTCGAACGCCAGACTGGGTCACGGCCGCGCGCCTTTTGCCGAGTTCATCAAACGTGAAATCAAGGTCGGGTTGGGCAGTGATTCGGTGGCCAGCAACAACACCTGCGACATGCTGGAAGAAGCGCGCTTTGCCATGCTGCTCGCGCGCCTGGATATGGAAGCCAACCGCTCCGCTGGCGAGGATTCGGAGCCAAATGGAAACCAGGGAGCCCTCCCTGAGGCTCAAGCTAATGCCCCGGTAACCGCCGCACAAACCCTGTACAGCGCAACGCTCGGAGGCGCGCAGGCATTGGGCAAAGACGATCAGATCGGCGCCCTCACGGAGGGAATGCAAGCCGACATCACCGTCGTCGGCCTCGACGGCGCGCACCAACAACCTATACGCGATCCCACCACCGCGCTGGTCTTTGCATCCTCAGGCCGAGACGTCTTGTTGACCGTCGTCGCCGGACAAGAAATCTATCGCGACGGTCGCCTCAAAGGTATTGATGAGGGCAAGTTGCGGGAGCGCCTCGCACAAGTCAGGCTCAAGATTGACTCAATCGCGTAGGACTTGGTTTTACCTTGCCGATTGGGGTCTGCCGCCTATATTATTAGCGCCCATGACGAACTCTTCACGACTCGTCTTTGCGCTAATTACAACCGCGCTGTTGTTAAGTCTGGTTGCCAGCGTTTCGGCCCAGCGCAATCCCACAATGCCATCCCAGCAAACTGATGACTTAAAGGAAAACCTTTTCGCGCAGTTTACGGACTACAGGAAGAGTTTGAATCCCGAAGAGCGCCGACTTGCTTATCCGGCTGCCAAGGATTATTTGCGAAAGTTTGGCGGTGACAACGACAGTAACGCCAGGGACGTCCGAAAGTTTGTCACCGATTATGAGCGAGCCCTGTATGATGGCGGCGTCTTCACGGCTTACACCGCCAGGAACTACGTTAGGGCATTTGAACTCGGGCGTCCGCATTTGAAAATTGATCCGGACGATTTTTTTGTGCTCGCTACTTTGACTGAAGCGGGCTACGAGAACGCGTTCGCGGGTAATGCCACCTTGAATGACGAGACAACCGGTTATGCCCGCAGAGCAATCAAGCTTTTGGAAGCCGGCAAGCTTGCGAGAGCTGATCCGTTTAAGAACATGGACATTGCCCGCGGCTTTCTTAACTCAGCTCTGGGCTGGTTCGTTAAGGACCAGGCTCCGGTGGAAGCCGCCGCTGCTTTCCTAAAGGCGACCCAGTCCGACAGCCCTTATCGAACTGATCCGGCAATCTATCACCGCATGGGCGTCGCGATTCTGAAGGGCGAATTCGCCTCACTTTCTGCTGAGTACAACGAAAAGTTTGGCGCCAAACCGGCGTCACCCGAACAGACAGCCATGTTGGAGCGAATTATGCACACGGGCGAGCGCGCGATTGACGCGTACGCTCGCGCTGTCGCCCTCATGGACCGTCCTGAGCAAGAGGAAGGCCGCCGGAAGATTCTGGAGCAGTTGACCGCGCTTTACAAAAATTTCCATAACAACGCAGACAGCGGTCTGACCGAACTAATTGCGACCGTGCTGTCGAAACCTTTGCCGTAGTCAGGATTGCTTCGAGACCTCAGCATTCCTTTGCGAGAGCCTCTGCGCCCTTTTGTGGTCACATGCCTGCTCCTAATCGTATGAATTGGACCGCTGCCGTCCCCTCCTGATGAATCAGCGGCCTTCTTCGCTATGTTATGATTTCGTCCATGCCAGCCGATCGATCCATCTCCCTCGATAAGAGAATTCTCGATCTGCACGGAGCTGGAATTCCTCGCTTCGGTCAACAAAGTGCGCGGCAACTGGCACTCGCGTTGATGGAAGTTTCTCCCGGCAAGGATATCAGCAGCGTAACCGTGGCGGACCTGCTCAACTATCTTCCGGCGCGTTACGAAGATCGTTCGAGCATGGTTGAGATTCGTCATCTTTATCACGAGATAGAAGCTTCGCTGGATCTTACGGTCAAGGTTTCCGGAGGCTATCAGGTACGCAACCGCCGCTCTTTCAAACAGCGGCTTTACAAGTTTGAAGTCAGCGCGATTGATCAGCAACGGACCGGGCGTCAGGTTGTTGTGTGGTGGTTTGTCTCCGGCGCGCGCGCTCAGCAAATCATCAGTTACTATGCCAGGCGCCTGGTTCCGGGAGCCCGCTTTATTGCCTTTGGAAGATGGGAGTGGGACAAACAGCGCGGCACTTATTCATTGCGATTGAACCGGCCCGACGAGTTGGAGTTGGTTACCGGCGCCGATGACGAAACGGGCGAAGTCGAAACCGATCCAACTCTGGCAGCGATTCATGTGGGCCGGCGGGTCCCGATCTATCGCAAGCTCGGCGAGTTCCGTACGAAACGTCTGCGCGAGATAATTCATGAGCTGCTGGCTCATCTTTCCACCAGGGCGATTGAAGAGACACTTCCGTCGGATTTACTGACTCGTCGCAAACTCATCGACCGCAATGATGCTGTTCGGCACGCACATTTTCCCAAGGAGGATGCTTCACTCGACGATTACCACAACATGAGAAGTCCGGCGCATCAGCGCCTGATTTTTGAAGAGCTGTTTTGGGTCGCGCTTGGTCTGGCGGTAAAACGCGGCCAGCGAATGAAAGAAAGTAAGGGCGCGACAATCAAGATTGATAATCAGATGAAGCAGCGGATTGGTTCCGTGTTGCCATTCAAACTTACCGAATCACAACGCAAGGTCGTCAAAGAACTTTTCAAAGATATGCGCTCCGACGCACCCATGAATCGTCTGCTGCAGGGTGACGTGGGCAGCGGCAAAACGATCGTCGCCCTAATCGCAATGCTGGCCGCAATGGAGAATGGTTACCAAACCGCCCTGATGGTGCCCACGGAAATTCTGGCCGAGCAACACGCGCGCAATATCAAGAGGATCCTGGCCAGGGCTCCTTATCGGATCGAATTACTGTCCGGCTCGCTCAAGATTGCTGACAAGAAGCGCCTGCATCAGTCGATCGCGGCGGGCGAAGTTCATGCTGCCGTGGGCACGCAGGCGCTGATTCAGGAAGACGTGGCGTTTAAGAACCTGGGCCTGGTCGTCATAGATGAGCAACACCGCTTTGGCGTCATGCAGCGCGCAGCATTGCGCGCGCGCGGAATGAATCCGGATGTGCTGGTGATGACGGCCACCCCGATTCCGCGTTCGCTGGCGATGACAGTGTATGGCGATCTCGACGTGTCGATCATTGATGAACTACCGCCGGGACGTACGCCGATCGAAACCCGTGTATTTGGCGAAGAAGGCCGTCAGGAAGTGAAGAAATTGATCGCGCGGGAAGTACGCGCCGGCCAGCAGGTTTATGTCGTCTATCCGCTGGTCGAAGAATCGGAGAAGATGGATTTGCGCGACGCCACCAGGCGTTACGAATACCTGCGTGATCAAGTTTTTCCGAAACTCTCAGTCGGATTGTTGCATGGCCGGATGAAGCCGGAAGAGAAGGAAGAAGTGATGCGCCGGTTCATTGATGGTCAAATTCAGATTTTGGTTTCGACAACGGTGATCGAAGTCGGCGTCGACGTGCCTAACGCCTCGGTGATGGTGGTCGAGCACGCCGAACGTTTTGGCCTTTCGCAGTTGCACCAACTGCGCGGCCGGGTCGGCCGCGGCGCCGAACAAAGCTTTTGCGTGCTGCTGGCTTCGGAAAAACAAACCGAAGTCGCGCGCGCCCGTCTGGGGATTATGGAAGAAACCAATGACGGCTTTAAGATCGCCGAAAAAGATTTAGAGATTCGCGGGCCCGGCGAGGTGATGGGCACGCGTCAGGCCGGCCTGCCCGAATTTCGGGTCGCAAATCTGATCCGCGATCTGGATATTCTGCAGAATGCTCGCAAGGAAGCAGAGTTCTACATCAATCAGCGCAAGACTTCTGCTGAAGCCTTGAAAATGATCAAGCGCGTGGAGAGTGATGCGCGGATGAAGCTGGCGGCGGTTGGGTAGGGAACCGTTCACAGATTACGCAGACTGAAGTGAACACCGAGGCGGCGCAGCGTTGGTCTGAGTAATCTGCGGAATCTATGGATCGCTTTCATGCGAATAATTGCCGGGAAATATCGGGGACGGAGACTGAAGAGTCCGCCGTCGTTGGAAACGCGGCCAACTTCGGATCGTCTGCGCGAGACGCTCTTTAATATTCTGGCTCCGCGAGTCAAAGGCGCGCGGTTTCTTGATCTCTGCGCGGGTTCGGGTGCCGTCGGCATTGAAGCACTGTCGCGCGGCGCGACGCACGCGACGTTTGTGGATCAATCGCGCAAGATGTGCGCGTTAATTGAGGCGAATCTTCAGGCGCTGACAGTTGATGAAAATGATGCCGAAGTTGTGAACGGTGAAGCGAAGGAGTTCCTGCTACGACGAGCGAAGAAAGAAGGGCCGCCATTCGACACTATCTTTTTTGACCCACCTTATGAAGCGGATTATGACGTTGTCTTGGAAGGGCTGGGTGAACACGACGGCGTGTTGTTAGCGGCCGCTGCGATAGTGGTAGTGGAGCATCATAAAAAGAGAGAGCTAGCGGAAGAGTTCGGAGTCTTACATCGGTATCGCACGCTCAAGCAAGGGGATTCGGTGTTGAGTTTTTATGAATCGACTTAAAGCTGGGAGCGCGGACGTCCCGTCCGCACAGCGTGCGCAGCACGCTAAGTTTTTTTCGCGCTTCGCGCTCAGTGCGGACGAGGGCGTCCGCGCTCCCAGGTTTTAGTTGGGCGTTTCTCTTCGGTAGAATCACTCCATACACAAATGCTCGTACTAGGTATCGAAACATCCTGTGATGAAACTGCGGCGGCTATCGTCCGCGACGGCCGCGAGATTGTCTCGTCGGTAATCGCTTCACAGATCGCCACGCACACACGGTTTGGCGGAGTTGTGCCTGAGCTGGCTTCGCGTGAACATCTCGATAAGATCGTGCCGATTGTCGAAGAAGCATTTACCAGGGCCGGGACGACGAAGGATGAAATCGATGGCATAGCCGTGACGATCGGCCCGGGGCTGATCGGTTCGTTACTCGTCGGTGTTTCGTATGCGAAGGCTTTGGCCTTCGCGCTCGGCAAGCCTCTGGTGGGCGTCAATCATATCGAAGGACACATCTATTCGGTGTGTTTCGAGAATCCCGCGGTCGAGCATCCGGCGCTGGCGCTGATCGTTTCTGGCGGGCACACGAATCTTTTCTTTGTGCCGGCCGCGGGCAAATACAAGGTCGTCAGCCGCACACGTGACGATGCGGCGGGCGAAGCATTCGACAAGGTCGCAAAACTGCTCGGGCTTGGTTATCCGGGCGGACCGATCATCGAAAAGCTCGCCCGGGAAGGGAACCCAAAGGCCGTCAAGTTTGCGCTCCCACGGATGGGCGACAATCGTCCCGACTTTAGTTTCAGCGGTTTGAAAACGGCAGTGACGAAGTACGTGCGCGAGTCCGGCCTGCAACCGGTGCAGAATGGCGAAGAGCCTTCACCGGGAATCAAAGATCTCGCGGCCAGTTTTCAGAGTACCGTGGTGCGCTC
>Ga0137359_10001918_pt1 | contig 16642 bp, 22 predicted proteins | sample Mad1_40_16metaG_FD_108281 | JGI IMG/M metagenome (GOLD analysis project Ga0137359, IMG submission 108281) | Vadose zone soil microbial communities from Angelo Coast Range Reserve, California, USA - Mad1_40_16 metaG | ecosystem: Environmental > Terrestrial > Soil > Vadose zone | place: USA... | reverse complement strand
TTTTGGCGATGTTAAACACAGCAGGTCGTGGATCGTGCGTGTGTCGAACTCTCCACTTCATTACAGTCATCTTTGGGCACGGCACCATCCCATTCAGGTAAGTGGCCAGCATCGAGTTCAACGGTGTCTGCCCAAGAGTTCATCGACATGGACGCCGACCTACAAATCCCAATCGCATTTGCTCCACGTATCTTCAACATGGGCAGTGATTTCTTCCCGGAACGGCACATAACCGTGCGTTCTCGCCTACCTCGCCCATCTCGAGCACTGTTCATCTTACGCCTTTTGTGTACCATTCCCTTCTCCTTTATTGCCCACCCGTTCGCAGGCTCAACTGTAGCGCAAAATACCTCGACGAACACCTGACATCGGCCAAGTTCTGTATTTCCCAGTTCACCCACAATGCCTTCCTTCCAGATTGAAGCAACGGTGTGCGTCCTCATCCAGATGGAGTAGTCTTTATAAGGCCAAAGCGAGCACTGAGCTCAAACCGCAGCTGTGACACCCTCGCGAATCCACCCCAGAACCAAAATCAAAACGAATCCCGTTGCATATGATCCCGCTATGGCTAACTGCCCGGCAAATGGGTTCTCCATCAACTCCTCGCTCTAGACCAGACTGTTCACCGACGCCTTCGGGGCCAAAGTGGCCCACTTGTCAATGGTAATTGAAACGGTGGTAGTACGACCAAAAGCCTTGACATTTCTGCTCGTACAGTCGGTTCCGAAATACGGACGAAAATCGTACTGATTACACTCACGAAAACAACGCGTTATGGACGTTTTTCACGCTCTCAACTCGAAGCTTACTAAAATTTGGGGTGTGGACCCGCGGGTCAACTTCCGGCGCCACTGGCGTCTTCCGTCGTGATGATGGTTATTGATCGAAAATCGATCCAAGAGCATCCCCATGATGTCATTTCCAAATCGATATGGGAGTAAGCACTCGGCTAGCAAAATTCTAACTGAATGCCTGACGATATTTTAGAGTGTACGTAGGAGTCATGGGCTCGCTCTACAGAATGGACTTACCGTCGGCTTACCGTCGTGGATTGAATATAAACCTTTAATTTTCGTTGTCATGAAGCCAAAAGTAAGTCGTGTATAGCGTGAAAATGAACGCGTGCTGCTCTTGCTTCATGCCCCCGCTCAACCAGCTGTCATTCGATGAAGGACCCCCAAGACATCAAATTTCAGGAGCCTCTGAGTCGACTTTCTCTCGCATCTCAACATGAGGCTTAACCAAACGTCTTTATGGAATTATGTGTGCTCCATGCAAGATTTGATAGCATGGAGGGTGGTGTTAAGACAACGCGTGACGGGCCCCCTTTCATAAAGACTTAGGAGGCGGGGTGTCCTCAGTCGAATATCGTCGTTGATTACCCAGAGCGGTACAGGGGATGTTGTGACAACCAAGTACCTTCTGAAGTTCTGCAGTTATTATCGGCTTACAAGGGGGCTTCCGCTTCCTTGGCCGTCAGATCTACAAGAAATGACACGGTGGCATGATTGAATTCTCCAAGGATTTGCTGCCTCACTTCAGTCTGGCTGACCACTGGCAGAAGTAGGCTACGAGAGTCGGAGGGTGAAGACCACGACTGAACCGAGTCCGGCCAAAGGATTCAAGTTCCGAGTACGCCGCAGGACGAAATGTGGTCGTCATGTGAGAACAGAACAGTTGGAAGAGCTCATGTTATACCTGACATTATTCGACAAGGAAGGGGGATGCTCTCGCCTATCGGTGAATGCGAGAAGCCAAGTGGCCACGTTCCGTCTGGCTGCTAGCCGTCCGCAGTAGTAGCAGTTAATATTTGCCTCGACTTACATCCTCAGCAACGTCTTTTAGACACAACCCACCGCTCGACTTGACCCCGCATATTCCTATGAACGACCTCACCGCGAGCGTCGCAAGGCTTCCAGTACCCCATATGGTCAATAGGGAGGTGACAGACCCCGTTCTGGAAGCAAAAACGGTGGGGATTTCGGCAAACCTCAGTGCTCAGTGGCACGACCATAGCGATCACAAAGGGAACATTGCTAAAAAAACCCAGCAGTTACGAAACTGTTCGTTTTCGTGCGTTATCCTTTTGTGCATCGTCCTTTTTCGACTGTCCCGATCAGTTCTTCTCGATTTGCTTCTACAATTGCGTTTCCTGTACCCCCAACGTAATGTCCATCATGGTATACCAGTCATGACTGGGAACTTTATTGACTTCCCAGGGCACGGTTGGAAACTTAACAACCCAGGAAGTGTGCACTTCTATCCCATCATTATGCCAGTCAATATGGTACTTGGGTATTGTTACTACACTGCCAAGTCCCTCAAATACAATCTTATTGACCTATATCCAACCATCACTGCCACCATGGGACATGGTGAGCCCTTCCATGGGCTCCCCCTCCACCACCTGGAGGTCCTCCTTGGAGGGGAATCTCAGTACATGGTAATTGCAAGATCAGCAGGGGTGTTCTCATTGACCATTCATCAGTCTTTTCCTTTGCACGCAAGGCCTCTCCAGCATGCAGAGCAGGTGTATAATGTGTGGGCTGATCAACCTCGTATGAGATTGCCAGGGGGCTTTCAAGTAAACATTCCATTTGCAGGTGTGTGTGGGCGTCATCCTCAGCATACAGACCTAAAGGTTGAACCGTGAACATCCTCAGGCTCACCACATCCCATGGTGGTGGTGATGGCCAGATATGGGTCAATAAGATTATATTTGAGGTACTTGGTGGTGTAGTGATGGTGCCCAAGTACTGTATTGACTGGCATAGTGATGGGATAGTAGTGCACACTTCCTGGGTCATTAAGTTTCCACCCATGCCCTGGGAAGTCATGGGGATATTCCTTGGCATTGTCGAACCCTCTGTAAATAACCTCACACTTGACCTATTGTGTTTTACTACAATAGCTAGATAGTGTAATGAATCATATTGTTGCTTTTACTCTTATTACGACCTCGTGTGATCTGGAGTAGACCACAACTCCTGAACTCGACCAAACACGCCTTATCGTGCGTGACTGTTAAGATAACAGTTCAACCGACTTGAAATGGACTTCCGTAAGCTGAACAACGACACAACCTATTACGAGCGAGAATGAGCTGTTGGCATTAGCATAATGTCATCTTTCAAAAGATGCTATATTGCATCGTTATCCAAATGTCCACATCATGGAACAAAGAGAAAGTGTAAATACAGACATAGAGGTCAAGTACAACAAACATCGGTGACCACCTAAGTCTAGATAACATCATTATAGACAGTACTGTAGACAGTAACCATGTCAGGAGAGCAGAGAATTACCCAAGAATCCGTTTATAAAATGGCCCATGCTTCGCGCACCCGGATTGTTCGTCAGTGCAAATACCGCGGATCAAATTCATACTGTGGCGGCAGCATGCTGTGATCCTCTTCGTGCAACGACGCGACTGTAGAGGGATGGAAATCACCCGTCGACGCGCTCCCTGTCTCGGAGTATCCGTGCACTGAATGGTATTCTCCTGGAGGCGCAGCATATTCAAGAGGCTGGTATGTTAGGTGACGCAATGAAGAACCCGTTTCAGTCGTGGAGAAATCGGTGGTCGGGACGAGCCGCTTCTTGTAACGGCGCTTATAGGTTAAGTACAGGATGATGCCAGTGCCCACCAAAAACATGACAGCAGTTGATACACCAACGATCATAGCTGTCTTTTTTGTGTTGTTGAATGATTTATCGATGCCGCCGATGTCATCGGGATTACTCGTTGCTGTGGCGGCGAGAATCGGATCAGCACTAGCATCTGTGCCATTGAGCCGGACATTAACAAAATCCTGGTGAGCCGAAGCTGGGTCCGTAGTTGAAAGAAGCTGGACATAAGGTCGGGCCTTGATGTTCGTGCCGTTGATGTGGTCCCCAAAATTAATGAGTAGATATGCGTTGCGTACTGTAACGAGAGTTCAGCATGAAGTAGGAAACACGAATAGAATTGGTACTACTCACAGAACGCCATACCCAGGATTATGTCATAGTCACGCGAAGCACCAGTCGTAATTGGCTGGAACTGACAACAGTGAGAGCAAGCGAGGAAGATGTGCAGGGGACTACATACTGCACCAAAGCAAGTCTGATTCTGACCCTTTGGTGAGCCAGAAGAATCCGTGAAACTAAAATTTATGTCAAGCGGATTGATGGGGAACGATTTTTTACCAAATCGCATAGTAGCATTAACCTCTGTGGTACAAGGCAACGTCCATAGAGGGCCATTTGCCGTATTGTTGTCGAATTTGGCCTCAGGGATGCGGGAATAGATCGCATCAGAGATGTTCCTGAAGGCGATGCGGTCAATGACGAGGCTCGTTCGTGGCGAGAATTGCGTACCTTGGAACTTGATTGAAGGTGAAGCCGGTATCGAAGATGGCAGTTAATTCCGACCTATTTTTGGTCGTGGACACCTTAGTGTGGGAGTATATCGGTTGTCCGTCTGGGCCAATGATAGCATCCGAGTCGAGGAGCACCTGCCAGTGCTGGTTACCCGAATGCGATGATGGGACCGTCGTTACGGCAAGTTTGGGTTGACTCGTGATATCCTCCATTCCGGGGATGATGTCTGAGACCGTGATTTCGCCAGGGTATGGCTCAGTGGAGTCGTCCGAGCGCGAAAGGAGGATAGTGAGGATGTTAGGGGTGGACACATTCTGGCGGAAAATGCGATCGAGGACCGTGCCTCCTCGGGGTTTTTTCTTGAGCGCATCATAGACGTTTGATCCAACGTTTGGACCAAGACCAATGAGACTTCGACCTTTGGTATAATCATGAGAAGCATTGACCTGAACTGCGAGGTGTGTTGGTGGTGTGCAGTAGGGCGAGAATAACTCGCAGACATACTGAAGGCCTGGTCCGACACATTAAAGTCGAGAAATGTCAAAGGTGCGGTCTTTATAGGGCCCGAAATGGCACCGACGGCATATTGGACACTAGTGGAAACGCCAGTATAACTTGAGTCAGGGACATCGCCCACGACCCATAGATCTGAGCTAGAGAGAGAAGTGAGTGGATAGGCTCAAAAGGTGTGAAGGAGGGTGATTTTACCTGCCAGTGTCGATATCAGCAGAATATTGCTTTGTTCCGAGGGTGATATTGGTGAAATATCTTGAATTTTGTCCGTTATCGATACCTGAGATGTGGCCTCTCTTATTGAAGACTTGACCACGAACTTTCAAACGGAGACCGGAGACGGGGAGGATGATAAGAAGGAGGAAGCAATATCGGGTAAAGGGTAAGAACATGGACGTTGCTGGTCGATGGGGAAACCGTGTGCTAGCCGAGACGCGGCCTCACCTGCGGTCGTGTGTACCGCAACTGTTATGTAAATGCCGGTGTAAATCTGTGCAATGCACTAAATATGCTATTGCGATGTGATGCTTGGGGCTATTAGCAGGGCGGTGGTCAAGGTGCTTCACCTTCGCAATGACATGGTGTTCTACAGCTTGGTTCACTAGAGATATCATCCAGAGTTGGTGTATATCTCTCCCAAGCACTGCACGGGAGTCTTGTCACGCCGTCACATTTAACATTTAATTTCATGTTTGTTTGTCCCTCGCGACGCCTTTCTTGACCGACTGCCGCGTTTTTTGCATGACGGCCAATCTTTCTTATCCCTCACTCTCATGCACCCACTCAGTCTCAGTTTACTGATTTCTCCTCTCCTTGTATCTCATCTCGCCACTGCGGTCATCCTTCCTTTTCACGCTCTTCCAAGAACTACCGACGGTCATTTCTCAAAACGTAACAACTTCACCGGTGTCCCCGTCAAGAATGCAAACGATGTCCTTTACGCCGTAAACATCACAATGGGCGGCTCCCCTTTCGCTGTTGTCCTCGATACTGGCAGGCATGGCTGTTCCCCATATTTACGATCTATCATGACAGTTATTCCTTCAGTTCTGATCTCTGGGTATCTGGCAATGTACCTGATGCTCAAGACACAGGAAAGGCTGCCGACGTGGCGTATGCCATCGGTGAAGCCAAAGGTGTGCACTTTCTATTTACGTGCTTCCTGATTTACGATAGTCTGCAGGGAATATCAACCTGGCCACTTTGGGCTTTGACAATTATACGGTGGACAAGCAAGCTTTTAGTAACTTTTCATGACCGACCTGCTTCCTGCTCGATTTCTGACATCGTTATAACTCTTAGTCCTCGTCACCGACACCAGTACTTTCTCGTCTTCCCTCAGTTCAAATGGCTTCCAAGGCCTCATAGGTCTAGGATTCGATGGCGGTTCCATTGTGCGGGGCATCCTTGGTGGCGGCACAGGCGACACTCCACTATCCCGCATCTTTCAACAGAATAAGACCACGCAGAATTTCGTCTCAATACTCCTCGATCGACACAACGACCCGACAGATACAGTTACAGGCCAAATCACGATATCTGAGCTCGCCTCTGGCTTCGAAACCATCCAATCGGAACCCAAGCTCGACATTAAGGATGTTTTCTTTCACTCCTCCAGCCAACATTGGGCCGTCTATATAGATTCAAACGGTGTTATTGGTCCGGATGGGAAACCAATATCCATGACCTCGATTGTACCACATGTTACGGGCGGGAAGCTTGTTGCTGTTCTTGACTCGGGTTTCACAATGTCGCAAGTGCCGCGCAAAATGGCCGATGCCATATACGGGCGTGTTCAAGGTGCCAATTATAGCGAAGACCAGGGACTTTGGATGGTCCCCTGTGATCAGGAGCTCAATATCTCGTTCACTTTCGGTGGTGTCAAGATGCCCGTCCATCCCCTAGATGTTGTCAGTAGCGATTTCAATTTGGGTTCCTACTGTCCAGGAACGGTAATGTTTTACTTCGTGCATTTGGTTTTATCAAGTGTTGACGGGTTCCATTGTCGCAGTTTCAACCAATCACGACCGCCTTCAGTATGCTCGGTGATTATGACATGATCTTAGGCATGTCCTTCAGTCAGTTCATACCGTCTTCGCGATCTTGCAGTCTTTCATTGATGTCTCACTTTCTCAGTGCGCAACGTTTATGCGCTCTTCGACTATGGGAACTACGTTGACGATACTTCCAATGACCGTGGCGATCCCTACGTGCAGTTACTGTCTGTGACTGATGCCTCCAGTGCACATACCGACTTCGTCAAGGTCCGCCTCAACGGCACGGACACCACCGGCTCTTCATCCAAGGCGCTCCTTCCGGCCTCGAAGGAGGCGCATTCTCCATTATCTCCTGGCGAGAGGAAACAGCACATTGAAGGTGCCGTCGCGCGTAATTGGCCATACATCCTCTTCGGCTGCGTCTTGTTCGTGCTTTTGATCGTGGGTTATTGTGTATACGCGTGCTGCTGCCGCAAGCGTCGCAAAGGCGTCCAAACGATCACCAGAAACTCGTATCAGACCATTCAAGAACCGGCACCACCACCCATGCACATGAGGCCTTTGAATGCTGGGGCGCAGTACGCGGATCCATACCATTCACATGCATGATGTATAAAATTGGGTTGGTCTCACGACGAGTCGAGGGGAGGTGCTGCAGGAAGCTTGCTCGATCTCGCATATATATCTATTATCAAATGCTCGTACGCGAAGGACTCATCTCTGTTGCATTGTCGAACCCCTATTTCTAATAATCTCATACTCACATTGCTGGCTCCGCGACCTGCCGGAGAGTAACGTCTGGATTAGTGCGCCATTATGACTACTCAGCACTCGACTTCTAAGCCCAAAACAACCCTTCCTAACGAGTCTGCGCAGCTGCTAAGCTCCACATCAGGTCGGCTGTGGTTGGCATCCCCATTATCTTGTTGAGTAAATATTGTCGGGGCGTGCGACGATTTCGACGAATCCGTCCGCGTCCGCGCGGATCGCCTCCGAGGGTCGCGAACACGTACCAGAGTCAGAGTTGTACGTGCCTGGAAAGATGTTCCGGAGAGAAATTGCTCTAAAAGCGCTTCGGATTCGACGTCACCGTGATTTTGCCGAGGGCGTCCCAGGTAGAAAACGCATCATGGAATTGCTCCGCAACGGCGAGAGTCGCGATGGGGTACTGCCTGTCCAAATATTAACCGGGTCTGATCCACACTTATATATAGATGGGCGAACACACATTTCCGCCAAAGTAGACGTCCTCTGGACATCGGCCTGTCGCAACAGGGCCACTCTCCTGCGTCAGCTTATTGGCGGAATAGACTGCCCAGAACGCGTCGGCATATATTTTTTTGACATTGGCCAGGGCACAGTCTGAGCATGGCAGGAAAGCAATATAGAGTCGTAGACGGCAGCAGCGTCGGAAGTGTGGATCGCGGCGAACACCGGAGCGTCCGCCGCCCGTGTTGGCGACGATGTATACGTAGCCTTCGTCCTAGAACGCTCACGTAAGGAAAGGGCAGATGTTTTTCTTTCGAGAATGGGCCCACACCTGAATGAAACAAAGTACACAATCCGCTTGGTATCGTATTTAAGGCTGTCCCGAGCCTGGATGCGAGCGAGGAGCCTTCGCGGAGGGATCGGTGCACCCAGTGACGATTCAATTTAAGATCAAATCTGAGTCAAGCCGGGCGACCCGGGCGACGAGGCGACGAGGGTTTGACGGACGTAGATTGACTGAGAGACGTATGTTGACGTACATTGTCGAGATCGGATGCTGACTTCTCCACTAGGTGGTATCCATTCTTCAACAACCATCCAACGTACTATATCAGAGAGGTCGCACAGTGCTGGACCATCCAAATATGACCCCTCAGTTAGCCAAGAGTGTGTTGTCAGTAGAACTGCGTCATTGGGAAAGACCTAAAGGACGAACGCAAGCGGGCTTGTCTTTGGGACCCCAAGGCCATCTTTGCCCGCAGGATCGCTCGGGTTGGATGTTCACTGAAGGAGGACCTCCGTGTAAGTGTATATGCCAATAAGACCGCATATGAAGGGGTCTTCGCCCGAGATAAACTCCTTTATGAGGGGCTTGACGAGAGTGGGGATACAGGTAACAGGTAGTTCGGATTTTGGGTGCTTGGACTAGTAGCTCAGTGACCAGAAACGACGAGGGTATTTGTATAGAAGTCGCTAACGGCAGTCAATTAGACCCATGATTCACAGCTCTAGGACCCGCATGAGAAGGTAAAGGGAGGTGAGGCAACGACGATGAGGACGGTGGGTTGATGGTTGCCTATTTGCTTTGCTCTTCTCACCGTCCAGCATACCCCATTACACCACCTAGTCGGATGAAGCGCCCTCCGTTCTCCTTGTACATGCCTCCAAAATGCTTCATTATTTTCGGCACCAATCAATCTCGCACTACCCTACCCTACGTACTGAAATCTGGTCCCACCAAATGCGAGCAGATCTTCATCGGCTGTGGCGGAATAGAAATTAACGGCACCGATGCCAAGATCAGGATGTTATATTCGTGCGAGATCTGAAAGGATCTCGATTGCTGGCACTCACACTCACTCAGACGCAGACCCACACACTCCCCAGGCGTGCGGCCATTTCCTGAATATGAAAGCTCACATTTCATATTCCAGGGTGACGGCTCGTCATTATATCTTGCCGTGCCAGGCTTCAACCCGTAGACCAACGATTCATGGGGGAAGGAAAGAGCATAAATGCGCACCGAGAGGCATATTGCCCCTCGCTAATCCCTTCCCCATCTTCGTTAACAAGCTATGTCGTGGTCCCAACCCTCTGGCATCCAGAACTGGCAGCGGCCTCTCCACATGGTGAGCCCCGTTTCTGCTATCATAGAATCCATGACTATACAAGTTATTCTGTTTAGTCCCAGGTGTATTTCCCAGTTGCACCTCCCCAACCAGTACGTATTTACCCTCCTCAATGTTGTAGGCTACACTATGCGCAACTAGGGGTTCCAGGATAGAGACACTGGTTTCACGGACACCACGAGGCTTCGACCAATGACCCATGGATCACGAAATCTTCAGGCACGAATGGTCCTATTTCGTTCCAGTTGCATCGCCTCTTATGTATTCTCACTCAGTCCAACTATATCTCACGGAGTAAACCCTGGAACAATCAACATCCTGGCTCTCCTTTTTGCGGCCCAGCACCCCCGGCACAGGTTGTTGCGCCCCCAGCACGGAGCCATCTTTGCGGAGCAATTCCTACCTACTCATCGCGTAGATATCCAAGGCTCGAGAACGGAGGAAGAGGAAGTTATGGGCACCAACAACCCGGGGCGATCACCGCACCTTCTCACCATCACAAGACCCATCACCAAAACGGTAGCGGGGCACCATATGTAATATCTCTCTTTGAATTCAGAATAGATTTGTCATGTATTAATGAAAAGCATCGCCTCCTATCGCACCTTCAGCACCAGCATCACGCGTGGCAACCACGGGCAGACCTTTCAAAATCGTTTGACCAATGGCCTGGAGGTTTTTGGCCATCCCCCCCAATGCCCGATAACGTCGGCCTCACCTATGCCCAATCATACGTCGTAAACCAGTCGGTCGCACAGCCACAGGGCTCACCTATTAACGGGGTAGGTATCATTTCCTCTCTTCTATCTCAGCTGCCGCTCATGTGATGCAGGCACCCGCGACGATAATTGGCGGCGCTACGATGGTGCACCCAGAAGCAAACCTGACAGAATTGTTCCAAGGAGCACAGCCCGCTGGTGCCCCTAACCTGTGCAACGAAGCCCCGTTAAAATCACCTTCAGCGACGGCGGGAAGCTGCCCAGACCTTACGTGTACGTCAAGCTGCGGCCGTTTGCAGGAATTGGAGAGACATGTCCTCAAGCACCTGCCGCGGCACTACTTCTGTCCGTATCCGTCTTGCGCGTGGAGGGGCAGCCGTCGTTACGCTCTGATGGAACACTGGGACAAAAAGCATCCGAACGGTGAAGCACTGGACCCTGACTCGGATGGGTTTATCATTTTCGACGCAAAACAAATGGCCAAGCGGCTCGTCAACAAAGAAGTCACACTAGAGCAGGCGATCGACGAAGCGGACGCGGCAGTACGGGCGAAGGCGGTGGAGTTGGCCAAGTGGGATTTGTGGGACATACAGTATAAGTTCTCGTAAAGGAGTCGAGAAGGAAGCATTTTTCGTAAATTTCCCGATACCATCTTTGTAGGCTTCATTCACTACGGAAAAAAAAAAGGTCACCATTGTAGCACTGTCTTTGTCCCTTCCCACGTAGCGAGAACAGAGTTTTAGTAGAATTGCACCCGTGACGAGCACAGCCAATGCGAGGAAGGAAAGGCCGAGGGCAAACACAGAGATGGGCATTTTTGGAAATTAGGCCTGATCCCCCGCACGGCGCATATACATTTTGGTGACCGCGCCTACGGCACTATGTATTAAGTGAAATTCGGTGTCTTGCCCGCAAGGCTTTGCCCTCCGACACAGTCCATTCTCCAGGATTTCTAGGACGCACCGAAAGCGACGGAGCCAAACAAAAAAAAGTGTATCATTGAAGTGAATTGACGGGTATACGGTGTATATGGGTATTCAGATATTGTATCACCGCCGATAGTTCCGTCACGGCCACACCGCCACTGCCACTGACGCAAAAGACAGAAAAGTATTTGTATTCGAGTTCGAAAAAACCCGATATGACCCACTAGATGGGTTATTGTCAAGTGCTGCCCAGAAAATGAGGCACGGGATACAACCAACCCGCTGATTCTTGAACCTTCCACACGGGCCAGTCAAGTCGCTCAACTGATTGGAAGTGCCCGGCCGAGCTAGTCTTGATTCGAGCAAGGAGATTCGCACATATTCACGAGGAAAACGAAACGCGGCGCAATAGACGGGTAGTCCGTCGCCACTCTCCAAGTGAATGGCGGCTTAAGAGCGCTACGACAATGATGGTGGTGGAAACGCAATTGGCACGATCCGCCAACATTTCTTCTGTGGAGGAGCTGGCACGCGACCCACAGTGGCGACCGACGAGTAGCATGACCAGGGTGATAGCCTGGCGCATTCAATTTACGATCCGGATATAGCCAGGCACATCATGTAGCCTCCCGTTGCCATAGTGCTGGATGTTTTCCTTTTGCTGCGCCAAAATGCAAAATGTGACTCGACCAGGTGTGGCACAGTTTAAGTTCGAGCCCATAATGGATGATGAGTACTCGATGAATGGTGAGTACTCGATGAGTAGTTGTCGTCGTTCCCACAGATTCGTTCCCACAGATGAAATTAATGGAAAAGTATGGCTGGAGGGACGACAGTAAAATTAAAAACGTGGCTCAGTAAAATAGACATCGTTTCCGACTTCGGCAAATGCCATCATACGCCATTCGTAATTCGTGCATATGAACACAGTCCCGGGGCAACGTTCATGACGCGTGACGTTCGTTATCTGAAGAGTCCGTAAAAGAGTCCGTGACGAGGCGGATGGGATGCAAATGCTGGAGGACATTCAACGGTGACGAAATTTGGTTCGGTGGCGCAAGGTAAATTGCCATGAAGTCCTTCGGCGTATGTCAATAACCCCTCTCGTGTCGATTATGGACCTGAGCACGAGACGCACCCGAACTTGTATTCGACTCAAAGAAAAATGGCCCACCGTGACGTCTGAGTTTGCGCGCACTTCGCCTTCGTAATCGAGCGTGCTGAGCCCGGAGTCTAGAGGCCCCGAGCGCAAGAAGGGCATTGGCGTACCAGGGGGACGTGAGCGCAAAGAACCCTCGCCGATCGTAGATTTACTTGAAGAAGGTAGACCTTTAGGGACAACGGCAACTTGACGCATCAGATAGACGCGCACAGTAGGTGGCGAAGCAGCCTCAGTAGCATTGCTCTTAGAACGCTTGAGTTTTGCGTGAGTCGGGACAGTGGAATACAAAAACGCCTGTAACGATTTGGGTGGCGCGATGAGCTGCAAGTAAAACGGAATCGTGTCGGTCAACGCAAATGATTGGACGACAGGGATAAACAACTAAAAGAGACCACGGGACGATTGAGTTGGTCAGGCATGATCCCCTGATTGAAAAACAAGTGGACTCGCTTACATGACAATCAATAGGCTCGATGTCCGAGTGTGATTTTACTCCCATCGTGCTTGTAACCTGAAACCACTCTTCGGGTAAAGACTTGATGGTGGAGAGGAATGGAAACGGTGAAGGAAGAATAGGTTGGCGAGGTCGACATCGGGTTCGGTAAGTGAACGGAATGGTCAATCTGTGGCCAACGTCAGAGGAGTCGGTCAGACTGGAAAGCGCACCCTCACTTTTTTTTGGATTTCCAAAGACCGAGCTTGCCTCCCTTGCGCTTCACGGTGACCCTCATGACATAATTGCACTGAGCGCGTATGCCTGACAAGTCGGAGCGGAAGTTGTAGGTAGGCGGGAGAGCGCGCATATGTCCATTGTCGACGCACACCTCAGGCAGTACAAATTCAAACGGGAGTATGCTGGGGCATACACCACTGATATCGGCGCCGCCAAGAGGATGGACCATGTTGACGAGTGTTGCACGTGTTCTCGCGCCATGCGAGTCGGCTAGGTGTAATCGCCCCTTCAGCTGAAAGAAGACAAGGCCATGAGAGAGGGTTTTTGCACTCGCCCTTGGGGCGGCACTTACTTTAATGGAGACGGATTGCACACCTTGCGTGCAACTGAGGCCGATATCGCCGGAAACCGTGCAGCTGCGATCATAGGAGGGTTGCGCGGCGTTTTCTTCTTGATCTCGGAAAGCGATGGTTATGAGGTTGTCGCTGCGCGTAAAAACGCCCGTTGGTGTCCTTCGCGAGCGTGCAGAGACGGCTAGCGTCCGCTCCGACGGCCCAGGTGAGACCGAGTAGGAAGGGACTGCTGAAGATGGGGAATACGTGGGCGGTTCGAATGCCATTTTGCTAGAACATAGTGGTAAGAGGTTGGAGGAGGAGAGAGGGGCGTCATAGTAGTAGAGAAAGGGGCACTAGCCAAGAAAAGAGGTTAACCAAAAACGCATTGCCGTAGACGGTCGAGGGCGTTTCATCCGGGCCCGCATGACCGCATGACCACTGACCCTATCCTATCCTTAGCTGTTCCGTCCCCTAGTTATTTGTTACGTAAGCTTGTAACTTGCACAGAGCAGAGCAGAGCGAGCACCGAGCATGACAGCCCGGCGATGCGATGGATTTTCACAAAGTACAACAACAAATGAGTGTTAAGTCAGTTCGTCCCTATCCTATCTAACTTCAATTAATCGATTCTCCATCAAACAGGACAGGACTCACTACTCCAGTCAAGTTGGTGTCTCTTCTTCACCACTACCCTGTGCTTCGTTTCTTCGTCCTAGATCCGCGGATCGGTGCCCCTCCCATTCCTCATTTCGGCTCTGATAGCTGACCGGGCGATCGTTGCTGTGGTTGCTCATTCTGCTTTCGCTACGATCTGCGTACTCTTGAGCTTGAATAACCAGGCTGTTGCGCATGAAACCTGCGAGGAGTAGTCTACTTCCGCGTGTCTTGCCATATGCTGGCGGGGGAGGCGCCGCGATCTCTGCGTCCTCCGCATCTCCAGTCCCAACACCGCTCGCTGTAATTGCGGCCGCGTATGTCGGAAGGGGGGGTCGGCTCCATGGTGCGATTGGAATCGTAGGGTCGGCCAATGAATGCATGCGCCGTAGTGAAGTCGGAAGGACTTCGCCTGGATGTTTAAAGGCGTAGCGCTCTGCGCGCATTCGGTAAATACGGCGTTCGAGAAAAATAACTTGCGCCATGACAACGACCGAAAAAGCGATATGAACGAAGATGCTTGAAGAACGGTCGGCAAAAGGGGAAGGCGGATTCTGGCCACCAGATGGAGGAGGAGGAGGCGGAGCATCAGACTCCATGTTCATTGCCCTCGCCGCGAAGACCCATCCTATGATAGTTCCTGCGATGCACAATATCTGGACACATCCCAAGAAGAGGGTCATAAGTTGTATGCCCATAAACTTCGGGAGTTTCTTGTTCCAACGAAAGGCGCATTTATCCACGATATTCGTTGAGGAGCTATCTGAAGGGATTGATGAACCTGTCACTAGGGTGCTTTCACTGGGAAGGTCTGATATTGTGACGGGGGAAGTTCGATCGGCGGGGTGACGAGCGGGTAAAGTATCTTGGTCGACGAGCTGAGCCTGTGCTGGTGGCTGGGTATGGACTCCTTCTATGAAACCAATCTCTCCACGCTTGGAGGGCAAGAGGCCCGACTGCCTTGATTCCTCCATGGGAGTTGCAGAGGAGGTCGCAACGACATCAGACGAGGCCATCGTAGGTTACTTCGAGAGAAAGAAATTGGAAAGAGCTGTGGGTAAGCTTGCACCTGGCAAGGTTAGAGGAGGGATGCCAGCATCGAGTGGGGGAGGAGACAAAGAAATCAAGAGGATGATAACAGATGAGAGCAACGTCGTCGACACAGCCAAAGTGATGGAAATATGTAATTACGTTAAGGTTTAATTAATGTCAATATTAATTCCTATTCCGTTGTTCCGACGCGAGGAATGACCACCCCGAGGTCGACGACTGTGTAAAATGTAAACGTCTTCATCTCCTCTGGCACTTTCTCCTTCCGTGAAGGTGTCGCTTGAACATCCTCGTCCCCGAGCGGGTCGTCCGACCGATATGTGTAAGAGACCATCATACTGAACTATATCAATCAAGTCCCACCATCAGCGACCCATCAGACATCATAACACGCCGCCCACCTTTACAGATCCTTTCGCATCTTTGCCAATCACAACCTCTCCACCAACAACCGTCACGTTGGCTCGTCTCTCTATCACGCCAACCGCCTTGCCCTTTCCGCTTCCTCCCCCGCGTTCGCGTTCTAATCCTAGTTCGTCATCGTCACCTCCGAACATGTCTTCATCGTCCTCGTACTCCCATGCTTCGGCGAAGGCCGCGACCGGAAACGCGGATTGTGGTAGTGATACCGCAAACGGGGGGCGCCTCGCTTTTTCAGGGCTACCAGTAGGTGCTGTCGAAGTCGGTGGAGGAACTTGCCGTTGCACCGCCAATCGCACTTGAATTGGATCATACAGTGGGTTCGTCAACGCGACCTGAAAAGAGTAGGTTCCTCCTGCAGAGAGACCGCTTGCCCCGCTTGTATCTTCAACGGTAGTTTGCCGCCCACCCCCACCCTTTGCGCGGGCTTGATCTTGGCTCGGAGGGAATGCCACAGACATTGAGGGTAGGTAGTTGGCGGCAACGAGTTTTATTTTAAAGCGAACCGACTGTGCTTTCTGTTCCGGCTTGATGAGAATATGACGACATGTTGAACAACGCTTCGTTTTTTTAGAATGCAGTGGTATTCGCGAGGGTCGTAGATCGCTACTCTCTGTGATGAACGTTTATGATATCGTATTGTCAGAATTAAAACATACCTGGCACGCAGCGTTGTTGTCCAGTTATTTGTCCATCTCTGGCTGAGGGCTGCAACCTGCGACACTTCCTCCAATCGTCGGATGAAATCTACGTTTGAGGTATCCTTTGTACCCGCGACCTCAACCCGGCTACGGTATTCGGGAAGCTCATCCCGCGGGCCCTTGTCTCGTCGCCCGCGCGGTGTAGGGGTATACTTCACCACACCTGGGATATCGCGTGCCAATGCAGACGAAGCAGCAGCTGTGATGGGATTGACGTGGGTATGGTGTGAGTGCGTTGCCTGGGAATGGCCTGAGAGGCCGGAGGAAGAGGATGCACGTAGGAAAGGCTCAAA
>Ga0137359_10001917_pt1 | contig 16642 bp, 14 predicted proteins | sample Mad1_40_16metaG_FD_108281 | JGI IMG/M metagenome (GOLD analysis project Ga0137359, IMG submission 108281) | Vadose zone soil microbial communities from Angelo Coast Range Reserve, California, USA - Mad1_40_16 metaG | ecosystem: Environmental > Terrestrial > Soil > Vadose zone | place: USA... | reverse complement strand
TGTCGAGCAAGTCGTGTGCGAGGTCCATCTCCTCGCGGCTGATATCCAACGACGGGGCCATGGTGATCACGTTCTTGTAGTAACCGCCGATGTCGAGCACGAGCCCCATGGTCGTCTTGCCCACTCGCAGATCGCCCTGTAGCCCACGCTGGAACATTCGGTCCGCGAGCGCTCGGTTCGGTGTGAACCCGTCGCGCTCGCACAGCTCGAGGCGCAGCGCCAGCCCGAGGCCGTCCACGTCTCCGATCTCACGATGATGGCACTGGAGATCCCGGAGCAGCGACAAGAAGTACTCGCCCTTTTCGGCGACGGTTTCTTCGTAGTTAGCCTCCCCGAAAATCCGCATGACCTCGAGGCCGGCCGCAGTGCCGAGCGAGTTGGAGGCAAACGTCGAGTGGGTGGATCCGGGACCGAACATCGCCGGGCGAATGAACTCTTCACGCGCCCATATGCCGGACAACGGATTGAGACCGTTGGTGAGCGCCTTGCCGAACACGATGATGTCGGGCACCGCGTCGAAATGCTCGAAGGCCCACAGCTTGCCTGTCCGGAAGAATCCCATCTGAATCTCGTCGTCGACGAGCAAAATCCCGCGATCGCGACACAGCTTGGCGAGACGTTCGAAGTAGCCCTGCGGCGGGATGACGTAGCCGCCCGTCCCCTGCACGGCTTCGACGAAGAAGGCCCCGAACTCCGAGTGTCCGGTCTTGGGGTTCCACGCACCCGTATACTCGTGCTCGAACTTCCGCTCGATCTGTTGCACGCAATAGAGCTCGCAACTATCGCGCGTTTTTCCATACGGACAGCGGAAGCAGTACGGATACGGAACGAACTCCGCACGGTCAGCGAATTCGCCGAACGGCTCGCGGTAGCGAAACGACGACGTGATGGCCGACGCACCGAGAGTTCGACCATGGTAGCCACCCTCGAATGCGAGCATGTGGCTGCGTCCGGTGTTTTTCCGTACGAGCTTGAGAGCATCCTCGACGGCCTGCGCGCCGCCTACATTGAAATGCACGCGCCCAGCTTCACCGAATGCCTGCTGCATGCTCTCGACGATCTCAGCGGCAAGCTCGATCTTTTCGCGATGCAGATATTGACTGGCGATCTGCGGCAGTTTGTCGAGTTGGGCTATGACGGCATCGATGATACGTCTATTGCCATAACCCAAATTGACGGCCGAGTACCACATTTGCAAATCGAGATACGGGGTGTCGTCGCCGTCATAGAGGTAGCTTCCGTTGCTGCGCGCGAAGATCTTCGGACGATCGGCGTAGTGAACCGTATCGCCCTGAGAACAGACTCGGCTTTCGAGCTCGAGCAATGCCGCTTCGTCGTGGATCACCGTACTCCTTTCGAAGATGCGCAAGTCAACGTCATTCAGCCCAGGGAGTCAACTATACCTCCACCTTTTCGCGCGGGTACGAGGCTCGACCACTGGCGCATTCCGACGCTGAGTGTCCGATCCGTGCAGGTGTTTGCGGGGTTTTGCGTCGCGACACCTTCAACCACCGATCGTTCCTCGCTCACTCAGAAGGGATAGTTGATCCCCGAGAAGAACTCGGCACCATTCGGACCGTAGCCGACGTCGACGTACCCGACGACGAACGGCGCCACGAGCGCGCGAAAACCGATTCCCCCCGCCGGATGAAGATCGTCGACGCGCACAGGATTGTCCCCGATGTGCGCGAACACGCGCCCGAGGTCGACGAACGGAGCCGGCTCGATGGTCACTCGCGCGCTCGCGATCGAGACTTCGAAGAGTCGGATGCGTAGCTCGATCGCAGCAGCGAGCAGATTCCGATCGACGAAGCGCCCGCTGCCGCCTCCGCGCCACGTCTCGCCCCTCCCGAGCGGGAAGCCGAACGCGCTGCTTTCGTCCGTGGCCTCGCCCCCGAGCTCACCGAGGATCCAGAACGGCGGCTCACCCGACGACGTCACGTACTGAAGGCGAAGATGGCTCGCGAGGGTGAGTCGGCGAGCGATGGGTAGATAGGCGCGGGCGTCGAGCCCAAAGGTCGCGTACGACACCGAGCTCGCCAGGTGCCGATCCGCCCCTCCGGCGAAGACCTCCGCGAGGCCGCCCTTGGTCGGCATTTGGGTCGAGTCACGCGTATCGTACGAAGCGATCAGCCGGGCCAGAGCATCGGTTCCCCCATCAAGACCCTCGAGCGTCGGAAACCGATCTCCGGTGAACGGCACGCTGTTGAAGGCCCCGCGTTGGATTCGTATCCTCCGCGGCCGCCCCTCCAGGGTGATCTGCAGCTTCCGCGTGACGTTGAAGCCGAGGAGAGCATCGGCGCGCACCTGTTCCAGCGTGTAGTTGGACTCGTCGTGAAAGTCCGAGTGGTTCCCGATGCCGAAGAACCTCCGGCTGGGATCGCGCGCGAAGTAGAATCGGCCTTCCCAGGAGAGCAACCCGCTACGACTGAGACCGGTCGCGTAGTCCAGATCGACCTCACGGGCGATGTCGTGCGATCCGCCGGCCACGACGTACCACTCGCTGTCCGCCGACGGGTAGTTGAACAGACGGAACTCACCGCCCACACCAAGGACACGATTGTAGTTGAGGTCGCTTGCGAGGACGTGCTGGATGTCTCCGTTCGGGCTCGAGAAGAGCGCGACTGGCAGGAATCCCACCGTCGTGCCGCTGTTCGGATCGGTCGCCACTTCCGGAATGGGAATGAATGGGAGCTTCGCGAGAGCCTCACTCGCAGAGTCGAGCATGTCCGCCTGAGCGCTCGAGCACGCCATGATCGCGAAACAGCTGACGACTATGCCCATGAATCGCACGCTGCCGGCGTGTAGCACGAGCAAAACGGGGTCACGAGACAGCCGGGTTGCTCCGGACGTACTCGCGAAACGGATCCGGTACGGTTCCGGGTTTTCTGGGTCAATCAGGGTCGGAACGGGACAATCCGGGAAACCGAAGAGTCACGATAACCTATCAAGATCGTTGCGAATAGTTGGTGTCTCAGCACTTTCGGTTCACGCGTTGCCGTAGCTTCCCAAGCTGGACGTCGCCGGTTCGACCCCGGTCGCCCGCTCTCATTTCGACTCGACGCGAATCAAGTGCCTGCGGAGCGATGGCGACTCGGCGCAGCGCTCCACCAGCCAGTCCGAGGACTCTCTTCCCGGCGGCGTCGCATGGATGCACCGCAGCTAGTTTCCGCGTTGACACCTCCAAGAACGAGTTGGTAGGCCTGCGCCCGACAGGGGGACGTCGATGTTCCGATACCTCGTTCTTGGTCTCTTGCGAGACGGAAAGTCGCGTCATGGATACGCCCTGATGAAGGAGTACCGCACCCGGGCCGGTCTCCAACTCAGCACGGGGAACTTCTACCGCGAGCTCCAGCGCTTGGTAGCCGAGGGCCTCGTCCGCACGGTGGATAGATCTCCGGGCGGCGATCCGCGACGCGCCCCTTATGAGATCACGTCCATGGGATCGGCGGCGTTCGACGCTTGGCTGACAGGACCGACCGGATCGGGGTTAGGGCGTTACGACGACGAACTTTCCTCCCGGGCATTGTTTCTTGCGGCCGCGGACCCTGGCGTGGCGCACCGCCTTATCGAGAGCTGGAAGGAAGAGCTCTGGATTCGGAGCAAGATGCATGAACGGTCGCGCGGCGCTCTCATCACTCAGAGACCGAGCACGGTGAGACAGTCGTTCGACGCCTTACCGTTCCTATTGGCGCGAAACCTGAAACACCTTGCCGCCGATCTCGAGTTCTTGGAGGAATTCCGGATGGCGTACGGTGCGTGGGCAGCCAAGGAACGCGTTCCCAGCCAGCAAGCCACGCGTGCGGTTGGATCGTCCTCCCAGAGGAAATTCGGGCGTGGCAAGGATCCTGACAATCGGCGGTGATCTCGCCTGGGTGGCCGCCGCGCACGACTAACTAAGCTCGCTCTCTAGTGCTCCGGATTCGCGACAGCTTCCGCATACCGCTCTGCTTCCTGCGGTCCAACTACGGACGCGTGGCGCTGACGATCGGCGCACTGGCAGCAGGTGTCGCTTTGGTGTGCGCGATCCAGCTCGTTAATCAGTCCGTCCTGAGCGCGTTCGAGGACGTCATCGACACCATGGCAGGTCGTGCCGCCTTGCAGATCAGTGCCGGCAACGCCGGATTCTTTCCCGAAGAGGTCGCGGACGTTGTCTCCAAAGTGCCTGGTGTAGAGCTGGCAGCGCAGACGGTCGGGGCGACCGCGTTCGTCGCTGACGAGAGCGGCGAGCTCTTGACCATTCACGGGGTCGACATCGCAAACGACGCCGCGGTTCGCGTGTATCAGGTGCGTGACGCGCAAGGCGTCCGCCTGAAGGATCCGCTCGCGTTCCTGAATCAACCAGACTCGGTGATACTGACAAACGAGTTCGCTCGTCGGCGCGGGCTGCGCGTCGGTGACGGCATCGAGCTCGAGGCACCCGCAGGACGCCAGCGGTTCACCGTTCGAGGTCTCCTCGAGCCGGAGGGCATCGCACGGGTCCACGGCGGAGATCTGGCCATCATGGATCTCTACGCGGCCGAAGTCGCATTCACACACCCCGGACTGATCAACCGGGTGGATGTAGTCGTGAAGCGCGACGCTGACGTCACGCAAGTAAAGGACGCGATCGCTGCCGTGCTGCCTCCGGGACTGACCGTCGAACCACCGGAGCAGCGTAAGGCCGATCTACAAAAGGTGATGCAATCGATGCAGGTGGTGCTGCTCGCGGTTTCGCTTCTTGCGCTCGGTGCCGCGTTCCTGATCGCGTTCAATCGCCTTGCGACCGTCTTCGACGAGCGCGCGTGGCAGCACGGGGTCATGCGCGCCGTCGGCGCGCGACAGGCCGCCGTTCGCTGGGAGCTTCTCAAAGAAGGGTTGGTCCTCGGTACCGTTGGGGTCGCCCTAGGGCTTCCGCTCGGGATCGGGCTTGCGCGAGTGCTCCTGCCGTTCATTGCAACCACCACGGCGCTCAACTCCAAGCTGTTGCCTCCCAACGCCGAACTCGTTCTCGGCGGAAGGTCATTGCTACTGGCAATCGCGCTGGGACTCCTGACGTCACTATTGGCGGCTGCCCGACCAGCCTCGCGAGCGGCGTGCGTGCAGATCGCCGAGACGCTTCGTGGCCGGGGCATCGGAACTGGGGAGACGAGCGCCAGGCGGGCGTGGGTTGCGCGTAGCGTCGTACTCGTGGGCACTGCGGTCGCGATGGTCGCGCAGTTGGTGACCGCCGAACCAGGATGGGGCCTTGCCGCCACCGTAGGGATTCTCGTCGCGGTGGCCCTCCTCGCTCGTCCGTTCCTCGACTTGGTTTCGTCGCCGGTCACGCGCCTCGCTAGTCGGTACGCCGCGTCCGGATTCTTTGCCGCGGTCGCCCTCACTCGGAAGCGTAGTCGCACGGCTCTCACGATCGCGACGCTCGGCGTCGGGTTCGGCACCGTGATTTGGATTTGGGTCGTGGCGCAAAGCTTCGAGGGTTCCGTCGTCGGTATCGTTCATGGCGTTCTCCGCGGCGATCTCGCGGTCGCCTCGGCGAACAGCAGCAACGGCTTCGTGCCCGATCCGATAGCTGACTCCATCGTGGAGGACCTGAAGCGCACGCCCGGCGTCGTTTCGGTGGTCGGCGAACAAGTGACCGATTGGCACTACGCAAACGGTCCGATAGCGATCAACGCGTTTGATTCGGAATACGTGACGGGCGGGAAGTTCGGGGACTGGTCGTTCGTCGGAAGATCCCTTCCGGATTTCGCGTCCAGGTTTGCCGTCGGCCAAGCCGCGATCATATCCACGAGCTTCGCTCTGCACCTTGGCACGCGCGTCGGTGACGTCATCGTGCTCGACTCGCCCAGCGGCCCGCTGGAGCTTCGCGTCGGCGGTATCGTTTCGACGCTACTGTCACCGCGAGGCACCGTGATAATCGCCAGAGAAGTCTACAAGCAACGCTGGAACGATCCGCACATCATCCACGCATTGGTCCGAACCTCGGGAACGGACGTGGCAAGCGTGCGCGCCGCGATCGCTGCGGCACTGGGGAAGAAACACCATTTGACGATCCTCACATTGGCCGAGCTTGGTGCGTGGTTCGCTGCCCAGGTCCGTCAAGCCTTTGCCGGCCTCTATCTGCTGGCCGGCTTGATTCTTTTCGTCGTCTTGTTCGGCGCCGCGGACACTCTCGCCGCCGGAGTGCTGGAGCAACAGCGTGAGCTTGCGGTCGTACGCGCGACGGGAGTGCGGGCGCAATACCTTCAGCGGATAGTGCTGATCGAGTCTCTGCTCCTTGCGGCGTTGGGTTTGACCATGGCCATGGTCGTGGGCTTGACGCTCGGGGTGTTTTGGGTCGACACGATGCTTCCCAGTTTGTTGGGCTGGGTCCTCCAGCTCCACGTGCCGTACGTGCACCTCGTGATAATCGCATCGATGAGCCTTTTGGTGAGCGCATTGGCCGCGATCGTCCCCGGCCGATGGGCACGGCGAGTGGCGCCGGCAACGGCGCTTCGATACGAGTGACTGCCGTGCAAACGACCGCTGCGATCCTCCTCGAACACGTGAGCAAGCGGTACAGCGCGGATACAAGCAGCATCGCCGCGATCAACGACGTGAACCTATCCGTACCGGAAGGACAGTTTCTTTCGATCATGGGAGCGAGCGGTTCCGGAAAGAGCACACTCCTCAATCTCATTGCCGGCCTCGATACGCCGAGCGATGGGCGAGTAGTCGTCCGCGGGCAAGACCTCGCTCAGCTCTCGGATGAAGAGCGCAGCGATGCCCGCCTCCATCACATCGGGTTCGTGTTCCAGAGCTTCAACTTGTTTCCGACCTTCACGGTCGAGGAAAACGTAGCGTGGCCGCTCAAATTTATGGGTGTGCGGTGGAGACAAGCCCAGCAGCGAGCAGCGATGACGCTCCAGCAAGTGGGCATCGAAGCGGCCGTTCGCGACCGTCGTCCTGGCGAGTTGTCAGGAGGAGAGCAACAGCGCATCGCCATAGCACGCTCGTTGGTGACCGAGCCGAAGGTGCTTCTCGCCGACGAGCCGACCGGAAATTTGGATTCGCGGACTGGTCAGGCCGTTCTGGATCTCTTGCTGACGTTGAATTCGGAACGGCACCTCACCGTAGTTATGGTGACACATAACGCGTTCGCCGCGACGTACGGTCAGCGTACCGTCGAGTTGCAGGATGGCTCCATCGTGCGCGATGCGCAGGCACCGCGAGAAAGAGGGCGAGTCGTGCCCCTGGGTGGCTGACGCTTCGATAGGACGGCGGCTCAGCGATGCTCGCTGAGCCAGCCTGCGGATCGCAATAGCACCATCTCGCATGTGATACCGGGACCCAAGGCGATCATCATCCCGAGGTCCCCGGGAGCGGGTGGTGCCGCCTCCTGCAATCGACGCAGGATGAAGAAGACGGTGGCGGAAGAGAGGTTGCCGTAGCGCTCCCAGACGTCCCACGTGGGCTGCGTGGTTCGATCGGAAAGTTCGAGACTCTCCGCGACGGCCTCGAGAATTTTCGGCCCCCCCGGATGGATGACCCAGAATCGCACGTCATCGAGGGCAACACCTTGAGCGGCGAGAAACTGTGTCACGGTAGGGCGCAGACGGTCGCGTACCAAGCGCGGCAGGCGGGGTGAAAGCACGAGGCGGAGTCCACTATCGGTCAACCGCATGCCGAGGTGATCGAGGCTATCGAGCCAAAGGGTACTTTGGCTCGCGAGAACCTGAGGCCCGGTCCCCGGTTTTTCCGTCGAGAGCACGGTAGCCGCGGCCGCATCTCCAAACAGGAGATTCGCAACCATGTCGGTCGTCGACGGCTCAGCGATCTGGATACCGGGCGAAGAAATCTCCACGCTGAGAATGAGTACGCTCCCCACTGATGCGGTGAGCCTCTCAGCAGCCAGGCCCACCGCACCCACGCCAGCCGAACAGCCGAGCTCGGTGATTGGTATGCGACGCGCTTGGGATGGAAGCCCGAGACGTTCGATGAGCTGAGCGTCGAGGGACGGCATCATGTAACCCGTGCACGAGACCGAGATCACCGCACTCACCGAACTCGCATCGATCGAGCCATCAGTGAGTGTCTCCCTAGCAACGCGCTCTCCTAACGCGCGCGCGTGGAACATGTAGAGGTCGTTTCGCTCCTGGAGCGTCCTCAGACGGAACAGTTCCTCCGCGGGCGCGACCGTGTAACGCCGCTGCACACGCGATGCATCGACCATCTTGCAGTACCGCGAAGATGTCTCGGCACCGAGGTAGTTCTCCAAGTGGATTTTCGCTTCGGCGGAATCGATGCAGTGTAGAGGTAGGCCAGTTGCAACGCTCAGTAGCTCGACCATGCTCGCCCTCGATACCTCTCCGGAGTGCTCCGCGGAACAGCGGACCCAGCGTCAGACCGTTCTCGCGGACGACCAACTGCTGCAATCCGATGCTGCGACTGCAGCGTACAACCGTGCACGACACGTCTGCAAGCAGGGTAGCCATCATCGCCGGATCGCCCAATTCGAAGAGTCCCAATTTGCCGAACGAGCCGTGGCGCTCTGCGAAAGCCACACCCGGAAGTCGGGCCTACACCGACGCGCCGCCTCTTCCATCCGCCGTCATCGTGCAAACTCTCGTCACTCGAAGGAGCTTCCAGCAGATGAACAGAGAGCCGGCTCGCTCGATCTGGTCGACTTCGCTTTTCTGGTCGCTCGTGCTCGGTCCTCCGCTGTCCTGTTCGACCCGGTCAGACTGCATCCACCGCATACATGCAAACCATCGAGCGACATGCGTCATTGACGTGTGTTTCGCGCAACACTACGTAATGTGCGTGAACGACATCTCCATGTGTGACAGTGATGATGACGCAAGAATCACAAGTGCCACGCTTCCCGTGCCTGTAAGGTGATTGACACCCGCATACGCGCACACAACCGACAACTACGACACAATGTGAGCGATCAATGGTGATGGTTCAAAGTATGTGGTGACCACGGCACGTGCATCAAGCACGGAAAGGGGCGGATGATGTTGTTACGTTACGCCATACTCGGACTGCTCGACGGCCAGGAACTGCACGGTTACCGCATAAAGTCGGTATTCGAGGAACAGATCGGCCCACTGTGGCCTCTCAACTTCGGACAGATCTACCAAACCTTGAAAGACCTCCGGCGCGGTGGGCTCATCGAAGGACGGTTCGACCGTGGGACGGGCCATGTGGGCCGATGGGTGTACACGATTACCCCGAAGGGGAGACGCGCGCTAGAGACATGGCTCGGGCGCGCGCCCCATCGGCCGCAGCCGCCACGCGACGAGATCCTGATCCGCCTACTCGTGCTGCGTCGCGGCGACCTCGCATCACGACTCCACCAGTTGGGGCGTCACAACGACGTCTATCGTGAGTATGTTGCGCAGCTGACGGCACAGCGCGCGACCGAGGATGGACGTGAGTCCGGGGTTCTGAAGAGACTCGCGGCGGACGCGGCGATTTTCGAGGCCGAGGCGCGCCTGCACTGGATCGCGCACTGTACGAAGATGCTCGATGCTTGTTTCGGCGCCGCGTCATCTGCCGCGCGTTCCACCAGCAGCCAAGCACCGAAGCGAAAGGCGCGCGCGATCGGTTGACGTGTCTTCATGCGCTCATGGGCGCTTCCTTTCTCCACCGGATACGCCGTGATGAGCACGAGCACCCGTTCTGCCTCGTCCCGTTCTACAATGATCTCCCAGGACCGACGCCAACGCCGGGAGACGATTGTCCATCGCTGGTCTCTCACGTCGCGTCGGAAGCGCGACGCGTCTACGAGCGTCTGGCGAGGTCGATATTTGGTGGACCAATATTGACGATCTTGGTCACCGCGGGGGACATTTCGAACATGGCCTCGCTCAACGTGCACATGCCGGCGGATCTGCGCGAGTTCGTCGACCAGCGAACGAAGAAGGGTGGTTTCAGCACCCCAACGGAGTACGTACGTCATCTGATCCGTGAGGACCAACAGCGCCAGGCCGCGCGGCGTATCGAAGAGCTGTTCCTCGAGGGCGTGCGCGGCGGCCGGGCCAAGGGCAGCGTCGAAGACCTCTTCAAGCGGCTGCACAAGTTCGTCGATGGACGGCGTGGGCAGGAGAAGCCGGTGAAGAGGAGTAATGGCAAAGCGACTCGTTCGCACACGCGCGGCTGACCGCGACCTCTTTCGGCACGCCGCCCGTATTCGCGCGGAACGTCCCGCCACTGCTCGACGGTTTCTGGTGGCGGTGCAGTCTGCTTACAGTCGCCTACAGCAGATGCCGGACATCGGCGTCCCGCGACAGTCCACGCGAAAGGGGACGGAGGGAGCCCGGGGTCAAGGTTTCGACGATGCTCTTGGTGCCGGTAGTGGTGCCGGTTGAGCAGCGAGACGAAGGCAAAATCAACGAACCTACATCGACTTCGATCCGGGACCGTTGATAGCCAACCTGGGGTGTGAAAGCTAAGGAGCCTGGTCCGAAAGGAGTTGCCAATAGCGAGGTCGAACCGGCCGAATGTCCTGATCGTCGCCGCGGGAGGCCGCGTCGCCCGGCGCGTTGCACGGGCTCTCTGTGCTCGGGGCGAGCCGCCGCGGGCTCTCGTACGTGATGCCACCAAAGCTCGCGGCGTGCTCGTCGACGATCAGGGCGCACCTCTCCCCGTCGAGCTGATGGTGAGTGACATGGCTGACCTTCACGGAGTGCGTCGGGCACTCGAGGGCATCGACATTGCGTTCCTCGCGCTCGGGAGCAGCCTCGAGCAGGTCGCCCTCGAGCAGCGTTTCATCGACGTCGCCGCAGACGTCGGCCTCGCGCACCTGGTGAAGCTGTCGGCGGCAGAGGCGCGCAGCGATGGAGTCGCTTCGGTACTTCGTTGGCACGCCGCGATTGAATCCCACCTTGTCGCGAGCCGCCTTCCGTACACACTGCTCAGCCCGTCCACGTTCACCGACGTCCTCATGCTCGCGGCGGCGTCCATCCGCGAGCGTGGGCGTTGGTCGGGCAGCGCGCCGCACGGTCGGACCGCGCTCATAGACTCGGCCGACGTTGTCGATGCTGCGGTCGCGGTACTGACGGACGTCGGGAAACGTGGTGGGAAGCACGTCCTCACCGGTCCCGCCGCAGTCACGTGGCCCGAAGTGGCCGAGGCTCTAACGCGAGTGCTGGGCCGGCCAATCAAGTATGATCCCGTCTCGATCGACGAGCGGCGGGCCGAGCTCGAGGCCGCCGGTCTCGCTCCCTGGCGAGTGGAGTTGCTCCTCGGCCTCGAGGAGATTGGCCGAACCGGTCTCTACTCGACGACGACCAACACCGTGAAGGCGCTGACCGGCCACCCACCACGTACGATCGAGGACTACATCGAGCGAAACGTAGCGCGTTTTCCTGACCGTCGAGGGGCCAGCAATCGACCCTCTCCCCGGTGCCGGTTGAGGACTGGAGACGACCAGCTCGCTGATCGCCAAAGACGCCGCGAGCGCAGAGCCGTTGCTGTTCAAGGCCACTGAGGCGTCGAGGCCCGAGGCGCGCGCGGCGTCTTCGCGTCCATCGTCGTTGGGTCGGCCTCGAGTGAGACCCCGACGGCGACGGCCGCAAACGGCAGGAAGCGACGGCGCCCCCCGTAGGGGCCGGCCGCCGCGAGCCATCACGATGCGATGAGCACCTTCCCGCTGCGGCCGACCGACTCGGCCTCGGCGACCGCGGCGTGGATCTGGTCTAGGCCGAACCTCTTGCCCGGCGACGTCTCCAGCACGCCGGCTCGGATCAGATCCGCTATCTCGTCGATCAACTGCTGGATCGCGGGGCGGCCGGGCGGGAAGAAGCCGGACTTGTGCAGCCGCGGCAGCCAGTAGCCCAGCCAGTACACCTCGAGCGTGCGCCGGCCGGACAGGGTGAGCCGCGGGTCATCGCCCACGCTGACGCCCTCGCCGGTCAGCGACCCGTAGAGCAGCATCCGGCCGTCCTCGGACAGCGACCGAAAGATCTGGCTGCCGGTCTCGCCGGCGACCGGATCGAGCGCGAAGTCCACGCCCCGCGAGCCGACGATCCTGCGCACCTGCTCATCGATAGGCCCATCACTGGATACGATCACCTCGTCCGCGCCGAGGTTCTTGAGCTCCTGCACGGCCTCGTGACGCCGCACCACGTTGACGGTCCGAATGCCGTCGTGTTTGGCCAACCGGATGATCATGCGTCCCAGCTCTGAGCCGGCGGCGGACTGCAGCAACCACTGCCCGCGGGGCACGGCCAGCACGTGGCGCACCATCAGGATCGCCGTCGCCGGATTGATCATGAGCGACGCGACCTGCTCGTCCGGGATGTCGTCCGGCACCGGCCAAGCCGTCTTGGCCAGCACCACCGCGTACTCCGACCAGTTGCCGCCGGGGCCGTTGTGCGCGAACACCCGCTGGCCGACGGAAAGCCCTTCGACGCCGGGCCCTAGCGCGTCGATGACGGAAGCGCTCTCGAAGCCGGCGCCGGACGGGAAGTGCTCGGCGACACCGGAGTAGTGACCGCGGACGTAGAGCAGATCGGACGGGTTGACCGGGCTGAACTTGATCTTCAGCCGCACCTCGCCCGGGCCGGGCTCGGGCACCGGCTGCTCGGTGACGGTCAGCACGTCCGCGGGTTCCCCGTAGTGGTCGAAGCGAACAGCCTTCATTTCCCGGCCTTACCACGTGATTGTCCAGGAAGTCGCTGCGCTCGGGGCAGCCGTGCCCGCCGAGTCGGCATGATCTTCGTCGTCGAGAACGTCGTTCACGTCGCCATCCTCGAGTTCCGACGCCCGCCAACTCCGACCGGGGAGCGACTTTGTCTGCGTTTGCGTAGGGGGATAGAGGGGCGAACGTCGGAGAAGGGACCCTTACGTCAACCGCAGCTGCCGTTCATGCTAACTATGACCACGCCCTCGCCCGCGACCTCGGCGTGGCGATTCGGTACGGCCGTCGGTTTATAGTCACGTCGTGGCCGCGATCACGACGCGCCACATGCGAGGAGCCCATGAAAGATCTGCTAAAAGAACGCGAGCGTGGTGAGGAGGCCGAGCACTTCCGTCGCGAGGATGCGAAGCTCGTGGAGAAGATCCGCGAGCGTGCACGCTTGACCGAGATCGCCCAGGCGCTCGCTTCCAAGCTCCGCGTCGACGAGGCGGAGCTGTTGCGCCGGGTGGTCGAGTTGGGACTGAACCAGGACACGGGTGCGGCGATCCTCCTCGCACCACTGGTGCAGGTCGCCTGGGCCGACGGCAGCGTCAGCGACGCCGAGCGGAAAGTGGTACTCGAGCTCGCTGCGTCGCGCGGTCTAACGGCGGGAATGCCGGCGCACGACAAGCTGCTCGAATGGCTGCGGCAGCGTCCGTCCGACGGGCTGTTCGAGGCGGCATTGGAGGTGATGCGCGCGGGCTTCTCGGTGCTGCCGCCAGACGAGCGCGACGAGCGCATCCGCGGTCTCGTGGCGGCGTGCCGCCGCGTCGCCGAGGCGTCGGGCAGTACGCTCGCGCGGCTGCTCGGGATCCACGGCGGCGTCACCGCCGACGAGAGCATGTTGCTCGACGCGATCGCGACGAAGCTCCGCGCCGCGCCGCGGAAACCCGCCTGATCGGATCGAGGCGCGGGAATCGAACCCCGTCCGTTCGGCCACGCCGGCGTCACGACGAAAGCGAGAGCGCAAACGCCGTGGTGGAAGTCGGCGGTCGGCTACCAGCTCTACGCGCGCAGTTTCTGCGACACGACCGGCGACGGCGTCGGCGACCTCGAGGGTATCCGCCGCCACCTCGACCACGTCGCGTGGCTCAGCGTCGACGATTTCGCATCAGGACGACGAACGCTTCGCTCTTCTTCTACAAACCCTGCCACTGCGCCACTTTGGTACGCTTTCGATAAACGCTGTGTCCCAAGCGTCTGACCGGGTTTACTAGCGCCACCGTCGCTCATATCGCTAAAATCCGCCGGCGCGCACAATTCCTCGTCAGCTAGCGAGCGCGTCGTCGGAGGGATCGATGGCTTGGCGGTTCTGAAGTCTTTTAAGATACCTTCCCAGGCGTTCGGTTGAACGTGACGCCACGAGGCATGAGTACAACGATTGGCGTATCGCCGCTGAGTGTCAACATTGGTCCGAGAGGCGTTTTCGCCAACACAAGCGTCCCAGGCACCGGCATCTGGTCGCGAACGCGAATCGATTCACCGCAACGAACCTCGGGACACGCGAGCGCTAATATCTCGACCGTTGAGGGACCGAGTCCGTCCATTGCGTTACCGATCCCACCAAGTCCACCCGCGGCGAGGGGGACGGGTGGCGCTTCGTGCCCGCGCCACCGAGCGTCAGTGGTCGCCCTCCTATCCGCTCGGCCGTCGCGGTCGTGCGGAAAACATCGCGCCGCTGATCACCTTCCTCGCGTCGTCCTCGGCGTCGTTGATCACGGGTCAGGCGATCAGCGCCAACGGCGGTTTCGGGTGGTCGTAGACCGGCATCCCGGAAAATCGAGCTCGCTCGCGTCTTCCCAGGGCACTGCGCTCCGAAGACGCGAGCACGTGGTCGCCGTAGCGCGCGTTTCGAACGCCCTACCGGGCGGGCATCTTGACGACCCAAGGGATCGGCGCGATCCGGAGAGTCTCGTACGTAGCGTCTCGGCGGAAGCGCTCGACCTCGGTTCGCCAGGGTGCGCCCCGAATCACAACCCCGACGTCCCCGGAGAAGGAGTATTCGCGCATGCCCGTGATGACGACGAGCGCGAGCGGCACCGCCCAGGCCGCGCGTGCCCTGCGGCTCCGACCGGGCGAAAGCGCCTGGTGGGCGAGGAACGCGATGAGGAGCAGGCTCGGGAGGAAGGCGTAGCGCCCGCCGTTCACGGCGCTCAATTGTTCGCGGCCGACGCGGAGCCCGAGCGTGACGTACGCCAACCCAGCGGCGCACCAGGTCATGGCGAGAACACGCGACGTCGAATCGGGACGAGCGGCGCGCGCTGCGACGAGGAGAAGCACCGCGACGGTCGACGCCGCTCCGAACGCCGTGAACGCAAAAGAAGCGGGGGCGAGCCGGGACACGAGATCGCCGTACGCATCGGCTGCCGCGCGACCCAAGAACGGCCAGGCGAGGAGTTTCACGACGACGACATGCGGGATGGCCGCGGCGTCTGGCGCGGCTCGTGAGCTCGATGAAAACGCCGTCCAGTGCACCGAGGCTTGGAACAGCGCGACGGCGGCGAGTGTGAGTGCGAACGGCCGATGACGCCTCCAATCCGACAGACCGAGTAGAAGGACGGCGGGCAAGAGAACGAAGCTCGTGGGGCTCGCGATCGCGAAGAGCGCGAAGAACCACACGTCCACCGCACGCCGCGGGCCTGTCGCGCGCTCGCCCTCCAGCAGGAGAAGCAGCATGGCGACGTCGAGATAGAAATGCGCGCCCAAGGTGTTCGCCCAGTTCTCGGCGGCGCCGACTGCCAGCAGCGGCGAGGCGGCCACCAGGGTCCGCACGGGCCACGATTCGAGAAATGCGGCGTGCGACGTCAGCACGGCCGCCTCGAACACGCAGAAGACGGCGACCCAGGCGAGCGTCGTCACGAACGGTGCGAACTCGAGGGGGACGGCGTGTGCGGCGAGCACCGTAGCGGCCAGCGGGAGGGCGTGGAAGTAGGAGTTGTGCGGCGCCGCGGCGAGATTCAGGAGGCCGTCCAACGTCCCGCGGCTCACCGCCGACTGAAAGTAGCTCGCGCCTTCCTCGGCCCAGAAGCGCGGCGTGATGAACAGGCCGGGATCGCGCAAGAAGGCTGCAAGGGTGACGCCTACGAAAAGCGCGACCGCGATCGCCGTTCGCTTCACGCGCTTCCGCTTAGCGGGTCGGTCCGCGGCGAGTAAAGCGCGCGCTGGCGAGACAAACCGCGTTACCGCACGGCCGCTGGTGGCGCGGCACTTACCTTGAGCGGCACCCGTGCCGCGTACACGTGCTGCCTCCGCTCGTCGTGCCCCTTCTCTTCACATGCACGCTGGCCCTCGCCATGTCGGTCTGGTTGCTCCCGTTGCGCACCGTGAGCGTTGCTGTGAACGTGCCCGGGGCGGCGTAGGTATGTGACACGGTAACGCCACCGCCAGCGGGCGTTCCGTCCCCGAAGTTCCACGCGAAATCCGTGATGCCCTGCGCGTCCGTGCTGGCGCTTCCATTGAAGAGACAGCGGAGGGCGTTGCAGCTGTAGCGGAACGCGGCGGTGGGCACGGTTGCCGGCGTCGCGGTTGGTGTAGGCGTGGGTGTACGTGTGACGGTGACCGTCGGTGTCGAGCTCGGCGTGACGGTTGCTGTCGGCGTGCCCGTGGTGGTCATAGTCGGTGTCGTGGTCGGCGTCACGGTTGGTGTCGGCGTGCTCGTGGTGGTCGCGGTCGGAGTCGCGGTGGGCGCTACGGTTGGTGGTGGCGACGCGGGAGTCGCCGTCGGCGCGCCCCCGACGTCGGCGATCGCGCCCGCGATGTTCAATCGCCCGTACCGAGTCCATTGCAGCAGGTCCTGGCCCTGGACTCCCACTTTGTCCGCGCCGTTTTCGAGGCGTCCCCGAACCACGCGATTGCACGCTGTGCCGCCGACCGTGCATCCCGACGGCGCGAGCGCACCGTCAACGGCGCCGGATTGGTAGAGGCCCGCCCACACCAACGCGGCCCCGGCGGCGACGAGCGGGGTCGACATCGACGTCCCGTCCAACCAGTTCACGC
>Ga0137359_10001916_pt1 | contig 16645 bp, 19 predicted proteins | sample Mad1_40_16metaG_FD_108281 | JGI IMG/M metagenome (GOLD analysis project Ga0137359, IMG submission 108281) | Vadose zone soil microbial communities from Angelo Coast Range Reserve, California, USA - Mad1_40_16 metaG | ecosystem: Environmental > Terrestrial > Soil > Vadose zone | place: USA... | reverse complement strand
TAGGAATCGCGTGGCGTCACAATCACTCGACATACCTACAGAAGTACACTCAGTTGAACGAATCCTTTAGATGCGAGCGGTGTGGAATTGTCAGCCAACAATCCCTCGGCTAAAGCCTTAGGTGGCCTACGCTTCGGCTAACTGGTGCGGAGCTTTGCCTTGGATAAAGTCCGCAGCTTTCTGTGCCTGTGAGGCGGCACTAACAAGCAAACGCGAATCCGACTTGAGCCGCGCAATCCAGGTCTTGAGGTAGGCTGCGGAGTTTTCAAGAGTCTTCTGCTCGATTCCCGCGATGCCGCAGAGCATGGCGGCGGTCATTTCCGCGATGAGCTCTTCTTTCGAGTAAGATTCCGAGCCAAAGGAAACTGGGTTGTCGAACCTCTCCCGGTGCAAACGCTTGGCGTGCCCTGTGCTGTGGGCTAGTTCGTGAAATTCAGTCGCGTAATACTCTTCCGATGAATGAAAGAGGCCTCGTGCAGGCATACCGACCACGTCGTTGCTCGGTGAGTACCACGCTTTGTCGGATTGCTCGAACGCTGGCGAGTTCGGCATGTTTGTCACGAGTTGTTCGCACGTTTCGATGGGATCGTTGGTGCGCATCTCCTGCAGGAGGGACGCGGAGATGTCGATCCCTTCCGCCTGCGACAAATTGAACACGCTGTAATAACGGAGTAGAAAGGGCCGGGAGATCTGTTTCGCGCCGTCTTGCGTGGAGGTCTCCCGCTCGTCGCTGACGTTCCAGAAGATGACGGGCGAGGACTTCTCGCCCTTGCGGATTCTCCCGCCCAACTTTGTTGCCTGATTGAAGGTAAGCCAGAATCGTGATGGGAACCCCTGCGAAGCAAGCGTAAAGACATTGAGTCCGCGATACTCTTTTTGCGTGATAAGGTTTGCGGGGGTCTGACTGGTCCACGGCTTCCGCCAGGGAGCCACGCCGGATTCAAGCTGCTTGATAATTTTCTCGGTGACGATTTCGTAGACGCTAGGCATTTGGTTCGCTCCAGGTGTGATTTATTGTTTTCAGCCCTTTCAGGGCATAAAAAACAACATGCTTTACTGGAGGCGGGTTCTGGCCGTGGTTCGCGGCTGTCAAGCCCCGAAGTGCATTTCAACGGAGCCCAGAGGGGCGCGGAAGCGAGTACGGTGGGGTGTACCGAGCGGAGCTGCACAAGTGGGCTTTACAGTGGGAGCGAACTGCGGCCTATCTTGCGCCGAGTAAAGCATGAGGGGTAAGAGTTAGCGCTTTAAGAACAGTACGGTGTCTGGATTCGGCAGACGCTCGACCGGCGGGCAGATCTCAACTTCGACTACAGAGTGCTGATTCTTGAAAAGGTGACGGCCGCGGCGAAGATAGGCGGGCAGGAACTTGCATGCCTGACGATACAAGCGTGACGGCGATTCGTAGACAGAGTGCCGAAAGAATTGACGACACTAAAAAAGAGTAACTTGGCGGGGATCAGCTTGCTTTTCAGGATCTTCAAACCGGAACGTGCTCGCCTTCAGATATTCCTCGACGGCTTCACTCGCAATCCAACGACGTTTCAGACTCTCCGCGGTAGCGCCTGTCGTGTTCGATCCAGCAAAAGGGTCAACAACAAGATCATTGACGTCAGTAAGCAGTTTGATGAAAAACTTCGGGAGCAGAGCGGGAAAGCGCGCTGGGTGAATCTTGATGCCGTTCTCTTTGCATTGCCTGGTGTATGCATCGTTCGCGGCGTTGTTCCCCATCTTAAGCATGCTTTCTGGTACGTCTGAGAAGTCCGCTTCTGTTACATTCGTAGGGATCGCACCGCCAGCGGCAATCTTATCGAACGAATCCCGAATCACATGGCCAGATGGTCGCACGGTCCCGCGAACACCATTACGATTCAAGCGAATCATGTCCTCGCTGTACTCTTTGAGAACAGCGAGATTCGATGCTTTGGGCCAAGGTGTCTTTGACAGCCACCAAACATACTCTACTGAGTCGCGTACACGGATGCGCCGGACGGTTACCCACTCTGCGGGAACTGGCATCTTGGCAGGGTTGTACCAGAAACATTCTTGAGCGAGGTGAAAGCCAATCTCCTCGACCAGCGCGATAAGCAACTTAAAGTGGTAGAGGGACCGAGTAGGTGTTCCGGGGTTATAGCTGCCACCAATATTCAACACAAAACTGCCGTCATCGGATAGGATGCGGTGGATCTCACGAGCGAAGGGCAAAAACCATTGGACGTATTCCTTCTTGCTCTTGTTCCCGTACTCCTTCTTGAAATGCAGGGCATACGGGGGCGAAGTGACGACGAGATTGACCTGACCGGTCGGAAGGGAACGGAGCAGGTCTAGAGAATCCCCTAAGTAGGCTGCACCGTATTCCGCTCGGAAATACGGCGAAGCTTTAAGAAGGTTCGATGGGTGAAAATCGGGAACGTACTTGCGAGTGCGTTTGGTGGCTGTCGTGGAGGCCATGTCTTTTCGGCGAATACTTCCTTGTACCTTCGGGCGAACGCGGATAGATGATGTCATGATATTACGGCCTCGCAATGAAAAAGGGTATCACAAATAGATTGACAATGTCAACCCATTTATCTGAGGGCAATCGCGCCGATGCAGATTGGATTTCCCAGGCGGAGGCTGCTCGTATTCGGGGTGTCTCGCGCCAAGCGATCGCACGGCTTATCAAGAAGGGGCGGTTTCGAGTCTTCAAAATAGGGGGGAAAGTTCTGTTGCGACGGTCAGAAGTGAAGGCCTACGAGCCGGAGCAGAGTGGAAGACCACGCAAATGAGCGAATCCCTGGAAAACCTGAAGAAATTGTTGGATCAGTGCACGGACGAAGAACGCGGGGCTCTTCTGGATTATCTGAATGCACGATTGCCTCAACATCCTCTCGAACGGGAATGGGGTGTAGGCTCCGAGATTATTCTGAGCGCGATAGCACGGTCTTCGGATCTCACCAAGCGTGGTGTGCGAGGCATCATTGCCGAAGCTGTCTTTGAACGGTACGTTCTGGCGGCGCTTAAGGGTTGGGAGGCAGTGCGCTTTGTAGAGGATCGCCCATACGACTTCCTCATCCGGGCCAAGATTGACAATCCGAGGGAAGTGCGAATCCAAGTCAAACTGCAACGGATGCGCAAGCAGCAACCGATGTGGGCGTCAGAGGCCAACCGTCATTACCCGAAGGACATGTACGTTGTTGAAGTCCAGAAAACACGGGGCGGTTTCGATCCCGAAACTAATGAAGACACCAGACCCTATCGGTTCGGAGAGTTCGATATTCTTGCCGTCAACATGCATCCGTCGACTCGCGACTGGAACAAGTTTCTGTTTACTTTAGGGAGTTGGCTGATCCCGCGAAGCCCCGATATTACGCTTATTGAGATCTTCCAACCAGTGGCGTCAGCCCCGAGCGATGTGTGGACTGACAAGCTGGAAGCCTGCCTGGAATGGCTTGCCGCCAACCAGCCGAAGAAGATTCTCGATATCGCTCCGGAGTTGCTCCAGCGGCGGATTAGAAACCACAAGCCCGACAGTGAGGGCGCAAAATAAATGAACCTCATTCTGTGTAAACTTCACATATTGTAGCGATAAGGATCGTCAGTCGGCTGACGGGCTGAATTGCTCAAGCAGACGATTCGAAGCTTCTTCTACCGCGAGGGAACCGTCCACTTTGTAACCGGCGACTTGCATTAACGCCGTTTGCGTTCCCTTTTCGACGGGGTGAGTATCAACAGCTTCAAACGAAGCTCCCGGTTCACGAGCCAAGAAACGGGCTTTGCGGATTTGGATAGGAGTTTCGACGAAAACGACGGCGAGGTGGCTGGGGGCGGTCAACATTCTTAGAGTATGGACCGCCTCGACATGACGGATACCGTCAATCACCAAGTTCATTCCTGGAACCCATTTGGCATAGTCGAGAACGCTTTTGCAGAAAGATGTCCATCCCTTGTCTATGAAGGCTTGGCCAAGGTCCTGAAGGTGACTTCGAAGAGAAGGGTCGATTCCTCGGCGTCGTGCTTCGTCGCGCAAGAAGTCGCCAAAGCTGACCCAGTCCCACCCGAGTCTCTGGACGACAGAGGTTGAAATAACTGATTTCCCGCTGCAAATGGGGCCGGCGAAAGCGAGTATCTCTGCTTTCACGCGAACAACAACTCTTGCGTAGCGACGGAATTCTTCAGCGTGACCCATCCCCTTCGATCTTTCTTCGAAATATCGAACGGCGTAATGGGCCGAACATCCTTGACTAGCATCAGCGTTGCGAACGAAGCCGCACGCCGTTGGTTCCAAAATTCAGGGTCTTGAGCACACAGAGAAGATGAAAATTCTTGTTTGATCTTGCGCCAGGAGCGAGCATCTAGGCGATAAAACCAAACCTGCCCCACCAAGCAGATGCCTGTTATAGGGCCACCCGACTTTTTTAGAAGTAGAACGTCCCCTTCGCGAACATTTCCGAAAGGAGAGCGGCGATGGACGCCGAAACGTGACTCGACGGTTTTCTTCCCTTCCAAAATGTATTGAAGATAGGGTTCCACGAAAATCGCAAGGTGGAGGCCGAAGTCCGTTGGCCTCGTCGAAATCTGGTCGATCCTGCTTGACCAGACTTCGTCATCAAGGAGATTCAACCGAAGATTCTTTATTAGTTCAGAAATCCAGGAAGTGCGAGTGAAGGCAGTCTCCATTCCAAGTATTGTCTATACACAATTCGAAGCGGTAAGTAAACCTAAGATTAGACCGAAATTCTAGGTCTTATGAGTTTTCGCAACAGTTCGCTGAGAGCCTTGGAACTCTTGGAATTCATGGAAAACCGAGTTGCCACGAGCGAGACCGCGCGAGGGATATTGGCCGTTCGCTGCAGTAATTGGAGCGCTGTTCGGAGGATTCCCAAGCCGTGAACGACATAGGCTTCATTGTCCGATGTCCAAACGTCGATCAAGGGCCGGTGCGGCCAACGCCGTGAAACCGTTCGAAGAAAGGGAGATTCGTCAGCTACGGGTTGGTAAGAGAAGGGACCAGATGAGTTATGCTTCATCCTTTTCAGTTTTATTATTCTATTTTCAAATCGAAAGTCATCCCATTCTTCATGATCTGGTTTACGGATGCGCGACGCTGAAATTCTCACCGGCTGAACTTTAACAAAGAAGAAGAGGTCCGCCTTTCGCCAAGCGCCACAATCAATTCCATGATGATGGAGAGCAACTTTTTCAAAATAGGGAGTCTCATACTGCAAGAATTCGGGGAGTACCTGGATCAGCTGGAAGCCTGCTTTGTCGGCGAAGCGGAGGATTTCAGTTCGATCGTGAATGGCACTGGGGCGAGTCAGCCAAGGCAACATGCTTAGCAGAAATAAACCATGGTCACAAAGTAATTGAGATGCGCGTGCGATGAACGCTTCATAGAATTCCAGGTACCAAGGTGGGTCAGCAACGGCGACATCAAAATCTCCGATGTTTCCCGCTAACCTGACGAACATATCCTGTTTGATGGCATTGTTTTGGAAGCCGGCTTTCTGAAAGTCAGCAATGAGTGACTGATTTCTGTCAAACAATGTAGCGTTAGCTCCGATATCTGCCAGGCGGAGAAACAAGGAAGGTGCACCAAGTAAGGCAACGCGGGAACGTCGAACTTTCAGAGGATGCAACAGTTGGGCTAAGGCGTGGAGGGCTGTGCCCGTAAAACGCCAATCGTAGTCTGCGGGATGTGGATCGGGGAGGGTCATCTTCCGGCTGTGGGGCGGGCGCTTGGGTTGGGAGTAGAGGCGGGACTGAGGGAAGTCGCTAGAATTAGGCAGGCGGCGATATGTCGCGGTCATCTTGGGAGCGAGGGAATACCGGTCGCCCCGTTGCGTTATATACCCCTTTTCGACGAGGTGAGAGAGCGTGGTCGCCAATTCGGTCGGAAATGCTCCACCGGCTCGCGGGACAATCTCGCAAAACCTTTGAGGTCGCCCCGCAAGGACGGTGAGAATCTGTTCTTCGAGAACGCGGCGGTAGCGGCGGTTTTCCCCGGCTGCGACAGAGACCAGAACAGATGGGAAGTTCTTTCTGTTAGACATGAGTGGTTGGGTTCAAACGGTGTTCATAAATCGCTTTCAATCGCATTTCTTCGGGAAAGCGCTTTGTGAGTTCTGCAGACCATATGGCAACCGCTGTGTCTTGAATCTGCAGGGAGCGATTCTGCGAATCAGCCATACGAGAACGTGTCGGCGTGAACGCCTGAATGCGCAGAGGGATCAGTTTGAGCGGGAAGAGGGGGTGGATATCGGATTGGAGTCGGTCAACAAAGTCCGCCATGAATTGTGGCAGATTGTTTTCCGTGTCAGATGTAAACGTCGCATAGCCGTACATGTCAAACCCTACTTCCGTCAGTCGGCTCATGAGTTTGAATTGCTGAGCAAAAAGACCTGGTTCCGCGCGCGTGTTAAAAGAAAAAGAATGCGGGTCAAACCCCTTAAAGCAACCAACGCGCCCGTAGTTCTGGTAGGAAACTATGCGCTGGATTTCGACTGGTTTCAGATAGCGCCAGAGATAGTCGTTGCTCAAGTTGTCGTCCGACCACAGGTACGTCTTTAGCTCAAGACCCCTGTTTCTGAATTCGTCGGTGAACCAGAGAAGCCATTCCGGCACGAGGTCGGGTTGTCCACCAGAAAGGTCGATGAGGACGGGGCGATGGATTTCAGCGAGATAGAGGTTTGCCAATTCGGCGACAGTCTTGAAGGTGGAATGATCGGGGTTGGCGGAGAGAAGGTCAAAGTCCACAAAACAGTACCAGCAACGCCAACTGCAGATCGCATTCTGAAATACTTGCGCTTCCATTGAATCAGTCCGTGGCAATCCAAGCGCGTGGCATGCGGGGTCGATCGGTAATGGATTCTCAGGCCATCCGACGCGTTGGTGACGACGAAAGTGGTGGATACGGCCGAATCCGCCACAGTTGGGGGGAACCGTAAGATCTGTTGCTTGTTGCGAACCGGGGAACTGTGTGAAGAGAATCCGTTTCTCTTCGAGTCGGATACCACGAGCTCGGAGACTTGCAGAAAACTTTTCCGTGTCGATGATCGTGAGTGGATTCTTTGTCATGTCTTAAGGCTTGAGCCATCCCGAAATAGCTTTCCATCGAACCACCAAAGTTGCAATCAATACCACTATACCGAGGAGAGCTAGTCCTTTTGTGCCGAGCCACTTCCAGGCGGTCCAGCTAAAATCATCTTTCTTCAGGAACTCTTTGGCCAGATCGGACCTGAGGTCGGAGAGGACGTCAGAATAGTGCTTGTGCAATCCAATTTCCATGTCGCGTGCGTACAAATCGAAAAGAGCATTACTCAAGGACGACCCGGCCATTTCTTCGACCCTTCCAAGGGTCGTTTCGAGAGAAATGGGCGCGTGGCCAGCCAAGGTATCCCCTGCAACATGATCAACAGTATGGAATACAACGGTGAAAATGGGTTCGCCGAGGGTCAAGACCCACGGAGTAGCACGGAGGCTGATGAGCCGGATCACAATGGGGCCGCGGAAGCCGGGGTCCACGTGTCCCGCGTTTAAGGCCAGTATACCTTCACGGGCAAGTTTATTTCGGGAGAGTACAGTTCCACAGAGATCTTTTGGCATCTGAATTTCTTCGTAAGTAACGACGAAAACCATTTCGCCCGGCTGAATGGTAATAGAAGGTTGATGTTTGCGTGCCAAGCCCGGCTTGTAAAACTCCTTCCGAACTTCGCCTTTGGTTTCCTTTTGCGAGGGATCTTTCCAAACAACTACACCAGACATGAGGTCATAGCTAGCCGGCTCCAGCTCGACGGTGCCATCCCCTTGTTTCCGCGCGTTCCGAATGAGTTCGTCGGTGGCAATTCGCCGGAGAATCTCGTCGCGGTTGAGAGTTCCCATGAAATGTAATCCTCCTTAGCTAGACTTGGGGGACCCAGAGACATCTGCGAAGCGTGGGACAAGGGATGAGCCTTTCGGCGGTACCTTAAGCTCGGATCGGCGGAACGTGTTGCGGCTCGCTCTCTAAGTTGGGCAAGCGTTCGTCAATGTACATGAGGGCGAGTGTCTTGAAATACTGAACATGCTCGTCCGAGAGGGGCACATCGGTCGGAATGCCGTGCCAGTATTCAATACAACTGCGACAACAACAGGCTACCGCGTGCTGAGCACAGGTAATGATGGTTTGGCCCTTCCCGTCAAACGGAGTTTGGCGTCCGTCGAAGGGATTTGCCATCTTTGGCAGAGACACAGATTGGCGGATTCTCTTTTCGACGCACTCATCGAATGCCGCGCGACCCTTTCGTCTTGCATGGTTCAGCACCCTTTGGGGTAGCTTGAGTTCCCAATAGTAATGTCGTATCCACTCGAATTTGAGGGATTTGAAAGTATTCGAGACGTCCGAGAGACTTTGCTTTTGCACGCGGGGCCAATCAACGAGTTGAGCTCCGCACCCCTGGCATTGTCCCTGTGGGTATTTGGAGAGCTTTTTCGATTTCCTGAAACAATGCAGGTTGTTGGGGCAATCAACGTTGTCACAACTGATTTTTAGGGGTTCGAGATTTTTCTTCTTTTTCATTGTCCCTCACCCGGTAGCCTCGAGGGCATGTGCAAGGATGTTGCGCTCTTCTGAATTGAGCCTGTCGAGATGAACGCGGGCCTGGAATTCCTTCTTCGCTATATCGTAAGGCGATGGTGTATCGACCTGTAAATTATTCGCCGCACCCCACCAGTTCTCGTTTTGCATCTCGAGCCGATAGGCCATGTAGTTTGCCAGTGCATCGGGTGGGACTCCGTGTCGGTGGGCGACGTGAGGAACGGCGGATTTGAGCATCCGAAGATTTCCTTTGGCCTTCTGAACGCAGACTTTTGCCAATTGTTCGACTTTGCCGTGGAAAATCAGGGCCTGCGCAAAGTCGCTGGCTTCCTCTTCTTCTCCACCCTCAGGGATTTGCGATATCTCGTCTGGTTCCAGGATAGTTGTTCGCGTATAGGATATATGAAGTATAGCATGCGCTAACTCGTGAGCCAGGTCGAACAGCCAGCGGGCCTGGTGATTTGTCTTTTGCTTGATGACAATGGCCACACGGTCCCTGATTCTCCAGCATGCGCCGTGAAAAATTCCTTCATCCGCGAGAGGTAGGACCACAAAACCACAGTCCCAAGCGTAGGAGAGGAGCGAAGAGAAAGAGAGGCCACCATATTGAGAAACGATTTTGTCTCTCATCTGGAGAGGGTCTTTGATTAAAGGATGCACGTGGGTCTCAGGCGTGCTTTCGACGGCCTGAACGGCGAGCCAATGCACGTACAAGGTATAAGCAGTGGTGCGAAGGCCCTTGCTCGACTTTAGACCTTTGAACAAGACCTGGGCGGTGAGGGCTTGATCGAAAGAGAGGGTCCGACCCTCTAGAATCGACGGGACAGACCAGCCATAGATGGAGCCGAGAACATTGGCGGTGGCTTCGACGATGGACTCTTCATCGGTTTTGGTGTCCACAGTGCTCGCGGGCACAAGACGGCTTGCGACGAACTCTCGGCTGAAACCGAGGGGCTTCAGCATGCGGATGAGTGCTTGCATTGTTCTTATCAATGGGCGAGGGGTGGTCAGGTCGTTGAGCGAGCAACCCATCGCAGCCAGGATTCTTTGAAGTGTGGTGAAGGTTACGTCGTGGCGAGCGTTCTCAATTCTTGAAAGGCTCTGCGGAGTGATACCTGCTCGCTTGGCCAAGTCCTTGCTGGAGATTCGCCTCGCCTCTCTAAGTTCCTTCAACCTAATGCCGATTTGACGGGCTTCCTGTTCGGCACCGTGTGCCAGGTGACTGCTGAATTCTTTGTCGGTCAAGGTGCGAATGGTGGTCCAGGGAATCTCCAAGTCATCGGAGGGGGTTGGAATGACGATTTCGAAAGGAGTATGTCGCAGCCCTTCCCAGTTAAGAGCTGGGGCGTTGTTCGGTGCGAGTTGGTCGATGGTGAGGCTGGCGACAGAGTCGTCCTCGAAATGGACGTCGATGCGGTTGCCGCGGAGGTCGGCGCGAGCGATGCGTTGATAGTCTGGTTTGTCCCACTTATTCATTTGTATTCTCCGTATCCGGAATAGGGTTCAATCGGTCCCAACCTTGGATCACTTCCTCCATGCGTGCTTGCAATTCTTGGCGCACATTCTTGGGCAGTTTGGGGCCGGCCAAAACGATTTGCGTCGGAATAGAAACTACCGTTGTGACTTCCTTTCCGCGCACATGACAATGCGCTCCCTTATGCGGATTGCCGCGTTCGGCGTAGACGTAGACCGCAAAAGCGCCTATTGAGAATAGTCGAGGCACATAACGAATATAAACGTATACGTTAATTTGTCAAGATTAGTTGTATGTTATTGAAAAGGAGTGTGTTATGTGGAAAAAACATGGTGTAATAGAGTATTGAAGGGATAAATGCGACGGGTTGCACGCCCGAAGGATGAAGGGAGGGCGGAATGATTCGAGAATGTACACGCGCCCGCAAGGATTTTAGGTGTGGGACCGGGTGAAGAATGCCGAAATGCATATTTTGTAAAACCGCTCAGGGACATCGGACAAAAAAAGAGCACGTGATTCCAGAATCGTTGGGCGGGGATGAAGTGCTTCGTCGCGCGTTTGTTTGCGATCAGTGTAATGGGTACTTCGGTGCAAAAGTCGAAAAATTCGCCCTGGAGTCGCCGCTCTTTGGTTCGATTCGTTCCTTCCTTTGCATCCGTACAAAGAAGGGACGTTTCGCTCGCCACAGATTTGGCGACTATCTATTATCGGGAACTCAGATGGGACCCGTGTTGCACGTGCCGTTTGAATCGGCCCAGAGTCTCTTGAGTGAGAAGAAGAAAATAGTTCTCCCTTTCGATTTCAGCTTCAAGGGGAGCATTGCACGGATGCTCTTAAAGAGTGCGTTGGAACTGATTGCGGAGACGGATTCTTTCGACGTTTTTGAGAAATCATTTGACGCGGCACGTAAGGCCGCGAGAGGGCCGTCGCACATGGATACTTGGCCGCTGGCTTACAGTATTGGGGCCGTACAAGAGGAGGAGACCGTGTTCGCGGATGCGCTGGAGAACACAGCCTACAGATATGAATTACGGCAACACCCGGTCGAGGGTACTCTCGTTTTGCAACTGCGGTTTTACGTCACGGAGAAACTGATGTGCTTTCTGATGGTGCCGATCACGACTCAGGGTGATTTATTAGGTCAGATTGTGCAATTCAATCTCATGAACCCCTCCGTGGTTCCGTTGGTCGTGGAATCCGTTCCCCTCGTGGATTCTCTTTGTTCGTTGCGGGGGAAGTAGTTTTTGTGGCAACTCCGGCTGCCTTTCGCGAGGCGCTTGGGTGTGTCAAATCGGGTGCGACGATCTTTTCGGTCTTTGAAGACTAGCGAACCGATCCGACGCGCCCGCCCGATAGACGGAGCGGCGCACGAGCATGGCAAAACTGATGGCCCCCTTTGGTCCTTCCCAGGTTGCGCATGGGGTAGACTGACCCATAGCCCAATGCGCTACTGGTGGGTCAACCAGAACCAGACCTATAAACAGGAGCTTGGCGGCGGGTACCTATGGTCGCCGAAGCGGAACGCCAATGGTGCGCGTAATCCGTTCTACGAGTCCATGCGCGAGGTTGCGCCAGGGGATCTCGTCTTCTCGTTTGTGGACACGCGTGTGGCGGCCGTGGGAATCGCGGAGTCTTATTGCTACGAGAGCCCCAAGCCGGAGGAGTTCGGTGACGCCGGACTGAACTGGGAACGAATTGGCTGGCGCATACGAGTGCGATTCAAATCGTTAAGCAATCTGGTCCGGCCCAAGGATCATATAGGATTGATCCGGCCGCTACTCGCGGATCGCTACGCTCCGTTACAGCCGAATGGAAACGGAATCCAGTCAGTGTACCTCACGGGGATCTCAGAAGGCTTCGCCGAGGCTCTCATCGCACTTATCGGTCCTGAGGCAATCGCAGTCCGGGCGAACGCGATCCAAGCTGACGGGAGCATGACAGTAGCTAATGCGGACTTGGAACTGTGGGAACACCACATTGAGTCGGAAGTGGATCGAGATATCAGTATTCCACTCACAGATCGCGAGGCGATCATCACCGCTCGTCGGGGCCAAGGCCTCTTCAAGCAGCGGGTGATGGCGATTGAGCGATTCTGCCGCATTACGCGGGTGGACAATCCCACGCACCTGCGGGCTAGTCACTGTAAGCCGTGGCGGGATTCCACAAACGACGAACGGCTGGACGGAGAGAATGGACTTCTGCTGACGCCCAGCATCGATCATTTGTTTGACCGAGGGTTCATCAGCTTCCAGGACGATGGCCAACTGATTGTATCGCCGGTAGCGCATGCTTCGTCGCTGGAACGGATGGGCGTGCCAACGCGGGAGACGGTTAACGTGGGAGCGTTCTCGTCAGGGCAGCGACGATTTCTGGAATACCACCGGGACGCGGTATTGCTGAGAGCGGTTCGCTGAAGGCGCGCATGTCCCAAACCGCCTACGTTGGGATCGATGTCGCGTGTGCAAAGAAAAAGCGCTTGCCGCTGGCTGTGTGCGTGCACTCCATTGGCCGCTTGGAGACCATGCCCCTGCGAGATTGGTCCACAAGGCCCCCACTTGGTGAGGGCAATCTGATGGCGCTCGAAACTGAGTTCCAGGAGAGATTCGCCGAGGACACGGTTGGCTATCTTCTTGAGGTTGAGGCTCACTTCTCGGTCAAGATTCAGCGTATCGCCATAGATGCCCCGAGCGACCCTAGGAGCGCTGACGCGGAAGGGCGTCAATGCGAGCTAGCACTGGGTGCGGCGCACCTTAGTTACTTCCAAACCCCGAGCTGGGCTGAGTTTGAGCAGATTCATCGGCAGATCGAGAAGCATTTGAGCGGTGGAGGGCGAGAATCGCACCTCCCGCACGCAAACAAACTTTGGATGCTCGTCGGATTCGCGTTGTTCAAGAGCCTTCGACGACGATGGGAGTGCCTTGAAGTGTTCCCCCAGGCAATAGTTCACGCCATGGGTTTTGCTGGTACGCACAAGTCTAGTCAAGACGGTTACAAAGGCCAGCTTGCTGTCGCCGCTAGGAACACCGGCGTCACCACCTCGCAGCTCGCGTCGGAATTGAATGCGGCATGTTTCGGCTCGCGGCACGACCGGCTCGATGCGTACCTTTCCGCATGGGTCGCGGCGCTAGGTTCGCACGAACGTGAGGCTTTCGGGGTTCGGCCTGACGATGCTATCTGGATTCCGAAACGAAGCACGATCCGACGCGGACAACTCTGCGCAAGCTCGTAACGACGTGTTCCGCCACTGGGTGGAGTGACCCCCTAAACCGAGACAGTGTCACGATGCACACTTGGGACCAACAGCAGCAAACCTGAGATTCTATCTTCACTCAAAGAACCACTCTGTTTTCAGCGCAGTATATGCGTAGGGTTTATCGGAACGAGACAGGGCGAGTAGAATATCCGCATGGGCGAGACCGCCAGTGTTCCAGCAACTGATCCTGCAATCAAAGAAGCTACGTCGAACACCGACCGTTTCTATACGCAGGTCAAGAGCCTCCACAACTTCGACAACATCGAAGTCCGCTGCGTAATCAACAATCTTCTCTCGAAGACGCCAGTCGAGGAGTGTCATCTCGCGAACTACATCCGCACCCAGGGCAACGTGGAAACTCTGCTTCTACTCCAACACTCCAAACACGTCCAGACGATCGCGATGATCGCGCGAGCGTTGTTCGAACTGTCCGTCGAAGCCAGACTCCTCGAAGTCGTTCCGAACAGTTGGGTCTTGGTGACGCATCATGCGGAGGTTGAAAAGCTGCGCCTCGCGAATAAGATCATTGCGTTTAAGAATGCGAATCCTGGCGTCACGACGGATACGACGATCTACCAGCAGTACACCGATCATGAGAGCCGACGGATCACCGCTGTGCAAAGCTCTCTTTGGCCAGGCGTGAAAAGGGTTACGCATTGGTCTGGGATGAATTTGTCTGAGAGATGCGCGTTCCTCAAAGCACCGTTCGACCAAATTTATAGCGAAGACTATCCGCGCATCAGTTGGTACGCCCATCCAGGGCTCACCGGCGTCGCAAATGTTCAGTTCTTGACTTTCATCCACGTATGCGGTTACGCGTTCAACCTTGCTGTGAAGTCTTATGAGCAATCGCTGCGAAGCGCAATTCGCGTATTCATACTCGCGAGTGGAAACGACCGCATCATAGACCGCTTAGAGGTTGCACTCCGGTTTCCTTTTGCCGACACCGACGAACAAGTTGAAGCCTTGAGAAAGCGCGCAGGGCTCTGAGATCGTGAAACGGTCGAACGCAATCGACTACAGCGCGTGGCAGCCTCTCACTCACTGGCACTGGCCGTTTCCCGTGCCTTCTCGTTTGTATCATGGCATCCGCGTTGCTTCACGTCCCTCGCTGCCCAGGCGTGACGACGCATTCTTTCGGTGGGCGTTTAGCGGCCCAGAGATCGAAAACCTAGAGCGGTGTCCGACTTGGCTCAACCTCAACTTTCGGGACGTTGAGGCGTTGTCCTCATCCCGGCAACAGCGCGCCGTGGAGCTAGTGAATAACACGCGGCTCGCGGTCTTGATCACCGCTCCGGTCGGCTGCGAAGACTCACCGATCCTGCTTCGATACCAAGACCATTTCGCCGTCTTTCGTCGGCCGATGATGAAGACGACCCCTTGGGGAAGGATCTGCGGCTTTGAGAACACCTCTCTGGGCGAGATTCGTGCCCTGGCGCGCGGCGTTCACCGCGTTTTTCACGCTAGACTGACGCGAATGATAAACCCGCTTTACTTCTTCTCGTTGGGGTTGGAATCCACAAATCCATACATCAGTACATTCCTGTGGCTAAGTGGCCTAGATTCCTTGTTGATGGCCGCAACGCGCAGGCAGTTTTGCGACCGACTCGTGAATGTCTTTGGGGGAAAGGCATTCATTCTTCCGCGTTGCGACCCAGGCGGCCAGCCTAATTATCAAGTTGGTGCGATGGTCGAGGACCTGTATACATTCCGCAGCGCGATTGCCCATGGTCAACTAATTCCCAAGAGTCTGTTGGCGCGGTGCGCCTTCACAAACGATAGAGCTAAAGTAATCGACTCGTATCCAACTCCAACGACCGTCGTGGACGTTTTGCGAGAGTGCGCACTTTTCCTGTTTACAAAAATGCTGAAATTGATCCTCGCCGGAGGGTACCTCAAGACCTTTGAGAACTCAAAGAGCTGGAGGTCAAAGCTCGATCACGCGATCTGACATGCCGCGTCCGCCAAGGGCCGCGATGAGGACGGCGTCAAGTTCCCGATGGAGTGGGTACGCTGGCACGATCAGTATTGAAGCACTCGGTAGATGCGCGCCGCTGGAAACGGAGGATAGCATCATGACTCACGCGACAACTACGTGTTGTCGATCTACGTGACTGTTGCCGGAAAACGGTACGGCAAGGTCCTAAGTGTCGTTAGTTTCTTCTTCCACGTTTCGTTCGTTGTCGCGATCTATTTCATGTTGCTATTTGGGACAGCCAATCTCTAGTGTGTTGTAGGGGCAAACCGGGGCTCAAGCGATTAGTTGCGCCAGTAGTTCATGCGACGAGTTTCGGCACAGATAGGGGCGAAAAACAGGGTCGATGGGGGCAGAGACCGATGGAATGACTGAGAGATCATGTGTGCGACAGAAGCCAGCAACGTGAATTTGGAGTGCGGAGCTCGCCATGAGTCCGGGCACATCGTTATTGCTGCTGTGAGAGGCTTGCGATTGAAGCCGGAAGGCCTGATGGTCGATCCGTCGGGCTTTGGCCTTGCTTGCTACCACGATGCGCCAGAAGAGACGGATGCAGCACGGGAGCGGAATATCCTCGCTGTCTTGGCGGGCTTCGCCGTCGAGAAACGTTTTCGCGAGGAGCACGCATACACACCTAGAGACTCCATGGACGTTGCGCTCAACGACGACAACGTCAAGGCTCGAACCCTGCTCGGGAAACTGAACGGTATCTACGCGGTGAATGACTCTAGGTTGAGGAAGCAGCTGAACGATCTCATAGAACAGTATTGGTGCTCGATGGAGGCGCTCGCGTCCGCTCTGCGGGGAAAGAATTGGGAACCCATTAGACCTCTCAAAAGCGGCGGTCAGTGGTCCCATCCGAATGAAACTATGGCGAAGTACGTAGGCGGGGAGGAGGCTGCTCAGATCCTGGCGCAACAAGGTGTTTCGGCGGTTTGCGGTACAGGCGTAATTAGCAGCTGAGTTGGTTCTGAGATTCTGATTTCCGTGTTCTTCGCGCCTTCATCGTAAATTCACCGGGCTGTTTGGTTGTCCGGCGCGGGACCGCTGCGGCGGCGGAGATAATGTTCATCGCCCAGGAGTGTGGTGTGCACGTTGGTTCTCAAGGAGGGGTTCACTTGGGCGATTTCTAGCGACTGTACACGAACTGTGCACGAACGGGTTGTTTTCAGCCTATTGGGGTTAGCTTTTGAGCGAAAGCAGATTCCCCGACTTGTTGGAAACATTAGTAGTTGAAGTGATAGAAAGAGTGGGTAGAGACAAGTCTGGTGCTTTGCAAGCAGGGGGTCGCCGGTTCGATCCCGGTCACGTCCACCATTTCTCGAGTTGCAATCTGCCGCTATACCAGAGTTCCCTGGAGCACTTCGCGGAGGAGTTCCTGTTTTTGCGTAG
>Ga0137359_10001911_pt1 | contig 16661 bp, 13 predicted proteins | sample Mad1_40_16metaG_FD_108281 | JGI IMG/M metagenome (GOLD analysis project Ga0137359, IMG submission 108281) | Vadose zone soil microbial communities from Angelo Coast Range Reserve, California, USA - Mad1_40_16 metaG | ecosystem: Environmental > Terrestrial > Soil > Vadose zone | place: USA... | reverse complement strand
TGCTGGCGGTCTTTCGGTTGCCGCTGCTGCGGCCGCATTCGGGGTCTCGGTCGTGTTGATCGAGAAGGGCCGGATGGGCGGCGACTGCCTCAACTACGGCTGCGTACCCTCGAAGGCATTGATAGCAGCCGCGAAGCGAGCGAACGCCGGCGCTACGTCAGGCGTATTCGGAATCGGCGCGCATCCAAAGGTTGAATTTGCCCGCACGTACCACCACGTCCGCAAGGTGATCGCGGCCATCGCGCCGAATGACTCGGTGCAGCGTTTCGCCGGCCTTGGCGTGCGGGTCATTGCGGGCGTTGCGCGCTTCGTGGACCCCGCCACCGTGACGGTCGATGGCAGTATCGTCGTGCAGGCCCGGCGCTTCGTCATCGCGACGGGATCGTCGCCCGCCATTCCACCGATTCCGGGCCTTGCCCAAACGCCCCATCTCACCAACGAGACGATATTCGACCTCGGCGCGTTGCCGTCCCGCTTGCTGGTGATCGGCGGCGGGGCGATCGGTCTTGAGCTTGGCCAGGCATTCCGCCGCCTCGGCGCGCAGGTGACCATTGTCGAGGCCGCGCGGCCGCTAGCCAACGACGACGCAGAATGCGCCCAGATCGTCATCGACGCGCTCGACCGCGAGGGCGTCGAGATCCGGGCGGGCGTGAGCGTGCAATCGGCGCGACAGACACCGAGCGGCGTTGAGCTTGCTGTCAAATGCGGTGACGCCGAGGAACGCGTCGCAGGCAGCCACCTGCTGGTCGCCGCCGGCCGCGTGCCGAACGTCGAGGGACTCGGCTTGGAGGAGGCCGGAATTGAGTTTACACGAGCCGGCATTGTGGTGGACGGCAGCCTGCAAACCACGAACCGCCATGTTTACGCGATCGGAGACGCGGCCGCAGGGGGCATGATGTTCACCCACGTGGCGAATTACCATGCCGGGCTGGTGATCCGGCATGCGTTGTTTCGTTTGCCTGTCAAAGTACGATACAATGCAATTCCCTGGGTCACCTTTACGGACCCGGAACTTGCCCATGTGGGATTGACCGATGAGCAGGCAAGGAATCAAGGATATCGAATTCGCGTAATGCGCTGGCCATATTGCGAAAATGACCGGGCCCAAGCCGAGCGGATGACCGTTGGTCACGCCAAGGTCGTGACCAACACGCGCGGTCGCATACTTGGCGCCACCATTGTGGGGACCCATGCCGGCGAGCTGATCGCGCCGTGGACGCTCGCCGTCGGCGAGGGCCTCAATGTGCGCGCCATGGCCGAGATGGTGGTCCCTTATCCGACCTTCGGCGACATCAACAAACGCGCCGCAATGACGTTTTTCGCGTCCGCCGCCGCAAACCCGACGGTGCGGCGCATCGTCCAATGGCTCCGCAGAGGATAAGGCAAATTGGAGCCGGCCCGCGACGACATCGACCCGCCCGACGCCGCGCCGGCGCCGCCGCCACGCATCCGTTTCGGCCTGTCGGCCAAACTTCTGGTGCTGACCGTGCTGTTCGTGATGCTGGCCGAGATTTGCATTTATGTGCCGTCGATCGCGAATTTCCGGCTGACCTGGCTCACCAACAAGCTGGGCGCCGCTCATACCGCCGCCCTGGTTTTCGACGCGGCGCCCGACGTGCCGGAACAGCTGTCCCGGCAGATTCTCGACAGTATCGGGGCGCGCGCGCTCGCCATGAAGCTTGGCCAGCAGCGGCGGCTGCTCGCCACGACCGAGATGCCGAGCGAAGTGCTGCAGGACGTCGATATTCGCGACATGCGGCCGATGAGAGCCATCGTGGAGGCGTTCCGCACGCTGTTGGTGGCCAAGGATACGGATCTGTTGCGCGCCGTCGGGCCGGCGCCGGTGGGCGGCCAGTTCGTCGAAATCGTGATTCCGGAGGGCCCGCTGCGAAACGCGATGTGGATTTATTCGCGCAACATCATGGTGCTTTCGATTGCGATCTCGGCGATCAGCGCGGCGCTCGTATATTTCTCCCTTCACTACCTGTTCGTCCGGCCGCTCTATCGCATCACCGCCAACATGGCGAGCTTTCGGGCCGATCCTGAAGACCAGGCGCGCATATTGGCGCCGACGTCCCGCCATGACGAGATCGGTTTCGTCGAGCACGAGCTCGCCGAAATGCAGCGCGGCCTTGCCAATACGCTGCACGAGAAGACGCGGCTTGCCAACCTTGGGCTGGCCGTGTCCAAGATCAACCACGATCTACGCAACCTGTTGTCATCAGCTCAGTTGTTTTCCGACCGGCTGGCGAGGCTCCCCGATCCCCAGGTGCAACGCTTCGCCCCCAAGCTGATGCGGGCGCTTGAGCGAGCGATCGCATTCTGCCAGTCCACATTGTCCTATGGGCGCGCCCAGGAGCCGCCGCCCGACCGCCGGTCGGTCGCGCTCATGGAACTCGTTGAGGATGTGCGCGATACGCTCGGACTGGCGCCGGATTCCCGGATCGGGTGGATCACCTCCGTCGAGCACGGCCTGACTGCCGACGCCGACCGCGATCAGCTGCTGCGCGTTCTTATCAACCTCGCGCGCAACGCCATGCAGGCGCTGGAAGGCCGCGCCCCCAATGACCCCGCGCGCGATCAAATCCGGATCACCGGACGGCGCGAGGGGGCCGTCGCGGTCATCGAGGTTGCGGATACCGGCCCGGGCTTCTCGGATCAGGCGCGGGCGCATCTGTTTGAGGCGTTCCAAGGATCGACGCGGTCCGGAGGCGCCGGGCTTGGCCTCGTGATCGCCGACGAACTCGTGCGCGCCCATGGCGGCGAGATTGTTCTGGTGGACGGAACCATCGGCGCAACGTTCCGCCTGAAAATCCCCGATCGCCCGATCCCGCTTCATGAACGACGCAACGAACGCGCCCATGCGTAGGGGATGCTGGGGGACACGTCCGTATGAAGCTGCGGGATCGACCGGAATCGAGCCTTGCCAAGTCGGAACAGAGCCTATAGCTATCGCGGGCCGCGGGGACTTCCCAGCGCATTCTCCAGCGTTTAGCCGGCGCCCGTAGCTCAGCTGGATAGAGCACCAGACTACGAATCTGGGGGTCGGAGGTTCGAATCCTTCCGGGCGCGCCACTGAGTCCCTTCCCCGCCCGCAGGCGGCAGAATTCGCGTATTGATCCTGCGGGCTGATTAAGCCCTGTGTAAACTTTCATAGGGGAGGGGAGAATGACACGACTGCTGAAACCACTCGCGGCTGCCGCCGCGCTCATCTCGAGCCACGCCCCGCTCGCCCAGGGCGCCCCGGTTAGCCAGATGCACGCTTATGAAGGCCCGCGCCGCCCGGCGGCGCAACTTGCGACCGTGTACGGCGCGATACGGCTCAATCGGCTGGACCGGACAATGATTTGCGAAGTCGACGGCAAGAGCGTGCGCACTTTCAGCGGCTGTCGTTCGATCGTTTATCTGCTGCCCGGTAGCCATCGGCTCCAGATCTCTTATTCCTTTGGCGCCATTCGGAAGGCGAACGGAACGCTAACGGCCAGCTTCGCGGCTGGCCGGGTGTACCACATCGAGTCCGGGCCGGCTGGAAACTGGGTGTCGTTCCGTCTGCGCGAAAAGCCGCCGGGCTCCGCGCTTACCTACAAGGACGTGTATCCAGATAATCCTCTCCTCTCGGTCACGGTGCAGGGTTCGCGGATCGATCCGGCGGCGGAGTAGAGGCGCCGTTCGCGCCGGATATGCGCGCATCACCGCGCCTCATGGGCTGCCCGCAAACCCATCTTGCTCGACGGCGCACGATCTGTGCTGCGCGGACGTGTCGTGTTATGGACGGCGCGATTTCTCTAGCCAAGACAGCGCCATCGGTCGCGGCGGGCGCCATCGGATCTTGGGGCCGTACTAAATGGTACTTCACCCGCGAATAGAGTGCGCCACGTCCGACACCACAGGTCTTCCCGGCCATGAAGGTTTCCGTCTCGCTAAAGGCCATCGATGCAGCGCTCGGGCGGCTGCTCGACGCGTTGTCCGATCCCAAACGGCGCGGTCGCACCGTCGTCGCCGTGCTCGCCGCCTACTGGGCGGTCTGGACCCTGTACGCGGTCGTGGCCAAGGCGAGCCAGGATTTCCATTTCGACATGGGCGAGATGGTCGCCTGGTCGCGCGAAATCACGTTCGGAACCCCCAAGCATCCGCCGTTGCCGGCGTGGCTGGTCGGCGCCTGGTTTTCGATTTTCCCCCTCGCGACGTGGGCCTATGATCTCTTCGCCGTCGGGATCGCAACCGTGTCTCTCTGGGTCGCCTTCGTGGTCTCGACGCATTATCTCGACGGCGTGAAAAGCGCGGTCGGGCTCGCCCTTCTGACCCTCGTTCCGTTCTTCAACTTTCACGCTCTCAAGTTCAACGCCAACTCCGCCATGATGCCGTGGTGGGCGCTGGCGACGTGGTTTTTTCTGCGTTCGTTTGAGAGTCGCGGGCTTGGCTTCGCGGCGCTCGCCGGCTTCGCGGCCGCCGGCGCCATGCTGACGAAATACTGGTCCGTGGTCCTGCTTGCCGCGCTGGCGATCGCGGCGGCAAGCGATCCCCGGCGCAAGCTCTATTTCGGTTCCGCTGCGCCTTTCGTCACCGTCGTGGCGGGCGTCGCCGCCCTGTCGCCGCACCTCGCGTGGCTCTACCTGCACGACTTCGGGACGTTCGGATATGCGCTCGAATCCCACCCGGGAACTGTCCTTGAGGCGTTTATCTCGGGTATCGGATATGCGGCCGGCGCGCTTGGCTATGCGGTCGTCCCGATCCTGCTGACCGGCATCGCGGCCAAACCGGCGCCTGCCGATGTCGCCGATATGCTGTGGCCCGGCGATCCACGGCGGCGGCTCCCCGTCGTCGTCTTCATTCTGCCGCTGGTGCTGCCGGCGCTCATGGCGGTCGCCGCGGCGGAGAAAGTGGTGTCGCTTTGGGCTATCGGCGGCATGACGCTTCTGCCGGTGGTGCTGTTGTCGTCACCGCGGATCGTGATTCCCCGCGTCGCGGCGATCCGCATTCTCGCGATCGCGGTATTCTTTCCCGTGCTTGCCGTGCTGGTCGCGCCGATCGTTGCGGTGGTGACGCATTTCAACGGCATCCCGAACTATGGCACTCAATATAGCCTGGCCGCCGAAGCGGCCGGCAAGGTCTGGCGCGAGACCACCGACCAGCCGCTGCGGCTCATCGGCAGCTACGACAATGTGCTCGACGGCACCGCCTTCTACTTCCCGGACCGACCATCCACTTTCGAAATCGTGAACCCGGCCTTGACGCCGTGGACCGATGAGGCGCGGATCGCCCGGCAGGGCATCCTCCTCTATTGCCCGGTCACCGAAAATCGCTGCATGGATGCCTTGAACAGGCGCGCCGCCGCGGCACCTCGAGGCCGGCGCGTCGAGATGGACGTCTCTCGCACTTTCTTGGGAATTCCCGGGCCGGTGACTCGCTACGCCATCGTGGCCATACCGCCGCCGTAGGTCTCGCCGTCAGAGCGGAACTCGATCACGTTGAAACACGTCCGGGTCGTCGCCGGGCTCGTCCCGGCGCCTCGAATGTCCAGGCGCAGAGCCACAGCAATCGGGGTGGCCGGGACAAGCCCGGCGACGACCTATGAGGGATGACCGTGTCTGTCAACCTGAGTACGCCCAGGCCGATCAATACCGGTAGTGATCCGGCTTGTAGGGTCCCTCGACTGGCACGCCGATATAGGTTGACTGCTTCTGGCTCAGTTGGGTGAGCTTGGCGCCGATCTTGTCGAGATGCAGCCGTGCGACCTTTTCGTCGAGCTGCTTGGGCAGCGTATAGACCTTCTTCTCGTATTTACCCGGATTGGTCCACAGCTCGATCTGGGCAAGCGTCTGGTTGGTGAACGACGCCGACATGACGAAGCTCGGATGTCCCATGGCATTGCCGAGATTTACAAGCCGCCCTTCCGACAGCAGGATGATGCGCTTGCCGTCCGGAAACTCGATCTCGTCGACTTGCGGCTTGACGTTGTGCCAGCGGAAATTCTTCAGCGCGGCGACCTGTATTTCGCTGTCGAAGTGACCGATGTTGCACACGATGGCGCGGTCTTTCATCTGGCGCATGTGATCGACCGTGATGACGTCCAGGTTACCGGTCGCGGTCACGAAGATGTCCGCGCGCGGGGCGGCGTCTTCCATGGTGGTGACCTCGTAGCCCTCCATGCCGGCCTGGAGGGCGCAGATCGGGTCGACCTCGGACACCATCACCCGGCAGCCGGCCTGGCGCAGCGAGGCGGCCGAACCTTTGCCGACGTCTCCGAACCCCGCCACCATGGCGACCTTGCCGGCCATCATGACATCGGTGCCGCGGCGGATTCCGTCGACGAGCGATTCGCGGCAGCCATAGAGGTTGTCGAATTTCGACTTGGTCACGCTGTCATTGACGTTGATCGCGGGCCACAACAACGTGCCCCGCTTCTGCATCTCGTAAAGCCGGTGCACGCCGGTCGTTGTTTCCTCGGAGACGCCACGGATCGCGTCGGCGTTCCTGCGATACCAGCCCGGATGCTCGCTCAGCCGCTTCTTGATGGCGGCGAAGAGAATTTCCTCTTCCTCGTTGGCAGGCTTGCTGATCGCCCCGATGTCGCCCTGCTCGGCCCGCAGGCCGAGGTGGATCAGCAGCGTGGCGTCGCCGCCGTCGTCGAGAATCATATTTGCAGTACCGCCGTCCGGCCACTCGAAGATGCGGTGGGTGTAGTCCCAGTAGTCCGCAAGACTCTCGCCCTTGACGGCGAATACCGGGATGCCGCACGCCGCGATGGCGGCTGCCGCATGGTCCTGGGTCGAATAGATATTGCAGGAGGCCCAGCGCACGTCAGCACCTAGCGCAGCGAGAGTCTCGATCAGCACCGCAGTCTGGATCGTCATGTGCAAAGATCCGGCGACGCGGGCGCCGCGCAGCGGCTGTTGCGGGCCGAATTCGTCTCGCGTCGCCATCAGGCCCGGCATTTCGGTCTCCGCAATCGCAATCTCCTTGCGGCCCCATTCGGCAAGGCCGATGTCCTTCACGACGTAGTCGTGCGAGGTCGGCATGGTTTTCGCGGCTGTCGGCGAGGTGGTCATGGGCGTCCTTTGGATCGCGGTGAATGAGACGTTCCGTCCGGTGCCTATAGCAAGGCGATCGAAACACCGCAATGACATATAAGGATTTCTTTATATCGAAACGCGCCTTGCCTTGCTTGCGGGGAAGGGCAGTGGGACCGTTTATCTTTGCGTTCTTAGATGCCGGTACCGGGCTGCCGCGCGATCGACGTTAGGGTAATTTGAGTGCACGCTGGTCAATCGTCCTCGCCAAATCGCTCGTTAATCAGAAGTTCGAGCGCAAGGAGCACCTCGGCCCTTTCTCTGCCGGAAGCCGCTACCGTGATTTCAGTACCGGGACCGGCCGCGAGCATCATGAGGCCCATGATCGACGTACCGCCGACGGTTTCGCTGCCCCGGCTGACGCGCACATCGACCTCGAACTTTTCCACAGTCTGCACGAATTTGGCCGACGCCCGGGCGTGCAAGCCCCTCTGGTTAACGATTTTCAGCACCCGAACGAGCACCCTCGGGGGAATCCTTGTGCGGTCGGTGTCGCGTCGGTTTTCGCCGGCAAGCCGCATGTCCGTCATTTGCCCGCCAACACCCGGCTCGCGATGGTGATGTATTTGCGTCCGGACTCTTGTGCCGCCGCGACCGCCTCCGCCAGCGGGCATTCGTCACGGACCTTCACCAGTTTGATCAGCATTGGCAGGTTGATCCCGGCCAGTACCTCTACCTTGGGTCGGCTCATCACGGAAATCGCAAGGTTTGACGGCGTGCCGCCGAACATGTCGGTCAAGATCACCACGCCATCGCCGGTGTCAACTTTCTTTACCGCCTCGATGATGTCGCGGCGGCGCTGTTCGACATTGTCATCAGGTCCGATCGTGATCGGTTCAATCTGACTTTGAGGACCAACAACATGTTCCAGGGCGGAACGAAACTCGGTGGCAAGCTGCCCGTGGGTAACGAGGACAAGACCTATCATAGAATCACCCGGCGTGCGCTGTGGTGCGCCGCTCGAAGTCATCTCCAATCATGACCATCCCAAGGCCGAGCGCAAGGGCTTTTCGGGAGACTGTTAGAAAGCCACATCTGCCGATACAGCAGCGTCGCCAAACTCAAGAGGACGCGATGTAACGGCAACAAGCACCATTGGAACAGGATCGCAACCGGGTGCGACCGCCAGCCGTCGGATCCTCACTCCTGCAACAATTGCGTGTGCTGTCAAGTCGTCGGGCATTCGCATCGGTGCCGCAACATCGAGGTCCACCACCCATGAAACAACGGCCATGGGCTCGTACGGCAAGCGCTGAATTCCAAGGCCACGCACCTCGAGCAGGCCCGCAAGGGCGGCGGGTGGCCGCGCAATCAGCCGGTCATGAGCGGCCTCGACATGAACGCGGTCATCCGCCACCAGGCGCGCGAAGATCAGCTCGCCGTTCTTCGATGCGGCCTGGATGAGGTTGAGCGCCAGTCGCGATTTGCCCGAGCCCGCGGGCCCGCGAATGAGGACGGCCCGCGCCCCCGCCAGAACCGCCGAGGCGTGAATGGTGGGTGGGATGTTCACCAACGCCTACATCGCCGGCAGTCGAACCACGAAACGCGCGCCAAGAATCCGCTCCTCGAGAACCGCATCGTCACCCTCGGCGTCGTGGCAGGGCTCCCGCGGGGCGACGCGGTTCTGCGCTGACAACCGGCCGTCATGCGCTTCCACGATCTGCTTCGAGATCGACAAGCCAAGACCCGAGTTCTGACCGAAATTTTGCTGCGGCCGGTCAGTATAGAACCGCTCGAAAATTTTCTCGATCGCGTCCGGCCGGATGCCGGGGCCGTCGTCATCGACTGTGATCAATATTTCGCGGCCCGAACGCCGGCAGGTGACCCGCACCGTGCCGCCCGGTGGGGAGAACGAGCGCCCGTTGTCAATCAGATTGTTGATAACCTGGCTGAGCCTGGAATCATGACCTTGCACTCTGAAAATGCGAGGGGAGCCCTCGAAAGCGAGGGTCACCATCACGCCGTCTTCGCGCTGGATCTCGTTCGCCACCGCGACGACCGCAACCAAGAGCTTATTCAGGTCGACGGGCGCCGCTTCCTGCCGTTGCAGCTCGGCATCCAGGCGGCTTGCGTCCGAAATATCGGAAATGAGCCGGTCGAGCCGCTGCACGTCGTGCTTGAGGACCCCCAGCAATCGGGATCTGCTCGATTCCGTTTTTGCCAGCGGCAAAGTCTCGACCGCGGAACGCAGCGAAGTCAGGGGATTTTTCAGCTCGTGGGCGACGTCGGCGGCAAAGCTTTCGATCGCCTCGATTCGACTGTAGAGCGCGCTCGTCATTTCGCGCAGATTGCCCGACAAATCCCCGATTTCGTCCCGCCTTTGGGTGAAGTCGGGGATTTCCACACGGCCTCTCACGCGGCGGCGCACCCGCTCGGCGCTGTCTGCAAGCCGTCGCACCGGACCCGCGATGGTGCCGGCGAGCAGCATCGAGAGCACAGACATGATCGCTGCCGCGACCAGGAACACCTTGAGAATGGCAAGCCGCTGCGCCTCGACGATTTGATCAAGGTCGCCGCCCTGGGTTGACAGCAGCAATGCCCCGCGGACCGTGCGCAGACGCTGAATCGGGACTGCGACCAGGACGATCACCTCGCCGCGGTCGTTGATGCGAACCACGCTCTCTTTCTCGCCGTCCAATGCCTGGACGACTTCCGGATAGCTCCTGCCATTCTCGGGACCGATCTCGCGATAAGGCGGCAGGTCTCCGCGACTGAGCCATTTGCGGATTGTGATAAATGTGCGCTCGACGATTCCAGGCCGTTCGGCAGTTGGCGGCGGCAAGTCAAAACGCAGCACGTCGCCGCGGCCATAGAGGTTGCGGCTGTCGATGATCAACGTACCGTCGCGGTCGTAGATTCGCGCACGGGTATTGGTCGGTGTGATCAGGCGCCGCAGCAGCGGCGCCACCCGCTCCGGGCTCACGGGAAACTCAAAGCCGAAAAGCGTGTTATCGGAGGGACTGTAGGTTTCGCCCGCCTGCAGTTCCAAAAGTCGCTCGGGGTCGATGTTGATCGGGTCGGCCTCCGTGCCCTGGCTCGCAATCGCAATGGCTATGGTTTCGCCCTGGGAGAGCAGCCTTTGCACGTGCGCATCGATCAAGCCGGCCCGGAATTGGGTGAGATACAGGATGCCGAGCATGAAGGCGAGCAGCCCGGCAATGTTGAGAAATACGATGCGACGCGTGAGACTCGCAAAAATCTGACTGATGAAGAACTGCCAGGTGTGACGCAGCGCGCCAAGCAGGCCCTCAGTTCGCAACACACGCCAGGAGCGAGCAAAAAAATCGGCGATTCGGATGGGGGAACGCGCGAAAGCAATGCTGATGCGACGAAGACGTCGCACCGCCGCTGCAGCGAACCCGCGGGGCCGCTGAAAGTACTTTACGGCCGGATAGGCCGATCCGACATCTGTGTCGTCGACGTTTACGGTCTTATCAAGCACGGGCTTCTCATAAGCTCCACCCAGTCTCAGGCGGCACTCGATCGCAACCGCATGCGCGGGCGCCCACCGGCTGACAACGGGCGATCGTGCGGAGGATTTGAAAAGCAGCTACTCCTTGAACCGGTAGCCTACCCCATAGAGCGTTTCGATCATATCGAAAGAGTCTTCAGCCTGCTTGAACTTTTTTCGCAGCCGCTTGATATGGCTATCGATCGTGCGGTCGTCGACGTAAACTTGGTCGTCGTAGGCGGCATCCATCAAGGCGTTACGACTCTTTACCACACCGGGCCGGGTCGCCAGCGCCTGCAGGATCAGGAACTCCGTTACGGTTAACGTGACCGGCTCATTCTTCCAGGTGCAGGTGTGGCGTTCCGGATCCATGCGGAGCTGGCCGCGCTCCAGCACCTTGGCGGTGTCGGTCTCCTTCGGCACCGTTCCGTCCTTGCCGCCGGAACGGCGCAACACCGCCTTGACGCGTTCGACCAGAAGCCGCTGCGAGAACGGTTTTCGGATGAAGTCGTCCGCCCCCATCTTGAGGCCGAACAATTCATCGATTTCCTCGTCCTTGGAGGTGAGGAAAATCACCGGCATATCGGATTTCTGCCGCAGACGACGCAGGGTCTCCATGCCGTCCATGCGCGGCATCTTAATATCCAGTATGGCGAGGTCCGGCGGGCTTGACTTGAAGCCTTCGAGCGCGGAGGCGCCATCCGTATAGGTCATGATCCGGTAACCCTCAGCCTCCAGCGCGATCGAGACGGAGGTCAGGATATTGCGGTCATCGTCTACAAGGGCGATAGTTGCCATGGGAACCTTTCTAGCATGTATTGATGAATCCCAAGCAAGGTTTCGCGTTACCAAGCCGCTCAGGGGGGCGAAAATGTGGCGATAAACCACAGGGTTGATGTGTGTCGGACGATTTGGGAGGCCGGTAAGCCATGACGGAAGCGGAAAAGACGGCGGCTTTGCCCGGAATTATGCCCAACCGTCTGCCCGAAACTGCTCGCCCGCCTGAGGATTTTAACCCTATTGCCGTCGCAAAGCAGCTGTTGCGGGGCACCCGCGCCGGCGCCCTGGCCACGCTCGACCGCAACACTGGTCATCCGTTTTGCTCCCTCGTCAATGTGGCGACCGATGCGGACGGCTCACCCCTGATCCTGGTATCGCGACTGTCCACCCACACGGCCAATATCGAGGTTGATCCTCGTGCTTCCGTATTGCTGGCAGCCACCGGAAAAGGCGATCCCCTCGCCCATCCGCGGCTCACCGTCCTCGGTACTTTCGCCAACATCTCCCGAGACGCGCCGGACGCGGCGCGGGTACGGCGGCGCTTTCTCTCCCGCCATCCGAAATCCGGGCTCTATGCCGGCTTCGGCGACTTCACGTTCTGGCGACTGCGAGTCGTGTCGGCGCATCTCAACGGCGGGTTCGCCCGCGCAGCCGACCTCAAGGCTGCCGATATCATCACCAATCTTGAAGACGCCGCTGAAATCGTCGGGATCGAGGAAAGCGCGGTCGAACACATGAATGCCGATCATCCCGATGCGGTGCGCCTGTACGCGACGAAGCTCTTCGGTGAAGCGGACGGGACATGGCAAGTGACAGGCCTTGATCCCGACGGGCTTGATCTCGCCCTCGGCGACCGCATCATGCGAATGCCGTTCGCGGAGCGCGTGACCACCGGTCTCGCCTTGCGCAAGACATTGGCGCAATGGGGAGCCCGAGCGCGGGCGCAATGACGATACAAATTGTGGTTCGCGCCGGCGTTTCATCGGACCTGCCGTGCACCTGTCGAGGCATGAGCTACGTCACCGAAAAGGCACAATCCCGCGCAATTCACTGCTGCGTCCAAATGCCTCATAACGCTTTCGCCGACACAGGGCGTTCCCGGTGCGCACACGCAAGCCCGTAGTCAGTGCCCGACAATTTGACCGGCGGCCCGATCTTTGGCCCTGCGCTTCGATCATAAGTCCTCCGAGGCGATTGATCTTGGCAGGAATATCAAGGGCCGTTATAGGTGCGCCACTCCGAGATCCGGAGCGTGCAATTCAATCTGCCGAGCCACTGCCGGGTGGGGCTTGCGCGGCATTGGCGGTGAATGACGGAAGACTTTACGCGGAGGGCTGCCGTGAAAGAAACAGGTTTACGGAACAGCGCCTATGGCGCCGACAAATTTGGCTTTTCAGACCTTGCTGCGGTCCATTGGAACTTGACCGAGGCGCCCCTTTACGAACATGCGCTCGCCAACCACGAAGCCCAGTTGGTGCAGGGCGGCGCACTGTGCGCCGAAACCGGCATCCACACCGGCCGTAGCCCCAAGGACAAATTCGTTGTCTGCGACGAGCACACCGAAAGGACCATCTGGTGGGAAAAGAACGGCAAGCTGACCCCGGCCCAGTTCGAACTGCTGCACAAGGATTTTCTTGAACACGCGAAGGGCAAGCCACTTTACGCCCAGGATCTCTATGGCGGCGCCGATTCGAAATATCGCATCAAAGCCCGCGTGTTCACTGAGCTCGCTTGGCATTCACTGTTCATCCGCACGTTGCTGATCCGGCCCGATCGCTCCGAAATTCCGAATTACGTGCCGGATTTCACCATCCTGTGTTTGCCATCCTTCAAGGCCGATCCCAAACGCCATGGCGTGCGCAGCGAAACCGTCGTCGCAATCGACTTCACCAAGCGCATGATTTTAATCGGCGGCACTTATTACGCCGGCGAAATGAAGAAATCGGTCTTTACAACGCTCAACTACTATCTGCCGGCCGAGAGCGTGATGCCGATGCACTGTTCGGCGAATGTCGGCGAGGACGGCGACGTCGCCTTGTTCTTCGGCCTGTCCGGTACCGGCAAGACCACACTGTCGGCCGATGCGAACCGGACCCTGATCGGCGATGACGAGCACGGCTGGGGGCCGCAAGGGGTGTTTAACTTCGAAGGGGGCTGTTATGCCAAGTGCATCCGGCTCTCCAAAGAAGCCGAGCCCGAAATCCACGCTGCGACCCTGCGCTTCGGCAGCATTCTGGAAAACGTCATCTTCGATCCCGAGACCCGCATCTGCGACTTCGATGATGACCGCAAGACCGAGAACACCCGGTCCGCCTATCCCCTCGATTACATCCCGAATGCCTCGCGCACTGGCCGCGCCGGCATGCCGAAGAACATCGTGCTGCTCACGGCGGACGCCTATGGCGTCATGCCGCCGATTGCAAAGCTCTCCGCCGCCCAGACGATGTATCACTTCTTGTCCGGCTACACCGCCAAGGTCGCCGGCACCGAGAAGGGGCTGGTCGGAGTCCAGCCGGAGTTTTCCACCTGCTTCGGTGCGCCGTTCCTGCCGCGCCATCCGTCCGTGTATGGAAATCTGCTGCGTGAGCTGATCGGCGCCCATGGGGTCGATTGCTGGCTCGTCAACACCGGCTGGACCGCCGGCCGATACGGCGTCGGACGACGCATGCCGATCAAGGTCACGCGCACGCTGCTCACCGCCGCGCTGAACGGATCGTTGCGCAACGCCAAGTTCCGCACTGATCCGTACTTCGGCTTCTCAGTGCCAACCCAGCTCGCGGGCGTCGAGCCGCATCTGCTCTATCCGCATAAGACTTGGCAGAACAAAGCAGAGTTCGACGACACCGCACGCAAGCTCGTCGCGATGTTCCAGGACAATTTCGTGCAGTTCGAGGGCCTTGTCGACGCCGATGTGCGCGCTGCGGCGCCCGAGGTGCAGATCGCTGCGCAGTAGCGCCAACGCATAAGGATGATGTGATGCAGGGGCGACCCTTGTGGTCGCCCCGTTTTTGGCGCGTGCGACCACGAGCGTCGCCCCTACAGCAGGCCATGCGGGGGGAACGACGCTTGTCCGCGCCCCTCCAATGTCGCGACTTTGGTAGACGCTCCAATCTCTTCAGATTTTGCTTCAGCAGGTCGGCTGGCGATTGCACCAGGTTCTAGCCCATTCCGGTGTGTGGTGCATTCGGATCGTACGCTCGTAGCACCCCGTAGTGGCCCCCATGCAACGCTGAAACGTTCCAGCCGCCCAGGCCCGGTCGGCTCGCGCAACGGCAGCAGACGGACTAGCTGGTACTGCAAGCTCCTTCGCCTCGGCTGAGCGGGGCGACGGTTTGGCGGGTTCTTTGTCTCGCGCGACGCATTGCCCATTCCGCTCGATCTTCTGCGTTCCGCACTCCAACGGGCAGAGGCGACCTGGCCTGCTACGAACGAGATTAAGGAAATCGATGTCGGGATTTTTCGGTTCCGCGGACAGGTTCGCGTATTTCACAAATCTCGTTACCGACGACTTGGTGTCACTGCTGGCCCAGTCATCGTCGATCCGGCCCGCATAGCACCCAAGGCGCTTGAGCTCCTTTTTGATGAGTTGAACCAACGCGCCGCCAGAAAGCACGTCAGGCTGCCGTGACGGAGACTGCAAAGGCGTAGTCGGCGGCAGCGACGTCACATGCGTAGCAAGGTTTCCGGCGGCGCCCGCCCCCTCAATGCGATCCTTTTCAGCCTGCTCGAGCGCTTCAAGTCGTTCGCGTTGCGCCCGTTCTTTCGTCATCTGTTCCCGCTCGGCCTTCTCGCGCTCCGCCTGGATGCGTGCTGCTTCTTCGAGGCGCAACTTTTCGGCACGGTCGAGCGCCGCAAGCCGTTCCTGCACGTCGCTTGTCAGCGGGCTATTCGGATATTGCGCTATGAAGCCGCTCAATTGCCGGCGGTCGCTTGAGCCTCGCAGCTTTGCCCATGCCTGGATGTCAGTGTCGCGGGTATTGAAATAAAATTCGCCGGACATCGAAATGGACAATTCAGGCAATTGACGGCCGCCGGTCGCCTGGTTGACATCGATGGCAACACGGCGGAACACCGTGGCAATTTCAATTCCCGGTGCTTCGATCCTTTCAGGAGAGCGCCGGTGAACGGGCTGTTGCGGCCGGCGCCGTCAGCCGCGATCTGATCGGATTGCGTGGCAAAGGCTACGACCATGCCGCGCGGCGCTTCAATTCTCGCAAGACCCCGTGTTTGGATAAAATCGCGCTTCATGCCGCGCGAACTGAGGCGCTCCGCAAGCGGATTGTTGCGGCATGCGTCCAAGATCAGAATTTTTACCCCGCGGGCCTTCGCCAACGCGAACAGGACGTCGTCAATGCGCGTCAATTCGTAGTTGACGCTGTACTCATCTTCCAGCCGGGCATCGACGGGCATCAGATAATTGAGGCCTTGATACTGAATGCCGTGACCAGCGTAATAAACAAGCGCCGCATCGGCTTCCTGAGCGAGGCGCCCAAAGTCCGCCATCGCCTTTTCCAGGGAGCGCTTGTCGACGTTTTTTACGGCGATGACCTCGAAACCGACTTTCTTCAAGGCGAAAGCCATATCGTCGGCGTCATTGGCGGGATTAGGAAGACTGGCGGTATGCTGGTAGGCGGCATTACCAATAACGAGCGCAACGCGCTTTTCAGCACGTGCCGCGACCGTACAGGCCGCAACCGCGAGCAACACCAAAAAGACCGACGCAAATCGGTGCATCCGCTTCCCCCGCATTCGCCAATGATGAATGGTCGCACGGCCCGCGCTTTGGGTTCAAGCAAGGTGTCAAAAACGGGCCGCTCGCACTCTTGCGGGAGACGGCCGAGACTGATCATGCCATGACTCTTCAGCAGTAAGCGGGCAGTTTCTCACCCCCACGTCGCAAAGCTCATCCCGGTGCCGGTGCCGGCCGGGGTGCGGTAGCCCGGGACGTATTCGAACCAGTCGAGGTCGATGCCATCGGCGGCGCCCGCGACCGCGATCCAGTTGAGAATTTCCGAGCTTCCTGCCTGGAGCTTGCTTCGCGGCAAAGTCTGCAGGAAAGCGCGGTCCTTGTCGGCGAGCGCCTTGAGGATGCCGCGGTCGAGTTCCTCATCCACCAGGAAATGGCTCAAGCCTCCCGAGGCCAGCACGCCGACCCGCACATCAGCAGGGTACGCCTCGATCGCCCGGCGCACCGCCTGGCCGAGCTTGTAGCAGCGGCGCGGGCTCGGCTGGTTGGGCGGAAAATAGGTATTGAGGAACACCGGCACGATCGGGATCGGCGCCGTGGCGTCCATCACGTGGCGATGCACGTAGGCCATGGCATGGCCTTCGCCTTCGCCGGCCCGCAGCGATTTTGAGGC
>Ga0137359_10001906_pt1 | contig 16671 bp, 12 predicted proteins | sample Mad1_40_16metaG_FD_108281 | JGI IMG/M metagenome (GOLD analysis project Ga0137359, IMG submission 108281) | Vadose zone soil microbial communities from Angelo Coast Range Reserve, California, USA - Mad1_40_16 metaG | ecosystem: Environmental > Terrestrial > Soil > Vadose zone | place: USA... | reverse complement strand
GAGAAGAATCGCCGCGAACTGCACCAGCATGTATGCCATGTCCAGCCCAATCAGCTTGGACACGATCGCGACCCACTGCTGCGGCAAAGGCGGGTAAGTGGTCTGCGAAAAGCCCGCGTACCATTTCGGATTCCACGGATCAAACCAGTGATGCGAATAGTGGGACGCGAAGAAAATGTGAAAATTAGCGTCGTAAGACTTCAACGGCAGTTTCATGAGCAGCAAGGGCGCATGGATCACGAAAGCGGCCAGAAAAATCAAGCCGAGCGGGATGGGCCGCGCTGCACGGTCAACAACCTCAAGCCTTTGCACAGACATCCTCCGGTTCACGCTTTGGATTGCCAGGCGCACGTCTTGGTTGCTTTGCCAACAGAGCACGAACGGGCCATACGCTCAAAGTAGTGCAGCCAACGCCCCGGGTTACTTTTGAATCGAAGTAGGCGAAATCCAGTCGATTTTGGCGGAGGCCCCTTGAGTTCCCGGATTCACCATCTGAGATTTTGGTTTTTACTGTGCGCGCTCGCCTTGGTTACGAACGCGAGCAGCCAGGATCAGGATCAGACTTATAAAGTGAATGGGGGAACCGTCCAGCAGCCGCCACCGCCACAAAAGTCAAAGTCGCAGACCCAAACGAAGCCGGCGGAAAAATCATTGGGCTGGGGTTCCAATATTCAAAACGCCCGCCTCGCGCGTGCCGCCGAAACCGCATTGCGAAATCATAACTACGCCGCCGCCGTTGACTACGCCCAACGCGCCGCGCAGTCTGCTCCCAATGACGCTCAACTCTGGTTCTTACTGGGATATGCGGCGAGACTAGCCGGCAAAGGCCAGCTCGCCCTCGATGCCTACGATCATGGACTGCGAATCAATCCCTCGTCGCTCGAAGGCATGTCTGGCCTGGCGCAGACTTACAACGCAATCGGCCGCAAGGACGAAGCGGAGTCGATGTTGAATCGAATCCTCGCCGCCGATCCCAAACGAATCGGGGATCTCCTGCTACTCGGCGAAATTTATCTGCAATCTGGACAATATGATCAGGCACTCGGTCCTTTGGATCGCGCCGAGCGCATGCAGCCGCAACCGCGATCAGAACTCTTGCTGGCCCTCGCTTATCAACGTAAGCAGCAATTTGATGAAGCCAAGCGTTATCTGGAAATGGCCAAGAAGCGCGCCCCCAACAATCCCGAGGTCTTGCGGTCGCTGGCTGCCTTCTATCGTCAAACGGGTAATTACGCCGCCGCGATCTCTGCTCTGAAAGGAATTCACGATCCGCCTCCAGATGTTAAAGCCGAACTCGCCTACACCTATCAACTCTCCGGCAGACCGGAGGAGGCCGCCAAACTCTACGCGCAAGCTGCGGACGCTGCTCCCAAAGACTTGAACCTCCAACTCTCCGCCGCCCAAGCTCAACTAGCCGCGGGGTCTCTCGATACTGCCAAGGGATACTTGAAGCGCGCTACCGATTTGGACCCCGAAAATTATCGACTGCACGCAATCCGCGGCGAAGTTGCGCGGATCGAAGAGCGCAATCAGGACGCAATTCAGGAATACACCGCCGCCCTCAGCAATCTTCCCCAGGCTCCATCCGAGGGTGTGCTGTACCCGATACAGCTTCACATGAACCTGGTGGAACTCTACCAGCGCACTCATGACGAGGACTCTGCGAAGAATCAGCTTGGAATTGCGCAGTCCCAGATCGCCAGTCTCGACGTTCAGGGCAAGGGCCGAGAAGAATTTCTACGCTTACGGGCGATGATCAAGCTGGCCGGCGGCGACAGCGAAGGCGCATTGCACGACGTGAATGAAGCACTGGCTCTCAACCCCAAGGATCCCAATGCCCTCCAGCTCAACGGAGATGTCCTCGCAAAAATGCGCCGCTACGAAGACGCCGCCGCCGTTTACAAGAAAATCCTCGTCATCGATCCGGTCAATCGTCAAGCGCTCCTTTCACTAGGATCAGTCTCACGCGAACTCGGCAACGATCGCGACGCCGAGAAATACTTCCAACGTCTTGCATCCGCATACCCCCATCTCTATGTGCCTCATCTCGCGTTGGGTGACATGTACACCTCGCGCCGTGATTTCGCGAAGGCCGAAACGGAATATAAGAAAGCGCACGAACTGGCACCTTCGAACAGTTTGATCGTCGCCGGAGGCATGAATGCAGCCATCGAGGCGCATCAGTACCCTCTAGCCGCGCAGTGGTTGACTCGAGCAACGCCCGAAATGCAGCAGGACCCGCTGGTCATGAGGGAAAAAGAGCGCTATCTGACCTGGACCCAAAAGTATCAGGAGTCCGCCGACGTAGGCCATGAAGCGATCAAGAAACTTCCCCGCGATCGCGACGTCGTCGTGTACCTCGGATACGACTTACTCCACCTCGGGCAGTACGACGAATTATTGGCGCTGACGACCAAATATGAGCCGATCCTGCCCAAGGATCCCGCACTTCCCCTGTTGGCCGGCTACGTCCACAAACACAATCGCGATCTCGATCAAGCCGAAGCAGCGTTTACCCGTTCCCTCGAGCATGATCCGAAAGTCGCAACTGCCTACGTGAATCGTGGCTTCGTGCTGCACGATCAACGCAAAGGCGCACCCGCGGCCGCGGATTTTGAAGCTGCTCTCCGGCTCGAACCGAAGAATGGAGAAGCTCATCTCGGACTCGCCTATGCCAGTCTCGACCTGCACCGTCCGCAGGCCGCCTTGCAACATGCCAAGCTCGCCGAAAAAGAATTGGGCGACTCGATGGCTCTGCACCTGATCCGCGGCACCGCCTATGGCGATGAAGGAATGCTCAAACAAGCCGCCGCAGAATATCGGATTGCCCTAAAGAGCGCCCCCAATGACGCCGGTCTTCATCTGGCCTTGGCCAACACTCTTTACAGCCTGCGCCAATACACGGAGTCGATCAGCGAACTACAGGCGTCCGACAAGATTTCTCCAAACAACGGCCTCGTCTACGCGCAACTTGCGCGCGCGTATGCCCAACTTCGAGATCGCGAGCACGCTTTGCAGTACGTCGGACTCGCTGAGAAAGAGGGCACGAGCACGATCTATCTCTCCACCGGGGAGGCGTTGAACATCTTGGGAGAACGAGACGCCGCAATGGAGCGTTTCGAGCGCGCTCTGACCGCCCCCGATAGCGACCGCATCAGCGTGCGGCTGGCAATTGCCCGCCTCATGATGAACAGCGGCGAGACCGACGACGCCCGCCGGCAAGTTACCTTGGCACTGATGGAGGCTGCCTCCGGTCGCACCTCTCCGCCCACCGGTACTCAACTGACACAAATGGCCGACGTGTTTCTGGCCCTGCATGAATACGAGTTAGCTGAGACCTACTTCCAGCGCGCACTAGCCGCAGGCGCACCCGAAACCAACGTCCGCATCGGACTCGCCAATACTTATCTAGCCCTTGGCGACGCACCGCGTGCAGAGGGCCAACTCACTGCCGTCAGCCGCAATCTAAGCGACTCCGACGAGGCCAACTACCAGTACCTGATGACGAAGGCCAACCTCTACCGTCAACAACATCAGAACGTGCGAGCGCTAACCGCCTTTGCCCAGGCGGCCGAGTCTGCCGGAGAGGATCCTACGGCTGAACGGGAGATGTTGCGGGCTGGCGGTGACGAAGGCATCCGCATCAATAAAACGGTAAGCCTGCTCTCCGATTTTTCAGTTGCGCCAATTTTTGAAAACACGACAGTCTACGCCTTGGACGCTCAATTAATTGGAGCCCCGCAAGGCTTGCTCCCCACGCCCCGCTCCTCGCTGGAAACCCAATGGACCGCTGGCTACCATCTGCATCTGCCCGGAATGCCCGATACCGGCGGATTTTTCCAGATCCGCAATGCGCGCGGTCAAATTTCCCTGCCCAGCGCTAACGCCATCATCAATCGCGATACCACAGACTACAACTTCAACTTTGCGGTGAATCCGTCGTTCCATCTCGGAAATAACGTGTTCTCCCTGAGTGCCGGCATCCAGAGGACATTGCGCCGCGACTCCCAAGATCCCATTCACATGAATCAGAATCTCTTCCGGCAGTTTGTTTATCTGTCGACCAGCTCTTTCTACAACTGGCTCTCCTTGAAGGGATACGCGATTCATGAATCCGGGCCATTTACCCAGAGCAACCTCCGCTCGCGGGATCTTGCAGGCGCTCTTGAATTCCGCGTTGGACGGCCATGGGGAAAGACCGCCCTGATTACAGGATGGGGAGCGCGCGACGAACAGTTTTCGCCGCTGATCCGTGAGTTTTACTACACCTCCACCTACGCGGGAATCGAACGGCAGTTCTCTCAGAACTTCCACCTGCGAGCTGTCGGAGAGTATCTGCGGTCATGGCGAGTAGAAGAACAAAAATTCGCAATCGCACAGGCATTTCGTCCGGCCGCCAATATCGACTACCGGATCGGACACAACTGGGACGTGGAAGCATCATTCGCCTACTCGCGCAACATGGGATTTCACCTCTACGACGCGGTCGAGAGCGGCTTCAGCATCTCGTATGCAATGCCAGTAGGCCGCACCTTCGAGGAGAATGGACAAAAGTTGCCCCTGCGATATCCAATCCGTTTCTCCGCCGGCCTGCAACAAGAGACCTTTTTCAACTTTAGCGGCGGAAATAAAAGTCAGCAGTTCCGTCCATTTATTCGCATCAGCTTGTTCTAGAGAATCTGTTTTAAGAATTAGGGCCCAATGAAGATTTGTCTGGTAACGGCGTTTCCGCCGAGCGGTCGGCAACTGAATGAGTACGGCTTCCATCTGGCGCGCGAACTGCAAAGCAATCCGCTCGTCAACCTCACCATCCTGGGCGACAAACTGACTCGCTACGATTGGGCGACAGACAAGGATGGACACGCTCTTAGCCCAGACGAGCAAAAGGAACTTCCCGACTTTCACGTCGTCCGCTGCTGGGACTCGAACGATCTGGCCGTTCCTTTCAAAATTGCGAGCACAGTCCGCCGGTTGCGCCCCGATGTTGTCTGGTTCAATCTCGTCTATTCCACCTTCGCGACCCAGGAGCACCCAGTCGCCGCCTTCGCCGGACTGTGCACCCCGGCTCTGATCCGTTCCATGGGCTACTTTACCCACGTTACGCTGCACCACATTCTCGAGCACGTGGATTTTGCGGGAGCCGGAGTGAAGCAAGAGCGCGTCTTCCGTCTCGGCAGCGCGATGGCCACCAGGGCTCTGCTCATGGCGAATTCGGTGACCGTGCTGTTATCTGGCTATCGTCGAACGCTGATGGCCAAGTATGCGGCCCAAAATGTTCTGCTCGGGACACACGGCACTTTCGCTCCGTGTCCAAGTCCGCCCGATTTCTCGCTTCGCGGCAATCCCGATCAGCGCCTCCTCGCGATCGGACACTGGGGAACTTATAAACGGCTGGAAACGCTGATGGAGGCTTTCCCCGCAATCCTGCGCAGAGTGCCGAACGCCCGCTTGATCATCGCGGGAGCGAACCACCACACCAAACCTGGTTATTGGGAGTCGATTCGCGACACTTATGGTGCGAACAAGCGAATTGAATTTCGCGGCTACGTAGCGGAAGAGGACGTCCCTGAACTGTTTCGAACTACCAGCGTGGTAGTTTTGCCTTACGATTCGGCCACCGGATCGAGCGGTCCGGCGCATCAGGCATGCGAATACGGAGTTCCAGTCGTATCTGCCGACCTGCCCGATTTTCGTGACATGGCAAGAGACGAAAATATGGCAATCAGTTTCTACCGGACCGGCGATCCCGCAGATCTCGCTGGCCAGTTGATCGGTCTTCTTGAATCGCCCGAAGCGCAACGCCGGGCGGCCGAGCAGAATTACTCCGCAGCCATCCGCATGACGATGCCTCACGTGGTCCGCCATTACCTGCGATGGTTCGAACTGGAGAACCGCAAACGAACCTTCAACTTCTCGACTCGTACCGGCTTCCTCGATCGCTGGCGCCGTCGTTCATTACGGCCCGCGACTTATGGATTCCCGTTAGACTCACCCGTGGATTGGGGTGTACGCAGTATTCCGCCAGAAAAAGAAATGGCGCCGGAGAGTATCGCCGGCGCCGATAGTCAAACTGCCCCCGTCAAACGATCGGGCACGCAGGGCTAAGTTTCTTTTACCACGCGATCAGGGATTCTCCGTCCGTATACTCCTCGATGATCACGCCGTTTGCCGAGCTGTCTAACTGATGCTGCACTCCGAGGACCGTCCCCCATGCCGGCCTTGGAATCGTGGACCATGCCACCGCACCTAGATACGTCGTGTGTCCATCGATGGTGAGTGTGCCGTATCGCAAGCCGGTGTTGCGATCCGTAGCAGGACCGAAGACCTTGGGAACCTCCTGATATCCGTTCGGGGTAACACGCTGCAGGAAATAAGTAGCGTGATGCCACGTACCCGTCGAAGACATGCAGGGTGAAACTCCCGCATTCACCCATGTCAGGCCGCCCCCCTGTGGCAGCCAGATCTGCCACTGATTCGTCTTGTAGTTGCACTGCGAGCCGAACATGAATTCATGCACGCCGTCGCTGAGTGGCACCGCCTGAAACAGATCGTGTTCCAGAGCTTGTATCGTAGAGTTGCTGGTGGACGTCGGAATGTAAAACCAGAAGTCCCACAGAAAGTTTGTGTGACTGGCGAGCCGGGTCGGATCGGAGTTGTACTTCCGATAGAACAAACTATCATCGTACGTACATCCGCTGGTCAGGACGAAATGCTGCCCATTCCCGTCGAACGCAGGCAGGTTGTTGGTGTTGGGATCGCGCTGACTTGGGAATGGTGCAGTGCTTCCGTGGTTGCACTGTCCGCCAACACCTGGGTTGTTATCAACCGTCCAGGCGCCATTATCGATGTTCAGGAACCGGTGAGAATGAACCGGCGGGTTCGGCGGCGCAAAACCCACCACATTGATGTTATAAGTTGGCGTGGCAAGATTGGTATGGGCATCCCACGCCTTCACGTACAGCGTGTGCGAACCCGGCGGTAGCATGATCCAGGCATCGACCGAAGGGCTGAAATTGCGGAAGACATTGACGTTATCTACGTAAACCACATACCCCGTAACGGTCGCCGTGTCTTCGGCAGTAGCTTGCAGATGGATGGGCGAGATCAAATTGACTGTGCTATTCCTTGACAGGTTCGGCGATTGCATTGAAATTGCTGTGACATCCGCATTCGCGAATAAGCTGCATGAGACGAGTAAGAGGAGCTCCAATAATAATTGAGTAAAGGGTGAGTGGGAACCTTTCGACTTTCTGTAGGGAGTCGAACCAACACATGACTTTGGCAACGATACCTCCTCCCATGCAGACACTTCGCGGAACCCGAGCGCCGAAAATGTATGCAAGGTGGAAATTGAGTGAACGTTACCGCAGAAAATACAGTGAATCCCGTATTGACGCAATTACCCACAAGGGTAACGTACGAACGGTTCCCAACTTCGTTAGATATCCTACCGACAATTTTTACGATAAAGGCTAGGGCAGGGTGCCGTACCGAAGTCGAACGATCCGTGCCGGCGCAAGTTTCTACTGCTGAGGAGTCGCAGGCGCCGATTGCTGAGGAGTCGCCGGTATCGGTTCACTCGGAGCCACGGCAGGGGTGCCGTCGCGAAGCTTGAGCTGAATCGGAGCACCGCTTCGGCGTCGAGCCTCACTGACAGACTCGAGCGCGGTTGACACGTCGGCCTCATTTCCATTGGCGACAGAAAATAATCGTATGCCCTCGGCATCTTGGCGAGTCGCCAGACCGACGCGAACACCCGCTCCACCCGCTCGTTGCGCTTCCCGATAGAAATCCTGAGCAGTCTCGAGGTCTCCATTCAGCTCGGCGAGGAATCCCTGATTGTTCAACGAAAACGCATTGTTCGGACTGAGTTTGTAGGCCTGCGAAAAATCCTCTTGCGCGCTGCGCCAATCATTACGATTGATCGCGGACACACCCCGCAGATTCAGCACGGCAGTTTGCGCTTCCGGACTTCGCAAGCTCTCCATGCGCTCACGCAGTCTTTTTTCGCTGTCCGCCGCCATTTCGCCGAGGGGTTTCCCTCTCCACGCGCCATTCATCGTAACAACCACTTTGTCATCCGCCGGAGCCACCGCAGCTGCACCGTAGTACTTAAGCGCCTCGGCGTACTCGCCTTCGGCCTCTTTAGTGACCGCCATATTGTTGAGTGTGAATCCATTCTTGGGATCTAGCGCCAGAGTACCTTGCAGGAGAAGATCAGCCTCTCGCGTGCGTCCCTCCGACAACAGCGTTACGGCTCTGACATTCGCGCGATTGATCTGCATGGCAGTGTCATGAACCGCGCTGATCGCAGCTTGCAACGACTCTCCCTCCAATTTGGAAGAGCTGGCCCGATCGATGTATGCCTCTGTGGCCTGACCGGACGCCAGACCATAAAACGTCGTGGCGCGTTCCACCTGCCCCTCGAGCTCCGCGATATACCCGAGGTTGTTCAAAGTGAAAGGATCGCCCGGATCAAGAAGGTAAGCTTTGTAAAAAAGTGCCTTTGCTTTGTCGAAATGATTCTTCTTAATCGCCTCAACGCCCTCGCGGTTCAGCCGCTGCACCGGCGTCAATTGGCTGCGCTTGGGAATCGTAATCCTCAAGTCCCCGGCAAGCGCACCCGAAATCATGCACCCCGCCAGCAAAGCCAATGCCAAGAATCGTTGCCGAAACCCGTCCATATCATCCTTCCACACAGGAGTTTTTCTGCGGTCTTTTGGATGCGAGACCGCAGGTTCGCGCTGCCAGATCCGCGTAGGTAATCCGACCGACAACCACGATTTCCAGGCTACCCCGCCCGTCTCCATAGCATCGAAATGGCGGTTAAAGGGGATATGTCTGTGATCCGTTGGTTCCCAGCTTTGGTGATCCTTGTGGGCGTGGCGTGCGCACAATCGCCCGTGTCTTCTCCTGCGCCGTTGGTCGCAGAGCGCGGCAGGAACGACGGGGAAATGAATGCTGTGACTCCTAACCCTCTTAGTCCCGGAGGCGCGACCAGTGCGCGCCCGCGACTTGAGGTCCCTCCGCTTCCCCCCGGCAAGGCCACGATGATCGGGGGCACGATTGAAAGAGTCGACCACGTGCGCGACCGTCTCGTTCTGCAGGCTTTTGGTGGAAAGCGCACAGCGGTCCTCTTCGACGAAAGAACGCGCGTATTCAGAGACGGCAAAACCACATCCGTAGACGATTTGAAAAATGGCGAGCGCGCCTACGTTGACACGTCTTTGGACGGTGTGGACATTTTTGCGCGTAACATCCGTATCTCTGCCAGTGGCCCAACCGGACAGAGCAGCGGCCAGATCGTTGCTTACCGCCCGACAACCGGAGAATTGACCGTTCGCGACGAGATCTCTCCCGATCCTGTTAGTATGCGAATCGCCAACAACACAGTGATCATGCACGGCGACCGCGCTGTGCGAGCAGATGAATTGCGGCCAGGCACACTCGTCACACTGGCATTTAGCCCGCGTGGCGGTGAGCTTCCGGTCGTGCGTCAGATTTCAATTCTCGCCTCACCCGGTACCGTGTTCGTCTTCACGGGACGGGTCGACCACATCGACCTGCGTCGCGGCCTTCTGGTTATTACCGACCCTCGCGACAACAAGAGTTATGACGTCTATGTCGATCCCGCATCTCACCATCTGACACGGAATCTGCGCCCAGGAATCGACGTCACGGTGCAAACCACCTTCGACGGCCGGCGATACCAATCTCGGTCGATTACTGTGAACTCAGTAAGTGCAAAATAACGCAACTTAGCAAGATACGGGCCTTATCAGATGTCAATCAGACGTTCACTCTTTTTAACATTCTGCATCTTCTCGCGGGCATGCGGAGCCTGGGCACAAACTGAACACCCAGTCGCGTCGGCATCACTCCCCCAGGGTCTCCAGCAGATCAATCACATTATTTTCATGGTTCAGGAAAACCGTTCCCTCGATAATTATTTTGGAGCCCTTCGTCAGTACTGGGCGCAGTATGGATATCCCGACCAGTCATTCGACGGTTTGCGGCAATTCAATCCCACGTCCGGGCCACGTCCGCTTCACGGAGCGCCTCCCAGCAATCCGGGTTGCGATCCTGCGTTTCCGCCGCCCAACGACTGTACGATCAATGGCCAGAGTCCCAAGATCAAATCCTTCAAATTGATTACCCAGTGTTCCGAAAACACTAGTCCTTCATGGAACGAGTCTCATGTCGATTGGGACCTGAACGATTACACCGGCCTGTCTCCCGCCAAAATGAACGGATTTGTTTACACCGGGGCACATGATGCACGAGTAGTTGGATTCTTTGACACCGACGGCCGGCGCGCCATGGGTTATTACGATGGCAGCGATTTGAATTACTACTATTTCATGGCCTCTAACTTCGGCACATCTGATCGATGGTTTAGCCCCGTCATGAGCCGTACCAACCCGAACCGCGAATATCTGATCGCGGCCACATCTCAGGGGACCGTCTATCCCATCGGATCGAACCCTAACAACAGCCAGCCACTCACTGCCAAGACGATCTTTCAGGCGCTGCAAGCTGCCAACATCAGCTGGAAGATTTACGTTAACCCCACCAACAGCGGCTGCAGCGGGCCTCCTTACAGTTCGGCATGTCTTCTGGAAAGCAGTTATGTGAAGTCGTTCCAGTGGGGACAAACCATTCCAACACAGTTTCCAAATAACATCGGGACCATCGGTGTCGCCAATTCTGATTTCGACAACGATTTGAAGAATGGAACACTGCCCCAGGTAGTTCAAATTGAGCCGGCCAGCAATGCAGGACTGGATGAGCATCCCACGAATAACGACTCGTCGCCGAGCCGAACCCAAAGCGGCGCAGATTATGCGGCCTCGCTCGTGAATTCAGTGATGAACAGCGCCTACTGGAAAGATTCTGTCTTTATCCTGACCTATGACGAGGCGGGCGGCATCTACGATCACGTTGCCCCGCGGCGCACCGTCAATCCCGACGGTATTAAGCCCGTCGACCTGATGGCTGGCGACATCTGCGCAAACGGCACTACAGGCCCAACCTGCGATTTCATTTACACGGGCTACCGTGTACCGCTACTCGTTGTTTCGCCCTTCGCCAAAAAGAACTACGTTTCCCACACCAAAGCCGATTTCACTGCCATTCTCAAGCTGATCGAGACGCGCTTCGGCCTGCTGCCACTGACCAAGCGGGACAAAGCTCAAATGGATATGACTGAGTTCTTCGATTTCATAAATCCTCCATGGCTGACTCCGCCAGTTCCGCCAACCCAAAACACAAACGATCCCTGCTACGTTAATAGTCTGCCCTGAGCAGCAACACGCCACACTAGACAACGCTTTGGGCGGGCGGTGACGCAGCAGTTCAGTGCTGCCACAAGTAGCTTTAGCTGAGGGGGATTCAACCACCAAAGCTACGGCAAATGATCCACGTAACACGGCCCGTTGGTCGGTTGCGTTGGTATGTTCGTCGGCGGCGTGATCCACGGAGGATTGTTGAAATCGAAAAACTCAGTCATATCCATCTGCGCCGCATCCCGCTTCGTCAAACTAGGCAGTTTGAACCGCGTTTCCACAAATTTGAGCCATGCTGTGAAATCCGCCACAGTGTGGGAGACGAAATTCTTTTTGGCGAACGGCGACACCACGATCAACGGCACGCGGTAGCCGGTATACACAAAATCGCAAGTAGGCCCGCTATTGCCGACACAGACGTCGGGCCCGTTGGGAGGAGGTCCCTGCAGAAGATCGTTGGGCGGGATGCCATCAGGACTCGGACTGAACGCTCCTGTCTGTGGCGCGACATGATCGTAGAATCCTCCGAACTCGTCGAAAGTCAGGATGAACACCGAATCTTTCCACGATGAGCTCTGCATAAGCGCCCCGATCAACGAAGACACATACAGAGCGCCCACTTGGATATTGGCTCCCGGAGCAGCGTCATCGACACCAGGATGTTCGTCGAGTCCGCTTTTATAACCGGGCTCAATGTAAGCGACCGAGGGCAAAGTACCGTTCGTCAGATCCGTCAGAAACTGGTCAACTCCCACAATGTTAGTGGGATATTTGCCGGCCGCAGTGAAGAAATTCAAGGCACTGTCTTGTGACGGAGGACTAGCATGCGTCAGATCCGTGACATACACCTTCCAGCTGATTCCATTGGCCTGAAGGAGGTCAAAGATGGTTTGCACATCCAACGGCTGACTACCGGGTGCTGGCGGATAAGCATGGCCCACCGAGGTAGCGGCCAGCATGTACATTCGGTTGGGCTGCGTACGACTCATCACCGGCGCAAACCAGCGATCCGACGTGGCGAAGTTACTAGCCATGAAGTAGTAATAAGGCAAAGCGGTGTCGTCGTAATAACTCATGGCCCGCTTGCCATCTACATCAAAGAAACCCAGATTCCTCGCATCGTGACCTGCTGTCCACAGGTACCCATCCAAAGTCGCAGTAGCCGATACAGGGTTTTTCAAGTTCCAGTCAACGTGACTTTCATTCCACGAGGGACTTGGATTTTCTTCACACATTGAAACCATGCGAAACGCCTCAACCGGCGGGCTATTGGCGTCAATCGTGCAATCGTTCCCTGGAAAAGGGAACGCCGGATCGCAACCTGGATTCGTAGGCACCGGTCCCTGTAAAGGTGCCGGACCCGAAGTAGGATTAAACTGCGGCCACCCATCGAACGACTGGTCCGGATAGCCGTGGGCCGCCCAATATTCCCGCATCGCTCCAAAGTAGTGTTCGAAGCCCCGGTTCTCTTGCGCCAGGATGATGATGTGGTTGATCTGCGTGATGTCCTTCGGTGGTGGCGGTGGAGGGGGAGGGGGCGCGGGACTAGTGCCGAGACCGCGGCAACCCGCCAGCAACATGATCAAGGCTCCCAGCACAGGAAGCAATGTTTTTTTCAGCCCAGCAAAATCAGCACCATTTCGGATCAGCGCGGCTTTACGATCGGGCATCAACATTCCTCTCACCAGCGTTCAGATGGCCTTTTGCGCCAATGTGTTGGCTAGCATACGTAGCGTGCCCTACCTAGCCATGCCTCAAATATTGTTGGGTGCACGACTTAGTTTCGCTCGTGTAATAGACTCGTGTAATAGATAGGTAATAGTCCCCAACATGCCCTTCTGACGTTTGACATGCGTAAAACACGGTATTACTCTCCGGTAAACCTTGCAGGGATTTCAGGGTAGGCGAGCTGACACAGATAGCGCTCACAAACTTCCTGCCCTCGTTCGACAGCAAGTTCGCACAATCGCAAACGTGCAATACCAATCACTGGGGAGATCTGTGTCCATGAAGTGCCGCAACCTGATCCGCTGTTTGAGCGTCGTGATCCTGGCAGCTTCCGGCTTCGCAACCGTAAACGTAACTTCGCCCGCCATCGGCGGTACTGTAGGATCGCCCGTTCACTACGCAGCGACATCGAGCACAACATGTTCGAAAGGCGTTGCCTCGATGGGAGTCTACGTCGATAACCAGCTCACCTATGTCGTAAATGGGAAGAGTCTGGCGACGGATGTGACCGTTGCCCCGGGTAGCCACAACACCGTGGTCGAGGAGTGGGACTACTGCGGCGGAGCCACCTATACAAAAGTGCCCATCACAGTGAGCACCCAGAGCGGAGTCTGGATCACCTCGCCCTCCAGCGGCGGAGTGAATTCTCCCGTCAACTACGTGGCTACGTCGACTACCAGCTGTTCGAAGGGCGTTGCGTCGATGGGCGTCTACGTGAACAGCAAACTGAACTACGTAGTACAAGGCTCAAAGCTGAACACCAGCTTGAATCTGTCTCCGGGAACATACGATACGGTCGTGCAGGAGTGGGATTATTGCGGCGGAAGCGCCTACAAGCACGTAGGCATCACCGTCAATGGTAGTGGAAATACCTTCTACAACCTGCAGGCCAGCGGTGGATGGAAAGGGTACGGCGAATTTCCACCGAAATATGACATCTGCACCAATTGCGGACCCGGAGTTACCTGGTCGCTGAATCAGGGGGTCACTTCCCCTTCCTTAAGTGGAAGAGCCGCCAAATTCTCAATCGGTGGCACAACGCCCTACGCGGATGTTCTATGGACGAACCCTCTAATCGGAGCCTACAGTTCGCAGGGAGTACCCGATACCGCCCACAAGATCATTCCGAATCTCCATCACTTTACCTATGACCTTTATTTTTACGGCACCAACCTTGCGCTCTCGCAAGTTCTGGAGTTCGACATCAACCAGTACTTCAACACCATGGGATTCACCTGGGGAACCCAGTGCCGAATCGCCGGGGGCCACACGTGGGATATCTGGGATAACGTCAACTGGCATTGGAATTCAACCGGCGTGCCCTGCAATCCGGTAAGCAATTCCTGGAACCATCTGACCTTGGAGATGGAGCGCACCTCCGACAATAAGTTGCTTTACCATGCCATCACGCTCAACGGAGCCCGGAGTGTCATTGACCGTTATTACCCACCCTTCTCGGTAGGCAACTGGTACGGCGTTACCGCCAACTACCAGATGGATGGAAACTACAAGCAATCGCCCTACACGGTGTACGTAGATAAATTCAGCTTCACTTACTGGTGAGATCAACGCTAGGCGAGAGGTTGTTGGTTTCCGCCTGATTAACCGCGAAGGCCTTCGCAACTGCCTTGAGGACAAGTTGAGTCACCTCCTCGGCAGCGAGCGGCTCAATCACGGTCATGTGCGCGGACTTGCTGAGCGACAGATAGGATGCGCGGCTCCTGTGCAGGAACTCAAGAGGATATTCCGGTTTTCGAGCCCTCGCCTGCGCAGGATCCGCATCAAGCAAAAAACCAACTTCCGGATGTGGAACCAGCATTAGGAGCAGACGGACATATGCCTTCACCCCGGGGTTCGAGAGATCGAGATTCGCGAACTCGTCGTAAATGTATCGATCGAATATGAGGACATCCGCGTCCTTCCTAGATCCGGTCGCTACTACAAATGTCAGTCGCAGTGCGTCCAGCAAGTAGAGATACAGACGGGCAAGAGTCATGTACCAGCCGCGAACATTCTTGTCGCGACGTTGCACGGGTTTATTGGGAGAGCCAATGCCCTTTTCGCTTTTAAACACATTGTGGCTCATCCCTTCCCGCAGACTGCCGGCCACGGCAACGTCATCCCAGAAGCGCAGCAGACGCACCTTTAATCCCGCATCGCCTAACCACGCGATGAGCGCATCAATCTGAGTAGTCTTGCCCGCGCCGTCAATCCCGGAAAAACTAACCAGGCAGGGTCGTCCCCCGGCGATCAGCTTCCCCGCGCCATTGAGTTCCGCGCTTGCCATTTACTTAGTGGGCGCCCGGAGGCCTGCTCGGGCTACCTTGCGATAGCGCCATCGTGGTCCCGATCGCGACTCCCGCTCCAACCAGCGCGCCAACTTTGATCAGGATGGATCGCACCCGCCGCTGCTTCGCCGGAGCCACGGCCGCTCCCGCTGGCCTGGAAGCCGCCACGCCGCTAGTCGGCACCGATTCCGCAGCTGCCGTGCCCAATGGTTCGTGAGGATTCTGTTCTTGGGACTGAGATTGCGGCTGCTGAGGCTGGGACTGCGTTGCAGGAGTACTCACCTGACTGTTGTCGCTTGCAGGCGGCAGAGGTGGATCCTGCCGAGCGGGCGAATTCGCCGGCTCGGATTGTTGCGACTGCGCCATTTCGGAATTGGCGGAGCCATCTGCTGGAGCCGGATCGGGGACTGCAACGACCTGGCGATTGGCAGCTGTTTGCACTGTACCTGGACTATCCGGAAATTCCCCCGACGACTGCATTGCGGACGGAACGGCACCCGTCTCGCGCTGTGCAAAAGCTGCTGGCTGGAGTAGCAATGCGAGAGCCGTAGCGCCGGCGATGACTCTGAGCTCAAAGCCCTGTCTCGGTTTCATGTTGTCTCCGATCACCGCTGAAAAGACCGGCTTCCACGCTAGCTCGAAGCCCTGCCCACACCCGCATCGAAACGTCCCATATTCCTCGAGAGCGGGGCCTGCTGTAATGCTTCCACCGGAAAACGATGAAAACTTTCTACCGCGTCCGAAGGCGTTGCAAAGATCTCAAAAAGCCGATCGACTCTCGTGATTTCCAAAATGATTGCGACTTGAGGAGAAAGCGCTGCCAGCTTAACGTCGCCGTTTCGCTTTATCGCCTCTTCCATACAGCGCAACAGCATTTCAATTCCTGCGCTGTCGATTTGCATCACGTCGGAACAATCGAAGACAAGGCACGGCCTGTCACTCTCGAGTTTCGGTTCCAGTTCCGCAAGGAGTTGCCGAGCCTCGCTCACACTTACTCTTTCCGGTAACTTCTTCACAGTAACGTTTCCGCAGTCTGTCATTATTCGCCCTTAGGTCCTATCCTTTGAATAACACTTCCGAAAGTCTGCCAGCCGCGCGAGACAGATACTGCGAGTATCCGTACTCGAAAGCGTCCCCACCTCTGGGTTGTAAGTCTGTCCCTGAATGCGCAGGAGCGAACCATGGAGAGGGTGTCGCGTCACGAATCAGGCGTGGATCTTCAATTTGCAACGCTATATTCCGTTGCAGATCCACGAACCTGCTTCCGTCCACCACCGCGCCCGAGACTTCGAGGCCGCTGCCCAACACCGTGTACGGCAAAATCGTGGAAGATTCCACTACCGTGCCTGCGCCAACCTGAGTACGGCGCT
>Ga0137359_10001902_pt1 | contig 16716 bp, 12 predicted proteins | sample Mad1_40_16metaG_FD_108281 | JGI IMG/M metagenome (GOLD analysis project Ga0137359, IMG submission 108281) | Vadose zone soil microbial communities from Angelo Coast Range Reserve, California, USA - Mad1_40_16 metaG | ecosystem: Environmental > Terrestrial > Soil > Vadose zone | place: USA... | reverse complement strand
ATCCAGCGTCATTCGCGCGCCGCGACGAGCAGGATGCCTGGCTGCGCTGGCCGCTTCATCGCGGGCCGCCCGTCCACACGGCGTAGACGCTCATGCCGGGCCGCAGCTCCGGCACGGGCGCGACCGGATAGGCGCGGACCTCGAAGGTGCGCAGGTCGAAGTCGCCGGTCGCGCGCGTGGCGCGCCATCCGGCATATTCGCCTTTGCTGGCGATCACCTTGATGGCCGCCGTGATCAGCCGATCCCCGAGCGCGGGGACACGCATCTGAAACCGGTCGCCCAACTTCAGGCCTTTCGCGAGGTCCTCGCGCAGGTCGAAGCGCAGCCAGACATCGCCCAGGTCGACGAGGGACAAAAGGGGCACGCCGGGCGAGACATATTCGCCGAGCTCCGCGCCGATCTGGTAGACCTGCGCGGCGAGCGGCGCCTTGACGACCAACTCGTCGACCTGGGCCTGGATCGTGTCGATCGATGCCTGCGCTTTGGCCACATTGGCGCGCGCGATGCCACGCTCTTCCGGCGTATAGCCGTTCGCGGCCGCCTGGTCGGCAAGCTTCGCCTGATCCAGGCTGCGTTGCGCCACTCGAAGCGAATTCGTGGCCTCGTCGAGGCGTTGGATCGGCGCGTCGCCAGTCCCGGCCAGCACCTTGACGCGATCGTAGGTGCGCTGCGCCAGCGTCAGATTGGCGTCGGCGCTTTCGACCGCGGCCTTGCGCTGCGCGATCACTTCTGAGCGCGTGCCCGCCTCGATATTGGCAAGCTGGGCGGCGGCGACCGCCAGTCCGGCCTCCGCCTCATGGAGCTTGGTGACGAGTTGCGGATTGTCGATCTCGAACAGCAATTGCCCGGCGGCGACATCGTCGCCGCGCGAGACTGGGCGCTTGCCGACCCTGCCGTCGACGCGCGCGGCGATGTCGATGCGGGTGGCGTCGGCCTCGCCCTGGATAACGAGCGGCTGCGGCTGCACCAGATACCACAGCGACAAGCCGACGATCGCCGCCACGATCACCGTCACGATGACGGCAGGGGCGCGCGCGACCTTGGGCGCGGTCGGCGCGGCTGGCGGCGCGGCCGGCGGCTCGGAATCCCGAGGGAATGGAGCCCGGGAAGGTGCCGCAGGATCGACGGCTTCGGGGCTCGCGACTGACGTCTCCTGTCCATTACCCGCCATCTGAATCCTCGTCCGTTCGGTCGCCTCACGTCATGGCGCGGCTGTCACGCTTGTTCTGGCACACGCACAATAGCCCAGCAGAAGCGCGACACGATAGGGGGCGATCTTTGAGCGGCGATCGCGATTGAGTCTCTATATCTTGAATGGCGCGAACGGCGCGCTTTGTGCTCGTAGTAACACTCAGGAAGATCGTTCCGCCTCGATTCACTCCACGCGGTCAAGGCTTACCGCAAGGCGCTGATCGCCGAGGGTAACCCGGTCGAGTTCCATGTCTATTCGCCCTTCTACACCCGCAACTCTGCCGCGACCCCGCTCGACCTCGACCTGCCGAACGTCGAGATTGCCAACATTCGAGCGATCCTGCCAGGCAAGAGCCCGCGAAAGACCTACAAAGCAAAGACTGGCAATCCCATGATGGCCGTGTCCCTCGGAAGCCTGGCCGGTGTCGCCTTCGTCCCGCCGATCGGCACGATTCGTTTTGCTTGGTTGAACCGCAAGGTCAAGGCGGAAACCATTGCTCATTCCGATGTTCCGCAAGAAACTCGGCCTGGCGCCTGACACCTTAGTCAGCACACGAAAGCACAATCATGTCTCGCGACAAGAACAGCTATCTTCGATTGGCGGGCCGGCCCGCCGACTATCAGAAACTTGGCATCGATCCCGTCGAAGTAGCTCAATTCGAGGATGGCCAACGTATCGGCACGGAAAAGGGCCGCTACGAGTGGTGGTACTTCGATGCCCACCTTGATGACGGCGCGACCCTCGTCGTGGTCTTCTACACCAAGCCGAACGTGAGCCCGAATGGACCTCTCGCACCGCGGATCACCATCAATCTCACGCTGCCAGATGGCCGGCGGTTCGAGAAGTTCTACGACACCACCGCCGATCAGTTCACCGCATCCAAAGTGGGGTGCGATGTGCGGATCGGAACCAATCTCTTTGTCGGCGATCTCCGTCGCTACCGCATCACGGCTGCCATTGAGGAAATATCTGTCGAGATCGAATTGACGGGTGAGGTTCGCGCCTGGCGTCCAAAGTCCGGCCATCTCTATTTTGGCGCCGAAGGGCGGGAAAAGCTGTTCGCCTGGCTCCCGTCGGTACCGCAAGGCGTGGCGCATGTTCGGTACAAAATCGGCCACGAGGAATATCGCGCCTCCGGCAGCGGGTACCACGATCACAATTGGGGCAGCGTCCCCATGCAGACGCTGATGCACAACTGGTATTGGGCACGGGCCAAGGCCGGTCCCTACACGGTCATCGCCGCCCACATCACGGCGACTGCGGCCTATGGCTACGAAACACAGATCGTTTACATGTTGGCGAAGGACGATGAGATCGTCGCGGACGATGATGTCAGGGTCTCCTTCGAAACCGAGCGTATCGCCACCGATGGCAAGACCGGCAAGCCCGTTGCTGACATCACGCGCTATACCTACCGAGATGGTGATGCGCGATATGTCGTGACCTTCGAGCGGCAAAAGACAATTTTGCAAGCCATCTTCACCGAGCGAGCGCCTTTCATCAGGCGCCTGATCGCCAAGATCGTTGGCTTCGGTGGCGCCTATCACCGCTTCACGGGCAAAGTCAGGATCGAGAAATTCGAGAAGGACGTACACGTGGAGATTTTCGATGACCACGCGATATGGGAGCTGATGTATTTCGGCAAGGCGCGGTCGCCAACGCTGTTACCAGGGTAGACCAACTCATGAGCTGTTCGGACGACCCGGAATGGCACCTCGGCGGACGCTACCGAACTTCAGTCATTCGACTTTCTTGAACACGGTGTAGCCGAGCGCGAGCATGATGACGAAAAGCGCGATCGCGACGAAGAACAGAATCTTCGCGATGCCGACCGAAGCCCCCGCGATGCCGGTAAAGCCCAGAAAGCCTGCAACCAAACCGATAATAAGAAAGATCACGGCCCATCTGATCATTTTCAGCCCCTTCGGAGAGGGTTAAGACGGCAATGAAGAGCTGAGACGGGCTGTACCGCCACGCTTGCGCTCACTGGAAAGTAAAGCTTGAGCACCAATTTTGTTCCCGCGAAAAAAGACCGGACGAACTCTGCAGCGGCTAGGTTGAGATCTCGGCGGCAACGGCTATGCGATTGGCTGATCACGCATGAGAGCCACCTCCGGAACCAACGCTGCCAATTCACGGGAAGTTGCAGCCAAATGCCTGAGATTGCTCCTGCTTCAATTTCCCGTATCTGTTCGCCGGTCCGGTGAATTGCGGCTTTGGATCTAGTGCCGCCAAAGCGTCAGATCGAACCCTTAAATTCCGCGGCTAGCTTTTCCAAAAGTTCGCGGGAGCCTTCTTCGCGGCCTTTGGCCGAGTCCGCGCCATCCAGGAACGCGCCTTGTTCCGTGTATGTCAAAAGCGTGCCTTTGCCAGTGGGGACCAACTCCACCGTGGCGAGGGACGCCGAGAGGGGCTTGGGTCCGACCGCCATTCTGTACACGAACACAATGCGTCGATCGGGAACGATGTCTTGGAAGATCGTGTCATTGCGAATCTCCGGGCCGTCCTTGAAACGGAACCGCGACACCTCGCCACCGCCGACGCGGAAGTCGAGCGTGAATTCCAACACCTCCCAGCCTTCCCCCTCGGCGAACCACCGGCGCTTCGTCGCTCCATTCGCGAATGCGGCGAAAACACGAGCGGGCGGCACAGGATAGGTCCGCTCGACGCTGAACGTGCTGTGCAGGACGGAATATTGGTCGCTCACGGGTGCAGCGGTCTTTTGGGTCATTGTTTCTTTAGGCCTGTCTCTGAAAGAATCTCGCCGAGACGGTCGAGACGACGCTCGATGAGCGCGCGGCGCTCTGCGACCCAGTCGGTGAGCGTGTTCAGCCCGCCAAGCTCGATCCGGCAGGTGCGCACGCGCCCAACTTTCTCGCTTCGGATAAGCCCGCTTTCCTCCAGTACCTGGAGGTGTTGGACAATTGCGGCGAGCGTCATGTCGAAGGGTTTGGCCAGATCGCTGACGCTGGCCGGCCCGCGGCTCAACCGCTCAACGATTGCCCTCCGCGTGGGCTCCGCGAGGGCTTTGAAGCTGCTGTCGACATCTTGATACTTAAGCATTTGCTTGAGTATCGACATGCCAGGCACGATTGTCAAGCCATCACTTAAGTATTCACTGGCGCCGAGAGAGCTATGGCCCAGCCTGATCACTGTCCCATGCTCCAACCGAATGGTAGAAGCGATCACCTTCCGGAGTTCTAATCTTGAAATCCAATCTCACGGTTCGAAGATGCAAATGGTTCGACGCGCCGTCGCGTGGAAGCGTCAGCGAAGGGTGGAACAGCTGGATCTCCGGAAGCGCCATCGGCTTCGAGATCAAACGGGCATTCTGGCTGACCAGCGTGCCTGCCACGGAGTGGCGAGGCCGACACGCCCATCGAGAGTCGATCCTGGCGACGTTCGCGATCACGGGCCGCTGCCAACTGTTTCTGGACGATGGCGTGACAACGCAAACAGTCGACCTCGAAGGGTCGACGCGCGGGTTGATCATCGGGAACTGGATTTGGCACGAACTGACCGATTTTGCGCCGGGCACGGTCGTCCTCGTACTGGCTTCGACATCCTATTTCGAAGGCGAATATCTCCGCGACTATGACGCCTTTCTCGGGGGCGTTGCTCCACACAATGCGAAATGAGAGATTCGCCGCATTCCGCCGGGGCAACCGCGTGTGCTGCTGACCTGCTGGTGCCGCCATCTTCCAAAAGCGAGGAAAGAATATGAAAGGCATCGTTCTGGCTGGCGGTTCGGGCACTCGGCTGCACCCGGCCACGCTCGCAATCAACAAGCAGCTGTTGCCGATCTACGACAAGCCAATGATCTACTACCCGATCTCGGTGCTCATGCTCGCCGGAATCCGCAACATCCTCGTGATTTCTTCGCCCGAACACATCGACAACTATCGCCGTCTGCTCGGAGACGGCGATCAATTCGGTGTGTCTTTCACATACATCATCCAGCCCCGCCCGGAAGGACTGGCCCAAGCCTTCATCCTCGGACGCAATTTCGTCGGCAATGATTCTGTGGCCTTGATTCTGGGCGACAACATGTTTGTCGGTGCCGGCCTGCAGGAGCTACTGGCCAATGCACGCCAGCGCAAGCATGGGGCCACGGTCTTTGCCTACCACGTCGAACGCCCCGAGCAATATGGCATCGTTACTCTCGACGGAAGCGGTCGGCCTATGACAATCGTTGAAAAGCCCATAAGTGGCAATTCCCGGTTGGCAGTGACCGGGCTCTACTTCTACGACAATCGAGTCCTCGACATCGCCGCTGCTCTTAGACCTTCCGCACGTGGAGAGCTCGAGATCACCGACGTCAACAATCACTACCTCGCCAATGATGAACTTCATGTCGAGGTGATGTCGCGCGGCTTTGCCTGGCTCGACACGGGCACGCATGACGACTTGCTCGACGCCGCCGAGTTTGTCCGCATTATCCAGCGCAGACAGGGTGTTCAAATTGCATGCCTCGAGGAAATTGCGTATCTGAAAGGCTTCATCGACCGAGACAAACTCGCCGCACGCGGCCGTTTGTTCGAGAAAACCGCTTACGGACAACATCTGCTGCAGCTCGCGCGCGAGAGCTTGCCGCCGAGTGAGGCCGCGAAAACCGAATAAAGGCGTACAACTGCCCCACCGGCCAGCTCCTCGCTTACACAGATCCCATAAATACGGCGCCGGACGCAGGATCGACTGCCTCACCCTTGTCGGCTGCGCTTCTCCTCACGCACCTTTCAGTAGGTCGGTCACAATATGGCCGCGTTTTGGCGCTTTAATCCTCATACGTAGTGAAATTTCGCTTGCGATTTAACAACAACCGTCTAATTCAAGGAATTGTAGGAAATATCATATTTGGTAGCTCGTCCGTTACCCAGCGCAAGCCATGACCAGTCCGGAGAGGAAGCAGGAAAGGGCACAGTACAGCAGAGTTTGAACCAACATCTCCGGCATACAGCATATATCAGGTCAAGCGGAAGGTTTGAGAAGGTAGAAATGACGAGTTCAGGGGAGATCGTCACAATCGTCGTGTGTCCAAATCAGTTGCCTGCCGCTACCAGCATCGGCGCAATCGACACGTCGCTAGACGATAAGCGTACAGGGATCACGAAAGTTTTATCCAATCGTTATCCAACGACCTTTCTCGAACAACTTTTGATCGAACATAGCGATTCCTGCCGCATTTCACCGGTAGACAAAGGCGATGACCGCTTGATGTCAGCCATGGTCGCGCAGGCAGGGAAGTCTCGCCCATGACCAATCGTGACGAAATCGCGATCGTTGGCTATGCGGCCCGCCTACCCGGCGCGGCAAATGCCGATGCATTCTGGTCATTGCTTCGTAATAATCGATCCAGTGTAAGCTGGATCACGCCCGATCGCTTCCCGACACAAGCATTCTACCATCCATCACCTAGCCAGGCAGGCCGGAGTTATACTTTTGCTGCCGGCGTCATCGATGATGTCTGGGGCTTCGATGCGGCGGCGTTCGGCATGAGCCCACGCGAAGCCGAGCAGGTTGACCCGCAGCACCGGCATCTGCTGGAAGTGGCGCACGACGCGCTGGCCCATGCCGGCATTCGCCCCTCGACTCTGGCTGGCAGCGATACCGGCGTCTATGTTGGCGCTTCATCGGTCGACTACGCTGCGCGATTCTTCGCTGACCCTTCCGTTGCCGACGTCCACATGATGACGGGCAACTCGCTCAGCATTATGGCAAACCGGATTTCCTACACCCTGGATGTCCGCGGTCCGAGCCTAACGGTCGACACGGCCTGCTCCTCGTCGCTCGTCGCTCTCAGCCTTGCCGCAGATGCCATCCGCAGCGGTGCCGTCGACACCGCAATCGTGGGCGGCGTCAACCTGCTGCTGTCGCCCTTCTCCTATGTCGGATTCTCGCGCGCTTCGATGCTGTCGCCGACCGGTCGCTGCCGGCCGTTCGATGCCGCGGCAGATGGCTACGTTCGCGCCGAGGGCACCATCGTTCTCGTTATAAAGTCGATGGCCGCCGCTCGCAAGGCGCGGAACCGCATCCATGCCGTCATTGTAGGCTCGGGGGTCAATCAGGACGGGCGAACGACCGGCCTCGCCTTGCCGTCTGCCGACTCGCAACGCCGACTGCTCGAACAGGTATACAGCGATTTCGCGGTGGATCCGAGCGATCTCACCTTCGTCGAAGCGCACGGCACCGGCACGCGGGTGGGAGATCCAATTGAGGCGGACGCGTTGGGCAAGGGCCTTGCGCAACGGCGGTCGCAGCCGCTGCCGATCGGCTCGGTGAAATCCAACATCGGGCATCTCGAACCAGTCTCCGGTTTGGCCGGCCTGCTCAAGTCTATCCTGGCGCTCAATCACGGCATGGTACCGGCGACCTTGCATCAAAAGTCACCCAGTCCGGACATTCCGTTCGACGAGCTCAATTTGCGGGTAGTCGGCCGGAACTGGAGCCCGCCCGACCGGCGTGGGCCTTCACTCGCCGGCGTTAATTCGTTCGGTTTTGGCGGGACGAACGCCCATGTCATCCTGCGCAGCGACCAAACTGTCGTGAGCATGATGCATGCGCGCAGCGGCGGACCTCCGCCCCCCCTTCTCCTGACCGCGCATTCCGCCGACGCGCTGCGCCCCTTGGCCTCGGCCTATGTTCAGCACTGGCCATCCGACAAGCGGCTTGCAAACGAGTTCATCGGCGCCAGCGCTCATCTGCGGGACGCTCTCCCCCACCGGCTGATCATTCGCGGGGGAACGGCCGATGAAATCAAACACCGTGTCGAGCGCTTCGCGCAAGGCGATGCCTCGCCGGCCGCCCTGACGGGCCACGCCCTGGGCGCGGATCTGCCGGTCGCTTTCCTGTTCTCCGGAAATGGCTCTCAATGGGCCGGCATGGGGCGCGAGGCGTGGCATAGCAACCCGCGGTTCCGCGACGCGCTCAAGGACGTCGATGACCATTTCTCAAAGGCCCAGAAATGGTCGCTCGTCGATATGCTGTTTGGCGAGGATCTCGCCCAGAAACTACGGCGCGCGACCCATTCCCAACCACTCCTTCTGGCGCTGCAGATCGCGACTGTACGCGTTCTCGAGGATTGCGGGGTCACACCCGTTGCGGTGATGGGGCATAGTGTCGGCGAAATCGCCGCAGCTTGGTGTGCCGGTGCGCTCAGCCTCGAGCAGGCAATCGAGGTCGTGACTGCGCGCAGCCGGCATCAGGAAAGCGTGCGCAACAGCGGCGGCATGGCCGCGCTCATGCTGAGCGACCGCGAGGCGCGGCGCCTGATCAAGACGGCAAACGCGCCGGGAGTGGATATCGCCGCGGTCAACAGCTGGCGCAGTGTCACGATATCCGGCCCGGTAGCCGAAATCGACCGTGTGCTGACAGCGGCATCGAGTCTAAGGATAAGCGCAAGACGCCTGGATCTCGACTACCCGTTCCACAGTCCGCTCGTCGATCCCCTCCAGGCACCGCTGCTGCGGGAACTGGAGGGATTGAAGCCGCTGAAGATCCGCAAGAAGTTTGTCTCGTCGGTGACTGGAAATTTCCTCGACCGCGAGGCGCTCGGGGCCGATCACTGGTGGCGGAATGTGCGCGAACCGGTGCAATTCGACGCAGCCTTGAATTGTCTTTTGAAGGAAGGTCTGCGGATCTTTGTCGAAATCGGTCCGAGGCCGATCCTGTCGAGCTATGTCCGCGACATCCTGCGCGAGGCCGACCTGCGCGGCACGATCATCGAAACGATGACCGAATCGGAAGGTCAGCAGACAGCCGATCCATTCGAACTGGCCGTGTCGAAGGTGCTTCTCTCGGGCGGCAGCGTCGATACGCATCGGTTCTTCGGCCCGCCGCCTGCTACCGCGGTTTCGCTGCCTCTCTATCCGTGGCGACACACGCAGTTCCTGGTTCAACCGACGGTCGAGGCCAGCACCGTCCTCGTCGCAACCGGCCATCCGCTTCTTGGATTGCGTCCACGTAACGATTGCGCGGAGTGGTTCTCTACGATCGATCCCATACTTTTTCCCTGGCTTCTCGACCATAAGGTCGGCGCCATCTCGGTTTTTCCGGCGACGGGATATGTCGAGGTCATGCTCGCTGCGGCGCAGGTCGTCCACGGCGAAGGTGCCTTGGAACTACGTGACCTTGATATCGTCCGTCCGCTCGTGTTTGACGGACACGCATCATTCGAGACGTCTTTGCGTCTTTCGCCAGAAACCGGCATTGCGGAATTCCTCTCCCGGCCGCGTGGCGGCGCCTCGGACTGGACGCTGAACGCCCGTGGAATCGTCAACCGCTCGCCACTCGCAGGCAAGGCGGCGGCGGCGCCGGTCCTGCCGCCCGGAACCGTCGTCATTCGCAAGGCCAAGGTTTACGAGAGCGCCATGGTGCTGGGGTTCGAATATGGTCCAGCATTCCAGCGCGCCCAGCAGGTCGCCTTTCCCACACCGAAGTGCGCGATAGCGACGCTCGAAGATCCGGCCAGCCGGGACTTCGCCGCCTACGTTACCGACCTCACGGGCCTCGACACCGCATTCCACGCCCTCTTCGCATCCGAAGAAGCCGGCGTCGCCGATATGCCCATGAAGCGCATGCTGCCGATCCGTTTCGGTTGCGTGCGGGCATTTATTCCTGGTGCCACGGCCACGCGCGCGATCGCGCGGACTATTCGTCAGTCGCTCACCTCCATTCTGATGGACATCGAACTGTTCGACGAGTCCGGCAAACTCGTCCTTTCCGCCGAAACCGTGCGATTGATCGAAGCTCCTGCTGAGTTGGCCGTTGATCCGCGGTCTCTGAGCTACAGAACCACCGCGTGGCTGCTTGATCGCGGGGGCAGCCCGTCAATCGTGAGCCTACCGGTCATCGGGAAATCCTCATCGTCGACGGCTGTGGCGAAGACTGCCGTGGCGCTCACCGAGGCTCTCCTTCTGCTCGAGGCGGGCAGCCTCCGGGCCGCGTGGGCAGCGCTCAATGACAGGGCGAAAAATGGCGGCCGCCCGGCGCATGCGTCGCCGACAGAAGCCGACCTGGGTGCAGAGTGGCCGACCTTCCTTCGTTCGGCGTTGCTTTGGCACCTTGAATCCAAGGGTCTGGCCGTCGAGCGGGATGGCACCCGAACGCTGGTAGAGAATTGCGAGTTGCCCGAGATCGGGCCGATCGTGAGTTCACTCGTCGTTCGACATCCGGCGATGGCGTTGGAGGCCGCCGGCCTGTCGCGCATCGATGAAATTCTCGGCCGGATAGTGGCGGGTGATCACTCTGCCTCGGCCGAGTTCGGCTCCGCGCACTGGCGCCAATTGGGCATCGCCTCGAGCCAGCTATCTACCCTTCGCGAAGCGGTGGTCGCAGATGTAACGTCGGCGATAGCCCGGTGCGCAGGCGGCCAGCTGCTGCGTCTGCTGATGGTCGGCGCCGACCATGCCGTCGTCGTCAGTGATCTGTCCGCTCGCTTTCCAAACCTCGAGATCGCCATTACCGATCTCGACGTCGATCGCCTTGAACAAGCCCGCGCGGTTCTCGGTGACGATGCCCTGCAGATACGCTGCATCGCCTGGAACGAACTCGATGGCATGCCGGCCGGCACGCTGGATCTTGCCTTCGCAATCGATGCCTTGAGCGAGGTCGCCGCCGTCCGTGGCGGCTTGGATCGTATTACGCGCCTGTTGCGGCCGCGTGCTCCCCTGATAGCCGGCGAACTGGCCCCGAGCATATTTTGGGACGTCGTTCGCGGAGTCCGCCCGACTTGGTGGGCACGGTCGGCCAATTCCAACTTTCCCGTCGGTGCGTTGCTCAGCAACCAAGAATGGATCGACGAGTTTCAGGCGGCCGGTTTCGCTTCGGTCACCGCCATGCCCGTCCTCGGGGAGGCGCGCATCGGCGTCGTCATTCACAGCGTCGCCGGCAATGGCATCACGAGCAACGACGGAATCGCCTCCGAGAACCCGATATTTTCCTGGGAAGGCGATGACGCGACTGCCGGCGAGGATCTGATGGCCATCGTCGCCCGGCGCATCGCCGAACAGACCGGCCTCGATAGCCTGCTCCCCGACATATCCACACCGCCGAGCGACAAACCTGCTGTCGCCTCCAAGCCTTCGGTCGCGACGGATATTGCCTGGGCAATCGATGCGCAGGTCGTTGCGTCCGATCCTGTCATCCTGCTGAGTAGCCGACTGAGCCGGATCGCCGATCGCTGCCGCCGTCTCGGCGAGGCCCCGGCGCGGCTGTGGATCGTCATGGATTTCGGCGACACAAATCCCGATGAGAGTCCCCTTGATCGGCCCTTGTGGTGTGCAATCACGGCGGCGATTCGCGTGGTGCAGAACGAGTATTCGGGCCTTCAGATAAGATGCGTAGGTCTGGCCGGAACGTCTCTGGGGTGCGTTGCCGATCGAGCCATCGAAGAGATGCTGGCGCCGGACGACGAGCGGGAGATTTTTTTCGCCGGCGACAGGCGTATCGTATTCCGTGTCGAACGCGGCAGCGTCGCAGCAACTATCCCCCAACTGCCTGGCGATGATGTAGCGCTCAAGCTGGCCAACCGGCACAACGCCACCCGGGGCGCCCTCGTCTGGATACCCGGCGACCGACCCGAGCCCGGCCGGGGCGAAGTCGAGATCCGCGTTGCCACGACCGGTCTCAATTTCCGCGATGTCATGTGGAACCTGCGCCTGTTGCCCGAGGAAGCCCTCGAAGACGGCTACGCCGGCGCAGACTTCGGCATGGAATGCGCGGGCACAGTGACCAGGATTGGAACCGAGGTCGAAGGTTTCGCACCCGGCGATCGGGTCGTCGCATTTGCTTCGGGTGCCTTTGCGAGCCACGTGCTCGCACCGGCGTTCGCGGTCAACCTGCTGCCACGACAGCTGACATTCGCGGCTGCGACCACCCTGCCGGTTGCTTTCCTAACCGCCTATTATTCTCTGGTCCATCTGGGACGCCTGAGCCGCGGTGAGACCATTCTCATCCATGGCGGCGCAGGCGCAGTTGGTCTCGCCGCTTTGCAAATCGCCAAGCTTTTCGGTGCAATTGTCATCGTCACCGTCGGCAGTGAAGAAAAGCGGGCGCTTCTGCGCAATGTCGGCGCCGACTTCGTTTGTAATTCCCGCACCTTGGCTTTCGCCGACGAGATTTCCACGTATACCGGCGGTAAGGGCGTCGATGTGGTGCTGAACTCGCTGAGCGGCGAAGCCATGATCCGCTCTATGGACTGCCTGAAGCCGTTCGGACGTTTTATCGAACTCGGCAAGCGCGACTTCTATGCCAACACGCATCTTGCGCTACGCCCCTTGCGCCGGAATTTGACCTATTTCGGTGTCGACATAGATCAGTTGATCGGAGAGCACGGCGAGCTGACACGGCGGCTGTTCGGCGAGGTTGTTCAGCTTTTCGCCGACGGCAAGCTGGTGTCCCTGCCCTACCGCGTGTTCTCCGGAGAGCACATCGCAGATGCGTTTCGTCTGATGCAGCGAGCTGGGCACATCGGCAAGATCGTGGTGACACCGGCCGCTTACGCCACCGACATCGGCCAGTCCAGTGGCAGGTTCCCGGTGGATACCGAAGGCGTTCACGTCGTGATCGGTGGGACAAGCGGCTTTGGCCTGGCGACGGCCGAGTGGCTGGTCGAACGCGGTGCCACTCACCTGGCACTGGTCAGCCGTTCTGGGGCGCCATCGGAGTCTTCGCTCGCGAAGATGGAAGCATTGCGCCTGAAGGGGATAGAAGTCGACATAGCCGCCGTCGATGTCACTGATGCCGCGGTCCTGGAGCAATTTCTCTGCGAGATCGCGACACGCCGGCCGATAAAAGGGATCGTGCACGCCGCAATGGTTCTTGATGATCGTCTTGTCGAGAGCCTGGATCGCGAATCGATCGAAACGGTATTGCGCCCCAAGATAACCGGCGCCCTCAACCTTGAGCGGCTCGCGCACAATTTCGCGCTCGATTATCTCTTGCTCTTTTCATCGGCGACGACGCTTTTCGGCAATCCAGGCCAATACAACTATGTGGCGGCCAATGCCTTCCTCGACGGACTGGGGCGCCAGATGAGGTCGCGTGGTGTCCCTGCTCTGGCCATCGCCTGGGGTGGCATCGAAGACGCGGGCTATCTGTCTAGGCATATCGCCGAGAACATCAACTTGAAGAAGCGCTTCGCGTCGAGCCTGATCTCGGCGCAAACTGCCCTTGATGGGCTAGATTGGGCCTACGATCAGCAAGGCAAACAGAAGACCGGCGCCTATTCGATCGCTCGAATTGACTGGGCGGTAGCGAAACGGGAACTCGTGGCGACACGGGCACCGACCTTCAACGCGGTCGGAGCGGCCGCGGGCTCACGCCAGGGTGCAGATGCGGCTGCGACACTGGAGAAGCTGCGCGCGATGCCCGCGGAGGAAGCGACCGCGGCCCTCCTGGATATCGTCGTGGACGAGATCGCACGTGTATTGCGCCTTCCACCCAAGGAAGTCGACCGGCATCGCCCTCTCGCCGAAATCGGCATGGATTCGCTCATGATGCTCGAACTGCGAACCACGGTAGAAGCCGCGCTGCAGATAGAACTGCCGATGATGTCTCTGGCCAGCGGCATCACACCGGCCGATGTCGCACGACGGGTGGCGCCACTTGTCAGCGGCGACGTTCAGAAAGAAGCAGTGCCTGGCACTTTGGTGGCCTTGTCGGCCAGCCACCTCGCCGCTGAAGCCGAAGCTACGAATGTCATGGAGCAGCGCGCGGCTGTAAGCGCTGTGCTCGAAAGAGTGCGAGAACTGGAAGGGCCGCTTTGACCGGTTACACCCCTAACGACGCGCAGCAGACCGTCGATCGCGTGCGGCATGCTCTTGAGACCCCGCAAGGCTGTACGAGCCGCTCCGGCAATCAGCCCGAATCCGCGACGTCGATATATGGACGCCAGGAGTTCGATTTCACGACACTGCCCGAGTACGAGGACCTGAAGATCAAGCGAGCGGTCGGCGACATCGCGGGAATCGAGAATCCCTTCTATCGCCTCCATGATGGCATTGCCTGTGAGACCACCTCCGTCAATGGACGCACGATCGTCAATTTTTCCTCTTACGACTATTTGGGTTTGAACGGTCACCCGGAAATCGCGGCGGCCGCCAAGGCGGCAATCGACCGTTTCGGAACATCGGTGTCAGCAAGCCGGCTATCGGCCGGCGAACGTCAGGTCCATCGCGATCTCGAGGCGGCGCTGGCGCTGCTCCACGGCACCGAGGACGCGCTGTCGTTCGTCAGCGGCCATGCCACCAACGTGTCGGTGATTGGCGCGCTCCTGGGCCCCGAAGACCTCATCGTGAGCGATGCGGTAATCCACAACAGCGTGATCGAGGGGGCCAAGCTTTCGGGCGCCAAGCGCATCCTGTGCCCACATGGCGACCTCGAGGCCTTCGAACGCGCCCTGCGCCTGAACCGAGCCCGCTATCGCCGAGCCCTGATCGTCGTCGAAGGCCTCTACAGCATGGACGGCGACGTTCCAGACCTGGCCACCCTGATCAAGCTCAAGCGACGCTACAGCGCCTGGTTGATGGTCGACGAGGCACACTCCACCGGCGTCCTGGGTTCGACCGGCCGCGGCCTCGCCGAAGAACAGAATATCGATCCCAAGGACGTCGATATATGGATGGGTACCCTCAGCAAAGCCCTGACGGCGGCCGGTGGCTATATCGCGGGCAGTCGCCCTCTCATCGAATTGCTGAAATACACGACGCCCGGGTTCGTCTACAGCGTCGGCGTGTCCCCGCCGGTCGCGGCGGCCGCATGTGCGGCCATTACGGTCATGCAGAGGGAACCTTGGCGCCTGGAAAAACTGCGGCGGAACGGCAGCGCCTTTGTCGCGGGCGCCAAGGCACGCGGATTCGATACCGGCCTCAGCATCGGCGCCGCGGTTGTTCCGATCATCGTCGGCAACTCGCCGCACGCCGTGGTGCTGTCTCAGCGGCTGCTTGCGCGGGGCTGCAACGTTGTGCCCGCCATCTTTCCGGGTGTCGCGGAAAACCAGGCCAGACTGCGGTTTTTCCTGACCAGCCGGCACACGCCAGACCAGATCGAGGGCGTCCTCGATCTGGTGGCCGAAGAACTGCCGAAAGTCCGCAGCGGCCCTTCTTTCGTGAACATCGTCGCCGGGCACTGACGTCCAACTGCTGTGCCGGACTGGACGATGACGGGCCGTCGACACCTGCGTCGGGATCACGGATAGTCAGCCATGGATCCGAAAGCGATCGTGATAACAGGCGCTTCGAGCGGTATCGGTGCTGCCCTGTCCCGCCAGCTTGCCAAGCCCGGCCGCATATTGGCGCTGATCGGTCGCGATGAGGGCCGCCTCGAATCCGTTGCGGCGGCCTGCAGTTCGAAGGGTGCGTCGTGCCGCACGGCTTCCATCGACATCCGGGACGGCGAACGCATGTCGGCCTTTCTTGGCTGTTTCGACCGCAAGCATCCGATCGACCTTCTGATCTCCAATGCCGGCATCCTCGACGGTCGCCACGACGATCAAGTGGTCGAGAACGGTGAAACCGCCCGGCGCGTGTTGGAGACCAATCTCCTCTCGTCGATCGATACCGTGCACCTTGTATTGCCGGCAATGAGGCAGCGCGGCCGCGGCGACATCGTCCTCGTGGCCTCCTTGGCCGCGCTGATTCCGTTGCCGGATGCCCCTGCCTATTCCGCCTCCAAGGCAGGGTTGATGTCGTACGGCCTGGCGCTGCGGGAGGCCGTTGCTGCCGAAGGGCTTCGGGTGGTGGTTGCCTGTCCGGGCTTTGTGGCGACCGCCATGGCCGACAGTCATCTCGGCCCGCGCCCCGGCGAGATCTCCGCCGACGCGGCAGCAGCACGCATCCTACGCGGCCTGCGCCGCAACGAGCCGCTGATCGGCTTCCCGCTCGTTCCGTTTTGGCTGACGCGCTTCTGCCTGCTGGTGCCCGAATTCGTCCGTCGCCAGGCAATGCGCGGCTCCCGGTTTCACGTCGGATGACAGGCGCGGCACCGCCCGGCCAGAACGATGCACCGCCCCGCGTGAATGACGGATGGCTGTCGGCGCCGGAAGAGCGTGCGCTGGCGTGGTTGGCCTTGCGCATTCCAGGCTGGTTGAGCCCGGATCGTCTGACCGCGCTGGGCTTTGTCGGCGCGATTATCACCTTTCTAGGGTACCTGCTGGCGCGAGACTGCCCTGCCGGCCTGTGGCTTGTGAATATCGGCCTGCTCGTCAATTGGTTCGGCGACTCGTTGGATGGCAAGGTCGCCCGCCAGCAGGCAATCGAGCGGCCGCGTTATGGATTTTTCCTCGATCAATCGGTCGATGTGATCGCGCAATTTCTGTTCGCGATGGGTCTGGGCTTCTCCGGATATATGCGGCTGGAAATCGCGGCGATCGGCGTCGCCGTCTATCTGATGATGACCGTGCAGGGCCTGCTCCGAACGGCGGTAACGGGCGTCTTTCGCCTTGCCGCCGGCGGAATGGGCCTGACGGAAATTCGCTGCATGTTCGCGATATTCAACGTCCTGTTATATTTTCTGCCGCCGCGCCCGTT
>Ga0137359_10001901_pt1 | contig 16717 bp, 26 predicted proteins | sample Mad1_40_16metaG_FD_108281 | JGI IMG/M metagenome (GOLD analysis project Ga0137359, IMG submission 108281) | Vadose zone soil microbial communities from Angelo Coast Range Reserve, California, USA - Mad1_40_16 metaG | ecosystem: Environmental > Terrestrial > Soil > Vadose zone | place: USA... | reverse complement strand
TCCGAGAACTCTTTGAGCTGAATGAGGAAGTCACGCAGTGCCATTTTGAAGCGATTGACGTCAGAGTGGTATTCGGCTAAATTAAGCACGAAGACCATGATGTCGGAGCTAGTCATGGTGGGAGTTTTGTTAGAACGATTTGAAAACCCGCGAAAAGAGACAAGGAATGCAAGTGGCGCACCTTGACGCGTGAGGGAATGCAGACTTCAATAGATTGGCTGTGTAATCCCGGACAAACTTGGCATTTGTCATGTTGGGATCATTGACGACAGCTGGGTCGAACAGAGGTGCTTGTATCGCGTCGGTCGCAACCAACTGGACCATACGCGCAAGAAGTAGGCTTTGCAGCTTGAAACCGCTCTTGTGATCCGCGTCCGTCAAGACGAAGAACGTGTCCTGCAATACGCTGAGGTAGTATTGTTGGAAGAATTGATTGGCTATTTGAGTGTCCGCGGCAGCAAAGTTGTTTATAATTTCTAAGCACACTGTCACAAGGGTTAGTAAAGTACGTCAAGGACGAGACAGGAATGAAAATGCACAGTTCAACCCGGTCTCAGCAATGTCTCTCATTGTATGTTTGATCGCCCAAACGATGCTATCAATGAAGAGCTTGAACTGCTGAGGGAGAAGACCAAGCAATGCTGAAATTATTTGGTGAGGTTATGTTGACTCCGCAGAGACATCAACGCCCGCACCTGGGAAACAATTCAAGTTAATTGCTCGCAAAAGCTTGAAGAATCCAACGCGGTGCTCGGGAAACTCTGAGAAGTCCTGATTAATCATGTTGAGTGTAGGCTCAAAGACTGCCTCGAGGATAGGCGGGACTTGAGGCGTGAGCAGGTTCTAGCAAGTATCAGCTCAACGTTCTCGTCACTTGAAAGAAGGGACATACGCCCAACCGTGTAGTGATTGTCGACATCACGTTCAGAACCTCTGCGTCGCGGGCCTCAGGGACGTTGCGATGGTAGTCGCCAAGAATCGCATCTAGCAAAGGCGGAATCATGCTGCTATTGACGGCCTCGAGATCCTCCGCCTTGCGAATGTAAGTCTCAACCAGTTTGAGGATTTCTTTCTTGACTGTCCGAAGTTGACGGATTTTTGGTGTCTTCGTGGCAATTAACCCTATTATGCGTTGAGTGTCGGGGGTTGTCAAAAGTACAGTCTTAAATTCACCTTCTTTGGCAACTGTTTCGCTGATTATACCACTAACTGCGCGATAGAGACCGAGCATGTCCATGTAGATGAGACCAATCTGGGGTAGGAAAAAACTGCCAATAGATGTGCACGCCGCCACATTCGTCTTGAGGACATTTGACAGTATACGCAGATTATCAGGGTTGCTGAGTACATCCTTGTTAGCCGCAGCCTGAGCCATAAGCGATTCCCACTAATGCAAGCCGCCAACGGTTAAAATAAGAGACTGGCGCATTTGATGAAGGCAGGAGACTTACCGCGGCATTGGGAAGCTCCATCAGTTTTGCGATAAGCTTCTCTTGTTGAGGTTTGTTCGGCTGCGCTGAGATCATATAACCGACAGCTTCGTAGAATGTATGAACCTGCTGTGGGCTAAGATCCACCGTAATCCTATGAAGTAGTCTCAGAATTTCGTCCACGAAAGGGTCTTGTTCTTGGCTTTGTTGCATGACAAAGTGCCGCCGACATTTCTGTGCAATCTTGATGAAGGTATCGCAAGCCATGTCTTGCACGCCTTCGTGTGTCTCATGCATAAACTCGAACAGCTTGTTGACGACAGTTTTGAGGAATTTCCAATGTGCTTTCAAGAAGCGCGGATATTGTCCAACAATGTACATGATATCGGAAGCGACGACCGCCTTATTGTCTTTTCCGCGCTTGATTTCGCAGAGGCCTAGGAGGTCCTTGATGACGGTCACCAGGAAACGCTTCTCAGTTTCCTCATCTACAAAGGCATGAAAACGAGTTATAATTGTGAGCGAAGTCCACATACTCATCGCCCCAGAAATTGACCCAATTGCCCAACATAATGTATTCAAGTTTTGCCACGACCATTCTGAGCCGTCGACTTGTTTTGCAAGCTTCTCGGTAAGAATATTTTCGGTATCGGCGACGTCTAGATGGGTGAGATAGACCAAGAGCTCGCGCATGGACTTGTAAAGGACGATGGTGTCCGACTCTTTCATGAATTCACGGACAATTTCACCCTCCTCGTTCTCGACAATGAGGACCTGCGGATGTGATTGAGCTCAGTGAAGAATGACACGAAGCAGAAGAACGCGAACCTCTTCGGGCTTCACCATCTTCTCGATGACGACGAGGCGCAAATTCGATAGCACGTCGGAGTAGATATTTTTTCGTAACGATACACCGTTGAGCATGTTGTGCGCTCCGTTGGTACCACCAAGGCTAAGGCCCATGAGGAGACCACTGTCACCGATAGGCAAACTCTGAATTTCGTCATACAGCTCAGCGACGAGTTTCAACCAGTACTCCAGACAGATCTTGAAAATCTCGCGTTCGTCGACTTGCGATATCTTCACCATGTACAAGTGGGCATTTAGTAAAACGTCTTGGGTTCGTTCATTTTCAACGGTCTTCAAGTGATTTTGAAGAAAATTGCCAAGGAATAGCGCGAGACTAAGAATGAACTCCTGCCCTGCATCATTTGAATGCGCATATGCTTGGGCGATGTTCGTGTTCGGAGGGACCATCCGGTTAATTACCGTCATGACCATTTCAAACAAGGAAACAAATTTTGGGTCATACTCGGGGCCAACGTTGAGAGCTGCGACCTCTGCAAGGCATTTCAAGGTGAGGTTGCGGAAGTCAGGGGTCTCGAGAAACTATTCGATCGAGTCAAAGGTCGATTAGTGTTGGCGGGTGACGCTAAGAGATGCTCACACGTTGAATGAGGACGTCTACGATCGTAGTCTCGAAGATGTAGCCCAGGGGGATCCAGTTCAAGAACCGCAGCAATGTATCAAGAGTGGCCCTCACTAGAGAGGTCTTGGTAGCCTCCTCCAAGATCTCCGCGCATAGCTTGAAGATTTCTGAAAACTCGCCGCACATTTGGTTTTTTAGATTCTTGATCTTCGTCTGAGTCAACTGCTCCGCTGAATAGTCGAAGACTTCTTCTGATAGGAGCCTGAGTATGACCATATTGTTCTCGCAAAGAGCCAAATTCGTTTTGCATGATTCCACGAGTTCAGGGATGAACGTTGGCCAGTTGTGCGGCCACTCCTGTTTCAAGATCTGTGGTGTAGACGTGAGCGCGACGCGACGCAAGAGAGAAAGCAGACGAACTTGGACCAACGCTAGGTTGAGCTTGTTAATGTACGTTTTTTCTCTGCGCAGAGTTGCTTCGTCTGACGCGATTTTGACGTTGATGCCGACGACGAAATTGCGTACGCCTAGATTTGGTTGGATTCAAAAACGCCCTTTTGTACTACAAGCTTATGCACACCTTGTCGCTGCGCCTCTGGGAGGGTTTTCCATCGGGTGTTGACCAGCTTCTCCAATATTTGCAGGCCGATAAACTGAGATCAGCGCGATAGTCAGGCGCGTGTTTGTGGTTCACGCCAACACGTAAACGATTGCGTACTTTGGTTTGGGGGTACGATGATCGCTCCATGATGTCTGGTACGCGTGTCCAGGCATCTGGGTGTTCTTGGAATTGCGTGAGGACTTGCTGTGCTACTTGTTGCTAATGGAGAGAGTAGACGACACGCGAGATGAGACTGAACGTTAGCGTAAGATGATAGATTAAAAAATACCGACATCCTTTCCACCAGAACCAGAGTAAAGCGTCATGATGACATTATCCATGAGAGTAATATCGAACTCCCTGGAGAAATCTAGCAGAGCCTACGAGTGTTGGGCGAGTGTTGGGTGAGTACGAAGAGAAATAGGAGCAAAATGTATGCGCTCGCCTCCATGACTTGCGAAGGGTCTGGGATAGCAAAGTATCAGAAGGAGTCAAGAAGAGGGGGGTAAGAAAATGGATAGAGGGTGAGCGATTTGGCTGGATGTCCATCCGTTGGTATCTTCGTTCGTTCTGGGGCACAGGGCGATGATTATGTAATTTATTCGCATCACGGGTTAGCTCCGAGTGTCCCTGTCATCAGGGGTCGAACGAAGTTAAAATCCACATCTCGCTTATAAATCAGTCAGACGCGTGACGTCAGATCCTGCTGTTAATCACGTGGTCTCAGGTACGGTCACGCTCGTTCTTCCCTGGGTTCACATCATCAATACGTTCATGGCTCTCGACAGGCTTGACGCCTTGCGCGAGGCCTTACCTGATCCCCCCGACTCTTTACTCGGGTCTCTTCCTGAGGTTATGTATGCCGACTATCCATGTGTGATCGTAAGCAGGCACTTACAGTTGTGGATTTCAGTGAGAACATAAACAGCATCGCAGAACTCATCGTGCCAGAGGATGATTACAGGACAATCGACGACGTTCATGATCAGATAGATGAGGAAGAAGCAAAGCGAAGAGAGGAACTCGAACAAGCTCATGCTGACTTGAGAGGTATTTGATCGATTAGTTCCCACATTGCATTACATTCTGATCTTACAGACATCAGCTCTTGCACGTATCCTCGATGCGGCACGCTCGTCATCCACCCGCCCTCCCAATGTGGCTTCAGCGGAGAAACACAAAGAGCATCTGAACCATCTCGATGCTTCACGAATATCTCTCGCCAAGGCACTGAACGACACGGAAGGTGCCATTGCAAGTAAACAGGCAGAGGTCACCCAGCTCATGGAGGAACTCCGCCAGCTGGAAGAAAGCGACCCGGCTGCTGAACATGAACTCGATGCAACACCGTGAGGGTCACATAGGTGCATTTACTCCAGTCAATCTTGATTCTTTACTAGTTTGCGGTTGCGGATTTATCGTGGCCTTGGGATTCAGCCAATCCTCGACGAGGCTGGAAATCTCGAACGTGTACTAGTCGGTCAGTAGTTCCTTTTGATCTGTCGGAATAATTCGTCACGCTTTTTCTCGCAGAGAGTAGTACGTCGTCCCATGACATGCACTTAGTAAAATTCGGCAATGGGAAACCAGACGAAGACCTAGTAGAAGAGGTCTGGAGGCTAAGCCTATGATCATGGTCTATTCTCTCACGAATATGCGGTGGTGTAATAAGGTTACGATACTGCTGATGTCTAATTAGGCTTGTACAGTGTAGGAATGCTGAAGGTATTATTGTTCTCATGTAAAGCGACATTTAAAGTTCGGTGTCTCGGTGAGAAAACACAGATACGGAGCGCCTGACATCTTCGTAGCCGTATGCACCTATACCAACCAATGAATAATATACACGCTTCTATACTCCTGCATCTTGTTGTTAATATGGTGCAACCACTTCCAAGCTATTAGGGAACTGGTGTATCTATCCACGTCAGCTGTGGTCATGATGACGAAGAATATATTCACCTCGGTATCCGCCTTCAAGGACCAGATATGTCGTTGGCCTTTGACACAAATCTCCCGGATCTTAGCCTCGATCGCATTCTTCTTGATCCCATGAGTCTTCAGATCTAGATATAGTGCTTCAACGAGGGCGATCAAGCTAGTTGTGCTCATGCTAGCGACTTTTTCTTTGAGGAAAGGGAGATGAGAGTCGGGGAAGGGATTCTTTGGTGTCGTTCGTGAGCGCTTTGTTTGTGACTGGTGACTAATGGAGTTGGACGAGGCCGGATCAAGCACTGGGGTACTTGAGTTGAGGAGGTGAGGCGGCAGCGCTGGCATAACGAATCGTGGCTGTAGTTTTGATCCCGATGTCGAAGCAACGGAAGGGCCAGATGCATTTTGCGTATCCACCAGAACTGACATGAAAGAGAACGGGTCAAGGGGATATGGTGTATCTGTGACCTTGCCGTTCAGCAAACAAGGTATATTGATAACAACAAGATAAAAACTCGCCGTTGAAGAGTTGGATTCGATAGTGCTTGAACGGCTCATACTCGCACTCGCCGATCTCTGTCTCCCAGCAGGGACCCTTGGCAAAGGGCACAAGGGGAACGACGGTCTTCCGCTTTTTTGTCCTGGCTTCGGTCTCGGTCTCTTTCTCCTTCTCCACTTTGCGCTTACTAGTTTCGGGTAACGGCGGAAACGGAAATGCATCTGGTCCATCGCGCTCCTCGACCGGCGTTGCTATCTCTCCATCTTCTCCGTCCACCAGCCAGTCATCCAAATCGTCGGATTCCTCTTCGTCGTCCCGCTCGTCGTCCGAGTCTCCCAAGATGTCGTCGCCACCTCCCTCTTCTTCTTCACCCCATTCCGCCCCGCTGTCGTATGCATAATCAATCGCGATATCATCTCTTGCAAACGGCCTGCGTGGCTTTATGAGACGCGAGCGCTTCGTGAATGTCCCAAAATAGCCCGGACGTTCATCCTCATGGAATATTAACACTTTTGCGAGGATACGTGTGCGGTCGTGCAACTCTGAGAAAAGAGCGCGTACTACCGCCGCGTCGTCGGAAACTTCGGCCTCGGAAAGTCGGGTCATTATTGAGCGAACAGTGTTCGAAGAACAAGGTCGAGTACACAAGGATGGGCATGTTGAAAACACCCGACGTAGATGCGCTAGGGCCTCTTGGTAAATTTCGAACCGCCAAAGCAAGGAGAATACTCACTTCTCGGGCTTGCTTCGGGTTCAACATCAGGTTCGTACATCTCGACATCACGAACATCAGTGTCATCCTCGTCAATAACGATCACGTCTGCATCAGCTAGTCGTTTCCGTTTCCGTTCATCCCGGAACCAGTTCACAGGTGCCAACTCTGCATCCTTCTTGAGTACGAAAGGCTTAAATACCCTGTCAAAATCCGACATAGTTGAGGATGGTACGGCAGGACCCTTGGAAGGAGATGAAGCGGTAGATGAGGAGGCCTTGGGCTTTCCGAAGAAATTAACCATGATTGACCTGGCCTTATCTTGGAACTCCTTATCCTTCCTCTCTTTCTCTGCCTTGGCAGCTTTCTTTTCTAACCGCTCCTTCTCCTGTAAGTTATTAATGAGGCAATTAGCCATAGAATTTGTGTGCGCAATAAAACACACCCTGGCTGCCTTTTCTACGGCCTTCTCAGGGTCAATAGCTGCCTTTGCACGACCTGGCTTTCGTGGGGTCAGTTGATTTTCGTTGCCGGCCGCGTTTGGTGTCTTTTCGGGTAATTTATCGTCTGAAGAACTACCCAAAATTTCTATGACGGCCGGAGCTTCATCCGATGAGGCTTGTAATAAAGGTTGCGACTTTGACGTTGAGTTTGCAAGTCCTTTCACGCCAAGCAACGCGTTCCTTTCGTTGTCGGGAAGTGCGTCGAAAATAGATCGAAGTTCTTTCTTATACTACAACCAATCAAAACCAGCATGAAGTGGAATGGAGCAACTCACTTGAATCCGGTCTGTTAATCTGGCGTCTACCTTTTCTCGGGATACCCTAGGGAGGAAGGAAAGGTATTCCTGATTCAGTTCCCATCGCCAAACGCAGAGCGCAGCAGGTGGTTTCGCAAGGGGGGATTCGATGCCGTAGTTGACGCGGGTCGCCAGTAGTTTCACTACGTCTTCAATGGCGCTCAACGGGAGGACAAAGGCAGAGCGTCCAGTATCGTCGTCGTCGGGAGCTAGCTCTTGCTGTATATACTTTGACAACGCCGCAATTGTTTTGTCACTGGGGACGCGTTTACCTTGTGTCAGAAAGTGGGAGAGAGCGGGGCACACCTCTCATGAGTGAATTTGGCAATGAGCGGCCAATAGTTCTGGGGTATTTGGACCAATGCAGGTTCCTGGCGCTGTGCGCGTGACTCTAGCCATTCCCTGAAATTGACCATCTCTGAAGACGCGTCGTAAGTTATAAGACTGGACCCATACTACAATTTACGCACCTTGCATGGTCTCTGTCATCTTCTCAAATGACATGGGCTTCTGCCTAAATATGACCTTTCCATTCTTGATGTCCACATTCAGCTTTGCCTGCCGTTCCGCTGAGAAGTTACCAGCCTTACGCGTTCCACGCGATGCAGAAGACGCAGACTCACTAGTGGGCGGAGGCAGGTCGCGAACCTCATCTGCACGAAATGGTGAATCCGACCGCGCTTTGTGCAAGAAAGAGAGATACAGACCAGTGTGAGATGTCAATTCGGACATCGCTTGTTTCTTCTAGTTATCGCGGGATGATGCAAGTCGCGTGTGCAAGTCGCGTGCGTGTTGTGTGTACACGAAAATAAATAAACAGAAACAAGACGCGTTCAGTCGCGCGGTTTCGCGTTTCCTCCAACCCCCAACATTCAAGATGGCCACAAGTTTCTTCCAGGCACGGGCACCAAGCAAAAAAAAGTCGGGAAAGGAAAAGGAACACGTCGTTAACCCGAGCTTGCAGCCATGGGTGGAGAAGTAGTGTGTGGTTCTCGTCAATTCTCTCGCGTTTGATAGACTGAGCATTTCAAGTCGGCCGGAAACCATCGACGATATATCGTCTCAAGAACATATCGTTTCCGTGCTGCAAAAGACTCTTTCTTCTACCAATGTGGGCTTGTTCAGATCTTTCCGTGACTTGGACTTGGGTCTCAGCTGTGCGGCAGCTCCCACACATGTTATTCTATGGTCCTCCTGGTACAGGCAAAACCTCTACCATCCTTGCCCTTGCGCGTCAGCTGTTCGGGTGCGCCTCCACTCTACCTGCCCTGGCACTTGTATTTGATGTTCACCAGGCCTGATAACTTTCGTTCGCGCGTGCTCGAACTGAACGCCTCAGACGAGCGCGGCATATCTATCGTGCGTGAAAAGGTGAAGAACTTTGCTCGTCAGACACCGCGCGCAGAAACTGTGGCATCGGACGGGAAGAAGTACCCATGTCCACCCTATAAGATCATTATCTTGGATGAAGCGGACAGTATGACTCAAGATGCACAAGCCGCCCTACGGCGGATCATGGAAAACTATGCGCGCATAACGCGGTTCTGTTTAGTTTGCAACTACGTGACGAGGTACGCTTATTACTTCCGCTACACTTTTCGATTCAATGACGTTACCCAGAATCATCGAGCCGCTCGCGTCTCGATGCTCCAAGTTTCGTTTCAAGCCCCTCGATTCTTCCTCAGCGAGACAACGCCTCGAGCATATTGCACTCGTTGAACAGGTTCCCGTGAATCAGGATGTCGTCTCTGCCCTTATTTCTACATCCTCAGGCGATTTACGACGCGCAATCACGTACCTGCAGTCCGCAGCACGTCTTTCGGCCGCAACCGAGCCACCATCTGCTATACTTGCTCAAGATATCCAAGAAATAGCAGGTGTCGTTCCTGATGCGGTTGTACGAAAGCTTGCGCAAACTCTCGGAATCGACGTGACACCGATTGGAGGCGGGATGGGTGACGATACATCCCTAGCTGTAGAGAGTGACCTGCGTGGCTTTGATCTCATTCGTGGGACTGTCAAATCACTGATTCGAGAGGGCTATTCCGCGTCGCAGGTACTATCACAGGTCTGTGCAAGAAATACTCCTACATTCCCGTCGTGGCTGAAGACACTATTTCCCAGCTCCATGACGTTATCGTCGAGCATCCAACTCTAACAGGGCGCCAAAAGTCTGGCTGCGCGCTCGTCATGGCAGAAGCAGACAAGGCATTGTGTGATGGGGCGGACGAGGAGCTCTGGGTTCTCGAGGTAGCATTGCGGGTACACAAAGCCGTCACATCGTAGATAACATGACGTGATAACCATGTATGCTATTGCACAATGAGGTGGCCGTTCTGACATTGTTTGGCGCAACGTAACTGAGAAGAACTAAAGGGTTCCAAAGTGTATGGGGTGCCCACAGCAGTCGCGCCCATCTGATGAGCCATAGTTTTGAGAGTGGATATTACTTTGGTGGATCTGCCCAGACGGGTTTTGCGGACTCCGGGTCGATCTGCAAGGACAAAACGGGATCTGTGACAAGACACAGCACCAAACGACGGGCCTACCTGGGCATTTTGTTGCTGCTTCATTCCCTCTTCGAAGGCTAATCTAGCACGTCGTGTTTCGTCGACCTTTCGTCTGAGATCAGGCGCCATTGCCTGTGCGCAGTCACAAAAGGATATTTCCGTGAAACAACTGCACTCACATCGTAAGTCTCCTCGGGAGTTGGTACGATCACTACACAAAACGTTGAGAGACTCCGAAGTAATAAACGGGTCACGAAGTTGACTCACCACTGAACAGTGTATAACCCAAACCCATGACTGTATATGCATCATGAGAATTAGCTTCGGTCGAGAAGACATCGCCTTGCGTACTTCCCGCGCTAACCACCGTTAGCTTAAGCCATGGGACCTTGCCAGACATATTTGTGCTTGCTGTAAAAAGGAGTTTTTGGAAATCTGGAGTTGTGCCTACCAATTATTACGTAATCAATCGTCCTTCCCCATGCCTCGCAGCAACAAGCGAAAGCGGATCACACCCGTGCACTGGCAAACCGAATTTCCAGATGAAGTCAACGCTCTAGATATAGTCTCAGTGCCGCCGGGAGACGACAAAGGAACAGAGTTGGGTACAGAAAAAGTTGAACACCAGGAGGAGGGCGTCGAACAGGGCGTCGAAGCTAACCACCGACCTGAGGTGGAAGTAGAGCTATGGGATTTGTTTAGAGAGGAGTTCCATGAGGGTATGCACCGTTTCTCTTCAATGACCTATGACTAACTAAACGAACAGCGGTGGAGCAGCTTCCTTTGTACCTGCACCGGACTTATGCACTGTTACGCGAGTTGGATGAACAAGTTATAGGTAACCCCCCGTCGTGTCTCGGAAGTGATGTGTCATGACTGTGTGCTATAGGGCGTCATAACGAGATACTACCCAACCTCCAGAAATACATCCAATTACGTCGCTCATTGGCAAAGCAACGAGACCAGAAGCCTCCCAACGAGCAAGGGCCTCCACCAGAGTTAGAATTAGGAGACAAGCAGCTCGAAGATACTAATTCGGATGTCAAGGAAGCCACATGTGAAACTAACGGTACGCTTTCTGTGTAGGTACATTTCTTTTTAACATTGACGCGATGCCGGCAGAAACCACACGAGGGCACCTAAGACACGTTGGCTGGCTGATAGAAGAAGTCGTGCGGGGATGTCAAGAAAAGGTTGGCCTTGCACAAGCTGCTTACGACTCTGTATGTACCACCCCCTTTTTGGGCCTTGAGTCGATATTAACGGGATTTGAAGGTCGACAGACACATACGACTACTTGAGCAGTCCATCCGCGAACAGGAAATGTCCATCTCTTTCGGACTTCGGCAAGGCACACACCCCTCTCTTCTTCCCGATCTCGCTGCTCCGTCACGCTGGGCTCGTCCTACACGAGCTACGCTCAGCCCCATTCCGGGCCTCAGCGATGATGATGATGTCGCTGCACCCAAGATCAGCGCCAGTAGCGAAGTTACAATTGGAATGGCCACGGGAAACGAGGCAACCCGAGGACCGCTCTCGAAAAAGAACAAAAAGAGTAAGAAGAAAAAGTTAGATAAGACAACCTCGGAACCTGAGGTAGTCCCTGGGATTGTCACATCCTCTACACGGAGCCTGAGGCTCAAGGTGCCGCCACTAAATTCAACAGCGGCGCAAGCCGACGCCGCAGCAGATCCGGACGAACCGAAGTACTGCTATTGTAACAGGGTATCGTTTGGCAACGTAAGACCGCAGTACGGTGCACCTAGACCCATGCTCACCCTACTTTTTCTCAGATGGTAGCCTGTGACTACCCTCAATGCAGGCGTGAATGGGTAGGCACTATAGAGACATGCCGTCGTGCCGTGCTGACCGTCACCTCGCCCTACCCTTTTGATAGTTCCATCTCGATTGTGTAGGATTGACAGAAGAACCCCAATCCCGAACATGGTATTGTCAGGACTGCGAGCCACTGGTACGCAAGATGGAAGAAGGCGGCTCAAGGAGGAGAGGGCGATGAGTACGTATATCTTGTACGATCGCATACTGCTGGTGGCTTTACGATATGCCATTCTCTGACTGTGAATGTACTTACAATGTGATGAGTTTGCATCACGTGGACAAGTCTGTCAGGTGACCGTGTCGACGCGTTCTTACAATTGAGTGAAAGGCGCTTCTGGTGGCGTTGACCCACCACCCTGGCGAGACACCGTCCCCACCTTCGCTTACCCGCGCATGCCTCCTTAGACCTTACCACCACCATTATTCATGTCACAACCGAGAAATAATCTCGAGGCTTTGCAACATCAGATTCCCCCTCACCAAAAATCCACCTATTTTCCTGCCACTCAAAGTCCAAAGGTGCGATCTGATCGAACGTTCCCATGTGAGTCATCCAATCACGGCTTCGACAGTCCACCAAATTCAAGCCCGCGAAGTCCATTACTGCGATAGGTACTTTCACCTACCTTTGTCCTTTTTCATGACCCTTCACCTCCATCAACGTAATGTACAGCACATCATGGCGCTTCACATCTTCCCGGGTCTAGCAAAGAAAAGACTTACCACCCCGCTCCTTCTGTCGTGCATGCTCTCTCAAGCAACGAGGCGATTGACATAAGTTCTTCGGATTCCACTTCTCCCGCCTCGACACGCTCGATCCCCTACAAGCGAGCGTCCTCTGAGTCTGGTCCGGCGCTCCCCCTTTCTCCCAAGCGCCAGAGGATTGCCGTCTCCTTTCCTGACAAAGAAAATTATTCCGTGCCTCACAAGGGGAAAGCCAAGGAGGGACGGTCTCCATCGCCGCCCGACCATTACGGGTTACAGGCGCGAGCTCCACCGCCCGAAGGACCTCAATCTACATCCCTTCCACCCCTTCAACCCGCAAGAGCGTCGAGGCGCATCGCTGTTCGGACATTCGCTTATAGTTATAAAGTTCATTCCGATCTACGAGATGTAAATTTGTATCCTTATGTCATATCTGGTACTAATGCGGTGGGCAGAAAACGGGCGAGGAACTTCAGCAGCTATACGAGATCGATGACACAAAATATCAAAAGATTAGGAGGGAACGCGATCTATATCGCATGCGTAAGGCTTCAAACCATGATCCATACATCTTGGACGGGATATTGTGCGTATCGTCGTCCCGTTGCCACGATTTTTCTTAATGTCGCGGGGATGGCAAGGGATCTTCTCGAGGATAGACTCTGTGCTATCATCGATGCGATTGCTGCATTGGGGAGCGATACCGAGGATACTCCCATATCAACTGACGGCATTCCTCGGGCCGTCACCCTTTCGAGTCGCGCACAATCATACGTATCTAACCGTGGTTCTGAGGATTTGTCTCTGATACATGAGCACGAAACCCACCCTCCCACGTCAAATATAGGCTTTCTTCGCATCACGACCCCTTCGGCACGCACACACGCACCTGACCTTACCCATGATTACGCGATTCCGTCTCCAATACAAAATGACGATACCCAAGTCTTTGATGAAGACATTGTCGCGGAGGACACGCCAATATCCAGCACTACGATTAGTCATGGATCCACCCTGGTCGCAGACACTCTTGATCATATCCCCGGACCTGAGAAAGTGCTTGAAGACAATGCACGTGCTAACACAACTCCCGAGCCGCAATCGCCACTTCTCCCCGTTTTTCATGCCGCCGGTGAGTTAAAGGACCGGCAAAATGTGGAACAGACGTTTTTCAGTGATGACGAACTCTGGAACCATGTGGACGGTAATGTAGAAGCCGAAAGTGTCGAATCAGTCTCCCCAGATGCCAACAAACCAGCTCCTTCGTTTTCTGCCGTCGCCACGTTGCGCCCCCCTCCTGCTGAAGCTCCCTCAGAGGCTAGTCTCAAAGCCAGTCCACATTACCCAGAGGTCGTAGAAAAACTCAGGAGTGTCTTTCGTTTGAAAACTTTTCGGAAAAACCAACTTGCAGCCATCATATCTACCCTTGATGGTCATGATGCTGTCGTGCTAATGCCCACTGGTGGCGGCAAGAGTTTGTGCTACCAGCTGCCCGCCGTTTGTAGAGGCGGCAAAACTAGTGGAGTCACCATCGTTGTCACACCCCTGCGGGCCCTCATGGCGGACCAAGTCGAGAGGCTGCGCGCCAACCATATACATGTAATGATGCTCGCTTCTATGGATTCTCAGGACGGTAACTCTATGCACGAACTTCGAACTGCTGCAAACAAGCCGAGCCTCGTCTATATTACGCCTGAGAAACTGTGCTGCAGTGATGCCATGAAAAGTATACTGAAAGGCCTCCATGCGAGACAACACTTGGCTCGGTTTGTTATCGACGAGGCACATCTTATCAATACTTGGGGACGCGACTTTCGCTCTGAGGGTGTACGCCGTCTCATTTCCCGAATTCGTAAATAGACTAATAGGACCTCTAGTATGCTGCGCTTTATTGTCTCCGAGCCGAATATCCGGGGATTCCCATCGTCGCCCTAACAGCAACTGCTACTTCTGAGGCTCTGCAGGACATCGTTACCACCCTCGGCATGAGTGACTATGTACTCCTCTCACAATCGTTCAACCGCCCAAATCTGCGCTACACAATCATACCCAAGAAAAAGGACATAGAATGTAACCTCGTCAACTTTATCCAGGCAAATTACCCAGACCAGACTGGGATTATATATTGTATTGCTCGTGCCAAAACTGAGGAAGTAGCTATGAGACTGAGGAGGCGTGGCCTCAGTGCCAGACACTTCCACGCTCTCATGGCTGAGAGCGACAAAAAGCACACTCAACAGCAGTGGCAAAACGATGAATGCAAGATCATCGTCGCCACAGTCGCGTTTGGCATGGGCGTGGATAAAGCAAACGGTAAACACCATTTTCTCGAAATCTGATTCAGCTGAACCCCTCTCCCCCCAGTACGCTTCGTCATACATTTTGATGTACCCTGCAGCATCGATGCGTATGTTAAGACCCTTAAAAACGAGAGTGGTTGACCAAGACCACCCTAACAGGTACTGCCAAGAGACGGGTCGCGCTGGTCGAGACGGGGAGATCGCTGATTGCTTACTGTGTAAACGACTGATCTAGAGAGTTAACCTGGAGTTTTAACTCACCATATCTTTCGCAGACTATAACTATAACGACATACAAAAGAGAATTCTTCAGATCAATAGGGACAAGGAAGTAGACGAAAGGCAGAAGAACCGCAAGAGGCAGGCATTGTACACTGTCAACGCATTCTGTCTCAACGAGATTGATTGTCGCCGCGTGCTGATATTGAATCACTTTACTGAAGCATTCGACCCCGCCTCTTGCAACGGTACCTGTGACAACTGTTCCTCAACAGACGAGATCACGGAGCTCGACCTCACCGACTCAGCTACCTCATTTGTGGAGCTGATCCAAGAACTGCAGAAGCGGTGTATGAAGATCACCGGGCCTCTCAGCGTACATGCCTTTCGTGGCACATCCGGGGTAGAAATGTCGAAGAAGGGATTCGACAGCCTAGACCGCTTTGGGACAGGTTCCAAAATCCCTGCGGATTTGGCAAGACGCTTGCTCGATCACTTGGTAGCCCGTCAAATTCTATTCACTGAGCTCGAGGAATCGCACGTCCCAAACAGGGCACCAATTTCCTATATATATGTACCCATCATTTCTCCAATTAATATTTGTATTGCTGGCTGACAGTATCACTGGTCCAGCTTGGGCCCAAAGCAGACGAAATTCTCTCAGAGAAACTACCCTTCGTGTTGAAGATACGCTCCACGAAGAAAGGAGCCGGTAGCAATCTCAAATCCAAGAGGGTTGCAACCCCCGTTTCAACGATCTCGATCAGGAGGAAACGTACACGAGTCGAAGCTGCAGATGATCCCGTCGAGCCATTCTCACCCCATGAAAGCGAGCTCGTCTTTGACGATATAGAGCCTGAACTTGAAATTCGAGAACCGACCCCTCCACTTGTGCAAGCGCGGAAGCTCAGGGCTACCCCAAGCGTCCCAGTCGCTGAAGGGGCGAAGAAACAAGGTCTAGACGCAAACCTAGACGCAAACCAGGAGTGTTACCAAAACCTCTGCGCGGTCCGCGAAAATGTATGTTGTCTCTGCCTGCAGCCACTTCGCTCGTACTGACGCACGTCAGTTCGCGATAGAGCACAACTGCGACCCGCAAGACGTCCTGGTCGATGAGATTTTAGAGACACTGAGTTGCATACTGCCCTGCGGTCTGTACTCTTTGTAATTTCGCACGTACGTCTCTCAAGAGGCTGACGGACTACTGCAGATGGCGTCTCGTTCAAAGAGGTTCTTACCATGAGCGAGGGACTTGACGATGCCGAGATCCATCGCAAGTGGGTTGCCTTTGGAGGGCCCTTCTTGAACGTCACCTCGAAATATGCCATGCGCATGCGGTAGGTAATCTGACCCCTTTGGGGATACCTATCTTATCTCCCTGGTCGACCCTAGCGCCACGTCGAGTCCCTCCACCTTCGCTGAGCTGCACGAGCGCTTTGATTATCAGGGCGCGCCAAGCTCTAAGCCACTCGGAGAGCGGTGAACGAAACGCCATTTAATTTATCACCCCAATTGCAAAATATATCCCTCACAATCCCTCACAGTCACTTAATGTTCTACACGCTAGTCTATTTGGTGTATCGTATTATATTGTCACCTACCATCGCATGCACATCAAGCAATGCTATCTTGTCAATTTCGCATCGCAAACTTAGAGAGCTGGTCAAACCCCGCATTTGACGCGAAACAGCGCTGAGCGTGCAGTAATGGCTCCGAAGTCGCTGGATGTACAGTGTGATGGT
>Ga0137359_10001896_pt1 | contig 16742 bp, 18 predicted proteins | sample Mad1_40_16metaG_FD_108281 | JGI IMG/M metagenome (GOLD analysis project Ga0137359, IMG submission 108281) | Vadose zone soil microbial communities from Angelo Coast Range Reserve, California, USA - Mad1_40_16 metaG | ecosystem: Environmental > Terrestrial > Soil > Vadose zone | place: USA... | reverse complement strand
TGTGCTCTCTGCGTTAAGGTCCGCATCCTGCCCTGCGACCAAGTTCACCGAAGTACTCAGATCCTGCGCGCCTTCCTCTTTCTCCGCGCCCTCCATCACAAATCTTGCCGCCTCGGCCAGTTCCGGATCCTCCATCGTGATCGTCACTTCGGCCAGCCCCATCGGCGGCCGCTTCACCGTGCCGTTGAAAATGCAGTCGCTCATCCGACCTGCGCGAAGACTCTTGTGGCTCTGCTCGCCCAGCACCCACGAAATCGCGTCCACCACGTTGGACTTCCCGCATCCGTTCGGACCGACGATACACGTCGTCCCTATTCCGCTGAACGTCACCACCGTCCGTTCGCAGAACGACTTGAATCCTGTGATTTCGACTTTTCTCAGCTTGAGCAAGGTGTCCCCTTTGGTCTCTTCACGCCTTCCAGCACGCAAGGGGTAGGGCGTACGCGCGCGAAGAGAGACGGCTCAGTATTCCCCAATTGGAGGTGTCTTTTCGCAACATCCCAACCGGGTTCCGGTTGAGCGTTCTCCTCAACTCTATCTCGTTGAAGAGACACACGTTTGGCAGGTTCTCTGTCAGAGGCCCAGCCGCCTGGCGCTTCAGATGGCGGTACGGGTCAAAAATGTATCACTCCGGACGGCCTCTGTAAAGCACTACTCAACCGCTTGTCTTGGCGCATTTCTCACCGCCACTAGGGCAGTGCTATGCGTACTGTCCGCTCGGTCTCCCCTAAGCCTAAATCTTCCTTGCTCTTCGCACCCTGAGTTGGCTTAGACTTGAAACTTGTAGGGTCTTTACCTGACACGCTATGCGGGCCTTCACTTGATTGAGTCGTCGGGATTTAACATGGTATTCCTTCTTAAATCTGTAGTCGTTCCGCATCGCAGGCTTCCCAAAAGGCCTCGGTCATCAGGAGAGTGTGTTCATGGCAAAACGTGAAGGCCCGCCCCGCGGGTCTGGACTAAAGGATCCAGACCCCAACGAAAATTTGCGCAACGAAGCTCCCCCAGAGTTACTGCGCGAACTCGTCGCCCACCTCCGGCAAAACCGCACTCACCTTCGCGAAGAATGGGTCCGCAGAATTGCAGAGACTCGCCTCCTCACCGCTATGACCAAGGAAGAAATCTTTGCCGAGGCGACCTCCGTTTACGACAGCAACGTCGAAGCTCTCGAAACCGGAACTTTTGAAGCCCTTCAGGCTTACGCCCGCAACCTTTCGGAAAGAATTATTCCGCGCGGCGTCGAAACCCACGAAGTCATCGGTATCGTTCTCCTCCTCCGCGACGTGCTCGCCCGCTCTCTTTTCGCGAAGTACCAGGCCGATTCCGAAAAGCTCAACCGCATCCTCGACGCCTACGAGCCCGCCGCAAACCGCATCGCCAACACCGTGGCCGTCGGTTTCGTGCAAGAACGCGAACGCGTTATTCGTCAACAGCAGGAAGCCATTCGCGAACTCTCCACCCCGGTCTTGCAGGTCCGCGAACGCTTGCTCATTCTCCCCATCATCGGCGTCATCGATCCCCAGCGGGCGCGCCAGCTGACCGAACAACTCTTGCGTGGCATTCGTACCAACCGCGCCAAAGTCGTCGTCATTGATATCACCGGTGTGGCCGCCATGGACGTCACCGTGGCGAACCACCTGGTTCAGACCGTCGAAGCTTCGCGCCTCCTCGGCGCCACCGTCATCGTCACCGGTCTCTCCCCAGAAATCGCCCAGACCCTCGTCACCATCGGCGTCGATCTCGGCAAGATGAACACCGTCGGTGATTTGCAAGGCGGCATTGAACAAGCTGAACGGCTGTTGGGTTACAAAGTCGTGCCGTCGCCTGAACCGCAGTAGGCCGTCTGAAGGAAGGTCTAATTGGAAGTTCCGATTCTGAAGCAGGGCGAGTTCCTGATTGCTACCATTCAGGCAGCCCTTTCCGATGCTGACTTGGAACAGCTTCGCCTCGCCCTCGTTCAACGCGTGGTGCGATTCCGTTCCCGCGCGGTCATCGTTGACGTCACGGCCATGGACGTCATGGACTCTTTCGCCTCACGCACTCTCCGCGAAATAGCGCTTATGATTCGCCTCCGCGGCGCTGAAACAGTCATCGTCGGTATTCAGCCCGAGGTTGCTTTTGCCATGGTTCAGTTGGGTCTGACCTTGGAAGGTGTCGGCACAGCACTGGATCTGGAAGAAGGGCTTGCCTATCTGAACCAGAAATTCAAAAACATCAACTGAAAGAGAGTGGCAGTGTCCGCCGGAGAAATTCGGGTGCCCATCAACTCAGATCAAGACATCGTCCTTGCTCGCCAAAAGGGCAGATCACTCGCTGCCGAAGCTGGTTTTTCTTCCGTGGACAGCACTCTGATCGCCACCGCCATTTCCGAGCTGGCGCGTAATATTGTTTCGTATGCCAAAACAGGCGAAATTCTCCTTACAACTCTCCAGGAATCGCGCCGCAAAGGCATTTTGATCGTTGCCTCCGATCACGGTCCCGGCATTCCCGATATTCGCCTCGCTCTCCGCGACGGTTTTTCCACTTCGGGCAGCTTGGGTCTCGGCCTCCCCGGCGTCAGAAGGCTCGTCGACGAATTTCAAATTGTTTCTTCCATCGGTCAAGGCACAGTGGTAAAGGTCACGAAATGGCGTCAAGACCAGCACGAAAAGTAGCTCTCGTCGACCTTGGGATCGCTTCTTTCACTCCCAGCGATCAGGTCGAGTCCGGCGATCTCTCGGTCGCCCAGTGCAATCCTGACCGCGCCCTCCTTGCCGCCATTGATGGCATCGGTCATGGCAAGAGCGCTGCCGAAGCCGCTCGCGTCGCCGCCGCCACCCTCGAATCTTTTGCCGACGATTCCTTGGTATCCCTCGTTCAAAAATGCCATGAAGCTCTTCGCCCTACGCGCGGCGTCGTCCTCAGTCTCGCCCTTATCGACTTTCAGCTCGGCACTCTGACCTGGCTTGGCATCGGCAATGTTCAGGGAGTCCTGATTCGCTCCACAACTTCAGAACATAATGGAAACCACGCCCTGCTCCTGCGTCCGGGAGTCGTCGGTTCACGTCTTCCTCTCCTGCAAACCGCGACTCTTCCCATCTCTCGCGGCGATACTCTCGCCTTCGCAACAGACGGTGTTCGCAGTGATTTCTCCGAGGATCTCTTCACCCATGAGACTCCTCAGCGCTCAGCCGACAGAATCCTCGCCAAGCATTGCAAAGGAAACGACGACGCTCTCATCTTCATCGCGCGCTTCCTGGGAGGACCCGAATGAAGTCGGCCGCCGCCACCGGACGAAAACGCGCCACCTTCTCGGAAAACTATTCGTCCGCGCTGGACTCTTACTTGACCCGCCAGGACGAATCCGTCCTCCGTCAGGCCTACGAACTGGGCAGGGAAGCTATGACCCGTGGCACCAGCCTCGTCGAACTTGTCCTGATTCACCAGGAAGCTCTCTTTCTTTCTCTGCGCAAGAAAACGAATCGCCCCCGCATGGATCGCCTGGCCCCTCTCGGCAATGAGTTTCTCGCGGAGGTCCTCTCTCCTTATGAAATGGCGCATCGCGGTTTTCAGGAAGCCGTTTCCGCGTTGCGACGGATGAACGAAACGCTGGAGGAGGAGATCAAGCGCATCGCTTACGCCGTCCACGACGAAGCCGGCCAGCTCCTCGTCGCAGTTCATTTGGCTCTCGCCAACCTCCAACGCCAATCGCCGCCTGAGCTCAAAAGTGATTTTGAGAACGTCAACACGATGCTTAAGCAGGTCGAAACGCAACTTCGCCAGTACTCTCATGAACTCCGTCCGACGATTCTCGACGATCTCGGCCTCGTTCCCGCCCTTCACTTTCTCGCCAGCGCTATTTCCGCTCGTTCCGCTTTGCCCATCCGGATTTCCGCCACGGTCAAGGAACGCTTGGCCCCGCCTGTCGAGATCGCGCTCTATCGCGTCCTTCAGGAAGCTTTAAATAATGTCGTCAAACATGCCCACGCCACGTCCGTCTCCATTGATATCGTCCACCAATCGAATCTCCTCGTCTGTAAAGTGCAGGATGACGGCATTGGCTTCAACCCAGCTCTTGCACAAAGAGCGGGTCGGCGCACCGGCCTTGGCCTGACGAGCATGAGAGAGCGCGTCAACTCCGTCGGCGGCACTCTCGAATTTGATTCCTCTCCCGGCCGTGGAACTTCTCTTGTTATTCGTGTCCCCATTAATTTTTCGGAGGTGAAACATGCCAGCTCGCATCCTTCTCGTTGATGATCACACCCTGGTTCGCCAGGGACTTCGTTCCTTACTTGAGCGCGAAGGCTTCTCCGTCGTGGGCGAAGCCGCCGATGGACTTGAGGCTGTCCAGCAAGTCCGGTCTCTTTCTCCGGACATTGTCGTGATGGACATCAGTATGCCGTCCGAGAATGGCCTCAATGCCACACGCGAAATTCACAAAACTCTGCCAGCCGCAAAGGTTATTCTGCTTACGCAACACAGTGAAGACATGTATATTGCAGACGCCCTCGAGGCCGGTGTCTCCGGTTACGTCCTCAAATCTCAGGTCTCTAGCGACCTTCTTCTTGCCATCCGGCAGGTCCAAAGCGGCCACGTTTACATCAGCCCGGGCATTTCCAGCGCTGTCCTTGCCGCGTACAAGTCCCGTCTCGACAACAAGAAATCCGACGTCCTTACGCTTCGTGAGCGTCAGGTTTTGCAGCTCATCGCCGAAGGCAAAACCACCCGCGACGTCGCTTCGCTTCTTTTCATTAGCGTCAAAACCGCGGAAACACACCGTTCCAGGCTTATGCAGAAATTGGATATTCATGAAACCGCCGGCCTCGTTCGCTACGCCATTCGCCGCGGCTTGGTCCAGCCCTAGCTCCTCTGCTCGGCCTTCTCCATGGGGGTGTCCTACAGGCTCAGGTCTTCCCTGTATCCGAGTTTCCGCAGAGCACCGGATGTTGCCTATTTTACGGTTTGCTATTCTCCCACCGTGCAACACCGGGGCGTGTTCTACATCAGGTGCCACCGAACACAACAACCGTCTGTAAAACAAGTTGTCTGATGTAAGCGTCCCCGGTGTTGCCTCACTTCAAGGACTATTTGATTATGGCCAGAATTAGTTTTCCGGTCCCCTCGAATGGGGACTCTCCCAATCCTCTCGGCAACTCGGCCTCAAGCCGGCGCTCCACCGCTCTCGCGGCTGCCGCGACTCTTTGGCCTTCCTCCGGCAACCTATTCGCCGAGGAATTTTTGGCCGACACTTTCGATGAAGAAGAAAACGATGAACTGGCCGACCTGCTCTCCCAGGTCGAGGCGTTTTCCCAGTCGCCGAGCTCGGGCCCCGATGACCTCTTCAAATTCCGTCAGCTGCTTCTCGAAGTCTCCCAATCCGTTTTCCTCCGCTGGAAAGTCCTGCACCAGCTTCGTACCATGGCCCTTACGGACGAGCTGACCGGTCTGTACAATCGGCGTGGCTTCCTCCTTCTCGGGTCGCATAACGTCCGGTTGGCCCTTCGCTCTGAACAGCCACTCTTTCTGTTTTTTGCCGACGTGGATTGCCTGAAACAAATTAACGATGACTGCGGCCACGTTCAGGGAGACGCTCTCCTGATCGGCTGCGCCGAAGTTCTGAAGATGACCTTTCGCGAGTCGGACATCGTCTCCCGTATCGGCGGCGACGAATTCGCCATTCTGGCGAGCGGAAATTCCAATGAATCCCGCAGCGCCGTTTTGAGCCGCCTCAAATCCTCCATCGAACGGATGAACCGCGACGTCCTCGCTCCCTATAAGCTGTCCCTGACCGTCGGCGTCGCCACTTTCGACCCGTTGAACCCGGTCAGTTTGGCCGAACTCTTGTCTATCGGCGATCGCGAGATGATGGCCAGAAAGCCGCCTCGTTCTCTCATCGATTCCCCGAGCACGTATCTTCGCAGCTCGAATGGAAACGGCTGCCTGCACGCCTGATAGCCGGGCGAAGCCTACGTCCTGATCAAGACTCTTGGGTTTTAAAGCAGGCAATTCGCAACCTGCGGTAATCCAGCACCCAGTCTCCGTACTGGAACAATTCGGCCCGGCATTGCCGCTCCACTTCGCGAATCCACTTCGTTGCAGCCTCTTCCCCCATTTTCTCGATATACGTTTGCCGGAACAGCCGGATCCAGTTTTCCAGTCCTTGTGTGCCGTCTTCCAGCACCGTTGGCCGCCCAAAAAGCGACGCCTCTCGCACTTCCAGTCCATGTTTTTCGAGCAGCCCCGAATACTCTGCAACACTCGGATAAAACCACGGGCTTACTCCCTCCGGCTCGCTCATCCCCAGCGCTGCAAATGCCCGGTGAAATCCCTTCACCAGCGTCTGTATATTTCCTTTCCCGCCAAATTCCGCCACAAACCTTCCGCCAGGTTTCAAAGCCCGCACCACACCGGCAATCACCTTCTCCGCCTCCGGAATCCAGTGCAACACCGCATTCGAAAATACCGCATCGAAGTCCGCCGCAAACTTCATTTGCGTCGCATCCACCACTTCGAATTCCAGGGCAGGGAACTTGCTCTTCGCTTGCGCCACCATCTCCGGCGACCGGTCAATCCCGAATACCTCGGCTCCCCGCTCCGCAATCACCGCCGTCAGCACGCCCGTCCCGCATCCCAAATCCAAGATTCGCTCGCCCGCTTTCGGCGCCAGCAAGTCCACCAGCCCCTTCGCCTTTTGATACACAAACGCATGCTTCGCGTCGTATTCCGCCGCATTCCACTGATTCGTCATCGTCTCCCCTGGGAACGCCAACTTCCCAGTTGGCGTCTTAAACTTTCTTCTCTGCGTTCTCTGTGTCTTCTCTCACTGTCCTCTGTGTCAAAAAAACACTTCATCCAAACTAACAACTGTCCATATGCCTCACTCCCACATCCACCACTTCCCAAACACAGCCCTCCAAAACTTGTCCCCATACTTCACCGCTGCTGCCGCGAAAACAATCGCGCAAACGGCAATCGGAATCACAATATCCGTCGCTTCCCTAAGACTGTCGAGCGAAAGTGCCAATCCCACAAACGCCCCCGAAACCACCCCGCACACAATCCGCACCGCATACTCGATCCGTCTTTCATTGAAAAACATCTTTGACAAATCCACTTCGTTCACCCTGCGAATCTTCGTTTCAGCCTCTGTCCTCTCGGTTGGTTTCTTCGCCGCCTCCCCGGTGTAATACCGCAGCGGCGCATCCCTTACCTGCTCATACGCCTCGTTGATCACCCGCGTCATCATTGCCGCATCCGCCGCCGTGGATCCGCCCGTCGCCGGTCTATCCGGATGCCATCTTTTGATCAACTTCCTGTAATTGGATTTGATCGCCAGCGCGGACGCGGCCGCCGGCACATCGAGCACCCGGTACGCCTTCTTCCACTTTTCTATCTGTTGTTCTTCACCCGCCATTCGCTCGAAGTACCCTGTTTTCCACGAGTTCCGCCAATTGTCCATGTCCATTAGAATTACTAATAAAGTAACTATAGACAATGACTAACAAACCTGCTATAATCCGTTGTGAATCGCCACTTCCAAACCCTTAACTCCTTCAGAATCTGCAGATACAAGAAATCCGCTTGTAACCGCTTTAGAATCTGCAGCAACAAAACAAAGGACTTAGTCCTTTAGATTCTGCAGTTACGAAGAAACCCTATACCACTCCCCTTTACTCCGAACGCTTCTTGCGCGGGGCGGTCCTTCATTTGCCGCTGGTCGCCGAAGCCTGTCCGCTACCCTTCACGTACTTCTCCAGCCACGCCACCATCCGCTTCTGCATGTCCACCCGGTGTTTCTCTTCCTGAAACCCATGCGGCTCCCGCGGATACAGCACCAGGTCCGCCACCACTCCGTACCGCTTCAACCCGCGGTACAGCTCCTGACTCTGCCCGACCGGATCCACAGGATCGTTTTCTCCCTGCAAAATCAGCGTCGGCGTTTTCGCCTTTTTCAAATACAAAAACGGCGAATGATTCAAGAATCCTTCCGGCTTTTCATACGGCGCGCCCCAGAACCACTCGTCATACGCCGAACCGTTCTCCGTGCCAAATTCCGAAATCAGGTTCGCCATTCCCGCGCCGCTCACCGCGCCTTTGAATTCCGTCGTCTGCGTAATCGCCCATTCGCTCATGTACCCGCCATACGACCAACCGGCAATTCCCAGCCGGTTTCCGTCGGCGACTCCGCGATTCACAAGATCGTGCACGCCAGCCATCACGTCCATGTAATCTCCGCCGCCCCAGTCGCCGCGGTTCATCTCAATGAATTTGTGTCCGTATCCAATCGAGCCGCGAATGTTCGGCATGATCACCGCAAATCCGCGCGCCGCCAGCAATTGCGACCACGCATCCACGGAATCTTCCCACGCTCCCGTCGGTCCTCCATGCACGTACGCAACGAGCGGCAACTTTGTTTTTCCGTCCCAGTCCGCCGGTTTTACCAGCGACGCTTCGATCTCCACTCCATCAAACGATTTGTATTTGTAAATCTCCGGCTTTATCAGGGCGCGTTTCGTCCAGCCGTCATTCAAGTGCGTTACGCGCTCCGGCTTATCCTTCCGGTTCCAGATCCAAAGCTCGGAAGCTTCCAGCGCCGTTTCGCCCACGAACGCAACGTTCCCGTTCGCGCTCACCGTGAACTGCCGCGGATTGCTTTCCAGCATCGGTATATCGTTCCGGCTGCCGTCACTGCTGTAGCTCACAAAACGGGAATGGAATCCATCCAGCGCATCCGCCAGAATCGTGCCATCCGCCAGCCAATGGAAATCCATGATCTGCCGGTCCAGATTCGCGCCGGACAAATTTTGCGCCGCCGGTTCGCCCACCCGCAGCAGCATCAAATCGTGCGGATTTGGCCCGTCTTCGCGGCATCCGCGAAACGCAATCGCCGTTCCCGTTGGTGCAATCTGCAAATCGCCAAAACTCCCCCGCGGCGCCAGCAGTTGTCTCATCTCGCCGTCAGAAACATTCACGATGAAAATCCGGGCGGTCTCGCTGTCCGCTTCCGGTTTGTCTGTAGCCGCTACTACCAAGAATTTCCCCTGGGGCGACCATCTCAGCTCTTTCACTTCCCAGTTCGGCTTCGTCAGCGCACGCTCTTGTTTCGTCGCAACATCCAGAATTCTCAACCGCGCGTGCCGGTCATCCTTGTCCACGACTCGCGAATCATCCTTGTCTTTTTCCTTCTTCTCTTGCTCTTCCGTCTTTGCATCGCCAGACAAAAACGCGATCTGTTTTCCATCCGGCGCCCATTCAAAGGCTCCAATACTGCTCTTGCCTTTCGTCAACGCGGCCGCTTCGCCCCCGTTCGCTCGCATCACAAAAATCTGTTGTTCACTCCCGCCTCGGTTAGAAAGGAAAGCCAGTTGTTTTCCGTCCGGCGACCAGCGCGGCGATGTCTCCGATTTCTCCGAATACGTGAACTGCCACGCCGCCTTACTCTTCAAGTCGTACATCCAGATGTGCCGCGTCCGGTGCTGCCCGGCGAGCGGATCGCTCGCCACAAACGCCACACGCGTTCCATCGGGAGAAAACTGTGGGTCCTGGATCCCGCGCAAATGCAAAAAGTCCTCCGGTGCCAGAACGTTGCTCTCCTCCGTCGTCTTTTTCTCCTGCGCAAAGACCGCAACGCCGGCTGTCAACACAATCGCCAAACCCGCCATCCAATATTTCCGTCTCATGACCAATTCCTCCCCGGGCTTCCCGCGAAAACTCTACCCACGCCGCGCAGTAGCGTCAATCCGGGTTGCACCGCGCAACTTCCATCCATTTGGTTTGCTCCCCTTTGCGCGCGTCGGCTACAATCAACAGCTTGCTTTTATGCTTTTAAACGCGACAAACGGCGCATGAACGAGATTCGACTCCACAATACACTCACCGGAAAAACCGAGCCCTTCGCCCCGCAAACTCCCGGCGAAGTCAAAATGTACACCTGCGGGCCGACCGTCTACGATTACGCCCACATCGGAAATTTCCGCACATTCATTTTTCAGGATATTCTCCGCCGTTTCCTGAAGCTGCGCGGCTTCAAAATGACTCACGTCATGAATCTTACTGACGTGGACGACCGCATCATCGCCAACGCCGCTGCAGCAGGGGTCAGCATCCGCGAATACACGGAAAAATTCGCCAAGGCTTTTTTTGACGATTGCAAAGCGCTCAGCGTGGATTCGCCCGAGCATTGGATTCGCGCCACCGACCACATTCCGGAAATGGTGCAGCTCATCGAGCGCCTTCAGAAGAAATCCTTTACTTACGACAGTGAAGGCTCTGTCTACTATCGCATCGCGAAATTTCCCGCTTACGGAAAACTTTCCAAGATTGATTTGACCGGAATTCAAGCCGGCGCTAGGGTGGACAACGACCGCTACGAAAAGGAAAGCGCTCGCGATTTTGCTCTTTGGAAAGCGCCGAAGCCTGGAGAGCATTTTTGGGAAACGGAAATCGGCGCGGGCCGGCCGGGTTGGCACATCGAATGTTCCGCCATGGCCATGAAATATCTCGGCGAAACGCTGGACATCCACACCGGCGGCATTGACCTTGCTTTCCCGCATCATGAAAACGAAATTGCGCAAAGCGAAGGCGCTACTGGCAAACCTTTCTCGCGTTATTGGCTCCACGCTGAACATCTTCTCGTCGAAGGCGAGAAGATGTCCAAATCGCTCGGCAATTTCTATACCGTCCGCGATCTCTTCGCCAAAGGCTATAAGCCTTCTTCCGTTCGTTTCGCCCTTGCCAGCGTTCCGTATCGCCGCCAGGTCAATTTCACCTTCGACGGTCTGCAGCAAGCCGCAAGTTCTATCGAACGCCTGCGCACCTTCGCAGATCGTCTCAAGCAGGGAAAATTTCCGGCGGGTAACAATCCCGCCATGGCCGAACGCATCGCCAAAGCCGCAAACGATTTCGACGCTGGCCTCTCCGACGACCTGAACACTGCCGTCGCTCTCGCCGCCATGTTCGATTTTGTCCGTGAAGGCAACATCGCCATGGACAAAGGCGAGTTCAAACAATCTGAAGTCGCCGGCGCGCAGACTTTCCTCGCCCAGTTCGATCAAGTTTTTGCCGTGATTCAGGATGACGACGCCGCAAAACTGAAAGCACTTGGTTTCGGTTCCGTCGAAGGCGAATTGAGCGATGGCGACGTCGAAAAACTCATCGCAGAGCGCAACGCTGCCCGAACCCGTCGCGACTTCGCCACCAGCGATCGCGTCCGCAAAGAGCTTGCGGATCGTGGTATAATTCTTGAAGATTCTCGGGACGGCAGCGTCCGCTGGAAACGCAAATGACAAACATCCACTGCCAACGCATCCACGCCTCTCCCGCCGAAGTACGCCCCAACCTCTACGGCGTAGATTAAGTCTCCTCCAACTGGCAGAGCGCAAAGGGGATACGTCCGCCCGCGCGCGTCCACAGACTGCCCTGCGGCCCAGACGCCAGAATAACCGCTGACTAATCAACAACTTGGAGGATTTCATGATTACCGCAACGGAAGTGAAAACGCCCCGGCTCCTGACGGCTCTGCCCGGGCCAAAAGCAAAATCAATCGTAGAGCGCGACGCCAAATTTATGTCGCCCTCGTTTACGCGAGATTATCCGCTGGTGGCAAAGACCGGCCGCGGTGCCATGGTCGAAGACGTGGATGGAAATGTGTTTTTGGATTTTGCAGCAGGAATTGCGGTTTGTTCCACCGGACATTGCCACCCGAAAGTTGTGGATGCAATTCAAAAGCAAGCAGCCGAATTGATTCACATGTCGGGGACGGATTTTTATTACGAAAGTTTGCCGTATCTCGCCGAGCGTCTTGGAAAAACCGTCGGCGGATCGGAAGACAAAAAGGTTTTCTTCTGCAATTCCGGCACAGAAGCGATTGAAGGTGCAGTGAAACTCGCGCGCTACACGACGAAGCGCGACAAAATGATCGCGTTCTACGGATGCTTCCATGGACGCACGATGGGTTCACTTTCGCTGACTGCATCGAAGTCCACGCAACGCAAAAATTTTGGAGCGTTGCTCGGCGGCGTCGAACACATTCCGTATCCTTATGCGTATCGCTGCGCGCTCGGGCACGGCCCCGAAACCTGCGGCGAAGAAATTCTGGAGCAGCTCGAAAATCAGATTTTCAAGCGGCTCTTCGATCCCTCGGAAGTTGCGGGAATTATTATCGAGCCGATTCAGGGGGAAGGCGGCTACGTTCCCGCGCCGAAATTTTTCCTGCAGGAATTGCAGCGCGTCTGCCGGCAGCACGGAATCATGTTGATTGTGGATGAAGTGCAATCCGGCATGGGCCGCACAGGAAAAATGTGGGCGCACGAGTATGCCGGCATCGAGCCGGATATTCTTTGCAGCGCGAAGGGAATCGCCAGCGGCATGCCGCTCGGCGCATTCATTGCGCGCTCAAGCGTGATGAATTGGAAGCCGGGCGCGCACGGTTCGACGTTCGGCGGGAACCCGGTTTGCCTGGCCGCCGCGATTGCCACGCTCGATTTGCTCGAAGGCGGGCTTACCGCGAACGCCAAGAAAATCGGCGATTACATTTTCCAGAAAACGGCCGATTGGACGAAGAAGTTCAAAATCGTCGGCGACGTGCGCGGTCGCGGCTTAATGATCGGCATTGAAATCGTGCGCGATCAGCGGACCAAAGAGCGCGCGGCGGATTTGCGCAACGCGATTGTGGATATGGCGTTCCACAAGGGCTTGCTCATTCTTGGCGCAGGAGAAAATTCGCTGCGGCTTTCGCCTCCACTCGTGATTGACGAAGAGCAGGCCGACTTTGCGCTACGCACGCTCGAAGAGTGCATCCGCGAAACTGAAAAGAAGATTTAACACAGAGACCATAGAGAAAAAGGAATTCACAGAGTTCAACAGGAAAACCCCGCGACTGCCGAAAAGAAACGTTGGCAGCCGCGGGATTGTTATTTATAGTCACTGGAATTTAGCAAAAAGTAAAACCCGATGCCGATCTTCTCCAGGCTTGCTTATCAATTCATCCGCTGGAAGTCGCGCCGCGGACTGCGCGACGAAAGTGAAAACGTTGATTCCACGAAGCGCACGCAAAAGCAGCGGACGGGCATTCGCGGCGAGACCTTTGCCTATTGGTTTTTGCGAACGCATGGCTACGTTTTCGTCGCGCGAAACTATCATCCGGTCGGCGCGAAAGGTGAAGTGGATTTGATTGGCTACGATGGTGAAACACTGGCGTTCGTGGAAGTGCGCAACTTACGGCGTTACCGGAGCTCAGCGTGACAGAGAAGCAACATGTGGTTGCGCGCACCGCGCGGCGTTTCCCGGCCGAACGCCACGTGAAAGACATCCCACTTCGTTTCGATGTGCTCGCCATCGACAACATCCACGGCGGCCCGCCCGAAGTTCGCCTCCACAAAGACGCCTTCAGTCCGCAAATCTAACGCGCTATTCTTGTGCGCAATTCTGTTCTGGACATGAGGACTAAATGCCAAAAGAAAAACTGCTAAGAACTCTCTCATACGTCATTGGACTTTGCGGTCTACTCGCGGCGACAGCCACAGCACAGGAGATGGCAGGGCCGCGGCAGGTGTATGACGGGGCGATGCGGCCGGACGTCGAGGTGAAGACGTTTTCGAACAGCGATCAATTGTTTCCAGTGCGCGTGGTGAAGCGGGGAACTACGGTGGGGAATTTACCGGCGGCGAAAACGCAACTGCAAAACGTGCAAATCGATATAGGTGGGAAGCAATACGACTTGTTTGACTATCTGGCGCTGAACCGCGTCGCAGGTCTTTTGATTTTGAAGAATGGAGAAGTGGTTCTCGAAGATTATGAGCTGGGAATTGGCCCGGAGACGCTTTGGCCGTCCTACTCGATGGCGAAATCAGCATCGTCAACACTCGTCGGCGCGGCTTTGCAAGATGGGCTGATCGAGAATCTGGACGAGCCGGTGACGAAGTACGTGCCCTCGCTGAAGGGCGGAGCGTACGAAGGCGTGAGCGTGCGGAATGTGATTCAGATGGCTTCGGGAGTGAAGTGGAACGAAACGTACACAGATCCAAAATCAGATCGCAGAAAGCTTTTGGAAATTCAGCTTCAGCAACAACCTGGAACGATTTTGCCGTTTATGAGCGCGCTTCCACGCGCGGGAACACCAGGAACGATATGGAATTACAACACAGGAGAAACCTTTGTCGTCGGCGCGGTGCTTGAGGGCGCGGCGCATAAACCGCTCGCGGAATATTTGTCGGAAAAGATTTGGGCTCCGTGGGGAATGGAGTCCGAAGCGAAATGGCAGCTCGAATCCCCGAACGGAATGGGATGGGCGGGCGGCGGACTTGCGGCGACATTACGGGACTTTGCGCGAATTGGATTGCTGGTGCAGGCGGACGGAGTGATTGACGGAAAGCGCTTGGTGCCGCCCGGATGGTTTGACGAAGCGGGAAGCGGCAAAGAAATCGGCGGCAAGCAGGTGGAGTACGGCTATTTGTGGTGGACGTTTCCGAAAAACGACGCGGTGCATGGCGGAGCATTTCAAGCGGAAGGAATTTTTGGCCAGCACATGTACATCAACCGGAAAGAGAGGGTTGTGATTGTGGTGCTGAGCGCGCGGCCGAAGCCGACCGGCGCGACTGTCGTAGATGACGCGGCGTTTTTTGCGGCGGTGGTGAAGGCCCTGCGCCAGAGGGCGAATTGAAGGCGGAAGAGTTACAATGTCGCAACTGAGCTAGTCCCAGGTTTCGAGCTAGCGAGGTGATAGAGTTAATCGTTTTAGCTGGAGGAAGAGTTGCCGGAGTTAAGGAAAGACCCGATCACGGGGCGATGGGTAATCATCTCTACGGACCGCGGAAAGCGGCCGATGGATTTCTTGCGTGATGAAGTCGTGGCGGGAGATCCGAAAAATTGTCCGTTTTGTCCGGGGCATGAGGCAAAAACGCCGCCGGAGTTGCTGGTATACGGACGAAATGGCGGCGGAGCGAATTCGCCGGGCTGGTCCATCCGCGTCGTGCCGAACCGGTTTCCCGCGTTGAAAATCGAAGGGGAGCTGGACCGCGAAGGCGAAGGGCTCTTCGACAAGATGAACGGTGTGGGCGCGCACGAAGTGATTATCGAAGCGCCGGATCACGCGGCGACCCTGGCATCCATTCCGGAACGCGCGCTGGAAGACGTGTTGTGGGCGTATCGCGACAGAATGTTGGATTTAAAGAACGATAAGCGATTCCGCTATGTGCTGATTTTCAAGAATCACGGTGAAGCGGCGGGCGCGACGGTGGATCACCCGCATTCGCAGTTGATTGCGCTGCCGATTGTGCCGCGGCGCGTGCGCGAGGAAGTGGACAGCGCGTGGCACTACTACGATGAAAAAGAACGCTGCATTTTCTGCGACATCATCCGGCAAGAGATGGACACGGGCGAGCGAGTGGTGGCGGAGAACGATCATTTCATCACGATGACGCCGTACGCTTCGCGTTTCCCGTTCGAGATGTGGCTGCTGCCGAAAGTGCATGGTTCTTCGTACGAAAATAACCAGAGCACAATGTATGCAAGCCTCGCGAGGATGTTGAAAGACGTGCTGATGCGGATGGACGCGGCGCTGGACAGACCGGCATTCAACTTCATGATTCACACATCGCCCATCGGGGAAGAGATCAACGACCACTATCACTGGCACGTGGAAATTATTCCCAAGCTGACGAAGGTAGCGGGCTTCGAATGGGGAACTGGTTTTTACATTAATCCGACGCCGCCGGAAGAAGCGGCGCGATTCTTGCGGGAAGCGAAGGTTGATGCGGCTGCCAAAAAATAGAAAAGACCGCGTTCAGCGCGGCTGACAGCCTTCCGCAATTTGGCTATAATTTTGAATGGATGGCGCGGTACCCAAGTGGTAAGGGAGAGGTCTGCAAAACCTTTATGCGTGGGTTCGATTCCCACCCGCGCCTCCAAAATTTGAGCTGTAGAATGAAGAAGTTACAGGCAGTCTGTCTCTTGTGTCCCTCGCATGTACCTCGTTAACGGATGAAATTACAGGATCGTTCTTCCATGCATTAGTCAGGTCCGCTTCCAGCTGCTCTTGGCGAGATCGCACCCAAGGCGCGTAGTGCTTCTCAGTGATGCGTACGCTTTGGTGTCCAAGCAGAACCGATACGCGTTCCATGGGCACGCCTGATAGAAGGAGTTCAACCGCGAATGTGTCGCGGAATCTGTGGGGGTGAGCATCCTCAACCCTTGCGAGCTCAAAAAGCTTTACAAGTCGTCTTCTCCAGCTCCCAATCGAAATCTCTATTTGCTGCTTGCCATCCCAGAAATAACGCTTCTCTGTGACTTTTGGCGTCGACTCTAATGCACGCAGCACTGCTTCAGGCAAAATCGTGTTTACGGCGACACCAGTCTTTTGCGTGTAAAGAAATAGCCGCTTCCCATTAATTTGATTGGAGCTTAGTCTGGTCACGTCCCCGATCCTCATGCCGGTATAGCGGAGTAGCAAAACGAAGCCAAGAAGTCGTTGCGCGTTTTCCGATCCGCGCTCCTCGATGTCCTGGCTCGCCGTCTTTCCTGCTCACCGTCGTAGCGATCCTGGTCAGACATGTCCCAATCAGGCAGGATGACAGCAACGCGTGGAGGAAGCCCTCCAGCGCGACTTCGACAAATCCTACACAACAGAACGAGGATTTCAGGGCAAGTCGGTGTGTTTTTCTGTACGGTTCCCATTGACAGGAACTTAGCAGATTGCTAAGATTTGGACGTGCAGATCATCGGCAAACACCTGATAGAAGCTGCACAAAAGAAGCATGCGAACTGGA
>Ga0137359_10001892_pt1 | contig 16751 bp, 17 predicted proteins | sample Mad1_40_16metaG_FD_108281 | JGI IMG/M metagenome (GOLD analysis project Ga0137359, IMG submission 108281) | Vadose zone soil microbial communities from Angelo Coast Range Reserve, California, USA - Mad1_40_16 metaG | ecosystem: Environmental > Terrestrial > Soil > Vadose zone | place: USA... | reverse complement strand
TCGGCACCACCATGCCGGGATTTGTTCCCCAAGTAACAAACGGAGCCAGTTCAGCGGCGTTTATTTCGATGACGGCGTCGTACTTCGCTCCGGGATCAGAGGCCAGCGCACGCCATCGCCCAACCGCAACGATCCAGTCGCGACCGTTCGGAGCGAAGCGCTTGTCTTTTATGTATGCGAAAGTCGTGTCATCAGGCGCAACCATGCCCGCCCGGGCGCCGGCCTCGATGCTCATGTTGCACAGCGTCATGCGGCCTTCCATCGAGAGCGCACGCACCGCTTCGCCCGCGTACTCGATCACATGACCGGTTGCCCCATCAGTGCCAATTTTTCCAATAATCGCCAAAGCCAGGTCTTTGGCTGAAACGCCTTCGCCGAGTTTGCCGCTGACGTGGATAAGCATGGTCCTGGCTTTGCGTTGGGGCAGGCACTGCGTGGCCAGCACATGTTCAACTTCAGAGGTGCCAATGCCGAACGCCAGTGCTCCGAAAGCGCCGTGCGTGCTGGTATGGCTGTCTCCGCAGACGATGGTCATTCCCGGCTGGGTAAATCCCAATTCTGGACCGATCACATGGACGATGCCCTGATCGGGCGAGTCCATGTCGAACAGCCGCACGCCGAATTCCTTGCAATTAAGCTGTAATGCCTCGATCTGACGCTTTGCAATTGGGTCGAAAATGGGTGTACTGCGAGGCTCAGTTGGAATGTTATGGTCCACCGTCGCGATGGTGCGCAGCGGTTTCCGGACCCTGCGGCCGGCGACGCGCAATCCCTCGAACGCCTGCGGCGATGTGACCTCGTGGACTAGATGCAGATCCACGTACAGCAGTGGCAATTGCCCGGACGCGGTCGAAACGACGTGCTCGTCCCAGACCTTCTCGAAGAGTGTGCGTGACATGAGCTCTGGTTATTATTTTATCAACAAAGGCTGAAGGGCAATAAGCCACAAACGGTAAGTCGCACGAGGCAAGCCGGTGCTCCCGCTTCGGGGCTTCAGCTTCCTTTGCGGTCTGTGCCTTCAAACAGCCGGCGGGAAAACCCATGGCTCAGATAGAAAGCCAACATTGTCAATATCCCCAGCAACGGCACGCAAAATCCAAGCCGCAGACTTCGATAGCGGGTGGAAACGGCGCCTACAATCCAAGGGACAATTGCGCCTCCCATGTTTCCGCTGGAGAAGACGGCCCCGCTGGCACTGCGCGCCGAGTCTCCGAACCAGCCTGGCAGCAGGGAAACACTGATGGGGAAAATTGAAGCCAGACCGAGGCCGACGAGAATGGAGCCGGTGACGATCATCGTCATGCCGTGGGCGCTGATCAATGCGAGGCCGCCAGCGAGAGCAACCGCCAATCCAATCCTGGCGACTGTAGTTTCTCGAAGAAATTTCAGTGCGAAGGGCGCAAGGGCGCGTCCGGCGAGTAGTGCACCCCAATAGAACGAGGGAGTCATTTCCCAAAGCGAGCGTTGGCCAGACTCCATCCGGTGCGCGTAGGTGGCAACCCATGCCCCGAATGAAGTCTCGGTCCCAACGTAAATGAAAAACAGAAGGCAGATTACCGGAAGTATCCGGCTCTTCCAGAAATTGCCGCATGGTTTAAGTGACTGTGGCGAGCTCGTGCGAGTATCGGGGACAAAGCGGGTAAAAGCGAAAGCCAACAACAGCACCAGTAAGGCTGCCGCCGTCCCGAAGAAAAACCGCTCCGGCCGTTGCGCGATCTTGATCAGTACGGGTGAACTCATGGCTCCGATTCCCCACACTGCGTTAATCACATTGAGGGCGGCGGCGCTGCGCTGAGGATTAATTTCGGCGGTCCGCAGATTTCCGGCTGGAGTGGTGATCCCGTAACCAATGCCCAGAATGCAAACCGAAATGATTCCGGCGAGAAACGGCCCGAACGCGAGCAGAACCATGCCCGATGTCATCAGCAGCAGTCCGATGATGAGAGTCAGGCGGTATCCCACACGCTGCACCAGCACGCCCGAGAGCAACATGCCGAACATCGAACTGAAGAACTGGGCGAAGATCAAATTACCAGCACGGACATCAGGCAAGGACCACCGCGCCGAAAGGACCGGAAGCATGGGCCCGAGGAAGGTCATCACGATCCCGGTGAGAAGAAAGTCAACGTGAATGAGGGCAGTACCGCTAGTGGCAACGGGAATCGTTCTTGGCGAGGAGACACTGGAACTCATGATTTATGATGAGTGTAAATCAGTGATATCAGCGCGCCTCAATCAAAACTGAATGCTCAACGGAAAACGCATAGCCGTCGTAATGCCCGCGTACAACGCCGAAAAGACGCTTCAGGCGACCGTGGGCGAGTTACCGGAGATTGTTGATGTCCGCATTCTGGTCGATGACAACAGCGCGGATCGCACGGTGGAAGTGGCGCGTGAACTTGGGCTGGTTCACTTTGTACACGACCGGAATTATGGCTATGGACGCAACCAGCAGACCTGCTACACCGAGGCGCTGGCCGAGGGCGCGGACGTGGTAATCATGGTTCACCCGGACTACCAGTACACTCCCCTGCTGTCGACTGCGATGGCGAGCATGGTTGCCTATGGGGTCTACGACGTGGTGCTGGGATCAAGAATCATCGGCGGCCAGGCATTGCGCGGGGGCATGCCATTTTACAAGTATGTCTTCAACCGGTTGCTGACTGCATTCGAAAATTTATTTCTGGGGATCAAAGTCTCCGAATATCACACTGGTTATCGCGCGTTCAGCCGCGAAGTTTTGACCAAATTGCCTCTGCTCGAGAATTCCGACGATTTTGTTTTTGATAATCAAATGCTGGCCCAGTGCGCTTATTTCGGCTTCAAGATCGGCGAGGTTTCCTGCCCAACAAAGTATTTCCCGGAGGCATCGTCAATCAACTTCCGGCGCAGCGTGAAATATGGGCTTGGGGTACTGGGAACTACGCTTCAATTTGCTTTGCAAAAGTGGGGGATTGGCCGCTTTCGAATTTTTGATCCCGACGGACGCAGACTGGAGCCGGGAATGGCCGACTACTATGCACGTGGAATCGCAGGCAGTCCTCAATAATTCTTGGTGGATCACATTGTGATCGTTCCGGCTGCCGAGCGGGTGAAACCAAAAGCAATTGCCGGCTTATCTCTTCTCGCCATAGGCGCTGTCCTCATAAATGGCTATCATCCCTTTGTTGAGGACGCTGAAATCTATATCCCGGGCATTAAGAAGCTACTCAATCCGGCGCTATATCCGATCAATGACGGCTTTTTTGCCTCTCACGCCAAGCTCACTCTTTTCCCAAACCTAATTGCCTGGTCAGCCCGCGTCACTCATCTGCCGCTTGAGTGGGTCCTGCTGGGGTGGCATTGCGCTTGTATTTTTCTGTTGCTGCTGGGGTGCTGGAAATTGGGACGAATCTGTTTAGGCACAACGCGAGCTGGGTGGGGAAGCGCTGGCCTGGTTGCCGCTCTGCTGACACTCCCAGTGGCAGGCACGGCCCTCTACATCATGGACCAGTATCTCAACACGCGTTCGTTCTCTACTGCTACCGTGATGTGGATCGTGGTGGCGACGGTTCAACGAGAGTACAGGCAGGCCGCAGCATGGCTGGTTCTCACGGTCCTGATTCATCCCCTCATGGCCGGATTCGGCCTGGTATTTGCCGGGCTGTTGATTTGGAGACCGCGCGCGGTTCCATTGGTCAAAAGACAGAATGCTTCCGCGCTAATGCTGTTTCCCATGGCTTTTTTCCCGCCGGTCACGAGTGCGTACAGGGAGGTGCTGAACAGCCACTCATATTTCTTTCTCCTCAGATGGGAGTGGTACGAGTGGCTTGGAATTTTTGGCCCACTCATCGTTCTGTGGTGGTTTGGACGAATCGCGCGACGCAAAAATCAGGCTGCTTTCGAGGCGCTTTGTTCCACAAGCATTGCCTTCGGCGCCTTGTTCTTTATTGTCGGGCTCGCGATCACGATTCCGCCCCAGTTTACGAGATTTGTTGAATTGCAACCGATGCGCTGCCTCCACTTGATCTACGTACTTCTAATCGCGATTGCTGGAGGTTTGCTCGCGGAGCATGTCCTGAAAGCGAAACTGTGGCGATGGCTCACGTTATTCGTTCCCCTGAGTGCCGGGATGTGCTACGCACAGCGGCAACTGTTCCCGGCGACTCCTCACATCGAATTGCCCGGAACAAACTCGCAAAATCAATGGGTTGAGGCATTTGTCTGGATCCGGGACAATACGCCCCTGAATGCGTATTTCGCGCTGAATCCCAACCACATGCGTTTGCCGGGAGAAGACCAGCACGGATTTCGGGCGATCGCGGAGCGGTCGAGGCTTGCGGACCGAGTGAAGGATAGCGGCGCAGTTACTATGTTTCCTACACTCGCGCCGAGTTGGCTGGAACAGGTGAACAGCGAACAAGGTTGGGAAAATTTCGGAGCAGAAGATTTTAAGAGGCTGCACCAGAAATATGGCATGGATTGGGTTGTCCTGCAGCAGCCGGGAGTCGCTGGCATGGAATGTCCTTACCGCAATTCGAGCGTGCTAGTCTGCCGAATCGGACAGGAGCATCAGAAGGCCGAAGCACAGTAGAATATCTGTTCCATACCGCTAGGGAATTTTGAATCAAGGCAAGGTGCCATGAAGTTGTTTCGACCCATTGCGATCGCTGTTCTTCTTGTCGGCCTTTTCTTCTACTACACGACATACCGCTCGGGAACCTTTCGAACCGTGAATGCCCCGGGCACAAAGGTTGACATCACCGAGGCGGCGGGAAGCGAACCGCTCGATCAGGAAGAACAGAACAACATCTCGGTCTATCACAAGAACATCGGATCCGTGGTGAACGTCACCTCCAAAGTTGTCGCCTTCGATTTCTTCTATGGGCTGGTGCCTCAGGAGGGGCAGGGCTCGGGTTTCATTATTGATCGCGAAGGGCACGTGCTTACGAATTACCACGTTATTGCCGATGCCCGGCAGGTCGAAGTTACTTTGCACAATCGAAAGAAGTATCGCGCAACCGTGATCGGCAGCGACCGCTCGCACGATTTGGCCATCATTCAAATCAAAGCGCCTGATCTGACCGCCATGACTTTGGGAAATTCGAGAAACCTTCAGGTAGGGCAGAAGGTTTACGCCATCGGAAATCCCTTTGGCCTGGCGGGGACCCTGACCAGCGGGATTGTGAGCTCGATCCGCTCGGTGCAGGAACCGGGTGGCATGACCATTGACGAGGCCATACAGACAGATGCAGCGATCAATCCCGGGAACTCCGGCGGCCCGCTGCTGAACTCCCATGGCGAGGTGATCGGGATTAATACGATGATTGCTTCTAATCCCGGCGTTGGCCAGAGCGCCGGAATTGGATTTGCAATTCCGATCAACACCGCGAAAGCCGTTTTAAACGACCTGCTGACGTTAGGAAGAGTACGACGCCCGGCACTCGGAGTACTGACGCTTCCTGTCAGCCCGGACATCGCCGGTGATCTGGGTTTGGTGTCAGATTATGGCTTGCTAATCGTCCGCGTCACGCCAGGAGGAGCGGCGGAGCGAGCCGGCCTGCGCGGTGGCGCCGAGCGCGCCTACCTGGGCAATATGCCGATTATGGTCGGTGGAGACCTCATTGTGGCGATCGACGGTCAGGAAGTGCGAGAACAGCAGGATCTGGCGCAAATCATGAACAATCACCGCGCTGGGGACGCGGTCAAGGTAACGATTTATCGCGGGAAGCGAAAAATGGATGTGAACGTCACTTTAGGGGAGGCGAGGGAACAGGTCTGAGGAACAATTTGACTCGCGCTCGCACGCTAGTCTAGCCTCAGAAGTCCGGTTTTGCCCCTTCCCCGAGTCAGGCAGGATAATAGAGTTCCGAAACCGACAATGCAGAGAGCGATTTCAACATATATCTACGTCAAAGAGCGGCTGCATCCCGGCCTGCTGGACAAACTAGTGAGCGGAGGCGCCCATGCCATTGAGATATTTGGGGCGCGGCAGCATCTTGATTACGCCAATCGAAAGCAGCATGTGCGCGAGATCGCCGATTGGTTCAAGGCTAGCGGGGTGCCGCTGCATTCAGTCCATGCCCCGCTTTATTCTGACTACGATTGGGGCCGCACGGGCTCTTCTCCGCTAAATGTGGCTTCCACCGACCGCGCTGCGCGGATTGAGGCCATGGACGAGATCAAGCGGGCCATTGAAGTCGCAGAGCACATTCCGTTTCGCTTCCTCATCCAGCACATTGGTTTGCCGAATGAGTCATTCAACGACCGCAAGTTCGAAGCTGCCATGACTTCGATCGAGCATCTGCGAGCTTTCGCAAAGCCCCTGGGAGTGCGAGTGCTGCTGGAGAACATTCCCAACGAACTTTCCGCGCCCGAACGCCTGGTGGAGTTGATCCGAACGTCGCACTTCGATGATGTAGGAGTATGCTTCGACACCGGACACGCCCACATGATGACCGATGTCCCCTCAGCATTTGAGACGGTGAAGAGCTATATCCAGTCAACCCACATTCACGACAACACGAAAGATCGTGATTCGCACCTTTGGCCCGGGGACGGAACTATCGACTGGAAGCAGACGCTGGAGTTGCTTTCCGATGCGCCCCACAAGCCGCCGCTGCTGCTGGAAATTGAAGAAAACGAAAAGATCAATCCGGTGGAAAAAATGGGAGAGATCTTCGGAAATCTTGTTCCTGCTTAAGATCATTTGCCGCCGAACACACCGAAATAGCAGAGCAGAATTTTTCATACGCGATTCTCTGCGAGAATCATGTTAAATCTGACACGGCCTTGAACTCTGGAATGAACCCTGTAACCACAATTGCTGAAATTGGTAAGCACGAAGCTCAGGCGGTTACCGTCCGCGGATGGCTATATAACCTGCGCGAAAGCGGGAAGCTGCTCTTCCCGATCTTTCGGGATGGCAGTGGAACCATTCAGGGAGTGGTTGCGAAGAATGCGGTTCCCGCGGAAGTGTTCGACGCCATCAAGGGTCTCACGCAGGAATCTAGCGTGATTGTCGAGGGCAAAGTTAGGGCCGACAAACGCGCGCCAGGTGGTTACGAGCTTGATGTATCCGGCGTACAAGTCTTGCAGCGGGTTTCGGAGAACGATCCTTTCCCGATATCTCTGAAAGAGCATGGGGTGGATTTCTTGATGGACCACCGCCATCTTTGGGTCCGAACACCGCGCCAGGCAGCTATTTTGCGAGTGCGAGCAGAAATCATCAAAGCCGCGCGTGATTTTTTCGATGACCGCGGTTTTACGCTCACCGACCCGCCGATTCTTACTCCGGCTGCATGCGAAGGCACGTCCACCCTTTTCCCCGTGAACTATTTTGATGAGCAAGCCTACCTGACGCAGTCTGGGCAGCTCTATATTGAAGCCACGGCGATGGCATTGGGAAAGGTGTACTCGTTCGGCCCGACTTTTCGCGCGGAAAAATCCAAAACGCGACGGCATCTGACTGAGTTCTGGATGGTTGAACCTGAAGTCGCCTACGCGACCCTCGATGATCTGATGGATTTGGCTGAAGGCCTGATCAGTTTCCTGGTGCAGCGCTGCCTGGAAAAGCGGCGTCCAGACCTGCAAACCATTGGCCGCGATGTTGCAAAGCTGGAGAAGATCACCGCGCCATTTCCGCGTATCACGTACGACGAAGCCGTGCGCATGTTGCAGGAAGGTCATGCCAAGGGAGCGCTCGAAAGTAAATTTGAATGGGGCGGAGATCTCGGATCGCCGGATGAAACTTATCTTTCCGCCCAGTTTGAAAAGCCGGTGATGGTCCATCGTTATCCGGCGCAGGTGAAGGCGTTCTACATGGAGCCTGATCCGCAGAGGCCAGACTTGGCATTGTGCGTGGACGTGCTTGCTCCAGAGGGTTACGGCGAAATCATCGGTGGCTCGCAGCGCCTGGCATCTTACGATCTATTGTTGCAACGGATCCGTGAGCACGGTTTGCCGGAAGATGCGTTCAAGTGGTATCTCGACCTGCGGAAGTTTGGCGGCGTGCCGCATGGTGGCTTCGGGATGGGAATTGAGCGGGCGGTAGCGTGGATTTGCGGGTTGGAGCATGTGCGCGAGACAATTCCGTTTGCCCGGACGCTGCACCGGCTGTACCCATAAATATGTCCCTTACGAGCACAGGCGCTTCCAGCATTACTCCCAAGAAGATTCGCGTCATCGGTGTTCCCCTCGACCTTGGCCAGTCGCGTCGAGGTGTGGACATGGGGCCGTCGGCGGTCCGAGTTGCGGGGCTCGAAGCGCGGTTGGAAGCCTTGGGACACGTAGTGGAAGACGCCGGGAATATCGCGGTTGCCATTGCTGAACAGAAGAAAGAAGGCGATCCGCACGCCAAGTACTTGCGAGAGATTACTGCTACTTGCAGCAAGCAGGCCGAACTGGTCGTGAAGACTTTGGAATCCGGGAAGGTGCCACTCGTTTTGGGCGGTGATCATTCAGTAGGAGCGGGCACGGTGGCGGGAGTTGCAGAGTTCTATCGCCGCCAAAGCCAAAAGATTGGCCTGATCTGGATTGACGCCCACACTGACATCAATACACCTGAAAGTTCTCCGAGTGGTAATGTACACGGCATGCCCCTGGCGGCGATCATGGGGCTGGGCCCGGCGGAACTGGCAAATATCTTCAACTTCTCTCCTAAGGTTGCGCCTGAAAACTGTGTTCTCGTGGGCGTGCGCGATATTGACGCAGTCGAAAAAGAAAATGTGCGCAAGGCAGGAATCGACGTTTTCACCATGCGCGACATTGACGAACGCGGAATGCGCACGGTGATGGAGGAAGCTCTGCGGATTGCTGGGCGCGGCACGGCGGGATATCACGTGTCGCTCGACATGGATTGGGTTGACCCTGAAGATGCCCCCGGGGTGGGAACTCCGGTTCGAGGCGGCGCGACTTACCGCGAAGCGCATCTCGCCATGGAAATCATCGCAGACAACGGACGGATGCTGAGTTTCGAAATTGTGGAAGTGAATCCGGTGATCGACGAACACAACCGCACCGCCGATCTTGCGGTGGAACTGGCGCTTTCGGCGTTTGGCAAGAAAATCCTCTGATCTCACATGCGCGACGAATTCTATGCCGACCGGCGCGACCTCTGGAAATGGACCGTTGCGCTTAATGAGGCGGCGGAGCGCAAAATAATTTATGTCGCGATGTACACCCGCAGGCGGGTACCTGCCTTTCCCAAGGGCATCAGAGAGGATGTGCGCAACTTCTTCGTTCAGGAAAGGGAGGAGTTGGACCAAGAACTAAAATGCTCTCGAATTTGTAGGCTCAGTAAGGAAATCGTGCCTTTTGTCGAGCCCTATGATTCGAGGATAGCCGATGTTTATTTTGGCGATGTATGCAATCTCATTCGGTTCCGCGCAAACGAAGAGAACTATCTTGTTTTCGTCGATCCGGACACGGGAATTGCCGAGAGTAACCCAAAACCTGAACACGTCTCCCTCAAACATCTGGCCTTGCTCTGGAGCACGATGCATTCCGGAGACAAGCTACTTGTCTATCAGCACAACTTGCGCGAGAAACGTGAGAAGTGGACCTCGCGAAAGCGAGGCCAACTGGGGACGGCACTGCAGGTGAAAGAGGCGGCCGTGAAAAATGAACATCACGCGGACGTCTGCTTCTTCTGTATATCGAAGTAATCCTGACCTAATCCCTATAATGTGTTCTCCACAATGATCCGTCCCGACTATAAGGAATTTTCCCGGCTGGCGCGAGAGTCGACGCTGGTGCCTGTAGTGAAGTCCGTGATGGCGGACTTGCTGACGCCGGTCTCCGCGTTTCTGGCGATTTCTCGCGGCGAGCAGCACGCATTCCTTTTGGAATCGGTTGAGCGCGGAGAACAGATCGGCCGCTATACGTTTCTTGGCGCTCGTCCGTATATGCAATTGCGTGCGCGCGGCGGTGAAGTGGTTATTGAGAACAGAAAAAAGCGCGAACGGCGGCAGGGAAATGTTTTTCAGATTGCGAAGGAGCTCTTGCAGCAGCACCGGCCGGCGTCGGTCCCCGGCTTGCCTCCGTTTACGGCTGGAGCTGTGGGGTTTTTCTCATACGACATTGTCCGCCAACTGGAAAACATCGGCAATGACACGAAAGACGATCTTGATCTTCCCGATTGCGTCTTAATGTTTTTTGACCGGCTGCTGGCATTCGACCACTTGCGTCATCAAATTCACATCATCGCTACGGCCGACGTATCGCGCGAAAGTCCTCGAAAAGCCTACGACCGAGCGGTTGCTGATATCGCGCTACTGGAAAAGAAGCTAGGCTTCGGGCTACGTCCTGGTCAGTGGCAGAAGTCGTCGAGCAAACGATACGGCAAACTCAAGGTCCGTCCAGTTACAGCTCGCAAGGAATTTGAAAAGTCAGTCATACAGGCAAAGGAATACATCGCTGCCGGAGACATTTTTCAGGTCGTGCTCTCACAGCGTCTGGATTTCATGCCTGAGGTGCCGCCGTTCGACATTTACCGTGCGCTGCGAGCCGTCAACCCGTCCCCGTACATGTATTTCCTGAAAATGGGGGATACGCACGTGCTGGGCTCGTCGCCGGAGATGCTGGTGCGCGTGACAGGACGCAAACTGGAGTATCGACCGATTGCCGGAACGCATCCGCGGGGCCGGGACGAAGCCGAAGACCAGCGCCTTGAAGAGAAAATGCTGACCGACGAGAAAGAACGCGCCGAGCACGTAATGCTCGTGGACCTTGGACGTAACGACCTGGGGCGGGTCAGCGAATACGGCTCGGTTAAAGTCGGCGATCTGATGTACGTGGAGCGCTATTCCCACGTGATGCACATTGTGTCGGCGCTTGAAGGAAGGTTGCGTCCTGAGCTGCACGCTCTGGACGCATTCGCCGCGTGTTTTCCTGCCGGCACCCTGAGCGGCGCGCCGAAAGTTCGAGCCATGCAGATCATCGAAGAACTCGAGCCAACGCGGCGAGCAATCTACGGAGGGTCAGTACTTTACGCCGACTTCGCCGGGAACCTCGATTCATGCATCGCCATCCGCACCATGCTGATGAGAGGGAAGAAGGCCTACCTGCAAGCCGGAGCCGGCATTGTGGCGGATTCCGATCCGGCGAGCGAGTATCAGGAATCGCTGAACAAGGCGCAGGCGGTGTTGAGGGCGGTAGACGCGGCGAGGGGTGGTGGGTAGGCGTGGCCCTGTTCACCACAGAGACACGAGGCACAGAGAAAAACAAGTCTTCTGTATTTTTTGAATTCACTGTGCCCCTGTGTCTCTGTGGTGAACAGGGCCACGCGATGAGGAGGAGCGATGACCACAGAAGCAGTCTCGGAATCGGCACCCAACAACCGGGAACCAATCGCATCTGCTGGTCACACGCTCGGCCTGGTGCTTATCAACGTTGGCATCGCAGTGTGGGGGATCGCCGGCCAGATGCGCTCGACCGGAGGCTCGGGGTTGGCGGCAGAACACCACGGAGTCGTTCCGCTGTACTTGTCGCTCATTACGATGGAGTGGGCGCTGCTCTACTACGTCTGGCAGGGTGTGCGGAAGAATGTCACCCTCTTCGCGCTGGTTGGTGGGAGATGGAGCAGTCTGCGGGACGTGGTTACGGACTTTGGTATTGCTCTTCCTTTTTGGGTGGTCTGGGAAACGACAGCTTGGCTGGTCGGTCTTGTCCTGGGACCGAGCCTGGCGAAGACGGTTGATATTCTGCTGCCGCAAGGAGTGATTGAATCGCTTCTATGGCTGGCTTTGTCGGCATCGGCGGGGTTTTGCGAAGAGATCGTATATCGCGGCTATCTGCAAAGACAACTTCGCGCATTCACTGGTAGTGGCGCTCTCGCCGTCTTCGGACAAGCCCTTGTTTTCGGCGTGGGGCACGCATATCAGGGGTGGAAGAATGTTGTGGTCATCACAGTTCTGGGAGTGCTGTATGGTCTGCTGGTAGTTTGGCGAAAGAACCTGCGTTCGTCCATGCTTGCGCACGCCTGGTCTGATATTTATGGGGGCTACTTGAAGTTCCTTCTCCCCGTTCACGCTTGAGTCGGGAGGCGTCTGCCGAGTTGCCGGAAAGACGTGTAGCCCGGACGCCGGAGTCCGGGGGCGGAGTTTCGCTCCGCCGGACGGGTGAGGGCACCCGCGCCTACATGTCCAGAAAGTTCGCAATCAGCTTCTTCCCCTCGCCGGTAAGGACGCTCTCGGGATGAAACTGCACGCCTTCGACTGGATACCGCTTATGCCGGAGGCCCATGATAGTTTTCGACCCATCCGGCTCGGTCGTCCAGGCGCTCACTTCGAGTTCGGCCGGCAAGTCCTCTTCCTGCACGATGAGCGAGTGATAACGGGTTGCGGTGAATGGCGACTCAAGGTGTTTGAAGACCGTTCGTCCGTCATGCTTCACCTGACTCGTTTTGCCGTGCATAAGGTGGGTTGCGCGTACGACTTTCCCGCCGAAAGCAGCCCCCAGAGCCTGATGGCCCAGGCAGACGCCCAAAATCGGCAGTTTGCCGGTCAAATGCCGGAAAAGATCGATGCTGATACCTGCCTCCTGTGGGGTACAAGGCCCGGGAGAGATCACAATACGTTGAGGGCGCATGGACTTAACTTCTTCGACCGTGACCTTGTCGTTGCGGCGGACTACCACTTCCGCACCCAATTCGCCCAAATATTGCACCAGGTTGTAGGTGAAAGAATCGTAATTGTCGAGCACAAACACCATACTTACTCTTCTCAGGTTACATCATAAGGGTGGCCGGGCGGTTCAAGTTCAGCTTGACATGCTGGCCGTGAAGTTTATCCTTACGGGGGTTTAGGAGAAGTATGGCCGAAGTTCAAACCGCAGAAAAACGCGCAACCCGGCGGTTCGCTTTGCGCTTACCGGTTTCGGTGAATTATGCCGGTGATGCCGGCGGCGCGTCAGCGGCCCAAACCCGTGACGTCAGTGCCCGCGGGATTTGCTTCTACATGGATTCGCCCCTGACGGCTGGTTCGGATATTGAATTCACGTTGACGCTGCCTCCGGAAATCACCCTTACCGAGAGCATCCGAGTCCGCTGTAAGGGCAAAGTAGTGCGCGTGGATGACGGAGTCACGGACGCTAAAGTGCCGGTTGCGGCGGTGATTGACGAGTACGAATTTCTTTCGGAGTCGTGAGTCTTTCGTCCCCCAGGCACCACCCTGCTCACCTTTCTAAAGCATCGAGTTAGTGCTACTCTCATCGCAAGTTTTCAAGCAAATCTGGTAGAGCCTTGTCTTCCGTCCGAGTCCGATGCTGTTTGGCAATTCTGGCCGCTTGCGCGGTGGTGTCGGCAGTTGCTCAGAACCAGCCCGCAGCAACGGTTCAATCCGTCATGGTTGTTCCCGGAGAGGGTGGGCCGGTTCTGCAAATTACTTCTACCCGCGCGTTAACTCCCAGCCTTAAAATCGTCGAAGGACCGCTCCGCCTGGTGATTGACCTCCCCGGTTCAAAACTGGGTGCCGGCCGGAGAAGGATCCCATTCAGGAACGAGCAGATTAAACGTATTCGGATGGATCAGTTTCAGAGCGATCCTCCTATTACCCGGATTGTGGTAGATCTCGCGGGCCCGGTCCGATATACGTGGGACGCCATGGGAAGCCGCCTGCGAATCCGGCTGCGCGCCGACGAAGCCGCGACCGCCAAACCCGCCTCGGTTCCTGCTCTTACCTCTGGAGTTCAGCCTGCTGCCGTGCCGTATTCGGAGAGCAGTACAGGCACACTTGTCGAAGCGGGCAGCCGGATTGCTTCTGGAGCAGCGGTAACGGCGGGTGAGCAGACGGCGGTGCTGCGATTGACGCGCGGGGGTGAAGTGCGAGTCTGCCCCGGAACCACGGTTTCGGTGACCTCGTCATCGGGTGGTCAAGACCTTTTGCTGGGAATGAGCACGGGAGCGATGGAAACCCACTATCGGCTGGAAGAATCGTCGGACTCGGTTCTGACCCCCGATTTCAGAATCGTGTTTCCCGGTCCCGGCGAGTTCAACTTTGCCGTCAGCGCCGACGCTCATGGGAATACCTGCGTCAGTTCATTGCCGGGGAGTACGTCGTCGGTCGTAGTCGCGGAGTTGCTGGGGAATGGAACTTACGAGATCAAGCCTGAGCAGCAGGTAATGTTCCATCAGGGGAGCTTGAACACAGTAGAAACCCCCTTGTCTCCGTGCGGATGTCCTGCGCGACAGGAACCGATCATGCGGGCATCGATCAATCCTGGTTCTGTTGTCCCGGAGGAGCAAGCCGGATCGAAACTACAGATCGCAAACGCGGGAGATGCGAACGGGCCGACCCTTGGCGCCTCTGGCGAAAACAATGTGGACGGGGGACCAGAGACCGGACTGCGGCCGCAGACAAATGCCGGAGGGATAAAAGTCGAAGTCGAGCCGCTGGTATTCAGCGGCAAAGATCGGCCTGGGCGGGCGAATGCGCCTCCGGCTCCCGTGTTAGAGGCCGCAGCTCTACCGCTTTCGGCGAGCCGAGCCAGCGCCCTGCCAGCGGTTGTGGTGATCCCTCCACAATCTGACCCCAAGAGTGTAAACAAGGGCTTCTTCAGACGAGTGAAGGGATTTTTTACCTCGATGTTTCGATAAGGGTATTTCAGCCCCGGCGTATTCCTTTGGTGAGCGGCGTTACGCGTTCACGGAGATCCTCGGCGAAGTCCGAACCACGCTCCATGGCGTCTTCCGCGAAGTCTCGAGCCGTGTCCTTCCAGTCGTCGAAAGTTTCTTTCGCGTTATCATATCCGCGCCGAAGGTCACGCCGCATTTGACGGCCAGTCTTTGGAGCGAGGAGCATGCCAACAACGGCGCCCGCTCCCAAGCCTATCAGGAGGAAAGTTATTGCGGTTCCAACAGTGCTGCCCCGGTCCGATTCGTATTTGCCTTCTCGCATGAATGCACCTCGTCACAAGATTTTCACGATTGGATTCCCACTGCAACATTTTAGCTGTCTAATCTGCGGCACGGAACTCCATTCCGGGCCTGATTCCAAAATTCGTCCAAGCCGTATAAAATACAGACTTTAGCCCCACCGGCAATTGTGGCTGACTGACTCTTCGGCCAGCCTAAATAATGCAAGGAGAAGAATTTACAAATGGCCATTCCCGCCACCCAGCTACGTCCTGGCATGATTATCAAGCACAACAATGACTTGCATTCGGTCTTCAGCGTGGAGCACCGGACGCCGGGCAATTTGCGGGCATTCATTCAGGCAAAACTGCGCAATCTGCGCACCGGCGCCATGTTCGAGCACCGTTTCCGCTCGCCCGATCCGATCGAGAAGATCAATGTGGATGAGGTCGAGATGGAATATCTGTACAGCGACGGCGACAGCTACTATTTCATGGACACCTCGAACTACGAGCAGACGCACTTGAGCCGGGAGATACTTGGCGATGCCGTGGACTATTTGACCGCCAACCTATCAATCAGAGTCGAGTTTTTCGATGGCAAGGCAGTGGGAATTGAGCTGCCGCAGACGGTCGAGTTGAAGGTCATCGAAACCGAGCCGGGCCTGAAAAGCGCGACCGCATCCAGCGTGACCAAGCCGGCGAAAACGGAAACTGGTCTGGTAGTGCAGGTGCCGCCTTTCATTAACGAGGGCGAAACGATTCGTGTTGACACTGCTGAAGGCGCGTATTTGTCGAGAGCGTAGGCCATATGGTGGATCGCATTCACCGCTTTCGACCTTTACATCGGCCTGGTCATACTCGAGGCCTTAATTTCCTTCGCTTCCGCCTGAAAAGCTCCCTCGCGCCAGGATGGCGAGAAAGGGCGTCCTCGGGTCGATTGGGGCGCTTGCGATTGTGTTTGTCGCATTTTTCGTGAGACGCTGGATCGCACCGCATTGATCGATCCACGGGCGCAGCTGCGGGGTTGAACTGATATTTTTGAGCACGCCATGGCGCAAGACGAAGATCTTCAGGCAAAGCGTTTTGTGGTGCGCGGACGAGTGCAAGGCGTAGGCTTTCGCTGGTTTGTGGAGCGGGAGGCCCACATGCTGGGAGTTGCCGGTTGGGTGCGCAATAGGCCTGACGGCAGCGTGGAAGTGCTTGCTATGGGCAGTCGTGATCAGCTTGTGGGTTTGCGCGCGCGATTGCGGCAAGGGCCGCAGGCGGCGCGCGTCGATGATGTGGAAGAATCTGAAGCCAAGCCGGTGGCGGGCTTGAATGCATTTCGCATTGAAGGAGCGTGGTGAATGTCAACGTCAAAGACAGCGTCGGTAAAGGCGAGTATAAGCTGCGAGCATTTGAAGAAGCTCATCCGCGAAGTGCCGGATTTCCCCAAGAAAGGCATTCTTTTTTACGACATCACCACGCTGTTGAAAGACAAAGTCGGCTTCGCAACCCTCATTGACGCACTGGCCGAGCACTATCTTGGAAGAGACATTGATCTCGTCCTGGGGATGGAGGCGCGCGGCTTCATCTTTGGGCCGGCACTTGCATATCGGCTCAATGCCGGATTCGTTCCCGTCCGCAAGCCGGGAAAGCTGCCTGCCGCCACGGCAAGGTACGACTACGCGCTGGAATACGGCACAAACACCCTCGAGATTCACAAAGACGCAATTCAGAAAGGCCAGCGTGTGATCATCGTGGATGACTTGCTGGCAACCGGAGGCACAGCGGAGGCCACGTGCAAGCTCGCCGAGTCTCTGGGTGCTGATATTGCGGGGCTCGGCTTTGTGGTCGAACTGGACTTCCTGAATCCTCGCGAGAAGCTCAAGCAGTACGACGTGTATTCGCTTCTGCACTACGACAAGTAGCTTCAATTA
>Ga0137359_10001891_pt1 | contig 16752 bp, 16 predicted proteins | sample Mad1_40_16metaG_FD_108281 | JGI IMG/M metagenome (GOLD analysis project Ga0137359, IMG submission 108281) | Vadose zone soil microbial communities from Angelo Coast Range Reserve, California, USA - Mad1_40_16 metaG | ecosystem: Environmental > Terrestrial > Soil > Vadose zone | place: USA... | reverse complement strand
TTGCAGAACAGCGACATCGTGATGGGCTTGAGCCGCATCGTGGCTATGATTGGTGACGGGCATACCCACTTGCGCTGGGGACGCCTCTACAGGGAAGTCCCACTCCAACTGTTTTGGTTTGGGAATCAGTTGCGGGTCACGGGCGCTCCTGCCAAATACCGCCAAGTGATCGGCGCACGAATCGTCGAGATCGGCGGTGTTTCAGTCACCGAGGCGTATGCGCGAGACTTGCCATACATTCCTCAAGATGAGAGTGAAGGATTTGTCAGAAGCGCGCACGCAGACCTGAGCACTTACCCGGTGCATTTGCACGCGCTCGGCCTGGCGCCGGATACCAGTCATGCTCAGTACACATTCCTCAGTGATAGAGGCGAGCGCTTTAAACTTACCCTGCAGACTATCAAGTCAGGCGAGAAAGTAAGCTGGATTGATGCTGAGCGGCGAATGCCTTTGTATAAGCAACGTGAAAAGGAACCTCTATGGTTCAATTATCTGGCTCCTGAGCAAACTCTCTATTTGAACTTCAAGGCCTATCCCAGACGAAAGGATTTCATTAAGTTCTCGCGCGAGCTTTTTGATTTCATCGACCATCACGCCATCCGGCGGGTCGTCGTAGACATGCGTCAGAACGGCGGTGGTGATTTTACCAGAGGGCGCGATTACATCATCTCGGAATTCAAGAAGCGCCCGCGTCTCACCCAAAGGGGGATGCTGTACGTCATGATCGGCAGATGGACCTTTTCGGCCGGCATGTCTAACGCCGCGGATTTTCGGAACGACCTGCGTGCAATCCTGGTGGGCGAACCGACTGGCGCGCGGCCGAACGGTTATCAGGAGAACCGCGAGTTTTCATTGCCTAACTCACATCTCGGCGTCTCGTACTCGACCCAACTCTACAAGTTTCAGGAGCAGGATACCCCGGGCATCATGCCCGACAAAAGGATCGATCCTGATTGGCGGTCTTACCACCAAGGTCGAGATCCAGCGCTGGCGTGGATCCTAAAACAAGCGCAGCTCTCGGGTCAGTAGCGGTTGTAGCGCAAATCGATAGCTTGCGCCGCCTGGGCCAACGGGGCAGTAGCCCGACGGTGAGGGAGGGCTCGGTTTTCACGCCGAAGGCCCGAGATGAAATAGCCAGGGCAACGCCCTGGTAGTCTTCTCCGACGAACTCCATACATCACGCGACTTCAGCGCTCGGTTATGGCTGGTCCTAAAAGCGGGATACTTACACCTTCGGTGGCGTAAAAAGCCTCGATTTCAGCCTTGTGTACCTCGCGCGCGTACTCGTACAGTTACCTACGATTACTCATTATCGATTATTCTAGCAGCGAAATGGATTGTGCTCCATAATTTAATGATTCGCTTGACTCGCGAACTGCCCGAAGGCCATCGACATTATCAAACATATGAACCGTTCATTTTTCTCTCCATCCTCTTTTTGCTGTTTCTCATCGGATGTTCGAGAACCTTCACTCAACCGAACCCAATCTACACCAAACAAGAGACAGAACCGTCACAAAACGAAGTACTTAAGAACTCGCAGCGTCAAAACCAACTTGCCCAAATAGCTTCCACTGCCAGAGGCAAAGTCGGAATAGCGGTGGCTTTGCTGGAAACTGGAGAGACGGTTTCACTCAATCCCCACGATCACTTCCCGATGCAGAGCGTCTACAAACTTCCGATCAGCATGGCGGTGATGAAGCAGGTTGATTCCGGGGAGATAAAGCTTGAGCAGAAGGTGCGGGTGACGAAAGATGATTTCGGCAGCCGAGGACAACATAGTCCGATTCGGGATAAGAACCCGAATGGCATCGAGATGAGCGTAAGGGATTTGCTACGCTATGCCATATCAGAAAGCGACGGCACGGCCAGCGATGTGCTGATGAAGCTCGCCGGCGGACCGGCAGCGATCCAGGCTTATCTCACTGAGCTCAAGATCACGGACATGATTGTGCTCAATACTGAAAAAGAGATTGGGCAGGACTGGCAGACGCAGTATCGCAACTGGGCGGCGCCGGAAGCAGCGGTTGCACTGCTGCGCGCGCTGCATGAACGGCAAGGGATTTCCGAATCGAGTCAGGGTCTGTTACTCAAATTCATGACCGAATCGACGCCGGGTGCGAAGCGTTTGAAGGGACTCTTGCCTGCGGGAACGATCGTCGCTCACAAGACGGGAACCTCGGGGACTCAAAAAGGAATTACGGCCGCGACCAATGACATTGGGATCATCACCTTACCCAGCGGACGCCATCTGGCTATCGCGGTGTTTGTTTCGGATTCTCCCGCGGATGAAACGACGCGCGAGGGTGTGATTGCGAAAGTTGCGAAGGCTCTATGGGACAGATTTGGCGGTGAGCGGTAGGGACGAAATGTTTATAGCTCCTAGCTAACGCAAATTTTTCGGCAGCTCCCTAGGAGCGGAACTTATTGCGGGCGGTGTTGACTTCGATTCAGCGAAAGTGCCGAAAGAACCCAACTCAAGTTGGTACTCTAAACGCCTGGAATCACCACCGCGCAGCCACGTCGCGAACTAACGGCTGGCTCAGATTTCCTGTATGCTGGACGCGCGCGCAAGCATCTTGACAGTCATGCCTCCGCACTTGAACCAATTCTCAGTCCTCTCCTCATGAGACAAATCGAAGACAAGACACCCCTTGCTCGCTTCTCAGAGGTTCGCAGATCTTGTAACTCCGTTAGGAGATGAAAATGAAGGAATACAAATCAGGGGTCAGTGTCGTTGTTTTCTTGGGTTCAATCCTGGTCTTTATGTGTGCGCCAGTGATGGCCCAGCACACGGACAATCTCGGCGGCAACTGGAACGATCCGGCCGGCGGGAAAATCACAAACATCATCGTGGCGCGATACGCTCGGCGGCGTTCGGATAAAAGGCCAGCGGTAAGACGCGCGAACTCCGGATCACCCATTAACGACGGATCGGTGCGGTTTCGCTCGACGGGCACGCAACTGAAGACGCGTGAAATAGCTAATCTGATTAGCCCTGGCGACGCGCAGGTGTTTACCGTGCTGACAACCATCCTGCAGGAATTCGATAAAGAAGCACAAAAGATCGGCAAGCCCAACGACCTGGCCCTCGCGTTGAGTTTTTTCTTTGCCACGAATGCCAACATCTACCACGACGCCGGCGTGCCGCCAGACCCGCCGGTGCTGGAATTGCGCGATACGATCGCCGCCACACTGTCTGAGGCGAATGCTCTGAACGGCGTTACCGATCGCAAGAAGCAGGAGATGTATGAAGCGCTTGTGATCTACACCGGGCTGGCGCTCGCTACCTATCAGGAAGGAAAAGGCGGTAATCCGGAAAGTCTGAAAATAGCACAGCAACTCGCTGGGCAGAATCTGCAGGCAGTCGTTGGCATTTCGCCGGACAAGATCAGCTTTACCGATCAGGGATTGAGTATTGAGGCTGAACCTGTAGCTGTTGTCGCGACGGCCACGCAGCCTTCTATGGAGCCGACCAGCCCTCAAGAAACTCCTGCGGCGACGATCAATGCAGGTAAGTTGGTCATTGACTTTGAAGGAAACGAAGTTCGCGCCAATCAGATGTATGGCGGCCAAAGAATTCGCGTCAACGGCACGGTAAACTCAATTGATATTCTGAAAGACGGCAGAATTACGCTGACCTTTCATTCCCCGGCGATGGGTTACGCTCATACACGATGCTATTTCAACAGATCCCAAAGTTCCCGGTTAGCTCAACTAAGCGGCGGGCAGGAAGCGATTGTTGAAGGGACTGTGCGCGGATTTAGTGTTAACCCCGCAAGGGGCTACGTTGAACTGGAAAACTGCATCGTTCCTTAGAATCCTTTGGAATTTGTATCACCAGCTTCTTAAGGCGGTGAATTTCTCCAGTGGGAGAGCAAATGAAGACAGTTCTATGGATCACAATCTTAGGTTCCCTGTTGACCGCCCTATCGATTGCTGGCGCCCCGCAACCGTCGGCGTCCCCCGCTGCTCCAGCGCCGGCTGAGTGCGGCTGCAGCAATCTCGAAGTGCTGCAGATCGAGTTGCGCAACGCGATACATTTGCAACAGGCCTTCCGCAACAAGATCCCTGACCTACGCACGATGAACCAACCGACCTCGGGTTCTGCATTAAAGAGTTTCGCGGCTGATGAGGCGCGCCGTGGCCTTGAAGCAATACCTGATTATCGTGGTCCCAAAGAGGTCGACTATTATAACCACGGCAGCAGTCTCAGTGATCCCACACATCCGCCGAGCACATGGAGCAAAGAAGATCTCTGCCGCATGGAGAACTCCGCCGCTGATACGCTGACCAGCGCTGTAAATGCGTCGGCTTGCGCCGGCATCGGAGCGGCTCTGGAAGCGCACGAGAAATGGCACTTCAATTTCTGTATGCGTATAGGCTTTGTCCTATACTTCAACATGCACGGCGCCGACCGTGCACAGGAGGAGGTCGAGGCCTACGACGCCCAGATCAAGGTCCTTCGTGACATCATAGAGCATTTGAGCTGTGGATACAGGGCGAGCGGAAAATTTGGTGACACTGTTGTATCCGGAGTCATATGCGATTTGCAGAAGCCCTTTACGATTAACAGTAATAATCCATTTATACGATCGTTTGACTTTGTTCCATCCTCACCGACTAGTGGCACGTGGAAGTTCTCATACAATAACGGAATCGCGGGCGGCGGCGGCGGCGGTTACATAGTAGAAGGAACCGATACCTTAAAGACCGGGATCATGTTGCACGGAAGCGGCACCGCAACCGCGCCAATCGCAGCAACCAGTAGCGGCAATGTCCGCATTAATCTCAGTAAACTCGAATCGAACGATTGTGGCAGCAAATAAGTCCCGGGCTAACCAGACATGCTATTCGTGTCAAAGTATTAAGGCGAGCCGAGCCAGCCACTTGACCATTGCCTTCGGTGAAGCGAGATGGCCGCTATGTAAGCAACTCGATTAAACCCTCGCTAACGAACCTTGCTCAGCAGATGCGCGGCAACTGCTCGCCCGCCAGCATGTCGACGATGCGCGTGCCGCCAAAACCCGTGACCATCGAGACGATTCCCTGGGGCTCCACTTCACCTCGCCGATACCCATCGAAGCCCAATAGCCTTCGCTCTTATTCAGTTCGTTGGGAATCGACCCTTCGATGATCAGAATGAACGGATCGAGCTGGCCCTCGGCGCCCAGATAGAAATCCTTCAAGAACTCTTCACCGTTCTCGTAAGCCAGGACCGGATTGTGCAGTTTTGATTCGGAAAATTCCGGGAATGCCGCCAAGGATCAGATCCTCGATGCTCGGCTGAGTGGCCGCGGTCATCGCGATCGACTCGCCATCACAGCCAAGTCCGGCCGTGATCCAGAGAGTGTCTATCTCCTTCAGAGTCTTTGCGTTCTGACGTTGACTGAACGCTTTCATACAATTGCTCGTCCGGTGACGCAGGCGTAGTAGATTCCAAAGGCGATACTTGAAATTGAAACCACGAGTCGCATAGGGATCTCAATCCGTTCAAACCGGTGGGTCGTTAAGATAAGCGGCAAGCTAATTAGAGTGCTCATCAATAGCATCCCGCCGATTGAGCCAACGCCAAAGACCAGAAGGTAAGCCATCCCACGAACCCGCGAACCGTCGCGCACAACTTCAGTCAGCACCAGCAACGTCAAGACCGCGGAACCAGCAAGACCATGAACCATACCCACAACGAGCGGTCGCAAACCCGTCAGGCCGAGCCGGTGATGCTGATCCAAATGTCCGTGCTGGGCGCTTGACGCCGGATGCGCATCGCTCTCGTCGTGAAAATGAAAGTGAGTGTGCGCGTGGCCTTCATGCGAGTGCGCGTGGACATGCACATGCGTACGATGACGCAAGGTGAGATATAGAATTCGGCCGCCCAGAAAAATGATCATCAGCGCCACCAGGAATTCGAAAACCGCAGCGATCGGGCCGGGAATTGCTATTCCAAGAATGATGACCAGTACGCCGGCGGCCAGGAGCGATACGGTGTGGCCCACGCCCCAGAGCGCGCCTACGAGACCGGAACGCCAGATCGATCGCTGCTCGCTGACAATTGTGGTCACCGCCACCAGGTGATCGGCTTCGGTCGCGTGCTTTAACCCAAGCGCAAAGCCCAGTCCCAGCGCCAGTGCCAGTGAACCATTCATCGTCTCTCCCTAAGCGCTTGACTGTTCCTCATTCCGTCTGCGCCAGGTAACTAAGCGTCTTCATGAAGAGCTAAAACAATCCGCTGGAATCGCGCTTTATCACCGGTTGGTCGTTATCTTGCTCCGTTTCGTAACAAAGCGTTCGCAATCGCCGCCTGGCCCAGCGAAATACCGCCATCGTTCGCGGGCACCCGGCTGTGCGTAATGACCTCGAAACCGTCGCTACGCAATAGCTCTCTGGCCGCCCGCAACAGAAACACGTTCTGAAACACGCCTCCCGACAACGCCACCCTGAGCTTTTCGATCTTCCCTGACACTTCGGCTCACCACAGCTATCAAGTCAGCCACAGGCGAGATGAAACCTTGCCGAGATACTCCTTGGGGGAACGCCGTCCAGTATATCTTCTACGGCTGCGCGAATAACATTCTGGGCGCGTATGATACTCCCATCACCGGAGACTTCAAACTGATATCTTTGCCCGGCAATCACGGTCAGCGATCTGTTCCAGCTCAATTGCAGCCTGGCCTTCGTAGTTGGTTGCATTGCGCAGACAAAGCAGGCTCGAGACCGCGTCGAAGAAACGACCCATACTCGAAGTCTCGGGACAGTTTGTTTTCGTCGCGATCATTGTCTTCAGTGTCAGCCATGCCTTCGCGTCCATGCCGGCACCACAAACGGCAGTTCCAGTTTCGTGAAGTCGTCACCAAAAATCTGCTGCAAATACGTCGCGGCCATACGCCAGGGCTCGCGGATCGCCTTCGCGCCGCCGGGCATCGGCATGTAATCGAGATGCGCAATTCTTTCGGCCTCAACAAAGTTCGCCACAAAAAACTCGCCGCCCCACATGCGCCCGTCAGTGCCAAAGCCAACGCCCTGGACAATTCCGGACACCTGTATTTTTACTCTTTCGATCATGCTTTAGGCGATGAAAGCCATTGGCTCACGGTCGCGACAGTTTGTCCAGCAACTTGGTTCGGCGTCGGCGAGATTTGTACTCGGTGAGCTTCACGCTCGATTTGGCTGTCAGTCTGGAAGCGAGAAGCTGGTAGTGCTCCGTCAGCAGATTGCTGATTCCTAACAGAGCACTACCCGGAAGCTTTGGGGTTGGCGCTGAATAAAAAAGCAGTGTAAATTTGCTGAATGTCGTGGCGGGGTAGCTCAGATGGTTAGAGCGTGGGATTCATAACCCGAGTCCACGCAAAACATTAACTCAAACAAATCAAAAGGTTGCAGCCACGGCGGTGTTTTTTAGGTTTTATACGAATCTATATGGAGCCTTACGCCATCTAAATGCTTCTCTCCGAATTCCCGTCACAATACCGTCACAGTGCATTTCGTTATACGCATAGACGCCTTCATGAGCTGCCCGTGTGAAGGTACGCAGAGAACAATGGAAGTACAGATTCAACCCTCAGGATTTGCTCAGGCGTAAATAGTTCTGGTGTTTTTGCATCTATACACAAAACACCAGTGACCCGGTTCTCGTCACCCTTGGGATTAAGAACGGGGTAACAGACAATCGTCTTACGATCATTCCGAAATCGACTGGCCTCGTCTTCCGCAAAGCCAAGATCGATCATCGAATGGCTGAAGTCGTCTACTCGCGTAACCGCAACAATCTGTTCCGTCACGTATGACCGGCCAGCCACGCCCTGGAAAACGCTCATTGAGGTGGAGCCGGGTTGTTGCGCCGTTCGGCTGAACCTAGCTACCTGACTCAATCGAGGTGGATTGTAGCCACCATCAACCTTGAACAGGGTCACTCGAACGTCGTGCTTGGCGTCGGAATCATCAATCCCGAGAAGACGGTACGTGACTTCTAAGAGTACCTCTGGTTCAATCCTCTGAAATGTTAACTCACCTCTTATCTGATCGACTTGGGGTTTGATGAACCGCACGGCTAGTTGTCCCAGGTATTGAAAAGACGACGTTTTGCGCACATTCCAGAGCTGAATAATCGAGGCCGCAAATGAGGCAACCAGTGATATTGCTAAATATACAAAGCTACTCTTCGTTTCGAGGAATCGCCTTTGAAAACCTATAGTCCAAAAAAGGAACCCGAAGGCCGTCAACGCGAAGACCAGACTCAAAATCGAACCGAGCCTATTGGGGAAGGTGCTAGAGTGTCTTTCCATTATTCCTCGTATGACTAAACTGACGTTACTTTATACCTTTCACATAGAGCACAAACAGAGCTATTAGACCGAACCCAAAGACATTCGAAACACCCGTCAACCAAACTCGCTGCGCGTTCGCCCTCTGTGATAGCGGCTCTACATCTTGTTCCAGATTTTGATGCAAGCTGAGGATGAATAAGAACATACAGAATGCCACAACGAGGAAAACACCAGTCGCTATCAGGTCTTTAACGTCTTGCAGTTGCACCCCGTTTTGGTCATTGGGTGTCAATGCTGAGGATCCGATTTCAAGAATTCGTATGAAGCCAGAAGAAAGGGCAGCCAAAGTGGCCTCCACCCCTAAGTAGAAGTCTTTCCGATGCCAGCCCGGACCTCTCACCAGCTTTTTCCCAAAGCCACCGGCTATGACAAGAAGCAAGGGAACCAAAAGGGCAATCGTAAATCGATTTGTTAGCAATTCTCTCATCAACCGTTTTCGCGAAATAGATTTATGAGAAGTCCGTGTGCGTTTGAGATGCTTGGTAATCCATTCAAAAAAAGGAGACGGCGCGATATCTCACGGGCGAATCTCTCTCAGCCCAAGAGGTCAGCTGAGCGACGTTTGCGTTAGTGGTTGCGCTAAACTCGTCGCCGTCGTTTTCCGAATCAATCTTTCGGCGCGAATTCCCACCTTCTCTGTTTAAAACGATGTTGCCCACATTGCCTCCCGAGATCATGGAATGGCTCCGACGCAGAGTCCCTGGAAAAGTAGAATTCAATTGCAACGGGCTTATAGCACTGTCCTAAACCCCAAGGCAATACTGATTCGAAAACGGAGTTCGTATTACAAGCGAAAATGCCCTTGAGGTTGAGTCTTTTTTGTCTGAGACCCGAATTTTCTAATTTAGGCTGGCACTGAAAATCGGAGAGGGTCACGGTCATAATACTTTGCCCAAACGCATTGAGCCAGTACAATACGCCGCGCGTTAAAACTCAAAGTGGTTCCTGGTGTGGCTTTCAGCTCGCCTTAGGTTCTTGAGCATAGCTCTTAGGTTAATTACATCGGCAACCGAATGCCTCATAAGAACCGGGCAAATCCCGACTTTAGGACCAAAGGCGCAATAATCTAGATTTGTTATATCGACTCCGAATCCATCCTCAAGAACGGTGGCCATACTTCAGCTATTCCAAGTTACACCCTCGGGTGGTCAGGCTCTCCCGTTATCCTCTGGCAAAGGCTGGCAGGTAGTCGCAGTTTTTATCACTTCGGTCGGCGTCGCAATTGCACTGCTCAACTTAGTAGCCTCGCACGTCTGGCCATGGCTCAGGGCCAGGCGCGATAGGCGTTCCGTAGCGAAGAGTCTGCTTGCACCATCACTAAGAGACGACGAGATCGAAAGCCATTGCCGATATTATGTTGAACCGTTCGTACAGGACGTGGATCCTATGGGAAGCGAAGAACCACGCGGACTCGCTAGAGTGAAGAGTACGTTGTTTCAGACACTCGATGAAATGCTCGACCCGATGTCCGAGTTCCGTAACATTATCCTGTTGGCTGATTCTGGGATGGGCAAGACAAGTGCTCTGGTTAACTATTGTGCTAGGCAAGTTCGTCGTCGCGGAAGAAAGTTTAATGTTGCGCTAATTCTTCTTAGCAGGACGCGGGCGCTCGAACAGATCGAAGAGGTTTCTGATAAGAAACAAACAATCTTGTTTCTTGATGCGTTCGATGAAGATATCAGGGCGGTCAAAAACCACGAAGCACGCCTTGACGAATTAATGGACGCGGCGGAAGATTTTTTTCGAGTTGTGATTAGTTGTCGAGCACAGTTCTTTACGACAGACGAAGAAATCCCTCGCGAGACTGCAACCGTAAGAGTCGCACACCGCCGTTTTGAAAAGCTCTATCTTTCTCCCTTCAACCAGCGACAGACTTTCGCGTACCTTAGAAAGAGATATCCCCTTGACCTGTTGAAGCCGTTGGACCTCTGGCGCTACCGACGTGCAAAACAAATTTCGGACAAGATCCCTCATCTTTCAACCCGGCCCCTGTTATTGACTTTTATAGACCTTATCTTAGAGGACCAGCATGTTAGCTATGCCTTTGAGATCTATGAAAAGATGGTTGTTTGGTGGGTGGCACGAGAGCAAAAGCTGATCGGTACGGAGAGTCAATTAGGACGGTTCTCTGAACTCCTGGCGGTCGATCTCTACCAAAAGAGTCAGCAAAGAGAAGGCGAGCGAATCGCGAGATCCGAACTTGTAGGCTTGGCCCTCCAATGGGGCATCCCGGTAAGAGATAAGCAACTGAGTGAGTACCAATTTAGCACACGCTCCTTGCTAAATCGGGACGCAGTCGGAAACTACAAATTCGCCCACCGTTCTATGATGGAGTACTTCTACGTGAGGCACTATCGCAATGCTGGATCAGCGGAAGCTGAAACCTTGCGAAGGCTCGATTGGACCGCTCAGATGCTTACGTTCTATTGGGAGATGCTGGAAAAGCATATCCTGATTCATAGAACGTTGCCTTTTAACGATAGGAATGCCAATGACGATTTCTTGCTTGATGTTGAGCTCTGCCCTTTTCTCATTGCCCTCACTTTACACGGGCTTTCGCTGCTGCGAAGTCCGAAGGTCGCTTCTCTGAGGTTGAAGCCGATTCTTGAGACCGCAACCGCGTTATGCGCGCGCCTAATCGATCCTGAAGGTACTGACGACCCGGTAATCTCCCTGATTGCGCTGAAGCAAAATTCGGATGGAAGATACATCCAACAGCCAGTCGCCATACATTATCAGGGAATGTTGTTAGAAACAGAAAAAGCGGATCTCACTAGAAATTCGCGCATAATTGATGACACTCTGCGATGGAGTGAGATCCCAGACATTGACGATGAAACATATAGTCGTATCCTACCCACACTTGAACGTGTTGAAGCTCAATGGCACAGGTTCATGATGCCAGCAAAGTACCGAGGAAGGATTATTGTTATGCTTGTTGGCGAGACTAGTCGAGCCAACGCGTTTCAGTCAAAGAGGCATATTCAATTAATTGAGATTCTCAAGTTAATCGGAAAGTATTTGCGAGAGTACCAGTTGTAATTTACCTAGCTTGAGGTGCGAATGCGCCTCAATTCAATACAGCGAGCCAATCCCGCCTTGTTCGAATTCAACCGAAGGATCGTGACTGCATTCCTTCATAGCTCCGTTTGGGTACTGCATGCTTTTTATGTTTCTGAATCCGGTTCCGCCGCAAATCGCGCAAGCGGATTTTACTGCTTGGGCGGCCTCTAACCGTTCCCGGTCCTTCCGCTTTCGTTTCTCATCGAGATACGAGAGCGGTGCCTCGTAATTTCCTTCAATCGCTTGAATCATCCAGCCGGCGCGGTTGCGCGGTGATGCCTTCCTATGCGGCCAGACCTCAAGCTGCAACACGACTGACTCCTTCTTAGTAACAACCAGTTGGTAGGCTTTGGTTGCATTAATTCCGAATTCAATAATCATCTGGGCGATAAGCTGCTCATGGTGCGTCGTAATCACAGATAAAGCGAGCGTCGGAATAGGTATGGCCGGCGCCACACTCCCCTGTCGTCCAGCGTCGGCTTGGCCAAGGGATTGCGCTCGTTCGGCTGGCAGCCTCCGTAGTGTTTTGCCCTTTCTAATGTGTCCTTGAATTCGGGCGATTGAATCGCCAGCTCCCGGCCCCGGAAAATATCGGATGATGTAATCAAGTTCCTGATCCGGTTCCTTGATCGCGCGGTATTCAACCTTTGCGAGGTAGCCGCTTGCCAAGTGGTCCCGAACTACGCGGTCCATCTGGAATCGAACTCTCTTATGCTCGTAAGCTCGTTTCAGCGTGTGATGATGTTTGACATACCACGAATAACGGATCTCGCAGAACTGCGCTTTGTTCTTAACCACCCCGAATATTTTTGCCGCCATTAGCTCATACCACCTCCTGCCGGCCGGGTTCACTGAGAAGAGATATTGATTGTCGAGAATGCGGCGGTCCTGGAGTTGCTGCAGTTTGGCCTCTAACGGATCAAGTCGGATGTAAAGCACGTCCTCAAGATCAAAATCAAAGCTCTTCTGGGCCAGCTCCTCGTCGGTCAAGTGATGTTCGCCTATCGCGTACACACTCATCCGGGAAAAGCGTCCCTTGATTTGTAGAAACCGCTCCTTACCTTCAAGGTCATGTTCGCCGGTCGGAACCCACAAGTCAGCCACGCACCCGGCAAAGGCGATTTGAGTCAGTGCTTTGATAAGCTCATGGCCTTGGTGGCCCCCGACGGTCCATCCAACCTTCCTCAGACACTCCCTGATGCCCCCCAGCGGAATGATTTCAGGTATCCGGCCGCTGGGTAGCCTATGGCTGTCAATCGACGGCTTAACGAGCAAATACCACACCTCATGGGCTTCGACGGCCGGCGCGCCGATCTCTTTGCTCGTGTCTTGGTAGACCTCCCAATTAATTGGTCTGCCTTCGGCATCCCTGCCCCGGTACTTGATGACCTTGGGGATATCTTTTCGCCGTGCGGTCAGGTTGAAAAACGGAAGCTCTGTTGTGAGTTTCGGAACGAAGGTTAGCGTGTGCTGCTCTGGGTTCAGCGGGATTAGTTCAAAGGCCATTTAATGTTTCATGATGAACAGCAACACCAAATGCTCTCCCCTCCAGGAGTCGTCAGATTGAAGTTAGCCGTCTTATGTTGTTGTCTCTTTTGTTTCCAATTCATATAAGACTCCTTTTCCAGATGCGCTAATGTTTTCAAACTCTTTCGTCGATTTTGGTCACCACTGACTACACGTATGGGTCACTACTGACTACACGCTCAGGTCACCACTGGCTACACATTGATTGGCGATTCGGACGGTTCGTCTCTGGTCGGCCGGAGCCTCGTTTCACAAAATCTGCTGCGGGATTGGGGCGACAAAAGGGAAGACGAAATAAGATTGGGAAGTGTGGGCGACAGTCCAAAGCAGTCTGAAAGGTAGGTGTATTATACCACACCAACGCTATAGGCTAGGGGAGTGGATATCTTCAAATGGTCCATCTTGTCCCAACCCTCGCGTTGCTCGGCAAGGTGATTCCAAAGGGCTCCCGGAGGATCCTCAAAGCGGTTAGCCTAGTAGGGTAAAATCGGCTGACGCTCCGATTGCATTAGCGTGTTGGGCGAACGCGTTACCTGGGGTCTCAACCCTACAATCGACGCCTCAGTTAGCAAAAGGGAAGGTTCCGGGAGCTTACCTTTTATTGTAACTCATCCGATCTAAAGATTTTCTAAAGAGAAGATCCCTTGACGGTTCCCGTCAGTTTGATAGGCTACTTAAACCCCGTCGCCCCCATTTTCTCGTTCCTAATACCTCCTATTTCATCGCGCGCGCGGAGAAGGCTAGCGCGGAGCATTGCGCTCTGTGGCCGGCTTTCTTAATGGTCACGATGAAGAGGAGGATGTTATGGCCACAGAGTGGGTTGATTTCAAGAAGGTAAAAGAGGCTGTCGATATGCAGATGGTTCTCGATCACTACGGCATTAAGGGCTTGACCAAAAGCGGCGATGAACTGCGCGGACCCTGCCCGATTCACAAAAGCTCGTCGCGAAGCAAGAACTTCACAGTCAACGTGCGTAAGAACGCCTTCAATTGTTTCTCCGAAGGTTGCGGCGCACGGGGCAACGTGCTGGACTTCGTTGCGGCGATGGAGCGTTGTTCAGTCCGCGAGGCGGCTGCGAAGTTACGAGACCGCTTTAAGATAGGGGAGAGTGAGCCATCTTCAATAGATGAGGATCATGATGCCAGCGAAGCTGGCGAAATTTCGCGGGGTATCTATAGCGATCAAGGAGGTGCGCTGTTCGAGGTGATCGCCACGGCCACAAACGGCGAAGACCTTGAGCCCGTGGCGGTGTATCGAGAACTCTTTGGTGATTATCGCTTTTGGGTAGCTCCGACTCAGAATTTTACCGGGGGCGACTCCACTTTTACTCTCGTCAAAAAACTCTGAAAGCTTCAAAAGGCGGTGCCGACAAGCACACGCCTTTTGTTGTTGGTTTCATTCTGCCGCCACTCTTCTGATTAGTCTTTAAGCCTCGACTTCCTCTTGCGCTATCGTTGGCCGACCTGCGCGAAGGATCTGATCGGCTGCGCGGAGAATCTTCTGTGCGCTCTTTTCAGGAATGGCCTCGGCGTTATAACCGTTTCCCTGATACAGCCAATTTTGGATATAGCCTCTGCAATAGTTGGCCCCCTCAAGTCCTAACGATTCGCAACACAGAAGGGCAACTGCTTCGGCTTCGACTTCGCGCAAGTTTCGCGGGGTGGTTTCCGTATCGTCGAAGTTTCCTTCTGCGGTGTGGCCCAAAACAACGTGTGCCGCTTCGTGGAAAAGCGTTTTGTGTGGAAGTTGGGCCACGGGATTGATCGCGATCTGTCGCTTCCTCGCGAACCCCTGGCAGTTGCCGTCTGGGCTGTCAAAGGCGACGCGTTCAATGCTAAGGCTCGCAAGCGCGCAGTCGGCGCTCCATTCCGACACAACTGGCGCTGTGATTTCTTCGCCATCTGTTTGCGCCAGCACAAACCATTGCGCTTTATAAACAAAGCTGGTGAATGTGCCTTCGCTGTTTGATTCGTCGTCATGGGTCTCGACGCGGCGCTTGCACGTGATCGGCATACAGAGCGTTAACGCTCGCTCGCCGCGCATGACGTACCGTCCAAGCTCCTTCCATTTTGGAAACGTATTGATCGGGCCTGGCTGTAATCCGCGCATTTGGCATTGCACCAGCGCAAGAAGTTGATTGCCGATTCGAATACTGATGAAACGCGCTATACGCTTTCATGATCAAGCCGGGCTTGTTTACTGCTTCCGCGAGTAGCGCTGACCATTTCGGAATGTCTGCTGATTGTTTGGTTTGTCTCTCCATCGTCGTGTGTCTCCTTCTTTTGGTTTGGTGCTTTGAAAAGGGGAGCTTCCCCCTCGTAGCGACTGAAGGAACACGACTGAGCGCCCACTCCGCACACCGCAGGGCGTAACGTAGTGAAGCACTCGAAGAGAATCGAAGAGTTGTGCGGATGGGCTGTCGTTTACGATGAAAGCGGAGGAGGGGAAACTAGACTGAGATCTCGGCTGGAAGGAAGTGAAGCCGAGTCGTTATGGCGCTGGTTAGAAGTGTCGAGGGAATGGCGCGCCTATGGAGTGCTGTTGTCCTTCTCACAGTTTCAAAGGTTTGAGTTTTTGGACGGGGCAGACCGCGAGCGTGCCGTAGCGTGGCCCGTCGATTCTCCGGACTATCGCTGTATCATCCTCACGGGATTCGACTATGACTCTCTGGCCGTTCGGTAGGCGAGTATACTGAATCTTAGGAGCGCGTCTTTTCATAGAAGCGATCCTAGCAGGCCGGTCAAGTAAAGATTTTTATCAAGGGCGGCGAGCGGAGATCTCACTCAGCCTTCTCGCCGCCCCGTTCGACTGGTCCACGATAGCGACGGAAGCAACCAGTCGAAAGCCTTTATTTTTAGGGAAGCTTGGTGATCTTAACCACCGGATGAATCTCAAGCCAACCGTGGTCGTTGTCGAGCATGTGTATTCCAGTGACCTCTACATGGTCGCCCACGTTCGGCAAGCTAATCTTCTGTTTGAAGTTCTTACAGGCTTTCTTGGCACTTGCCTGAGTCACAGGGTTGACGCAGATTGGCTCAAAGACAAGGAACCCGCCCTGGCCCGATCTGTTCTTATCATTGATTAGGTCCGAAGGTTGATCGGAGTCGAGTAATAGCCGCACGTGAAAGTCGCCATCACCCTCCTTGAGCTTCTTCTTGATTATGCCTCTCACGGTCACGCATCCCTTTTGTGGTATTAGCCGCGCGGGATGGTAAATGTGCTTCTGCAACTTCTCGGAACCGCTGCAATCCTGACCATACGCGGAGACACAAGCGAGTGGGATCAGGAGCGCGAAAAGTAGTAGCTTTTTCATGACGTGAGACTCCTAAGAGGAAAATAAGTAGAACGCCCAGCTTATACACCCGCAGGGTGGGAGATGCAATCTTTTCTCAGTTCGATGTCGTTAGCACATGATATGTCCGATCTAATTAGCAGATGAAGTGTCCGATCTGAGCGGCGGGGTGAAACTGCATGACAGGATGCAGTAATGAAGCAGATGACCCCAGCCGCAGTGGAGCGGGCGATGAAACTACAGGACGTGATGTTACGAGCGATGGCCAAGCGGATCACCTGGTATCAGGCGGCTGAGATACTGGGGCTCAGCGGCCGACAGATGTTGCGCTGGCAAACCCGATTTAAGCACGAGGGATATGAAGGATTGTTTGATCGGCGGCGTGGGACACCATCACCGAAGCGGGTGCCGCTGGAGACAGTAGAGACGGTGCTGCGGTTGTACCAGGAGCAGTATTTTGATTTTAACGTGCGCCACTTCCATGAGAAGTTGGGATCTGAACACGGGATCAAGCTGAGTTACACGTGGGTGAAGGCAGCGTTGCAG
>Ga0137359_10001887_pt1 | contig 16760 bp, 16 predicted proteins | sample Mad1_40_16metaG_FD_108281 | JGI IMG/M metagenome (GOLD analysis project Ga0137359, IMG submission 108281) | Vadose zone soil microbial communities from Angelo Coast Range Reserve, California, USA - Mad1_40_16 metaG | ecosystem: Environmental > Terrestrial > Soil > Vadose zone | place: USA... | reverse complement strand
CCTGGGCCAAACGACACAGATTCAGAGCGTTGTTATTAGTGGGGTGGATTAGTTATCAGGTACGACGAGAAAGGACGAGAAAGGAAGTATTGTAAGATAGTATAGGCGCCAGAAAAGATAGCCCCGTCTCGCGCTCATTCGGGCCACACCGTGGTTATGATGGGCTGGAGACGGAGGTGAGTTAGGTTATTTACTTGGTAATGCGAGAGGTGTCCGGCTAACATCTGATGTTAGCCGTTTCGAGCTTAAATTTGTGGTGAGTCGATTTTTGTGATTCGTTGCCATTGAACTTGATGCTACTATAATTATTCTTGAGCACGTGTGGTCCGACAATTCACACGTTTGAGTGACGAAGGGAAGCGGACGCTTCCACCTTTGGTAAAATCATCTATCAAGATTCATGCGCCTTCGCTTAAGTCCTGAATTTCTGTGGCGCTGTTGGCCACATGTGGTGGTGTGTTGACGGCGTTGAGACAGAAGGAAATCAGGATCCAGGTACCTTGAGTCCAAATTGAGAGCTCTGGCGAGGTCGACAATGTGATCAACCCACGTGCCACTGCATTTGTAGATAGCTGCTTGACAGGGATAAATTTTATCTTTGAATCGAGTAGTCTTCATGAACGTTAAGGGCATCATCTCGCGACGACCAGAGGAAGTCAGTACCACAAGTGCGTGCTTATATACAGTAGAATATGCATGAGAGACGGCAACCGGCCATCGCCGGAGCACTCACAAATGAAGTACCAGTCATCACCGCGTGGAGTGTCCAGGAGGCAAAAGGCCTCGATGCCGATGGTGCCATGAGGACCGAGGTCATCGCCGTCGTGGCCTTGGGCCCGGGGCTGCTTGATTATCGCCATAGCCTTGACAAAATGAGGCTGGCGTCGTTGCCACCATTGTCTTGAAGACGCCCTCGTCATCACTTCTGGGGGATCTGGGCGCACATTGTCATGTAGTTGCTTCGGGGGTTGGGGGCCACTATCGTCGCCGCCATCGCCTTGGGGCCCGCCATCATCATCGACGCCGCCTATAGGGCCCTGGGCCCGCGTCATTACCGCCGTAGCCTTGGCAGATTGGCGTCGCCCCCCATTGTTGTCAGGCCCAGAACCGTTATCATCGCCGTCCCAGAAGAGCCTGAGACCGCATCATTACCGTTGCAGTCCTGGTCCCCAGGGCTGGCATAGTCGCCACCGTGGACTTGAGGCCCGGTGCTGAAGTCGCTGCCTGAAGATTCAGCTCCACCGTTGTCGCCATCGTTGTCGCCTCTGAAAGGAGGGTAGTGCTCGGGGCCATCGTTGTCACCACAGTCGCCGTCATCTTGAGGACCCGGGGCTGACGTCATCGTCATCGTCGTTGCTACCTTAAAAAGGCTTGGAGGTGCCCCCGTCGCAACGCGTCGTCGCCCTCTCGGTCTCAATGGTCTACGGAGGAGCCTCCTTGATCTTCACCAACGCATTGATCGTTATCATCTCCGACATCACCCTGGATGACTTAAGGTAGCGTCCCTTTATCGGACCTTATATGACTAGTATAGAAATAGTGATACGACAGCGGGTCCGTGTCGCGGATGGCAAGGAGAGCAGTTCCGCCGGCTTGACCAAAACCGAACGACAACTAGACTGCAAACCCTAAAATCGGACATGGAATAGGCGCACAACCTTGACATCCGCGGTTATGCCATCAGTCTGGATGGTCTTCGAGGTGAATACTAGCAGAGTGCTGTTGGAAGAAAGCGTCGACATTGTCGGCATTCCGATTGCCAGGAATTGTACCACTCGCGATTGACTGAAGGAGACCCGCCCTCTGCCGGGTTACAGCGCCACCCTTCGGGTGACCGACTTTAGGTCTCTCGTCGGCCTGAGCGCCAGCGCCGTGAATTTCCGAGGTCAAGGAGCACGGGAGACGGGAGGGAGCGCCGCCCTTCCTGCGAGGTTCACTGCTCGCCAGGCATAGCCTGCAGCGGCATCAAGGGGCCGGCTGGAATACGTCGGCGCGACGGGTGGCGTACATGTAGGGATGAGGCGACGTCGAGGGCGAGGAGAGGAAAATGGCGATGGGGATCAAATGGGTAACATCATATGCCTCCGAACAAGTATCGACAACTTGAAGAAGCCATAATAGACTGGTCGCGCCGCGGAGAGCTGTGCACGGGACAGGCGTCGTGGTTCTGCATAGAGGCGCAGATGTAGCCTGAGGTTGCTAGGCAGCGACTGATCCGGCGCACGCGTCGGACATGGTAAAGAGTACAGAGGGGTCAGAGGGACTAACCAGCGCTAATCTCTCATACAACATACCCCGAAGACGAAGGAGGGCCCATGCCTCGTGCGGGACACGGCCAAGACGCAGGGGTGGAGAAAGGCCCTCCCATGCAAGGGTCGGGAGGATCGAAGAGGGGAGCCCAGGCCTTGTGGGAAAGAACCTAACCCGAGGGGAGGAGGGCCAGGGAGTGACCAGGAAGGCAACAGGGGAGGGGAGAAGACCGGGAAGGAGGGTGCCATAAAGAAAGACTAGTGGCAAAGGATGGGCCAGATAGGACCAGTGCCGCGACTGCGATGGGGGCTAATTCTGAGCAAGCGAGAATACGAGAGCTCAGCGCTTCAAGCTTCAAGCTCCAAGCTAGCAACGATGATCTAATGATCCTAAGAACCCACATCACCAACAACTTAAAGGCTATCACATGTAACACCCACCCAGGGAAAAGTCCCTATTCCTAGGAATAGATTGTTCCCTCCAGAGGCCGACACAATTGGGACTTAGCGCGGTATATCAGTGCGACTTCATGATTCAAAGGTCGTTCCCAGAAAGCTAGTAAAAGTAACTTGCATCCACGATGCAAATACGATCGAGAACTGTTTACATTCTTCCCTTGTCACTGACAGAGGCGCCTCCAAGCGCCCAATCCGAAATTAATACTCCGGCAATCGCAGTCCGAGGGGGAACCCTGAAAGGTGGTTCGTTGACATCAGGCGCGGGAGGTCGACTAATTGGATCATGGGCTGCTGCGTCACTACCGAGCGGGTCACTGTCAAGTACTTTAGCGTTGATCCTTTCATCGATCTCTTTCGTGATCTGCTTGTAATTTCTCGAAAAGTCGGTGCCCTCTTTGTGCTGAAGAACAGTAAGGACTTCTTCGCGGGTATACCATCTCGCATCTGCCGATACAGTGAGCCAAGATGGTTGCTGTTGGCAACCCTGTGTGTACCTTCAAGTTCTTTGTCGAGATCTATTCTTATAGGTTCCGAAGGATCTCCTGTCGCATAAAATCCCATCATGAGATTGGCGGGATATGGCTGGCTTAGCATGAGTCCCAGTATGGCACTGAATAAATCGCGAGCAGACCCATGGTTGTCCTGAGTGATACCTCACGTTCCGAACACGAATGCCGGCCTCTTCCCAAAGCTCGCGTTTGACAGCATCCTCAAGAGTCTCACCGGGTTCTATGAAACCCGCCAGAGTGGAATAAGACTTGGGTAGGAATTTTTTCTGTATTTATGGAGAGATTAAGAGACATGTCGATGAGCATAACGACTCACATTTCGTCCAAGGAGAATTTTATCCTGGACCTCATTCAGAACTGCCACGATGACAACTGCGTCAGTCCTTGGGTGAGAAATGTTATGCAGTCCTTTCCTGATAATAAACACGGTCAGAATATAGGCGACACAAAGATGAAAGGAACAAAACCGGGTTACGCAAGGTTTCCTGCCAGCGTTATTGAACGACGACAGAAGACTGGTACATGTTAGTTTCCATCCCCCCCAAACGGAGTAAACTGGTGAACCGCAGGAGGCACAGAACTGAAGGAACGACAGATAAAAGAATTAGGAAGTAACGCCAACTACGACGTACCTTGTTCCTGAAGTTCCAGTCCACCATGGATCGAGCCTCTGCAAAGACCCCTGCATCAAAACCATTCAGGCCCCGAGTTGCAGCTCGTGCCTCGGCAAAAGATAACTTGTATCCATCTGTCCCGGCGGTTGAAGTCTGAACTAAATGATCTAATTTTGTTTGGCTGGCTTCGGTGACATCAATTGAAAAGAAAGGTGTGCCGACGAGCACCGATGCCAGTTCCTCGGGAAGGGTAGTCGGGCAGTAGTCATTCCCTTTCGGTTCGCTGACACCTAGGAATACTATTGGCGCGCCTCTAAACCTCGCGGCGTCAAGAATCGGCAAATCGACAGCAGGGATCCGGCCTTCTTGGTGTCCCTGCCCAACGTACGGCTTGGACCCTAAGAATGGTTCTACATCGGCAGTGGTCAACAGCGCCAAACGGGGATCTGTCCCTCGCAAGGCTATCAAAGGTTTCCCATCTTGAAAGGCAAGCCATCGAGTAGAGGGCGAGTCAATGAGTGCGTTGATGAATGGGGAAGATGCTCGCAGCCATGATAGGCGATTGAGAGGGGATCCACCAAGGAAATTAACGGGCCTGGATGAACACAGGTAGTATGAAAGAAATACAAGGGATACCAGAATTGGTAGATGAACGTACGGTTCACTCATAAGAGACGGGAAGAAGAATCGTGGTTACTCAGCCAAGTCGTTCAAGTTTGTCGACCGACAGGGTACGTGAGTGGTCGAATGCCGGGCCGTTGTGGGCACCAACGACCAGGACTGTTTTTGGTATGCACCGGCGCTACGGTGCGATTTCTGAGCAATGCTCCCAAACGTTCCTCCGCGCTTCTAAGACAATGTAATCCATCCATCGCCGGTGGCAATTTGGTTTGGCACCTGGTCATCGTATTACGCGCTGGAAACTATAATGCATCGCCCAACTGGTGTTTTGGAGAAGACTGGGTGACTATGATAATTTGGATCCCCCTTGTTGACCTTGAACCAAGTGACCTTTCTCTGGGTGTCTTTGATTGACTTGTCTAGCGTAGCCGCATATGGTTCGAGGTGGAAGACATCTAGACGCTGACATACGAGACGGGTTCTTCCATTGGACCGCGAACGGATACATATCCGGGCCTTACCTCACTATAATCACCAGATCCCTTTGGAGAATAGTGTCAATGGCAATGGGTCCAATCCGCATTGAGCCGGTCTGCGGGTGCACTGGCACAAGCGGCGTGCAGAACCCGTGGATGCCATGGTTTCAGTTCAGATCTTGTTTCATGCATTTCCCGTGTCATAAATATCCAGCCTCATTGCAACTCACCGCTTCGTTCTTTTTTCATCCGTTTAACTGTTGGATGCATCGGTAAGCAAAGATAATTTCCCTTGACATTTCCTTCTTTGACCTTCCGTTCTTTCAACTTTCCTCTTATGGCAGCACTCGGACAATTCACTTTATTGCTCTCATACGGTGCCATAAATCCCTGGATCCGTGCGTGACATCTTTCATGGGATATGACCCTTTTGCCTCAATTCCGACATGTTGTTCTCCTTCCTTATAAACAGATCGAAAGGAAGCCCCGCTGTACACTGAACACCTCTAATGACCCTCTATGACTTGGTAAATCTCCTCTCTTCAACCTTCGTCTATCCAAACAATAGTTGACCTTTCCTGTCTACTCAGATGGCCTTCGAACCCCCATCACCTTCGCTCAATAAAGAGGCCACCCGAACACCGCGGCGAGGGCGAGAAGCCCAACCACCACATAGTATCCCACCCGCGCGTGCCATTGCCGAAGCTTGGCTAAAGGAGACTCAAGAAAATCAGGACAAATGGAGGGAGGCCGATGCCAAGTTAAAGGACCTTTTCAACAAGTCAAATCGACAGTTCGGCAGGAGGGCAAAAATGTAGGCGGCAATACCCCAGCCATCGCTGCATTATTCCGGGTTTGACACCCCTCACTATCTTATCTTATCTACGCAACCCTTTGTAAAATTCGTGTTCATGAGTCATGATTGGCTACTCCCGAGTTCTCGCTCTACCACGTTGCAAACTTTGACACGTCTTACAGTAACATTATTTTTTCTTTGACATGTCATACGGGCAGACAGCTAAAGACCTCACTGCGGGAACAACAGGAGGTATCGCCCAGGTCAAACACCCATTGTAATGGACTTTTTTGTCATTGAACGTTGTCTTTACAACACTAGGTCTTAGTCGGACAGCCTTTTGACATTGTCAAAGTGGTATGTTGTGTACAAATCGGACGCTCCAACGCCTCACCTTATCCACGTAGCGTATGCAAACGTCGGCAAAAGGGACGTACAATGGCATGTTAGATTGCGCAGGTGGTATCCTAAGGAACGAGGGTCCGCTTGCTTTCTACAAGGTTGGTCTTGAGAACAGCTTCACCGCATTATCCCCTGACCGTACGTAAATCAGGGTACATTGACACCGTTGTTGGGTATAGGAGCCTGCGTTTCGATTCAATTTGGCGTTCTCGAATATACTAAGCGCTATTTCACTGCGCAAAATATCCGAAGCGGGCTAGGTGCTGCGCAAGGTGCAGCACTGAGTTCATCACAGCTGCTGGTCGCTGGAGCTCTAGCGGGACTAGGCAACGGATTCGTCTCTGGACCGGTAGAACACATACGGATACGTGCGTCATGTCCACTCTCACACGACTGTATTGCCTAAGCTGTCGAGTTCAGGGCTGCAGACTCAGTCGAACACGAATCCCGTCTATCGCGGTCCGTTCGATGCCATAAAGAAGATCTCGTCCAAGTATGGAATAAGAGGTATTTTTAAAGGTCAAAACGTCACGTTCCTACGAGAGGCATTGGGATACGGCGTATACTTTTGGACATATGAGAAACTAGTACAGCGTGAGATGGCGCAAAAAGGCATCCGCAGAGAGCAGATAAGCCCGGGAAGCGCTATTCTTTATGGCGCCGCGGCAGGCTACGCTGTGAGTGGTTCTTAGTGCAAATGATGTGCACACATCTAATTTCGGAGCTGCCATAGCTCTGGGGTGTGATATACCCTATAGATATGGTTAAATCACGAATGCAAACGGACGGCTTTTCCCCATCTGATGGACAGAAGTACCGTTCTACGTTGCACTGCGTTCGCACCGTGTGGAAAACCGAAGGCATTAGTGCGTTTACGAGAGGATTAGGGCCCACGTTGATTCGGTGTGGCTTACACGACTTGACCCCGTTTTGATGGTGGCTGACGTTCTGTTTCACAGTTCTCCATTTGCTAATGGCGCAACATTCCTAGGATTCGAGATGGCGAATCGCCTGTTGAATTCCTTCTGATCTAGTGCCGCCGAGATGCGATGCATTGGAAGTAGCATGTACACCACGCGAACTTTTGAGTCTTAAAGGACGCACGGGGGGGTTTATGACGTGTGCTTTCAGTATATTGTATCTGCAATTTGGCCCGGTTCAACGCACAGCACGACACAGCAACAGACTAGCAACAAGTTCAATTTTAATTCTAATTGAATTGAATGTGAATTTAACTTCTTGGCGTGACAAAATAACTGTCACGAATCACATGCGTCACACTTAGATCGGTGGATGGACTATCGCGTGGTCGTGGTCTAAGGCAGCACAAAAATGTCAGAGTCGTTTCACCATAGACCTACATTGAAACAGGTGTGCACAATGCGCTCGGACTTGCTATTTATACAAACTGCCTTATTTCTGTTCTCGTAGACGAACAAACCCTTTAAGTCTAGGCATGCAACGAAAGCCTCCTTAAAGGAACGAGCAAAAGGTGAGCTCTTGTCCGTCGCAGGTCTTCCGTTGGGAAATGCAACGTATTACCGTTTATCTGGTCTATCGTAATCATCATCGATCATTCACAGGTCGCGTCTCCCGACGATCTACCAAGACAATACACGATTCGGGTGCTAAGGCCCAATCTAAATTAGACAGAAGAAACCGCGCAAAACAAATTCAGCTCAGAAAGCGCCAGTCTTTACTCTCCGCTGTTAGTATCTTTGGTGGAGTTGATGGTGCACCTCGGATCGTAGCTGTGGTTCCTCTGTGTGAAGACGTCGATTCGCGCTCTGTGGTGTCTGCACTTTGCACTTGCCTCGGAGTCCCTGACAACACAGAACAGGAAAGTGTCTGGAAAATCAAGTTCGTTGGCCCCACTTTTCCTAGCTGTCTTCGATCCTCATCTCGCGTTCACAAAGTGTAGAACGATTTAAAACATCCCTTCAGTTCATTCAGCTGTCCTTTGGGGATTTCTATGCCAGCTTGGACGCTTGTAAAGTAGCTGATTATGTCGTGTTTGTTCTCTCCCCTTCCGTGGAAGTCGGTGCATGGGGCGAAACGGTGCTCAGAACGCTCCAAACGCAAGGGCTTGCCGATGTGGTGTCCGTAGTTGCCCCCGGGCATCATACAGACCCAAAAGCTCGCCTGGGGGTCTCGAAGTCTCTTCTCTCTTTCATGCAATACTTCTTCCCGGAACAATCCAAAGTCTTTGATCTCAGTACCCTCTCAGACCAGTTAAATACTGTCAGGATGCTGTCGGAGGGCAAGCCGCGAGATGTCCGTTGGCGACAAGGGCGGTCTTGGATTCTGGGTGAGTCTGTGGACTGGGTGGGTGGAAACCTAGCGGTCACGGGTGTGGTACGAGGCGTTCAATTTTCCCCCAATCGCCTCGTCCATTTACCGAATTATGGCGACTTCCAAGTTCTGAAAGTGCGTTATTCGGCTTTGTATATTCCTCTCAGCTGAACCACCCTAGATTACCTCTCCGTCTCTTGCCGATAGCGCGGGCACTGATCATGCATCGATGGCCGTAGAGCCCTCTGTTCTCTTGGTCCCGGATCCGGAAGACGCGGACTCTCTTGTTTCTAGTAATGATCCCGATGACATGCAAAACGAGCAAACGTGGCCTACGGAAGAAGAGATGCAAGAGAATTCTCCTCGGAACCTAACTGAAGAGATATTACCAGATGGAGCCCCAGGCACCACTCCTCGTGCCATTCGACGCGTTCCGAAGGGGACGAGTGCTTACCAAGCTGCGTGGATTATAGATGAGGATGGTGGAGACGATGAATGCTCGGGTGATGGAGACGAGGGTGTACAAAAAGGGAATGCAGAAGAACAAGTCGAGGTCCTAGTTCCCGTTGAAAATGAGATGGAGGTAGAAGAGCAAGCTCACGACAGCAAGGACGTCACATTCCAAGATCTGGAAGAGGAAGAAGAAAATAGGCAGTCAGTCCAATTACCCTTTCGAATATTTTTTTACTTATTCATCAATATGAAGGCTAGAGAGCTGGCGTGGAAGTCAGCGAGAAGAACGGGACGACCGAGAGTTCCCTGACGAAGTTGACACGCCGAGGGATGTGCCAGCCAGAGTCAGGTTTCAGCGTTACCGCGGGATGAAATCATTCCGCACGAGCCCGTGGGATCCCTACGAGAACCTCCCACGAGATTATGCACGAATATTCCAGTTTGAGGATTTCAAGAGGACGGAGCGAACGGTTCGTAGACGAGCCGAAGGCGAAGCCGATACTGTATCGGTCAGTCAATTATACGCGATTCTATCCGCCAGTTAACGTTTTCGGCTGAGCTAGGTTGGAACTAGAGTAACTGTACATCTCAAAGACGTCCCAAGGGAGGCTGTCGAACGAATGGCCGGACGCCCGGTCGTCGCTTTCAGTCTCCTGCAACACGAACACAAAAAATCGGTAGTCCATTTTACCGTTCAGCGAAATACGGAATACGAAGATTCTGTCCGTTCAAAAGTCAGTGAAGACTTTTTCTTGCTTTCTGTTTTCGAGAGTCGGTTGTGTTAACGCTAGCCAGGATCCCCTCATACTCTGTGTGGGACCCCGACGGCTACGAGTCAAGCCAGTGTATAGCCAGTACACTCAAGGCAGTTCCAAGGGTGTCAACAACGTACACAAATTCACACGATACCTGCGACATGGAGACACATACGTGGCTACTGTTTACGCGCCAATCCTATTCGGCTATCAACCCTGTGCTTTGCTGAAAGAAGTGGCGGACGCGAACGGTGGGTCTCCGTGTTCCATGCAACGAACTCGGTTGATCTGATGTCACTTAAGCTCCATCTCTCGTCGCGATGGGCTCGCTACTCAATCCTGATCCGACCCGGATAAATGCTAAGCGTATCATCTTATCTGGGCATCCCTTCAAAATTCACAAGAAAACCGCCACAATCCGGTACATGTTCTTCAACCCGGGTAAGCTCCACCGTATTTCACCTCTTGCCGACGATCTTGTTTGTTGAGACTGAGTCGCCGGTTGTATAGAGGATGTGTTGTACTACAAGCCCATTCAATTGTACACGAAATATGGGCGGACTGGCCATATCCGTGAATCCCTCGGAACACACGGGTACATCAAAGTACACTTCGACGCGCCCATGACACAGATGGACACCGTTTGCATGTCATTATACAAACGGGTCTACCCAAAATGGAGCGAGTTGCTCGTGGAAGAGACTGGTAACTCCCGGATCTCGGACAAAATGGAGGAATAAAACGAAACTTCCCATAGACCTGTACTAGTACTACTACAACCGTCCCGTGTCTTATGGTCTTGTTTCGAAATTCGAAATCTGATCAATGCGCATGCGCACCCGTGATCCTACCAGTGAACCACGTGCTCGGATGTCTCGGAGATGAGATGAGTCACTTAATCGAATTTATTACAATGGAGGGGCCTTAAGAGGCCGTTGGCGCACTAAGCTGAAGCTGGCCCACTGCCATCGATAATCCATCCCCCGTGACATCGTGTCTTTGTATTGTCTCTTTGTATTTTGTCGCAAGAAATTCCCAGCTGGAGATTTGGAGCTCCATATCGATCAATCAAATATGTGGCTGACAAGACACGAATCCAAAAAGGCCCGAGTTCCGTAATCGCTACATACATGACATCACTTTGTCAGTCTGCAGGGTCGGGCTAAGGGCCGTGTCATCGCCCATAACTTACACTCAATCTTGCCACCAGAAGCCGTCTATTACATGGCAGCAGAATAAACAAGTCACCTCCATCGCCTGGACGCGCGCCCATACCAAGCGACTATCGAGCTTCGCGTGTCCGCGAGCCACGTCCATACCTCTTCGAGGGCGCCATCCAAAGCACCCTGGTTGCCCCACGCAACAATCGGGCTATTCAGCTGCTCGTGCGGCTGCAAATGCAAAACGTCCTTCACGCTTGTGAGCCCAACCAGCTTGCCGAAGTCTTCCACGAGGATAACGCGTGGGCTAGAGAGCAACGATCGTCAAGGTTGTTGAATGTGGGAAGAGGACACGGGTGTACATACCCCATGCGTTTAAAAACCTGCATGACGAACTCAAGGGGCAATTTGGAGGAGACCGTGAGAGGCGTCTGATCGGCGTGTGTTCAGATAAAGAGTGAGGGGTTGCACGCAGTGACGAACCTGGTTTACCCAAGGCCAGAGCTTCAAAACGCCAGGCGTGGAAACGGCATATCGTGCGTTTGTTTCCATCTCCTCGTCGTCAACGATTGGAGACCACCTCGCATCTGGTTGTAGCTCTGCAGGATTTGGGCTGAAGGTGCAGAGGGTATCCGGTTGTAAGTCCCGCAGTTGTTTTGCTCGATCTGGGACCACGAATTAGACGGCTGACCATCGAGCGGAGATGTATCGATTTACTGATAGCACCGAGTAGTTCTCGGGACCCGACGTATCCCTCTAGTGTCCGAGTTTCATCGTCCACGACAATCGGGAATCCGTTGACTTTCGCGGCGTCTACGTAACTTTCTACCCTCCTTCATGAGTCCGTCGAGGAGGACATGACGACCCCACTCACCCACGTCTGCCAGTGTCATACCTGTGGCCCGAAGGGTATATATATCTCTCCGCATAACCCGTGACACTGCGGCATTCGGTTAGCCGCGCTGATGACGCGAATAAAACCAAGCACCAACCAGGTGCATCGTAGACGTGATCATCTTTTTCTAAGAAAGGGTATCCATTAAAAAGAATGGCTTCCTCCGCAATTCCCCTTGTCCCAAGAAGATCCCCCACGGCCTTGGTCACCAAGAGTACAATCTGCAGACAGACAATCAGACGGCCAGCTTCCAAATTATCAGAACAGAAGCAAACCATAGTTGGCAATATGTATGTCAAGGCACCAGTGAGCTCAAACATGATGACCACAACCGTAACAGTGATTCTCATGACGCCACTGCGCGACTAGCTCTGTTAATAAACTAGAGGGGAAAAGACATCTGCTACGACCCACCTCAAAGCGGCCGCGGCGCCGAGAAATGCATAAGTCCCGGGGGTTATGCACGGGACATCGGGTTGGCAAACGGCGAAGATACCGGACGTTGGGTATGCCCTTCCGACCCGAAAAGTTCGGGACAGATCTCCTTAGAAAAACGGCGCGACGAACCTGTACAGTGCCTTCACGATAATACCCACCATGCGCCCAAAGGTCGCTCCGATGGCCATCGAGGGTACGAAAATACCAGCGGGTACCTTGCATCCGTATGACACGATGACGAGCAAAATCCGAATGAACGTCGCCAGAAGAAGCGAGTTTACCATGCGCCATTGTGCGGACGTTCTATAGGTGAGTGTCGATACACGAACATACTCTGGTGAGTAGGACGCTCTGGGCTCACTGGCAGAGATTCTCAAAGTCGCCTCCGTCCTCGCATTCGCGGAAGAGGATAGACATGCTCTCCGTCATGTCGATTCGTAAAAACCGATTGAAGTAACCGATCATTGCGGTTATAGTAGCTAGAGTGACTGCCTCTGCGACACCGTGCTTCCCGAGGTGTTTCCTGCGGAACGAAGCCACTTGCATGTTAAACTTGATTACAAAGGCACCATATAGTCCCTGGGAGTTTGTTTAGCGTCGGGATAGAGGAGAAAGGGAACTCGTAGCAGTACTCCGAAGATACCGAGGATAACGAAAAACGTGATCTCAAAAAAATGCCAATCTCTGTTGTAAGTGACCTGGAACAAAACCAACTTTCCAGTCCTGAAGGGGTTCATCGCCTGACAGAGAAGAGCTTCAGTTCGTAAACTTTGCACTTTAACCCCACACGATACAGACCGATAGCGTTACAGTTGCTACAAGGGCACAGAGGAAGCTCCTCCACATGGTCTTGATATTGAATGACGGACTCATTTCCTATAGATAGCTAAATATCAGATACAACGCAACTTACACTAACGCATAGGCTGAGCTCCTTACCTCTATTGAAAATATGACACCGCCGATAGGTGAACCGAAAGCAACGGCAACGCCTGCTGCGCTAGCTGCCGTCAAGATATCTCGCATTTTACCTACGCAGGGTGAACACTATAAATCGGTTCGAGATGGTTAGGCCGAGCTCACTCTGACTACGAGAAAACCGGCTGAATAGGCCGGCAACGAGGTTTCCAATGGTGCAAGCGACGTGCACGGATGGGCCCTCTTTGCCCACGGAAAGACCGGAAGCGATCACAAGGGGCTGTTTCGTTTCAGAATCAAGCCAAGCAAGCGGGGAGAGCGCTCACCAGCGTCAGACTCTTTATGAGGAACGTCCAGAAGCCAAGGAAGCCCTGCATGACGAAACCAGACAATATGCATTTGATCTCAGAAATACCTGAACCGGCGGCATATTTCGCCAACGACCGGACGAGGTGGGAGGCGACAAAGGAGAAAGTAGCCTTTTGCATTGGCAATCAGCACGAGGGAACAGGTGAGGGGGTTGGAGGCAGCGTACCGCAAAAAGCACGTATATGAACCATCGCGCTAATGTCACCGTGCTCCACAAATGCCAGGTCTCGCATGCGTTGTCGTCGTCGTATTCTAGCTCCCAGCAACAGAATTGTTGGTTCAGCCACCAACCGTCCATGCAATAGCCCATCTTCATGTCCGAGAGCCATTCCGTGACTATGGAGATGACCGCGGCGTTCATTCCGATGCCAGCACCTGCACAAGTAAGAAACAATGATGTCATCGGCCCAGAGTCAACAACACGAAAGATGGACTGACCGACGATGCATACAACGAACCATGACTGCGACGCGACGACCAGCTTGCGAACTTGTAATAACAACCCTTGTAGGGTGATTTGGCCGTTGGACGTCCTACTTGACGCGTACACGTCCCTGGCTTCGCGTAGCCGTCTGCTCCGCTCTACAATTGAATCTTCAACCCAGTCTGACGGTGTCTATTAGGTGAATTCCAAGACAAGTTGAGGTGATCACACCAATGGTCCTTGTGTCAGTGGTTGGCGACATACTGACCAAGATTCAAGTTATCGACATCACGTGCTGTGTCAAACCTCAGTCTATTTCTTCCTCTTCCAACAGTAGCTGAATCCGCGTTTTTGAAATCTAATATAAGAGATAGTGTACAAGACCTTATACAGCATAACAATGACCCCGCCACTCGACGGCGACGCGTGCGTCATTGGTGGTATAGAACCTGCGTAATAAATGTTCAAAACGCGGCCGTCGAGTCAACCTCGATCGTGGGTACGATCGAGGCAATGAATTTGAGGAACACTACGAGGTAGAAATCCACGCGCATGCCCTCGATCTCCTCTTCCTCTCCTGCAGGTTTGTCGTCTTTACCCGCCCCGCTTCCGCGTTTGAAGAGCCACTTCTTCTTGCCGTCCTTTGACCCCCCTTTGCGCTGCGACTTTTGCTCTTCCACAACGCCGGCGTTCATGCGTTCGATGAGTTTCCGCATCACGCTCGCGTGCTTGCATGGATGAACCGACGCGGCTTGCAGAGAGGTAGAATGAGGGAACGCCTCTATCGTAACAGTTTTGAAAGCGTGCTCTGCTGTTACGTCTTGGAATATCTGTTCTGGCACTAGTGGGGTTCCGTTCTGCACAGTACCGTGGTGTTACTTGGCACATAACTCCAAGCTGATACATGCACTTGCCTCGTCATAACCCAAGAGCCAAATCCTCGGAGTTTGGTAGTACTTATCGTATGTGATCATGACATCGTACGTTCGCACGGAGAGTAGGTTCGCGTTCGTGGTCTCTTCCTCCTTTCTGGGAGAAAATCAGATCTAATAGAAGACATGTAACGCGGGGACAAACGGGACATCGGAGGGCTTCCTGGGAGGTGGGGGAGCCCTCGAAGGCGCAGCAGCGGCATCGTCACCGTCTTCAAGATCTTCTTCCATATCAGGGATATCATCAAGGTCTGGCGTCTCAACGAGGGAGAGATTCGCAGCAGCCGCTGAGATGCCGTCGTCCTCATGGAGGCCATCCAAGTCTGGGATATCGTCGATGACTCTTGGATTCGCATCAGAGTCGGTGTTCGCCCGGCGGCCAGCATGGGTCTCCACCCATTCGTCTGCCTCGTTTCCAGCAGCGGTATCCCCGAATGAGAGCAATCGCTCAGCATCTTCGTCGGCATCGGTGTAGGCGAGCGATGTCGCACGACGAAGGCAGGGAACCCCGCGCGTGACCATGTATTGCTTATTTGCGGGAAGATATTCGCGGGCCTTAGCTGCTTCCCCTGCTTCCCTGATGCACCCAATAAGAGAAGATTAAAAATGGGCACAGCCACGTCCAAACGAGTGTCTCACCAGGCCCATACAGGGAATTTATACGCCAGGAAATCACCAGCAGCAACGAATTCCTCTAGCACGAGCCAAATGATTCACGAATAAGGACTTTGCACGAGAGATGACATATGACGGACGCACCGGGTGTTATCCTTCCATGCTCTCTGAACTTGCTCTCCTTCAGAACCTGGGCACTGTGATTAATCTGGCAAGAGACCACGAAGCAGGACTACTATCGTACAGGACTGAGATAGTCTCTGACGGCCCAATATTGTTGCTACACGAAGAAGACAGACATGAGGAGCTAGAAGGATATGTGGGAAGAAAGATGCCTGACCTGAATCGCGTGCATTGATGAACGGGGACGGTGGACGAGGGCTACGGGCAGCAGTCGTGCCTCGTTGCAATCGATTTCGGGTTTCTTCGCACGACACGTGTCTCACGTGACTTTCACGTGTAGCCTTAGATTGAGATCTACTACACTACATGTCTCTCGCTTTTTCTTTCTCTTCTTTTTTTTGGCTTCTCCACCGACTCCGTCTTCTTCCGATTTTCGTCAACGGTACCCTCATCACCCATTGGCACCTTCTCCGCACTGGGCTTTCTATCTTTGCTCTTCTTTTTCTTTCTCGCACCCGGCGCTGCCTCTGCAGTCTCTTCACCAGCGACATCGCTTTGTTCCGGCTGAGACCCATCGTCTATTTTCTCCTTGTGCTTTCGCTTCTTGGCCTTCTTCTCGTCTTTGGATTGATCGTCCGAATGGAAGGAAGTCGCCTCGACCTGCGCATCTTTTCGCTCGATAGAGTCGTTGTGGTTTGGCCCGTCACACACAGATACTTTCCTTTTTCGTTTCTTGGATTTCTTCTCGTCTCCGTCTCCGTCTTTTTCAGGTATCGTTTCCTTGGGCGGGGTTTGAGTCTCGGACTTGGAGCCCTCCTTGCCCTTCTTAGTAGATCCGTTCACTACAGTGGGCGGTTCTTGGGGTGGCTCCGATACGACGCCAGCCTTTTCATCCTTTCCAGAAACGTCGTGCCTCTTTTTCATTTTAGGCTTTGGCTGCGCCGTGTTTAACGTATCCACCTACGTCAACTCGAATAAGTGGTCGTAGTTTATACATTACTGTAGGACGCACCTCGACTGGAACCTTCGGGTCTCCTTTTTTACCGGCTTCGCACTCTGTTTTAGTCGCATATACTGCTGCCTCAACTGTTGATGAGTCGATGGGTGACATTTGAAGTGGCGAACCCAAAGGAGTGGTGTTAGCTCCCGATACATAATTGGGGATGTATTGGCGGCGGGACCAGCTTCGCTGATTACTTCGCGATTGGTGATACTCACCAGATGTCTTGGTAATTTCTGGTCGTTGGGTATTTTTATGAT
>Ga0137359_10001886_pt1 | contig 16765 bp, 25 predicted proteins | sample Mad1_40_16metaG_FD_108281 | JGI IMG/M metagenome (GOLD analysis project Ga0137359, IMG submission 108281) | Vadose zone soil microbial communities from Angelo Coast Range Reserve, California, USA - Mad1_40_16 metaG | ecosystem: Environmental > Terrestrial > Soil > Vadose zone | place: USA... | reverse complement strand
CGCGCGGTGGCAATCCGAACCATTCAGAAGAACGCACGCATTTACGCTGAGCTCCGTGAGTGGCCCTGGTGGCAGCTGTATACCAAGGTTTTTCTACACATTCACCTTTGATGGTGCTTCATACTAATTCACGTAGGTTCGCCCGTTACTCGCCGCCACGCGCAGTGATGCCGAGCTCCACAAGAAGGAAGCTGAGCTCCTTCTGATCAAAGAGCGCGCCGAGCGAGACGCGAAGGAGAAAGAAGCCTTAGAGAGCCTTAAGATGAACCTCGAAGCTGAAAAACGAAGGGTTGAGGATGCCTTGGCGGCGGAGCGCAACCTTGCGATTGATAAGGATTCATTGCTGGAGCGGAGTAAGAAGCGGGAACTCGAACTCGAAGAGGAGGTAGCTGCGCTCCATGGCGACCTTGATACTCTCGACTCGCAGTTAGACCGCGCCCTCAAATTGCAAAAAGAGGGCGAAGACAAACACGAAGCTCTTCGTCAGGCATTTGACCAAGCGGCTGAGCATCTCGTCCATCTTGAGGGCGAACAGCAAGAGTGGGCGAGCCGACGAGAGGATCTTATGAAACGATTGGCTTCTACAGACCGGAATCAAGAGGAACTTCGCCAAGATCGCGATGATCTAGAGAAAGAGGCGACCGAGCTCCGGCGACAATTGGCACAGCGCGAGGAAGACCTTTCTCGCGTCAAGGAGCGGATGGAAGCTGCCATCGCCGAACTAGATGTGAAACTGAGTTCTGAGGTCCAAGCACAGTGCGTTTTCTCCCCCCGCACACTATCATCACTTACATTTACTCGATCGCCTAGTGAACTCGCGAAAGGTCGTACCGACACACTCGAACACGACGTCCGTCAGGCTAGGACTCAGCTAGCTGAGCTCGCTCGAACCACGACCGATTACTCTGACATGATCAAGAAAAAGGACGCTGACATTGCCCAGCTTACTACTGAACTGGAGGCGTCCAAGTCAGAGCGAAGTCGTCTCTCTAAGGAGATTCTCGAGTGTCGAGGACGAATCGAAGCCCTCACTACCGAGATAGTCTCCCAAAGAGACAGCGAAGCCCGCCACAGTGTCGTGCAAGAGAAGCTTCAGGACGAATTGGACAAGCTTCGATCGCTAATGGCAGCCAAGACGAGCGAAGAAAGTCGTCGGAATGAGGTGGAGAGGCAGAAGGATGCTGAGCTGCGGGAACTTCGATCACAAGCCACTCAGCTGCAGCAGGAACTCAGTGGAGCACGCCGAGCGGCGATAGAGGTTGAGAACAAGCTCAAAGTCGATTTGGAGACCTCCACGAGGGAACACACTTCGTTGCTGCATAGCCATCGTTCTCTATCAGATCGTGTGCAAGCAAACGATCAGAAGCTCAAACAAACGGAGGCGTCCTTAGCCGAGGCGTCGAAGATCAAAAGGTCTCAAGAGTCAGAATTACAGGAGCTCAGGTCCCGCCGAATTGACTTGGATGGACAACTAGCTGAGCTGCAGAAAGCGAAAGAGGTAATACCGTGTACTTTCCAGTACAGAAGACGTCATTTTTCTGAAGCACGGTTCTCTGTAGAGCCTAGAACGCCAACTCCATGCTGCGCAGGCCAAATACCAGGATTTCGAAGACGCAACGCTGCAACTTGAACGGGACAAGAACGCACAAGACCGTCAAATGGACACATTGAAGCAACAGCTCAATGCGGAGACAACTAAGTACGCTCAACTGGAGAAGGTCGCCTCAAGGCAGAAGGCAGAGCTTATTCAGCTGCGAGACAAGAACGCCAAGTTCGACCGCGAGCTGAACAACCTTCTCACGGAACTGAAGAGCCGTGAATGGGAAGTCAAGCAACTGGAATCTCGCCAAGATAAAACGATCGTCGAGCACGTGCATGTTTTGGAAGAGGCGAAACGCGTTACTGATCGCCAACTCGTCGACGCACAAAAGGAGCTCGAGGGCCAAGCCGCCTACATCCGATCTCTCGAGAAGGCCAAGGCAAGGCTAACAAACGAGGCCGAAGATCTTGCTCGTGTAACAGAGAAGGAGCATGCGGAGCTTCGTTCGAAGGAAAAGGCAGCTCGGGCTCAGGAAGCCTTGGCGAAGAAAGCTGTGCTCGAAGCCGAGCTTGAGCGCAAGAATCGGCAAGTTTCAGAGGCTAATGTCCGTCGGGTGCAGGAAGACCTCCAAGCAATGCAGGACAAGGTTACAGAAGTTACCCAACAGTTCCTCTCCATGCAACGATCCAAGGACGAGCTTGAAGTTGAGCTAGCGCGCGTGGCGGATGAGGCTGGCGGTTCTGAGTCGTTTGGGAAGATACAGCGCCAATACCAAGTGCGCATCTCTCAGTTGGAAACACAGTTGGAAGAAGCGCAGGTTACCTCGAGTACAGTGACACGGATACAGGACCGCATTGACCAGCAGCACGCCGAAATTCGACGAATGATCCTGTCAGATGGCCCGCAGGATATCCTGTTCCGAGACGCTATTCTTCGCGAGTTGCTATCTGCTGAGCAGGCGAGCCGTGAGTTGGTACCACAGAGTCGCGGAAAGCCGGGTGTGCGGACATTGGCGAACATTCAGCCTGCGAAGCGAACATCTCTTGTCGCAAATGGCGCTGTACGGTCCCGATCTGACTCGACGAGTGCCCAAGCCGAAGTCGAAGATGCTCGACGCCGCATTCAAGAACTTAGCCAAATTAAGACTCAGCTACAACGCGAACTCGTGGATGTGAAGGGCCGTCTCCAAGTCGAAATCGCGGCGAAGAACGAAGAAACCAGTACGTCTCCGCACCGCTTAATGCATCGATATGACCTACGTTTCTTCCTCTGCAGCTCAAAGACGCCAGCTGCAAGCGCGCTTGAGTGAAGAACAAGTTTCCTCGATATCTTCTTCTGCTGCGCAGTCGGAGTTACATGAAGCCATGGAAGCCTTCCGAGTCAAGGCAGAAATGTACCGCGCCAAGCTTGAAGCTGCTGAGATTGAAAAGGTCAAGGCTACTCGTGCAGAAGTTCAATGTGGGTTGCTGTCATTCCCCTACAAACATTCATTTTGTTGAATACCTCGCAGTACGGCAGTCCATGGCAGATGCAGGCAAATCTCAGAAAGTACTTGTCGCTGAAAGGGATGCTGCGACGAATAAGTTGCGGTTTGCTGAGGCCAAGATCCAGCAGCTTGAAACTAGACTTGAGAAAGAGAGCCGTGAATCTTCGGATATGGGCGCCCTTCGACAGAGGATCTCAGAAGAGATGGACGATGAACGTAAGCAATACCAGAAGGATTTGGTCGAACGCGACTTCACTGCGGATCAGACTCGCAAAAAGTATCAAGGTACTGTGATACCCTTATATATCCCACACCACGAACTGATAAATCATTCCGCGTACAGCCGAGCTAGCGCAGTTGAGCGAAGGTAAGGGCCTTCTCACATGCCTGCTTGTATCGAACTTACTTAACGTTTACAGAATTACAAAGCCAACGAGAAGGTATTAGCAAACTTCGTGAAGAGGTGCGAAGAGCGCGCTCAGACTACGATGCACTCTCACTGCGCTATGACGACGAAGTCTATAACGGTGCCGGCTGGAAGAAGGAGCGCGAGCGGCTGGAGACCAAGATTGCCGACCTCTTGAAGGCTTACGATTCGTCAATAGCTGCCCAGGCCGAACAGCAATCACAAATCGTCGCATTGCACTCGCAAGTGCGCGAGCTTCGTAGTGTTCTCAACGATGCTGAAGCAGACCGAGCTCTACTACAAAAGGCGAGGCGCGGACTACAAGCGGAGCTCGAGACCATCAAGATGGATACAGTTGATCCCAACAAGATGAACTCGGACCGCGAGCTCCAGAGTCTGCAACTGAAGAACCATGATTTAGAGCGCGCAGTAGAAGAAAAGGCTGACCGAGTGGAGATGGCGTACGAGCGCATGAAGAAGGCAGAAGTTCATGCACAAGAATGTCAAATGGAACTCGGCAAAGTGCGAGTTGAGAACTCGGAGCTGGACAAGCTTAACGTATGTCACGACTCGCATATATATTCGCGAGCATTTTGATCTGATTTGACGACAGGCCAATCTTGAGAAGCAGATTAAGGAGCTGAACTTGCGCATCGTTGATCTTGAGACAAAGTCATACTCGAGAAACCCACGGTCTTCCTCGGCCCCCACCATTCGCCGCCTTGAATCCCAGGTGGAGGAACTGACGAATCAGCTGAATCAGGTGACGAAGGACCATCGCCACACTCCCCTTTCGAAAGATGGAGGTTCCAGGCTACTTGAAAGCGAGCGACAGAGAATGAAGCTAGAAAAAGAGATACCTTTATACGAACAGCAAATAGAGGCATTGCGCCAGAATTTGGACGCTATGGTAAGTATCCTCGCATAACAAGGTTCCGTTTTCTGAATAATTGGCGTGTTTTTTTTAGCAAACGGCGGAGAATGAGCTACAACTGGCGAAACGTCGCGCAGAACGCGAGGCCACGGAGTTGAGGCAAAAATCTCTCAAGTAAGTTTTCTAATTTATCATTGGCATATCAGCGACTGAGAGCACCGTCGATCAGCCTGGAGGGTCAATTGGAGAGATTGCGCGCTCGCCTGGAAAGGCCATCACTCCTGGATCGCGGGTCACCTTCGAATTCACCACGAAAGAAATGAATATAGTTGATTGTGACATTTTGATATCTTTAACTGTATTGTTTGTACTAGTTTTTTCCCCACATATACCACCTAACTGTGTACTGTGTCCACGGTCCAAGGAACGGAAATGAGATGTTGCGTAAAACGCGTAAACGGTTATGCATACTGCAAGTCGGGTATACTCAAATTCATAGTTCTATGACCATTATGCCGACTGGGGGCCAAACTTCCGGATCTCATGTGACATGTGACCGTGCACAGGTGTGGGAAAGAAAAAGCGTTCTTGTGCGTGCGAGTCTGATGAGACTAATGGTCTTGTTGATTGACCTTGGGCCTGGCAGGTAACTCTGCGAATTACCGGGTGCTGTAAAAGCTATAACCCCCGATATAGCGTTAGAGTACATGTTGGGTGGTTCCAAGCGTGGGTGTGCATGCAGGGGTGAATGGAATCAGAAGTGGTACGTGCAGGGGTGAATGGAACCAGAACTCGGATATGGTGTCTAATATGTTCCCTTTCCAATGAAGTCGCTCACTCGGGAGTTACGATTAGATTCGGGTTCGACAGATGCGGTTGTTAGATCGTGGCTCTAGCGGGGAGATAAACTTCAGGCCTCACAATAGGGCTTCTGGACCTGTTACCAAAATATCAGCAGATTACGCGTGCGTCACATAAGACACAACTCAAGATACATGCCTGTGCAATGACCTTTTCCACCTCCAGTGCCAAAGCAGCACTGAATTTGATCAAGGCGGCTCTCCCTTCGTCTTCACACTCCAGGCAAAACGCTGTTTCCTTGTAAAAGCGTTCAAGCAGTTCGGTCGAAGTGACAGTACTGCCACGCGGTCGATCTGCAAGCAGCTCCAGTGCTTTGTGGAGGTAACTAGTCCACCAATGCGGGACCCATAAAAAATTTCGAGGAGATGATACAGAGTAGAAGTGAAATTGGGCACGACACGATGAAGATGTCGTTGGGGAGGGCTGGTACGGAGATGATAGGGCATTGAACCACATGAGTTGTGGTTCAGTACTTGCCCGACGTGCACATTCACGACGGTACACCAACAAGCGATGATATTGATGGCCTGTGAGATCCTTCAAGGCTTGTTTGCTTGACATGACTGTCGTTGGGAGGTTCAGCAGTCGCTTTGCAGCCTCATTCGCAACATCTCCGAGCCCATATCGACTGGCGAGCGCGAAAACGGAAAACAGGTTTGTGTCAGCGACTTGAAGTAGCGCATCCTTAATGGTTTCTTCAAAAGCTTCGATCATATACTTCCGGCACGCCTCCAGGAACCGACGAATGTCTTCAAGATTACTTAGATCGGGGTTTTCGACTGGATAGCAGAGACGGAGGACGATTTGAAGCGTGCTGGAATCTTCTGTTAACTCGATGAGAGGAAGTCCATCGCGCGGATTATCGTTTCCGAGAGGTGGGACAGGAGGGGTTTCAGGTAATTCGAACATGTCTTTGAATACAATTGACACTTTAGCGAGGACTGGCTTGAGGACAAAAAAGTCGACGTTATCTGAAGACCGTAAAATTACAGTAAGGCCGGGCCAAATGTCGTTGAATGGGGGGCCAGCATCGCGGGTCGTGGAAGGTTGGGTAGTTGGAGAGGTTGGTCGGGACACGGCTGGAGAAGGTGGTCGGGACATGACCAAATGGTATCTGAATTATATAATCAAAAACACGAGAAGAAATTTCCTTTTGGGCAACCACACTTGCCACAACGTTCTTCATCGGAGTCGTTGGACACAGCTCCGAGAGCGAACGCCCCACGTACTCCCGCTCTTTGACGGGCCTATAGCCCTATTATTTCTCCGAACATACCATTATGTGAGTTTTTCTTCTCTCTAGTCAATCCCAACTACAGTTTTTCAATGACGTGTAGGGTCTCAGTAAACACCATTTCGTCAGAGATTGCCGGTACAGACCTGCGTGTCTCTATACCCCGTTGGCGTCACATATATGCTATCCCATTCCTTCCGTTCTACCCTCTATTGGCCTACGCGTACTACGTTAAGTATGACCAGTGGTTAAGGAGCGAGGAGTGGACCTTTCTCGCTTGTGTCTTACTCGGCGCGAGTCATGCCTTAAGCTTTTTGGTAACACGTTGGAATGCAAGGGCAAAGGGGTGGATTACAACTCGCAAGGCGCGTGTTCGTCACGTTCTTTTTCAGATCGCGCTGACACCAGATTCAGGCACCTTCACTCGCAGAGGCGGACTGCATTCGCATTACCCCTGCTCCTCATCGTGGGCAGGGAGAGATCGTACCCCTCCTCAAACGCGTCCCATCAGATCCTGCGACATACTCGTTCAGTTATCAACAAGACACATACTCCGTGCATTCCGTTGGACCAATCACTTTCGGTCTGCTCCCGTACCCATCGTCTACGCACCCGCCTCTTTCTACCTATCGTAAACCTGTCGGCTTGTCTGCCTCTGATCTTCCGGCGCTCCAGTCAATGTACGGGAAGAATGAATTCAACATCCCGATTCCGTCTTTCGGTTCGTTGTTTTCCGAGCACGCTACAGCACCGTTCTTCGTCTTCCAGATATTCTGTGTCGCACTGTGGATGCTCGATGAGTATTGGTACTATAGTCTCTTCACGCTTTTCATGCTCGTCGTTTTTGAGTGCACAGTCGTGTGGCAGGTATGTAATCCTGTCATTTTAGCGCTCTCTCAGCGCCTCATCCCCTCCCTTTGATAGCGTCTTAGGACACTAACCGAGTTTCGCACTATGTCTGTCGCACCCTTCCCTATTCAGGTGCTCAGGAACTCCAAGTGGTCGGTTTTGCAGTCCGATGAGCTACTTCCTGGGGATGTTGTTTCTCTTGGTATTTACACTATCTTCAAAAAATCCGTTTATTACGCGTCTGACACGATTCAGTGCGCAGCCATCAGTCAGAAACCAATGTTCCAGCAGATGTGCTCTTAATTCAAGGAACTTGCATCGTGAATGAGGCGATGCTCTCTGGCGAGTCGACCCCGCTACTAAAGGAGTCCATAGAACTTTTGGATTCCAATGACAAGCTGGATGCTGATGGTCAGCATAAGAACACCGTGTTATTTAGTGGTACAAAACTCCTTCAAGGCAGCAATGGTGGTGTGTATATTTCAGTGCACTGCCGGCCGTTCTCGTCTCACTACCCCGTCACTACTTTAGGGAACACACCTGATGGCGGATGCCTCGGCGTTGTTTTGCGCACTGGATTTGGTACCGCTCAAGGGCAACTCGTTCGCACAATGGTTTTCTCCACTGAGCGTGTATCTGCGAATAACCTCGAGTCGTTCCTTTTTATTGGATTCTTGCTCATATTCGCAATCGCGGCAAGTTGGTATGTGTGGGTCAAGGGTAAGGGCTCCCTTACAGCACACGCGATTTCTTTACTGACTGAAATGATACTTTAGGTATTGAGAGGGACTTGAAAAAGTCAAAGCTGTTGCTTGACTGCGTGTTAATCGTTACGAGCGTGGTACCCCCGGAACTACCCATGGAGTTGTCTCTAGCTGTCAATGCGTCCCTGGTTGCTTTGTCAAAGTTTGGTAAGGCTCCACAGGTTGCATGCAGGATCGGTGCCTCATCTTCTTTCCAGCAATATTCTGTACAGAACCTTTCCGGATTCCGTTTGCAGGACGTGTCGATGTCTGCTGTTTTGATAAGACGGGCACGATCACTGCAGAGAATCTTATTGTTGAGGGAATTGCCGGTGTAGAGTGCGTACTTTCTTCCATCCCAACACGCTTTGTCTCATCCGCCGTCAGCCTATCACACCATTTGAAACTTGTGGACGTAAAAGCAACTTCACGCGAGACGACGCTGTGCCTAGCAGGTGCACATGCCCTAGTTCGATTAGACGATGGTACTATCGTTGGCGACCCAATGGAGAAGACTACACTCGAGTCTCTTGAGTGGCAGATAGGTAATGGGGACGGTGTATCACCTACCTCTCCTTCAGCGCCTCATCGCACAATACTCTTGATTCGCCGTCGCTTCCAATTTTCTTCTGCGTTGAAAAGAATGTCTACGATTTCTACCCTGCCTGGTGGCCGTGGTTTGGTCGCTGTCAAGGGGGCTCCAGAAACGCTAAAAACTATGCTGGCCCACGTTCCTTCTGATTACGATGAAACGTACAAGTGGTACACGCGCCGCGGAAGTCGCGTACTCGCACTTGGTATGAAGGAATACGAATCTATCTCAATGGACAGGGCACGTATCAGAACAACATTTTTGGGATGACCCCCTGACAATACCATTAGATCAAGAAGCTGAATCGGGATGAAGTCGAAAGTCAGCTCAAATTTGCCGGGTTTCTGATTTTTCATTCCCCGCTCAAGCCGGATGCGGTGGATGCACTCAAGATGTTGGCAGATTCCTCCCACCGAGTTCGTTGTCGTCATCATTTCAAGGAAGAGACTCTCACATGAGCTGGCAGTGCATCATGATTACTGGAGATAATCCTCTCACCGCTCTTCACGTTGCCCGGGACGTTGAGATCGTCGACCGAGAGGCACTGATCTTGGATCTGAAAGAAAATCCGGCACACGAAGCGGGTATGTGAGATGTTGTCTCATTTCACCGAAGGCTAATTCTTCTGGAAGACCTTGAATGGCGGACTGTCGATGAAACCAAGATCATTCCTGTTGACCCGACTGAACCATTAGATCAATCGTTATTAGACAACTACGACATTTGCATCACAGGAACAGCCCTCAAGCAGTTCATGTCGCAGCCGAGTTGCAGGCAACTTGTGCAGCATACGTGGGTTTACGCACGGGTGTCACCATTGCAGAAGGAGTTCATTGTGACCTCATTGCGTGAGCTCGGCTACACAACCTTGATGGCAGGCGACGGTACAAATGATGTTGGCGCACTCAAGCAAGCACATATCGGTGTGGCCCTTCTAGACGGGACGCCAGAGGATCTCCAAAAGATCGCTGAGCGGGAGCGTCTGGAGCGCATCAAAAAAGTTTATCAGAGTCAGCTTAAAATATCTGCCCGATTTAACCAGCCACCGCCTCCTGTTCCACCGGCGATTGTACACTTAGTTCCAGATGCCGTTGCGGCTCAGCAAAGAGCAGCAGCTGATCAAGCCGAGGCGCGAAGGAGGAATCCGATGGAAAAGGTCCGTCGATGTCTTATATTAATGATAAGTTACCCTGTAACTGACGTTCTCCTTGTAGTTTGACCTCACTAACATCACGAATGCTCTGGCAGACATGGAAGGCGACGAAGACGTTCCGAAAATCAAATTAGGCGACGCATCTTGTGCGGCCCCTTTTACGTCGAAGCTGTCTAATGTCTCCGCGAGTAAGTCTTCCGTAGCCCTGGTCTTTAGTAATTCTAGGTATATTGAACTTTCGGGGTCAGTCACGCATATCATTCGCCAAGGGCGGTGCACTCTCGTTGCCACCATTCAAATGTACAAGATTCTCGCGTTAAATTGTTTAATCACCGCGTACAGTCTCAGCGTGCAATACCTAGACGGGATTAAGTTTGGCGATTATCAAATCACGGTCACCGGAATGTTGATGTCCATTTGCTTTTTGTGCATTTCCCGAGCGAAGGTCTGTACCGGCTCTTTTCACCTTACACATGTGTTCTAAACCTTGACGTTGCAGCCGGTGGAGAAGTTATCTCGCGAACGGCCTCTCAGCAACATTTTCAATTTCTATGTACTCCTATCCGTGCTATTACAATTCGCCCTTCATATCGGATCTATGGTTTATATCACGGAGCTCGCACATGGGCTGGAAGAGTATGTTATCGTTGCATGCGTGACGTGGTGCGTTGCTGACTATTTTCCAATAAGTCGTGGTCCCATAGACCTAGAGGCCAAGTTCGAGGCGAACTTGCTAAATACAGCTGTATTTTTACTCGGGCTTTCTCAACAAGTTTCGACATTTGCTATTAATTTCCAGGTCAGTCCAGCTTTGTTTATTCGTGGCAACTCAGATCAACTTTTTTTGTAGGGGCGTCCCTTCCGCGAGGGTATTCGGGAGAACAGTGCATTATACTGGGGACTGGTTGGGGCAAGCGCTGTTGCCTTCTCAGGGGCGACCGATTTTATGCCTGAACTTAATCGATGGTTACAGGTGGTTGAAATGGACAATGCGGTCTGTTGACCGTCGATTTACTTTACGTGGTCTTGGCTGACACTTAAACGAACAGTTCAAAGTCCGTCTTACCGCTTCCATGGTCATTGACTTCATTGGCTGCTGGGTGATTGAGCAAGTCTGCAAGTACCTGTTCGCGGACCTGGAGCCCAAGTCGATGGTCATCCGCGGGCGAGAGAGACGCGAGAAACGGCGTGCAGCAGAGGAGTTAGCAAGGCAGGCGCAAGAAACTGGTGACGAGAAAAAAACCCAGTGATCTAAACTACTCGGGTCAGGCTCTCACACTGGACGTTGTTAGGATCGATCGTATAGAATACTAATGTTGTCCGATTGGATCAATGGACGCAATGTCTGGCCGGTGTTTGCTATTTCTTGGCCGGTCTCTTGACTTTCCGAGATGATGTGACACGATGGATCTCTCGGCACCGGTCTCGTGTACACATTGACAGTGCGTGGAATTCCTGGTGGGAACTCCGCCTCGGATGCTGACCTTGCCAGACCTCCTCAACTAAGAACGCGACTTTGGACCATTTTAGCATTCAGTCCGTGTATCAATCAAAAATGTGCTATAAGACATCGCCTTGCTTTGCGTGCTGACCCCGCTCTGAGCCCATCATGTCATCTACCTTCTCTCCATTCTTACCCTTTCCTAGTCCCGATCCTCTCCTCATCCGTCAATTCTTCATTTCTCTCATCTTTTTCGTTCTGTACTCTATCCGTTATGCCCGTAGCCCTTGGCGTAAGCTCCCCCCAGGCCCTCGTGGCCTCCCGCTACTTGGAAATATCAAGGAACTTCAGGACAAAAAGTGGTTGACATCTCGGGAATGCAAAGCAGCATACGGCAGGCCTAGTCCATTCCTACCATCCGTCTCTAAGTTCATATGGCAACAGGGGACGTCGTCTACCTGCACGTTTTCGGAAGACCGATCGTCGTTCTCAATTCACAGAAGGCGGCGGCAGACCTGCTCGGACGACGCGCTAGAGTCTATTCTGATAGACCCCGTTTCATCGTGGCAGCAGAAATACTAACAGGTGGGTTGGAAGTCAGCTTTCTCCAATATGGAGTACTGTAAGCAATCCTTTCCACTTTGCGTCGATAGTCTCCTCTGAACAAGGATAGCTGGAGGCGAATGAGGAGAGCGGCCCACCAAGGGTTGCACAAACATGCGGTAAAGGCTTTCAATAACACACAGACGATGGAAGCTGTCTTGCTCGCCTGTGGAATTCTTGAGAGTCCAGAACAATGGGAAAAACACATGCGGCGCTTTACAGCTTCTATGATCATGACGGTGGTTTATGATACCCCCGTCATTCACTCTCTGGAGGATGAATCCGTGCGCCGTATCAACGACCACGTCATGCGCGTTGCACAATCGACATTGCCTGGGTCCCATTGGGTTGAACTCCTTCCTTGGATGAAACACATCCCAAGCAAGTTAAGTACCCACCTGCTCAGTCCCGTTGCCCTCGAAGCGCGCCGCTAATTGAGCAACGGTTTCCAGATTCGCGAAATGGAAACGTACGGCGGAGGAATGGTTCCGCCGCGACTCGGAAATGTTTGAAAGTCTCGTCGACTCTGTCCGCACGAACCTGGTAAGCCCGCGGACCTTCACTCTGGCTTTGCTGGCATTAAATCTGTCTACCCACTGGTAGGCCAAAGGTATCGACCGCCCGAGCTTGAGCGCTACGTTCATCAAGAATCAAAGCCGCCATGGTCTCGACGCGCGAGAGATGGCATGGCTCGCTAGCACGATGTAGTGAGTAACTTTTTTGTTGCAAGGCAAACATTTTCTCTCCCAGTGACTGAGTACGGTTCCTCGCCAGTGGCGCCGGTGCCGAGACCACGACCGGTACGATGTATTGGTGGATGCTCGCCATGGTCGCGTTCCCTGAAGCTCAACGGCGAGCCCAGGCGGAACTGGACGCCGTGGTAGGTCGCAGTCGAGTCCCGTCATTCTCCGACCTTCCTGGCCTGCCCTACTTGCGCGCCATGGTCAAGGAGGTTCTCCGCTGGCGATCTATATTACCCGTCGGGATCCCGCATTGTTCGCTCGAAGACGACTGGTACGAGGGGATGTTCATTCCCAAGGGAACGATGTGTCTAGTGAATGTCGGGCTGTGCAACCAAGACCCCGCCGTCTACGGCGACGACGCGGCCCAGTTCGACCCGTCTCGCCACCTCAACCCTGACGGGACGCTCGCACCGAGCCCGCCGGACACTCTGGACGAAGGCCACGTCGTCTATGGCTACGGGAAGCGGTCATGCGTCGGGAGACATGTGGCAAACGACACGATGTTCATTGCGTTCGCGGTATTGCTGTGGGCCTCGGAAATTCTTCCAGCCAAGGACGAGAATGGAAAGGAGATTCCAGTTGATGCGGAAGGCTACCTCGACAGCGGAATGGTCCAGTCAGTTCAATCGTCTTTTAAACTGTGATCATGCCCCGATATTGACATGCGCGTCCATCGCGCTCGGACATCACCAGTCTTCCAGTGCCCTTCTCGTGCGAGATCACGCCGAGGTTCCCCGAGGTAATCGATATCCTTCGCGAAGAGCGCGAGCTTCGTAGTCAAACGTAAATCCGATCTTCGGCCGGGGCACGCACTCGCGGGCATCCCTCCATATATACCCCATTGAAGTTATGCAGGATTTACTTTTTCGTGTCTTGGCTTTGTTCCGTCCATACGTAGTATCGTCACTCAATTCTATGGACGAGATTTGCTTTCTTCGTGTTTGGACCGAAGACGTAAACAAAGGGAATTTGTGATAAATTGGTATAAATCACACGCTCAACATGATGTGAGGTTTCGGTTACTGTACTACTTGCTGGACACATCTTCAAGTAGGCTTCGAAAACTGCTTCCCGAACGCAACTCGGGTAGGTCTCGCGTTCGTTTTTCGGAGTTGAATTCAATTTTTGGCTCATCCGTCCCTCAGCAACAATGATTTACAGTGGGTCCACAGGCACATGAGATAAAAGTTCCTGTCGCTCATCGGACTTGCCATCGCGATCCTTCTCACTCTCAGATCTCCCTATTTTTTATCGATGAGAGAAGCCGCAAATAGCCATCATCAAAGTGTTATTGTGAGTTGGTATCGTATCGTATACTATTAAAAGCTACATTTATGCAAATGAGGTGATCATGGCGAAAGCAAGTCGAGTTAGAGTGTTATGTAGCGAATGGACATATGATGAGGAAGCGAAACAATGTGCGGTGGACGGGCTACCGTGCGGGCGACGCTGACTTTTGTGGCACCTTGGCCTCAATGTCAGCCAATTGCTGGTTACGCTTCTCAGCAAGTTCTCTTTGTCTCTGTAGGGATCTGAACCGAAAAAAAAAAAGTCAGCTACTGTCCGGATATTCGAGGTCGGACCTATACTTGATCTGGGTTTCGAGCTCCAATACTCGCTCCTTGTAACCCTGTCTTTCTCGCTTGACTTTCTCTTCGGCCGCGCGCAGGCGGTTCTCATATTCCTTCACCCGTGCCTCCCACTTGTTGTCTGCCACAGTAGTTTTCTGATTCATAGCGGCCATCTTCTCCTCTGCAGCGGCAAGTTGGTTCTGCGCATTGGTCAGGCGACGTTCCGCGTTGTTCGCACGTATCATGAGCGCCTTGACTTCGTTCGAGTCCCCCGGCGCGGGCCGCTTCAATATGGCCAGCTGTGCAGTAAGATCCGACAACGTTGACTGTAACGCACGTCAGAAAATTCCCCCAAATTCAAACGACCACAGATAATACCTTGGCCGATTCTAATTCGCCTTCTTTCACACTGAGTTTGCGCCGCCAGGTGGTCTTCGACTCTGCGCACTGCTTGACGCTATTCTCGAACTTGTCCAACTGCCGCCATCGGTGGTCCAGAGACTTGCGTATCTCGGTCAGCTTCTCGGTATATCGAGTCTCAGCTTCTTTGACACGCTTCTCAAAGTTAAGCTGAATCTGGCTCAGCGACTTTAGCCGTGTAATAAGGTTGTCGTGGAAAATGCCAAAGTTTGTGTACGGTTTAGTTTCGGCTTGACCACCTTTCTTCTGAAGTGATATACAATCAGACGCGTCTCAGGGCCCCACAAAACGGCAAACGTACAGGCGTCTTTTCAACACCAAGGATCTTGTCCATGTATTGATAGATAGTGAGTAGGAGCGTATTGCGCTCAGTCAGCTGATCCCTGTATTGATTCTCCGCTGCTAGCAGAGACCTTTGGTCCGTCGACAGTCGTTGCTCAAGTTCCTGCGTGCGCGCGCGCAGGGAGACAACGTCCGCTTCTGCTGTGCTCAAACTGGACTGGGCAAGATCAAGCTTGTCTGCGACATTCAATCGCGCTTGAGTCTGAGCGGCTAGCTGCGATGATAGCTCGCGGTTCTCAGCGTGCAACGTGTCGATCACGCCGCCGCGTTCGCGCATGCGTGTCTCTCGCTCGTGGAGATCCTTACGAACTCGCGCGAGCTCATCCTCCAGCCGTTCGAGATCACGCTTAAGTCGATCGGCCTCGAGCTGGAGCGAGAACCGCGCGGTAGTCGCGTGCTCGCCTTGCGTCTTGGCTGCCGCCTCCTGTGTGGTCAGCGCAGCCTGGAGGGCGGCAACGTCTGCTTCGCGCTGGCTAAGAAGGGCTTGCAAACGGGCGAGCTCCGTTTGTGTGGTCTGGGTCGAGGTTTCATGCACTTCCAAATGGCGACGCGACCGGCGCATCTCTGATTCGAATTCGCGATTCACCTTGTCCAGTTCGGCCTCGGCGTGTTCCCGAGCCTCGCGTTCCGTCTGGACTTGCTCGACTAGGTGTTCGACGTGCCGCGCGAGCTCTTCCTGACGAGCTCTATGAGCGAGAATGTCCTGGTTGCTTTGCTCGTAAAGTTGTGTCGCCTCTTGCAAGTCGCCCTTGAGGTGCGCTACTTTCTGTCAAGACGTCAAGAACTGCACCGGGACAACAATGATGGTGCGAACTTCTTTCAGAGCTGCCGTGAGTGCTTCCAATCGCTCACGCTCAACCATCTCGTCTTCTCGTGCACGATCATTGATCCTCTTCAGCTCTTCGGCATCTTCCTCAAGTTCGTAGATGCGATGCCCAAGTTGCTCAATCTCGCGGTTCGCGAGAGCAATTTCTTCATCCTTCTCCTCGGCGTCCTGTTCAAGGTGAGCGAGTGCGGCTTCGAATTTGTCATGAAGGGCATTGGTATTCGATTCTAGCTCGTTGATCTGCATGCGAAGTTCCTCTGACTCAGTATCGCGCTCCGCGAGGGCCTGCAAGAATATCAGCAAGCTGCCGCGGAGAATACGAAGACACGATGCACGTCACGTAGTTCCTCAATCTGTGCTTTCGCCTCGTCAACCTCACCCTTCCACTCGCCTTCAACGTCGTCGAGGATAGAACGGTGCTCACCGATGAGCTCGCTAATTTCCTGGTTCTTGAAACCCAAATCGTCGTCTTTCTGCTGGAGCTCGATATTTGCCGCGGCAAGTTTATCGCGTAGGACATTGAGGTCGTCTTCTATCGCCTCGCGCGACTCACGTTCTTCGAGAATCATGGCACGGCTTTCACTGCGTTCGATGTTTTCGGCTTCTCGGCGACGCTCCAAGTCCTCGATATGTAGGTGTAATGACTCGCTCTGATCCAAGAGTTCTTCCCTTTCTTCCTCCCGTTGAGCGAGAGCGTCCGCATGTTCCTCTAGTGCTGCTTTAAGTTCCCCGATTTCCCGTTGTAGGTCGGCGATCTGCCGGCCGGAATTAGAGTCCTCCCCACATTCGACCATGTCCCTGAGTCGTTCGAGTTCATCCATGTTCTCTTCAAGTAGGTGGCGGACATTGTCGAGCTCTTCCTCCAGCTCGGCATTGCGCTCTTCGGCCTCCCGCAGAGCGGCAGCCTCGTCGCCCGATTCACTGCTGAGACGACGGCGTAATTCTTGTTCGCGTTTTTCGAGGAGTGCCTCGAGCTCACGCTCACGTGATGACCGAGCAACGTCCCCGCGTTGTAAGCGTTGTAGCTCATTCTCGAGCTCTAGAACGAGCTTTCGGACCTTCTTGAGTTCCATACCACGTT
>Ga0137359_10001884_pt1 | contig 16770 bp, 12 predicted proteins | sample Mad1_40_16metaG_FD_108281 | JGI IMG/M metagenome (GOLD analysis project Ga0137359, IMG submission 108281) | Vadose zone soil microbial communities from Angelo Coast Range Reserve, California, USA - Mad1_40_16 metaG | ecosystem: Environmental > Terrestrial > Soil > Vadose zone | place: USA... | reverse complement strand
GTTTGGGGAGCCATGGACGGTCAACTCGGCGACCATATCCGTTCCGAGATCGCGAAAACGCCGATCTTCACCGTCTCGAAGATATGGGACAACGGCTTCCGCCACGTTACGTCATCGACCCGCGAAATCAGGGGCCCGGCCGACCTGAAGGGCTTCAAGCTACGCGTGCCGCCAGCGCCTCCTCTAACTTCCCTGTTCAAGGCGTTAGACGCCGCGCCCACGCCAATCAACTTCAACGAAGTCTACACCTCGCTTCAGACCAAGGTGGTTGAGGGCCAAGAGAACCCCCTCGCCATCATCGCGACGACACGGCTCTATGAAGTGCAGAAGACCTGCAGCCTGACGGCCCATGTCTGGGACGGCTACTGGGTGCTTGGCAACAAACGTGCTTTCGCCAAGCTACCGGCCGACGTACAGGCAATCATCACCCGCGAGCTCGACAAGTCGGCGGGCGAGCAGCGGGCCGATATCGCGAACCTGAGTGACACCCTGAAGGCGGACCTCAAGGCCAAGGGCATCACGTTCATCGATGTCCAACAAGACGATTTCCGAAAGGCGCTCGCCAGCACAAATTTCTATGCTGAGTGGAAGCAGAAATACGGCCCCACCGCCTGGGACCTTATGGAGAAGGTCTCCGGCAAACTCGGCTGACGAAGCAAACCGGCCTTGGGTTTTCAAGCCGCGAGCGGGTCCGTTTTTTTACTGGAGAAGGCAGTCATCGCCCCCAGTCAAGCAATAATGAGCGGGAGGAATAGGCTATGAACATTGTCAGCGAGACAAGCGACATTTCGCATTGGGATGCGGAAGCGGAGCAAGGCAAACCGATTCCGTGGCTCGAGCGGCTTAACGACATCGTCGGCATGTTGGTTGAGCTTCCGGCCGCGCTGCTGGTCGCGGCCGAGGTCGTCGTGCTCCTCCTGGGCGTGATCTGGCGCTACGTTCTGCACACGCCTCTTGTCTGGTCGGACGAACTCGCCTCAATTCTCTTCCTCTGGCTCGCGATGCTCGGTTCGATCGTGGCGCTGCGGCGCGGCGAGCATATGCGAATGACTGCCATCGTCGGCAAGCTCCCGCGGCATCTGCGCGCCTTCCTCGACCTGATCGCAATCGCGGCCGCGCTCGCCTTCCTGCTTTTCGTTGTGCGCCCGGCCTATGAGTTTGCCGAGGACGAGATGTTCGTCACAACCCCATCTCTGGAGATTGCCAATTCTTGGCGGGCCGCAGCGTTGCCGATCGGGATTGCGCTGATGATCCTCGTCGGTTTCCTTCAGATATTCCGCTTCGGCCGCTTCGGGACCTGCATCCTCGCCCTCGGGACGGTGGCCGCCGCCGTCGCCGTCACCGCGCTGTTGGGCCCCTATCTTCAGGGGCTTGGCAACTGGAACCTGCTCATCTTCTTCGTCGTTGGCGTCGGCTCGATGGTGCTTTTGGGCGTGCCGATCGCTTTCTCATTCGGTCTCGCAACCTTCGCTTATCTCGCACTCACGACCTCGACGCCGACCGTCGTCGTTGTGGGGCGCATGGACGAAGGCATGAGCCATCTGATCCTGCTCGCCGTACCGCTCTTCGTACTCCTTGGTCTGCTGATCGAGCTAACGGGGATGGCGCGCGCAATGGTCGGGTTCTTGGCGAGTCTTCTCGGTCATGTTCGCGGGGGGCTCTCCTACGTCCTGATCGGCGCGATGTACCTTGTCTCCGGAATCTCGGGTTCGAAGGCCGCCGACATGGCAGCTATCGCCCCAGTCCTTTTCCCGGAGATGAAGCAGCGCGGCGCGAAGCCGGGCGAGCTCGTCGCACTGCTTTCAGCCACAGGTGCCCAGACGGAGACGATCCCGCCTTCGCTCGTGCTAATCACCATCGGCTCGGTAACAAGCGTCTCAATAGCGGCGCTCTTTACCGGTGGGCTGCTGCCGGGCGTCGTGCTCGGGCTGACTCTCGGGGCACTGGTCTGGTGGCGCTACCGTAACCAGGATCTGTCCGGGGTGCGCCGCGCCTCTGGTCGCGAGATCGGCAAGGCTTTCCTGATCGCGCTTCCTGCGATCGCCCTCCCATTCATCATCCGGTCGGCCGTCATCCAGGGCGTCGCGACCGCGACCGAGGTCTCCACGATCGGCATCGCCTATACGGTTCTGGCCGGGCTTCTGGTTTATCGACAGTTCGCCTGGAAGCGCATTTATCCGATGCTGGTGGACACGGCTTCGCTCTCCGGATCCATTCTGCTCATCATCGGGGCTGCAACGGGCATGGCTTGGGCCCTCACCCAATCCGGCTTCTCGAGCCTGCTCGCCGAAGTCATGAAGGGGCTACCCGGCGGCATCCCGACTTTCCTTGCCGTCTCGATCCTCGCCTTCGTCGTGCTCGGCTCAGTGCTCGAGGGTATTCCGGCCATCGTGCTCTTTGGCCCCTTGCTCTTTCCGATCGCGCGGCAGGTCGGCGTGCACGAGGTGCATTATGCCATGGTCGTGGTTCTGGCGATGGGCATCGGTCTTTTCGCCCCACCGTTCGGTGTAGGTTACTATGCGGCTTGTGCCATCAGCCGCATCAACCCCGACGAAGGAATGAGACCGATTGTCGGCTACATGATCGCGCTTTTGATCGGCACCATTATCGTCGCCGCGGTACCGTGGATATCGATCGGATTCTTGTAAAGAAGCTTCTGATGAGGAATGTCCGCCGTCAGCGCTCGAGCGGGTAACATGCCGGTGCCAGCACCGGTATGACGTAGCCAGAAGGCGGCAGATAGATCGGCGGCCGGCATATGAGGAACCAGAAAGGGAGTGGCTGCCATGACTGACAGCAAAATGGCTGCGCCGTTGGATCCCGTTGTTCTGGCGGAACGATTTCAGACCCTGGCGACCAAAAGCCAGGCCGCGGTACAGGGATTCCTCGTTGACCGACCAGACGTGGCCAATATCGGCATGGGCGATCCGGCCAAGATAGGTCAAGCCTTCTTTGAGCTGACAACCAAGCTCATGGCCGATCCGCGACCGATCGCGCGCGCGCAGCTCGAGCTTTGGGAACAGAGCGTCAGCCTGTGGGCGCGGACATTGCGACATCTGCTCGGCGGCGAGCCACCGCCGGTCGGCGCACTGGACAAACGCTTCAAACACCCCGAATGGGCCGAGAACGCTATTTTTAGCTACATCCGCGACAGTTATCTTCTTTCCGCTCGCGCAATCCTCTCTGCCGTCCGAGGCGTAAAGGGGCTTGATGAGGAGACATCCAGGAAGGTCGAATTCTATACGAAGCAATTCGTCGATGCACTGGCGCCCTCGAATTTTGCTGCGACAAACCCTGAAGTGTTATCGAAGACGATTGAGACCGGCGGCGAAAACCTGCTCAGCGGCCTGACGAATTTGCTTAACGACCTGCAGCGCGGAAAGGGCCGCCTCAGCGTTACTATGACGGATATGAATGCGTTCCGGCTCGGCGAAAATATTGCGACGACGCCGGGCAAGGTCGTTTTCCAGAACGAAATGATCCAACTCATCCAGTACACGCCGATGACAGAGCACGTACGTGAGACGCCTCTGTTGATCATTCCGCCGTGGATTAACAAATTCTACGTCCTCGATCTCCAGCCAAAGAATTCGTTTATCCGCTGGTGTGTCGAACAGGGCCACACGGTCTTCGTGATTTCATGGGTCAATCCGGACGCACGCCTACGAGACAAAAGCTTCGAGCACTATATGCTCGAGGGCCCTATCGCGGCGATGGCGGCAGTCGAGGAAGCCACTGGCGAGCGTGCCGTGAATTGCGTCGGATATTGTCTTGGCGGAACGCTGCTCGCATCGACGCTCGCTTATCTGGCGGCGAAAGGCGACGATCGCGTCAAGAGCGGGACCTATTTCGTCACGCTCGTCGACTTCGTGGAGTCCGGCGACATGTCGGTCTTCATCGACACCGAGCAACTCGCGGCGCTCGAAGCGCGCATGAACGAGAAGGGCTACCTTGATGCGCAAGACATGGCGACTTCGTTCAACATGTTGCGCGCGAACGATCTCATCTGGTCGTTCGTCGTAGGCAACTACCTGCTCGGCAAGGAGCCGGTTCCATTTGATCTTTTGTACTGGAATTCAGATGCGACACGCATGCCTGCGGCCATGCACTCGTTCTACCTGCGCAACATGTATCAGGAGAACAATCTGGCCAAGCCTGGAGGCATCACTCTCGACGGCACGCCAATCGATCTACAGAAAATTACGACGCCGACCTTTATTCTGGGTACAAAGGAAGATCATATCGCACCCTGGAAATCAGCTTATCGAGCAACACAATTCTATGGCGGTCCGGTTGAGTTTGTGTTGTCAGCGTCTGGCCACATGGCGGGAGTGATTAGTGCACCCGGTTCGAAATACGGCCACTGGACGAATTCGTCGAATCCCGCGACGGCCGACGAATGGTTCAAAACTGCGACCGAGCGTCGGAGTTCGTGGTGGCCTCACTGGAACGAGTGGGTGACGACGTTCTCAGGTGGACAAGTCGCGGCCCGGACGCCCGGCGAGGGCTTGTCGGTCATCGAAGACGCCCCGGGATCCTATGTAAGGGTTCGCTCCGACGCATAGGTGGATCAAAGAAACACCGGCCCGTGTCCGTTGTGGGTCGATGCTGTCGAAAAAGTCCCAAACTGCTTTGCGACTAATTTCCCGCCGAAAGACGAATCACGCGACGGTTGTTCGTCGATATGCCCCCAGGCCAGTTACCGAAGTCACCGGCGAGTTCATCGCTTTATGATGCCCCCCCCCGCACATTTATGAGATCGCCGCGCCTACGGCTCGGAGAATTTGTGTCAAGCGGTGCAAAAAGACTTTTTCGACAGCATCGGTCATCAACGGACCTCAGGGGACGAAAATTTTGAGTCCGTTCTACCCTCAATAACGGACCTGGCGAAATGCGAGGGCGAGTCGCTTTCGCACCAATTGCGTTGCAAAACCGGCAGGCCTCGATCGCAGACGGTGAGCATTGAGAGGTAACCGACTTGGTGGGCACGCGCCACGCTCGCCGCTCCCCCTTGGCTCCCCGGGCCAATTTCAAACGCCAGTTCCGGCTTGGGTTCAACAACTTTCTGCGCTCGGCCCTAACCTTGAGAGGGGTGAGCTCTCTTTACGGTAAATTGGGAGACGATCCGCACCGCATCATCCAATCGATGCCGCGCTTGCCGCTTGCACCTCTCAGTCAACGCTGATGACCGAGACCAATGCCGAGTTTAACCGCCTTCTGGCGTAAAGAGCTCACGCTTCTCTTCATCAACTTTGCAATCTTGTCGACAGGTGTTCTCGCTTTGGAATGAGCTCGAAGCTCCCTGACATCGGCTTTCGAATACTCACGACGAGTGATTTTCTTTTTGGTCTTCTTAGCCAATGTCTGCTCCCGATTTTGGAAAGCTCGTCGTAGCACAGGAGGTTTCTTCGCAACAAGCCGATGCCCACGTTTCCTCGCTTTAAGCGAGACATTCGTAACTACGGACCCAGAGATGCTCCCTATGCCCTAAAATGAGCAACAAGAGTGCTCTGGTTTCGCTCGACTTCGGCAGCACGGGAAGCATGTGTGGTGGCAACAAAGGAGTCACCGCCAATGGACCTGCAATTAGCTGAAACAACAATCAAGACGTATTTGAATGAAATCCGCAACCGGCTCGATAAGGCCGCGGGAATCGGCCGCGCGGCCGATGCCTGCGCGGGTGCCGGATTTCATGAAAAGGGCCTCGAAGTCGCGCTCGACGTGGAGCAGCTCCTGTATGAGGCAACGACGCTGCTCAATGCGGCGAGTTTAATCGGTCGGATCGCTCGACAAAGCTGAGTGCTCAAACTTTTCCTGCCTAAGCCCCGCCTGCGCTAAGCGCTTTTGCGGGGTTGAGGTCGTGGCGGCGATGGTGCCGCACGATCTCAAGGGAGGATTCTCCGCCTGCATGGTGGCGAAGAGGGCATGATATTCGATGGCGTCGCTGATGGAGGCAGTGGCGAGCAGGGCATTGAACCTCCGCCCTCCGGTGGCGGCGTCGTGCTTGGCGAGGATGGCCTCAATAATGGCCTTCTTCGCGAGCGGTTCGCCAGGCTTGGGTGGTTTTTTGCCTTCGGGTTTGAAGTAATCGACATGGAAACGAAGAACGTTCGCGTCCTCGATGGCGTGCGTGATTGTGTACGCATGGAGCTGTTTCTGGAAGAGCTCACTGGTCGTCTGAAACGAGGCTTGTTGATCCTCTACCTTCACACGGCTGGCGTTTTCTTCAAAGATGGGCGTGCCGGTAAAGCCGAAAAGTTGGGCCTGGGGGAAGAACTCCTTGATGGCTTTATGGTTCTCGCCGAACTGGGAGCGGTGGCACTCGTCGAAGATGAAGACGACGCGTTTGTCGCGAAGCGGTTCCAGCTGCTCCTTGTAGGTCTGTCTGCCGTCGTTTTTCTGCTGCTTGTTGCGCTTGCTATTCTCATCCAGCGCGAGGCCGAGTTTCTGGATGGTGCAGACGATGACCTTGTCGGCGTAGTCGTCCGAGAGGAGACGGCGCACCAAAGCGCCAGTATTGGTATTTTCCTCAACGCAGCCTTCTTGGAATTTGTTGAACTCCTCGCGCGTCTGCCGGTCGAGGTCCTTGCGGTCGACGACGAAGAGGCATTTTTCGATGTCCGGGTTGTCCTTGAGGAGAGTTGAGGCCTTGAAGGAGGTGAGCGTCTTGCCGCTGCCGGTGGTGTGCCAGATGTAGCCGTTGCCGCAGTTCTGGGTGATGCAGTCCACAATGGCCTTCACCGCATAGATTTGATACGGCCGCATCATCAGGAGCTTTTGCTCACTGGCAATGCGCACCATGTAGCGGCTTATCGTCTGGCCGAGGGTGCATTTGACGAGGAAGGTCTCGGCGAAGCTGTCGAGGTGGGTGATCTTTTTGTTGTCCATGTCGGCGAATTCGTAGACGGGTAGAAAGCGCTCTTCGGCATTGAAAGCGAAGTGCCGAGTGTTGTTGTTCGCGAAGTAGTAGGTCCGGTCGCGGTTGCTGACGATGAAGAGCTGGAGGAAGCAGAGAAGCGTCTTGGTGTAGCCGTTACCGGGGTCGTTCTTGTAATCGACGATCTGCTCCATGGCCCGGCGGGGGCTGATGCCGAGGGTTTTCAGCTCGATTTGAACGGCGGGAACGCCGTTGATCAGGAGTATGACGTCGTAACGATGATGGCTGTTATCCGTATTGATGCGGAGCTGATTGACGATCTCGAACGTATTCTTGCACCAGTCCTTGATGTTGACGAGGGTGTAGTTCAGCGGCGTACCGTCATCGCGTGTGAAGCTGTTGCGCTCGCGAAGTGTGCGGGCAGCGGTAAAGACATCGGGTGTGATGATCTCGTCGATTAGGCGGGCGAACTCGGAGTCGGCGAGGCGGACGCTATTAAGCGCTTCGAACTTCTCACGGAAGTTCTGCTCCAGCGTGGCGCGGTCGCGGATGTCGGGACGATATTCATACTTGAGGGCGCGTAGCCTCGTGACAAGCGCTTCTTCTAGTTGGCGTTCGGCTGCGATCATCGCCATCGCGGGAACTCACTCATTTTTTGATCTGCTGAACGCGTACGATTGGCCACATCACAAAGCGCTGATTTGATGTCCTGGTCTTGCACCTGCATGTGATTGGTGTCGTCTTTCATTTCGGAGCGGTACGCTCGACCAGTTAAAGATATGAGCTCGCTGAATTAGACCAATCGGCTAATCGTACTGTGGCTAACGTTGTAGGACCGCGCGATGTCCGTTAGCACCTCTCCCGCTTCCCTGCGAGCGATTGCCTCTCGTCGCTGATGGCCGGTCAACTTTGGCTTACGACCAAGGATCACTCCCCTCGCCTTTGCCCGCTCGCGGCCCTCCCCGGTCCGTGTCCGAATCAATTCTCGCTCAAACTCTGCCAATCCACCTAGTACGGTCAACATCAAACGACCGTGCGCCGTCGTGGTGTCGGCCCAAGTATCTCTAAGAGATTTGAAGCCAGCCCCCTTTTCGGCCATTGTGCCCAGGAGATTAAGGAGATCTCGAGTAGAACGCGCCAGACGGTCAAGCCGCGTGACTACCAATAAATCGCCTTTAGTGAGGACGTTCATCAGCCTCGCTAGTTGCTTGCGATCGGAGCGAGCGCCACTGATTTTTTCCTGAAATATCTTCTCGCAGTTTGCTGCTTTCAGCTCGGCCAGTTGGGCGGCCAAGGATTGGCCATCGGTGCTTACCCGCGCGTATCCATAGACCGTCATATCGTTCTCCATTTCGCACGTATAATATGCACAACGTAAGGCCGCATTTTATATGGGTCAACACATTTGTGCATAAATCATGATTTTTGCACCGAGCGGGCAGTGATTGCGTCGCCACTTCTCAGGTTAACCTAACGGACATTCGGTGCCGTCTGCGATCACATCGCCCGAGAGCTGCGGCCGGCCCAAGTTCGGCTTCTCCTAGTGGGCTACTGGTGGGGAAGCAGTTCGGTACTGAAGGAATGGGGTTCGGACTGCTTCCGACCCCAAGACCCCCAGGTTCGCCACCGGTTCTTGGTATAGCTTCCTGCAATGCGCAGGACCGAAGTCTGGCCGTCACATTTTCTGTTACGAATGTATCATCTCCTATTACGCACGTTGCTTTTGTGCCCGGGACAGAAGTTAATCGACACAACTTTCTAATTTTCGGACATTAGGAAATCGGTTGGTACCAGAACCGAGCTGGGAGTTGGCTTAAGAGGCGAACCCAATTGTCTCGTCCCCTGCCCGCTGTTCCGCAACAATGAAACGCTTCTCCGGAATTGGATAAGCCGCCGTTCGGACGTGCTAATGCTCACTGAACTCTTGTGAGATCAGCTACGCTGGCTTCGATCTTCTTGGCCAGATCCAAAAGCGGAGGTACGTAAGATGCTATCGCCTTCGTTTTCGGCATTGCTGAAATGAAGTAACTCACTCCGAGAGTGGCAAGAACCTTGCGCCCGTGGCGTATGGGAACACTGAAGGTGTTCGCTGACTTCGGCTGGACATCAGGCGATCGTTCCGCGAAGCCGTTGCGCCGCACGCGCGCAATGATTTCGCGAACCTCCTCCGGATGGCGTGCGGCCCGATCCTCGGGATGAGCCGAGCGAGCGAGGACACCAAGAATGTATTTGCGCTCCGCTGCGGGACAGAACGCGATATAGGAGCGGCCCATCGCACGCGTCAGAAGCGGCAGCCTCATGTTAACGGTCGCGTGAAATGGTGACATCGGACTTTCCCGCGTTGTCGAGAATCGCACAACCATGGCGTCCCGATCGAACACGGCAATGCCGATCGGAAGCTTGTGCCGGCGGGTGAATTCGATCGCCCAAGAACGAGCCGCCTCGACCACCAGCGGATCACCATGGAAGCCTGAGCTTAGTGTGCGAACCCCCGAGGTTACCTGGTAGCCACCCTGTCGTGGATCGTTCGCCACGTAGCCGAGGAGCCGAAGAGTCTCCAGCAGGCGTACGATGGTCGACTTCGGAAGAGCGGTTACCTCGTGCAGATGTTGAACACTATTGATGCGCTGGCGGTTCAGCTCTTCCAAAAGCGCGAAGGTGCGTCGAACCGACTCGACCGGGGATCCAGAACTCATGTGCGTCCTCCTCATCATGCTGTTTAGCAGTCTGAGCCGCGCTTCTCGCGTTCCATACAGCGGAACGATGCTTCAAGCCACTGGATCATAGTCTACTTTTGGAGGATCAATCGCAGATCGTCTCGCGCGCTTCGCTTTCCCGGGCTGGACCGTTTCATCAGCAGGGCAAGTCGCGCCCGCGAATCGCAACAACAAACTCACGTTGTCCCTTCCGGTCTAGGGCAACTGGCCGGGGTGATATCACTCTAACACTACATGAAACGACATAGTCGGAGGAACTGCAGTGACCATTTGGGCGATCCATCGAGTGTCCCTTGCAACGCACGATCTGGCAGAGGCACAGAAATTTTTTGAATCCTATATCGGACTAGGCCGAGCCATTAAAGTCGCCGATCAGACGATCGCTTTCGGCAGCGGCAGTCACGGCTTGCGAATCAGAAAGCCGCCGAGGCTGCTCAACCGAACTACGTCGGAATTGCACGGATCGGCAGGCACTCGCCATGTCGCTTTCGACACTGACGACTTGAATGGGATCGCGAGCAGATTGGACAGAGCGGCGATACCTTATGTGTACGCCTTGCCTGGCGACTTTGACGCATCCGCCATTTACACGATCGACCCGGCAATGAACGTCGTGGCCTTCTGTCAGAGATCGACGGGTGGGCCAACAGACCAAGCCATTCAGTCTTTGGTGCACGACTGGGGCTGGGGGATCCATCATGTCAACCTAGAGGCCTGCGATGTGCGAGAAGCCGCCGCATTCTATGTCGAAATCGCCGGCATGACCGAAGGCCGTTGGCAAGCTCCGGCTGCTGCTGGTGACGTCGTCGTCGATCCATCGATGGTTTCGCTTTTGTCACTTGGCGACTTCAACCGCGGCATACACATCGTTCGCGCCGACCCAGGCTTCCCCACCCGGTACAGCCTTGAGCACAACCCGACAATCGGCGGACACCCGGCATTCTCGGTGCGTGATGTGCATGCCGTAAAGGCCCGCCTGGAACGGGACGGCGTGCTCATATCTGATGCCCAAGTGTATGCGATGGACAGGATGTATCAGATCTATCTCCAGGATCCCTCTGCGAACATGCTCGAGGTGAACCAGTTCATCTGATTGAAGCAGGCAGTTGTAATAAACGGGAGGAAACATGAAAAAGCAGTCATTTACATTCAATTTGTGCGCCGCGTCGGCCATCGTGCTCGCCACCAGTTCAGGCCCGGCTGCGGCACAAACGCCGCGCGCCAACGGCGAAACGGTCGGCATCCAGAACTACGCCAGCACGACCGGCAACATGCATGCGATCATCGCCAAGGAGAAAGGCTTCTGCGACAAGTACAACTTCAAATGCGAGATCAAGATACTCAATTCGACCTCGCTCGGCCTGCAGGCGCTGGTCGGCAAGAGCCTCGACTTCACCCATAGCGGCGCGGATCTCGTCGGCGCAGCGGTGGTCGCAGGCGCTGAGGTCGTAATTGTTGGCACCGTCATGCCGGCGAACGTGCTGTCGATCAGCGTGCGCAAAGACCTGCCGATGCCCAGCCGCGACAAGGGCTATCCGGCGATCATGAACGACTTCAAGGGCAAGCGGATCGGCGTCGCCGCCCGCGGAAGCTCGAACGAGAAGTATTTCAACGCCATGCTCAAGGACGCCGGCTTGAATCCGCAAGATGTGACGTATGTTGCAGTGGGCGCACCAAACACCGCCTACACGGCGCTTGCGATCGGCAAGCAGATCGATGCGGCGATCATGTACCAGCCGCTGACGCAGCTCTGTCAATTCAACAAGGCCTGCGAGACGGTGATCGATATGACGATCGGCGAAGGTCCGAAGTCGCTCGAAGCGACGAGCGGCGCCAACATCGTCGTCGCTGCGCGCAAGGAGATGGTGGAGAGTAATCCGAAGCTGATGGAAGCGTTCTACGCGGCGATGACGGACGCGGCCGCCTGGTTCAACGATCCGAAGAATTTCGACGAGCTCGTCAAGATCTATACGCCCATTATCTCATTCGGCGACATGGCGGGCGCCGACGAGATCCGCAGGAACTGGATCAAGAGCGTGATCCCCGCCTACAGTAAGGACCTGAAGGTCAATGTCTCGGCACTGCAGGAGATCATGGACTTCAGCCTCGAGAACAAGATCATCGACGTGAAGGTCGAGGCCACGCGGGTGCTGTGGGATAAGGCGCCACAGACTCCCTGACGCGGGCTGAAGTGAAAGAGCAAACAATGAATATGGCCATGAACCCCCACGCGAGAGCCAGCGCCGGCACCGTAGCAAAGCCTGCGCCAGGCTCAATCATCTTCGACAAGGTGTCGGTGATCTTCGAGGCTTCCAAGCTGACAGCGGTATCGGAATTCTCGCTGAACATCGCTCCCGGCGAATTCGTCTCCATCGTCGGCCCCTCGGGCTGCGGTAAGACCACGCTATTGAACCTCGCCGCCGGTCTTTTGCCGTCGAGCGCGGGTCGCGGCACGGCGCTCGTGAACGGCAAGCCGCCAGTCACAGGCAGCCACGATCTCGCCTATATGTTGGCGCGCGACGCACTCGCGCCATGGCGCACGGCGCTCGGCAATGCCGAACTCGGCACCGAGGTGCGCGGCGTGCCGGCGGAGAAGCGCCGCGCCCGGGCGCTCGACCTGCTGGAAAAGGTCGGCCTCAAGGGTTTCGAGAACGCCTATCCGAAGGCACTCTCGCATGGGATGCGCCAGCGCGTGGCTCTGGCGCGCACCTTCTCGCTGGACTCGCCGATCCTGTTGATGGACGAGCCGTTCGGCGCACTCGATGCGCAGACGAAACTTCAGCTGGAAGACGTACTGCTGTCGCTATGGCAGCGCGAGCGGCGCACTGTGCTGTTTATCACCCACGACCTGTCCGAAGCCGTGTCGATGTCCGACCGCGTCATCGTGATGAGCTCACGACCTGGGCGCATTATTGCTGACGTTCCGATCACGCTCGGCCGGCCGCGCTCGGTGCGCGCGCTGCAGAAGGAAGCACACTATCACGAGCTCTACTCCCACGTGTGGAGCCGGCTTGAAGAGGGATTGAGCCAATGACCGACGAACGCATGTGGGGATCTGGAAAGATCTGGGCGGCGCGGCTGGTGTTGCTTGCCGTGTTCTTCGTCTTCTGGGAGTGGGCGGCCAACTCGAAACTGGTCGACCCGATTCTGATCCGCAAGCCGACCGGCATCGTGCAGTATCTTTGGCAGGAGGTGTTCGTCACCCGGAGCCTGTTGAACGACTTCTACTGGTCGATGGGCGGCACCATGATGGCCTTCGTGCTCGGCAGTATCGCAGGCGTGCTGGTCGGCATGCTGTTCGTCACAAGCCCTACGACAGAAGCGGTGTTCAACCCGATTTTCACTGCCCTGAACGCGATGCCGCGCATTGCGCTGGCGCCGCTGTTCATCATCTGGTTTGGCCTCGGACTCGGATCCAAGGTCGCAGTCGGCTTCAGCCTCACCTTTTTCATTGTGCTGACCTCCACTGTGGCGGGCGGCCGCGGCGTCAATCCGGATCACATCACGCTGGCGCGCACGCTAGGGTCAAGCAAAAGCCAGATCTTCCGGAAGTTCGTACTGCCGAGCGCCGTGCCGGTGATCTTCAATGGGCTCAGACTCGGGCTCGTGTTCGCGCTGCTCGGCGTGATCGGCGCGGAGATCTTCGCATCCGAGCATGGCCTTGGTCAGACGTTGTCGGTGCTTGCTGCCAGCTTCAAGACGGATGGCGTGTTCGGCATCATCTTCCTGTTGTCGATGATCGGCGTTGGTATCAGCTCGGGCATGACCTCGCTGGAGAACCGCCTGCTCAGGTGGCGATAAGAAGGATGAGTCACCCACCGCAACAGCCCGGCGAGAAACAGCAACGCGGCGCACTTTGTAAAATCCAGGTGAATGCGCAAGGGGCGGCTGCCTCGCGCGCCGAGGGAGGTAAACCAAATGACTGAATTTTCCGGACCGCTGTCAGGCATCAAGGTACTCGATCTCACGACCGTCTTCATGGGGCCCTCTGCGACACAGATGCTGGGCGACCTCGGCGCCGACGTCATCAAGGTGGAGGCGCCTGGTGGAGACTCGACCCGGACACTTGGGCCGAACGGCGAGCATGGTCTGGGGCCGCTGTTTCTTGGCCTCAACCGCAACAAGCGCAGCATCGTCATCGACCTGAAGTCGGCTGCCGGCGCGGAGTTGCTGCTCGAACTCACGAAGTCTGCGGACGTTCTTGCCACCAACATCCGACCCGCGGCGATGGCGCGGCTCGGCCTCGGATACGCGTGCCTGGCCGAACTGAACCCGCAGCTCATCTACGCAAGCATGGTCGGCTTCTCGCAGAAGGGGCCCTACGGTCCGAAGGCCGCATACGACGACATGATGCAGGCGGCGACCGGCTTGGCCGCGGTAATGGGTCAGCAGGCTGAAGGCGAACCGCGTTATATGCCGCTGGCGATCGCCGATCGCTCGGTAGGCCTCTACGCTTTCGGCGTCATTGCCGCGGCGCTCTACGCGCGAACTCGGACCGGCAAGGGGCAATGCGTCGACATTCCGATGTTCGAGACGATGGTGCCGTATGTGTTGGGCGATCACCTCTACGGTCACACGTTCGTTCCCAGCCAGGGGGAGTTTGGGTATCCACGGCTGATGGCGAAGAACCGCCGTCCGTACAAGACCAAGGACGGGTACGTGTGTTGTCTCATCTACACCGACCGGCAATGGAAGATCTTCCTGGAGGCGGTGGGCAAGGGCGATCTGCTGAAGACGGACCCGCGCTTCGCCGACATCCGCAACCGCACGGCGCACATCGACGAGCTCTACCAGCTGGTCTCTGAAGAACTCGAGCAGCGGACCACGGGCGAATGGCTTGGGCTCCTGCCGGAAAACGAGATTCCGATCTTCCCGATGCACACCCTGGACACACTTCTCGAGGACGAGCACCTGGCAGCCACGGGCTTCTTCACGGAGGTGGAGCATCCGATCATCGGCAAGATCCGTGAGACCGCGGTTCCGAGCGAGTGGTCAGGCACCGTCCCGCTCAATCGGCATCCGGCGGCCGCGCTCGGCGAACACACGGTCGATGTCTTGCGTGAGGCGGGGCTTGGCGAACAGCGGATCAATCAACTGCTGGCTGAGAAGGTCGTATTCCAGCGGCCGCAAGCCGCCTGATCTGGCTTGTCGCTTCGCCTCGATCCGCATCCGGGAGATCTCATGACCAACCCTTCTGCAGAACTGCTCGAGGAGCGCCGCGGCGGCGTCCTTTGGCTCACGATATCGAGGGAGGAGCGTCGCAACGCGATCAGTCCCGGTGTGCTCAGCGGCCTTTGCGATGCGATCGAGCGTGTCCAGCATGAACGCGGCGTGCGGGCTGTCGTCCTCACGGGCGCCGGAGATAAGGCCTTCTGCGCGGGAGCCGACCTTGCGGCCGGCACGGCCTTTCGCTTTGACCATTCCGAGCCCCATGGAGCTCTTGCCGATCTGCTCCGGCTGGCGCGACGCAGCATTGTACCGCTGGTCGCCCGCGTGAACGGCGCCTGCATGGCCGGTGGCATGGGCTTGCTGGCCATGTGCGATCTCGCCGTGGCGGCACCGCACGCGGTGTTCGGCCTGCCCGAGGTGAAGGTCGGCCTGTTCCCGGCGCAGGTCCTGAGCGTACTCCATCATCTGCTGCCTCGGCGCGCACTGGCGCAGATGTGCCTGACGGGCGAACCCATCTCCGCAGCGCAGGCGCTGAACTGGGGGCTGGTCAATACGGTCGCCGACGATCTGGATACAGGCTTGGAGACCTTGCTGGGCCGTCTTCTCGACAAGTCGCCGGCCGCGATCCGTCGCGGCCTGTACACGATGAAAGCCATCGAAGCGATGTCGTTCGAAGAGTCGATGCGCTTCACCGAGAGCCAAATCGCATTGTTTGCTTTGACGGAAGACGCTGCGGAGGGGCAGCTCGCATTCCGCGAAAAGCGGGCGCCGAACTGGACCGGACGCTGATGACGCACGAGCAATTGACGAGGAGACGGAAGTGAACCTATCGCCGCAACAACGAACCGTTCGCATTGGTGGAGCCTCGGGATTCTGGGGCGACAGCAGCGTGGGTGCGCCGCAGCTCGTTGCCAGCGGGCAAATCGACTATCTGGTCTTCGACTATCTTGCCGAACTGACCATGTCGATCTTGGCCGCGGCGCGGCAGAAGAACGCCGAGCTCGGCTACGCGACCGACTTCGTGACCGTGGCCATGCGCGCCGTCCTGAAAGACGTCGTCCAGCGTGGGATCCGCGTAGTCAGCAATGCGGGCGGCGTCAACCCGCAGGCCTGCGCGGCGGCACTTCAGACGCTCGCCGAAGAACTGGGGGTGAACGTGAAGATCGCGGTGGTCACCGGTGACGACGTCATGCCACTCATCCCGCAGCTGCGAGAGGCGAACGAGCCCGTGCGCGAGCTGCAAAGCGGCGTGCCACTCCCCGAGCGCGTCGTCACGGCGAATGCGTACCTCGGTGCCTTGCCGGTCAAGGCGGCATTAGATGCGGGGGCCAACGTGGTGATCACCGGTCGGTGCGTCGACTCTGCCGTGACATTGGGCGTGTTGATGCACGAGTTCGGCTGGTCCGTCGACGACCACGATCGACTCGCGGCAGGCAGTCTTGCTGGCCATATCCTCGAATGCGGCTGTCAGGCTACCGGGGGTCTCTTCACCGACTGGGATTGCGTGCCTGACTGGGCTCACATCGGCTACCCGATCGTTGAATGCAGCTTCGACGGCGACTTCACAGTCACGAAGCCGGCGGGAACCGGTGGCCTCGTCGCACCGGCAGTGCTGGCGGAGCAGATACTGTATGAGATCGGCGATCCCTCCGCCTACCTGCTACCGGATGTCACCTGCGACTTCACTGGCGTGACGCTGAACGCCGAAGGACGGGACCGTGTCAGCGTGAGTGGTGCCCGCGGTCGCGCGCCAACCTCGACGTACAAAGTCTGCGCCACGTACGTGGACGGATTTAGGCTGTCCGCGCAACTGACCATCGTCGGCTTCGATGCCGACGCCAAGGCCCGGCGGACCGGCGAGGCGATTCTCGAGCGCACCAGCGAGTTGCTAAGCGCGCGCGGACTCCCGCCCTATACCGAGACGATGATCGAGATGCTCGGCGCGGAATCCTGCTACGGACCCCATGCGCGCGCGGGCGGAACGCGCGAAGCGGTGCTACGGCTCAC